>Ga0209347_1000197_pt1 | contig 167214 bp, 157 predicted proteins | sample AutmiccommuBRH23_FD_187382 | JGI IMG/M metagenome (GOLD analysis project Ga0209347, IMG submission 187382) | Deep subsurface microbial communities from Mt. Terri, Switzerland - Autotrophic microbial communities BRH/23 (SPAdes) (version 2) | ecosystem: Environmental > Aquatic > Deep subsurface... | reverse complement strand
CCCCACACCGACCGCATCGCGGTGGGTTCGCCCCTGTACAACCAGATCGTCGAGCACCTGTACGACGAAGCGGCGCTGCTCGACAACCTCGATCTGCGCACCTGGCAAAAGAGCTTTACCGAAGACATTTTGTACCAGGCCCCGGTGCAGATCACCGGGCGCAAGTCCGAGCGCTTGCCGAAGAAGCGCCAGATGATGCACCTGTTCGAGAACTACTTCTCGATGGAGATGCGCATCCACAAGGTGCACGACACCGCGGTGTGCTGGGCGGAGGAGCCGCGTTCGCGCACCCGTCGCCTGATCACCAATATCCGCGCCTGGAAGACCGAGACCGAGAACGAACTGTCAGTGGTGAGTTACTTCCTGATTCCGCGCAACCGCTTTGAATCGAACGAGTACCAGATTCTGTCCGGTGAGCGCCAGGACCGGTTCCGCTTGATCGATGGCGAGCTGAAGCTGGCACGACGGAATATCATCCTCGACATGTCGGTGCTGAGCATGCCCAACCTGGCGATATTCCTGTAAGGCACAGGTGGAGAACAGGAGCTCACAATGTGGGCTCCTGCAAACCCAGGTTAAAGGGTAGCGAACAGGTAAATGGAGTCTTAAATATTCAGAGCAAGAGTTGAGTAGAGGAAAGACATTTCAACGGTATAGAAGAGAACACAGCAGAAACATGGGTAACAACAGCGGGAAATCCTAGACTATGACGCAAGCCAGCATAAAAACTGTCGAAGCAAAAACCGCCGCCCGGACCAAGAAAACAGCAACGGGAAAAACGGCTGTCAATGACTCTACGGGTTCGCTGAAGACGCTTGTCAACAGCGAGGCTGCGAGTGCCAAAGATGTTGTCAAGAAAACCCGTTCAACGGGTTCAGAACAGAGTATCACCCGTATCCTTGATGCTGCCATGGAGTCGGCCTCTCGCCAGGGTTTGCGCAATCTGTCCATGAGCGATGTATGCAGGATAGCCGGTGTGGCCCGCGGTACTCTTTATCGTTACTTCCCTTCCAAAGACGCGCTGCTGGAAAGCCTTGGGCAGCGCACCCGCTATCAAACGGAAACAGGAATCCGCAACGCTGCCGCCAGTGCGGAAACAGGCAATGACTGCCTGCGCGAAGTGGTCAGCTTCCTGATCAGGATTACCAGTGAGACAAAGGCGCGGGAAATTCTCGAAGTTGAACCTGTGTTTTTTATGGAGTTTCTGCGCCGCAATATGCCCCATTACCGGGAGCTGATGGCGGATGTGCTGGAACCCTTTTTTAATGAGATTGATGAGGCGCTGGGCCAGAAAATTGACCGCGTGTTGCTCTCTGAAATGATCCTGCGACTGCAAATATCCTATATTTTTCTGCCTGATGAGCAGACCAGTGATGTGGTAATGGAAAGAATTTTTAGCGCCATTGACGAGATCAAATAAGACAACAACTCGTTTTTAACAAACCGGATCAATGTTGTTGGTTCGGTGTGCATAATCCTGGATTGGATTTGTCAGGTTTTTCAAGCATCAACGTTAATAGGCGTTGAATAACTGATAGCCGTAATGATGTAGCATTTTCTGTTTTCTCCGAGATTTATTTCTATCTCATCGTCGAGGTGCTTGCCAATGGCTTTGCGGGCGACTGGCGAATCAATGCTAATGTAATATTTCTGCGGGTCGATCTCATCCGGTCCGACAATACGCCAGGTATTTTCCAGGCCCTGTTCGTCTTCCAGGGTAATCCATGCGCCGAAGAAAACCCTGCTCTGGTCGTCCGGCATGCGATCCACCACCGTGCATTCTTTCAGGCGTTTGCGCAGATATCGCACCCGCCGGTCAATTTCTCGCAGTCGTCGCTTGCCATAGATATAGTCGCCATTTTCAGAGCGGTCACCGTTCTTGGCGGCTTCGTGCACCACGGCAGTTACCTGAGGGCGTTCCACTTTCCATAGCTGGTCCAGTTCTTCTTGCAGCTGTATCGCACCTTCAGGCGTGATGTAGGGCGAGCTTGCTGGTTGCGGGGTGCGATAGCGTGACATGGTATTCCGTGGTGGATGGCACAGTTTTCGGGTTGGATATTGTGCTGAGGATGTGAGTTCTGACCGGCTAAAAATTCTCGATAGCAATGGCTGGTAGCGATTCCTCGCTGCTAATGCGGAGAATTTGCCGGAAAAAAACCAGCTCAGCTTCAAGTGCCTTTTTGATATTTGCAGCCTTGCGAAAACCGTGACCTTCATCGGCAAAGCTGATATAGGCTACCGGGATGTGCTTGTCTCTGAGGGCTTGCACCATGTTTTCTGCTTGCTGTGGCGGTACAACCTTGTCTTCCATGCCCTGGAAGAAAATCGCCGGGCAACGCAACTTGTCGGGGTGGCATGCCGGTGAACGCTGGCGGTAAATGTCCTGTCGTTGCGGGTAGGGCCCGACCAGTGTGTCCATGTAGCGCGACTCAAATTTGTGGGTGTCACGCGCCAGTGTTTCCAGGTCTCCGATGCCGTAGAGGCTCGCCCCGGCGCGGAATGCGTCGGTGAATGTCAGCGCAGCTAGGGTGGTGTATCCACCGGCGCTGCTACCGTGTATCAGGGCCCGTTGCCGGTCTATCCTGCCCTCGCGGGCGAGAAAGTCGATACCGGCAACCGCATCGGCGACATCGGATATTCCCCACTGGCCATTGAGTTTCTGGCGATAGGCGCGGCCAAAACCCGTACTCCCCCTGTAATTCACATCGAGCAGTGCAAAGCCCCGCGATGTCCAGAACTGAATCTTGTAGTTGAGAGCCGTGCTGGCTGCCGCTGTAGGCCCGCCGTGGCACATGACCAGCAGTGGAGGCTTTTCATCCTCCAGCCCCAGATAGTTCGGATTGTGCGGCGGGTAGTAAAAGCCATGGGCAATATCGCCATCGCTGCTTGCATAGCTGATGGCTTGTGGTGTGCTGACATAGTCAGCGTAATCTGGATTGGTGGAGGATTTTATGGTGGCAAGTTGCGAATCCGGTCCGAGCAGTACAACGTCGCAGGCAGTTCTGGGGTTGGCAGCGATAAACACTGCGCAGTTGGCGCCGCAAGAGAGTGATGAGAGCTGGGTATAGGGCGTTTCTACCAGCGTTAAGGTGTCGCTGGGTATATCAATAATGCCCACTTGCCAAATGCCGTTGTTGCTCATAAGGGTGGCGATACGGCTATCGTCTAGGAATCCCCAAGTGCACATTCCCAGTACCCACAGGGGTGTGGCGAAGTCAGCGGTTTTTTCAATGACCGGTTTATTCTCGTTGCCGATATGACGATAGAGATTCCACCAGCCATTTTTGTCGGAGACATAGTACAGGGTGCCATCCCTTGACCAGGCTGGCTGGAAGATCGACTCGCTGATGCCGCCGGCAATCTTCTTGCTCTGGGCTGGCGCGCCGTTGGTGTTGACGTCCGCACACCACAGCTCAGTACCATCCCAGGGCATGGCCGGATGGTCCCAGCTGATCCAGCACAGCTTGTCGCCGTTGGCGTCAAGCCGCGGGTACGCATAAAAATCTGCGCCACTTACCAAGGTGCTGATTTCGGCCAGGGTGCTAATTTCAGACAGGGTGCTGGGGCTGTTTACAGAATCCAGGTCAATGCAAACGATGGAATTGACCGGCTCAGGATGGCCAGCAAGATGTTGCTCCCGCACACAGATAATGCGTTTTCTGCGCTTGTCGAAAACCAGGTCGGCAAAACGCGATGTGTTATCGCCAGCCACGACAAAGGGCTGTTGAGCCGAGGAGCCAAGTTCCAGGCAATATAATTGCTGGTCGCTTTGCTCGACAAAGTAGAGCTTGTTGTCATTGACAATCCAGGACTTGCCGCCGTATTCGTGCACCTTGCTGCGGGTGCTGAAGGGATAGGGAAGCAGGTCGCGGTCACTGCCATCGGGTGAGTGGGCCACAACGGTAACCCGGCCATTTTCTTCAGGGCGCGATTCCTGCCAGAAGACGGTGCCATCGATCATGCAGGGAAAGTCGCGCGCCGGAACGCCCTGGTTAATCACCTCGGCGCTGATCGGGGATTGCCAGCTGCCGTAGGCTGCAGATGCTGGTGTAATAATACCCACCTTCAACCGCCCGCCAGTTTCACGGTGAAACCCTGCTTGCTGAGGGCCTCGCGGATTTTTTCCCGCTGGTCACCCTGTATTTCGATAACGAAATCCTTGACGGTGCCGCCTGTGCCACACAATTGTTTGAGCTGCTTTGCTATCTGCTCCAGGGCCTTGTTATCCAGAGGAAGGCCGCTGATGGTTGTGACACCCTTGCCCTTGCGACCGCTGGTTTCGCGACGGATTCGCACTATGCCATCGCCTTCCGGCTGGATGGCGGGCTTGGCTTCTGCTGCGATGCGACCCTTGTCGGTGGAATACACCAATGTTGAGTTCTTGGTCATGGGTTCCTTGTTGGTGCTATCTCAAAAATGATTGATATGCTGCTTGGCCTGGTCTTTTTACTATCGCCACGCCAGCACGGTCAAATGTTGCCTTGTACGTTGCTGCCGCAGAAAAACGGATCCAGTGGTGCACTGACAGGCCGCTTCGCAAGCTTTATCTTTACTGGCGGCAATCGAGCAGTATTTTGCCCACATGCTTACTGCTTTCCATCAGTCTGTGGGCCTGTGCTGCGTTTTCAAGTGGCATAACGCAGTCTATCACCGGTTTAATCTGCCCTGTCTCGATCAGCGGCCACAGGTTGTTGAGCAGCTCAGCGGCAATGCGCGACTTTTCTGTAACCGGCTGGCTGCGCAGCGCGGAACCGGTCAATACCAGCTGCTTGAGCATCATGGGCATCAGGTCCACGTCGATTCTGGAGCCTTTCAAAAAGGCGAGGGAGATAATTCTGCCTCTGTGGGCAGCCGCCTTGATGTTCTTCTGGATATAGTCCCCACCCACCATATCGATGATGATATCGGCGCCGTGCCCGCCAGTCAGCGCCTTGATGTCCGTGAAGTCCTCGCTGTTGTAATTGAATGCCTTGGCAGCGCCGAGGTTTTCACAGATGCGGCATTTGCTGTCGCTGCCCGCAGTGGCATAGACGGTTGCGCCGAAGGCTCTGGCAACCTGAATGGCCGTTGTGCCAATGCCGCTGCTGCCGCCATGGATCAGCACCACGTTGCCTGAGCGCAGCTGGCCTTTTTCCACCAGGTTGAACCACACCGTAAACAAGACCTCCGGCAACCCGGCGGCATTAAGCAAGGGCACCCCTTTGGGGACGGGCAGGCACAAATGCTGGTGGGCAAGGGCGTAACGACTGTAGCCGCCACCGGGAAGCAGGGCGCAGACCTGGTCGCCCCTCTGCCACTTTGTCACTGCTGCTCCTGTGGCAACAATGGTGCCGGACACCTCGAGGCCGGGAATGTCTGTCTCCCCCTGCGGTGCGGGGTAAAGTCCCTGGCGCTGGAAGATGTCGGGGCGATTAACGCCAGCGGCACACACCTGGATTATTACCTGCTGATCGCCAGGGGAGGGCAGGGCTCTGGTCGTCATTTGCAGCGCGTCGGGATTGCCCGGTGCGGTAATTTCGATACAGTGGGTGCTGGCGGGAGCAGTCATTGATTCGCCCGTAAGCCGGTGTGGGTAGCGAGTATAGCATTGATGCCGGGGTGATCCGGGGCGCCTGGCTGCCGTTACTTTGGCGGGGCATTGCTTCTATAATCAGTTTTCAATAATGACAAGGCATTACCGATGACCATTGCTACCCTGCGAGAAAAGCTCAATGTCATCATTTTTGGCACCGATACCCCCGCGGGTCGTCTTTTCGATGTGCTGTTGATATGCACTATCCTGGCCAGTGTATTGGCGGTGATGCTGGATTCCATCGCGGTGATCAACAGTCGTTATGGTGCAGTGCTGTTTTATGTGGAATGGGGTTTTACCCTGTTGTTTACCGTCGAATACCTGGTGCGGATCTATATTACCCAGCGACCGCTGCGCTATATATTCAGTTTTTATGGTGTTGTTGATCTGCTCTCCATTATTCCCAGTTATCTGGCGATTTTTGTTGCTGGCACCAACTATCTTGTTGTTATTCGCCTGCTGAGAGTGATGCGGGTTTTCCGTGTTATGAAGCTGGTTCGCTACAGCGATGAAGCGGCATTTCTGATGCGCTCGCTGTATTCGGCACGGCGCAAAATATCGGTGTTTTTCCTCGGCGTATTGGTGCTTAGCACTGTCTTTGGCTGTCTGATGTTTGTAGTGGAAGGTCCGGACAATGGCTTTACCAGTATACCCAAGAGTATCTACTGGACCATTGTCACCATCACCACCGTGGGCTACGGCGACATCACCCCCGATACTACTGTGGGCCAGCTGATTTCGACCCTGGCCATGCTGACCGGCTACTCCATCATTGCCATTCCGACCGGGATCATCTCTGTGGAGATGATGGCCGAGGCGAATCGCGACAGGGACGCACGCCGTCCAAGGCTGGTGTGCGAGTCTTGCGGTGGCGGAGGGCACGCGGCCAATGCCCGTTTTTGCCAGTTTTGCGCTGCCCCAATGACAGGTGGCAAGGATGAATCCAGCTGACTGGCTGACAGCTTTTTGACGGCTGGCGAATGGGTTCTCACCGGCGCGAAAAATAGGGTGCGGTGTGTTGCAAAACGGCCAGAATAACGGCTTGAAATTGAATGATCAATTTACTTTCAGGGCTGTTTTCGGTATAAATCCCCAGACCATATTGTTATGGTCCGGCACTGCCTTTTCTATAAAAAAGGCAATTTATAGGGGGAATTTTTTTGAAGCCGACAAATATAAAGCATCCTGAGTATTTTCATAAAGTTGTTGATTGCCAGTACGCCTGTCCGGCGCACACCCCGGTTCCTGAATACATCCGCCTGATCGCCCAGGGGCGCTATGACGATGCCTACATGGTCAACTGGGAATCCAACGTCTTCCCGGGCATTCTCGGCCGTACCTGTGACCGCCCCTGTGAGCCCGCCTGCCGCCGTGGCCGGGTGGAAGAAGAGCCGGTAGCCATCTGCCGCCTCAAGCGTGTTGCCGCCGACAACAAGGTCAAGGACGACATTGCCAAGCGCATCCCCTCCAAACCAGCCAAAAAGAACGGCAAGCGCGTTGCCCTGGTTGGTGCCGGTCCGGCTTCCCTGACCGTGGCCCGCGACCTTGCCCCCCTCGGTTATGAACTGCACATTTTTGATGCCCAGAAAGCCGGTGGCGGTTTTATGCGCAGCCAGATTCCCTCGTTCCGGCTGCCTGAGGAAGTGCTGGACGAAGAGGTGGGTTACATCCTGGGGATGGGGCCCGTCGCCCGTTTTGATACCTATATTGACAGCCTGCAAAGCCTGCTTGAGCAAAACTATGACGCCGTTTTTGTCGGTTCTGGCGCGCCCCGCGGTCGCGACCTGAAAAACCTCCCGGGCCGCCAGGAGGGTGCGGAGCATATCCATATTGGCATCGACTGGCTGGGCAGCGTGGCTTTCGAGCACACCAAGAGCATTGGCAAGAAGGTGATTGTGCTGGGTGGCGGCAACACCGCCATGGACTGCTGCCGTACCGCCCGTCGCCTGGGTGGCGACGATGTCAAGGTGCTGGTGCGCAGCCCCTTCGCCGATATGAAGGCCTCCCCTTGGGAGAAAGAAGACGCTATCCATGAAGATATCCCCATTGTCGACAATCATGTGCCCAAGGAATTTGTGATCGAGGATGGCAAGTTGGTGGGCATGCGTTTTGACAAGGTGCGGGCTGAGTACGACAGTGCCGGACGCCGCAACCTGGTTCCCACCGGTGAAGATCCCGTTTTCTTCCCCTGTGATGATGTGCTGGTGGCAATTGGCCAGGAAAACTCCTTCCCCTGGATTGAGCGCGACATCGGTATCGTGTTCGACAAATGGGGTATGCCGGTGCTGGACAAGGAAACCTTCCAGGCGACCAACCCGCGCGTGTTCTTTGGTGGCGACGCCGCCTTTGGGCCGGAAAATATCATCACTGCCGTGGCCCACGGCCATCAGGCGGCTATTTCCATTGATCTGTTTTGCCGTGGCGAAAAGCCCTCCAGGCGCCCGGCTCCCGGGGTTACCCTGGTCAGCCAGAAAATGGGTATCCACGAGTGGAGCTACGATAACCAGGTAGACGATGACCTGCGTTACAAGGTGCCCCATGCCGACAAGAAACTTTCCCTGCTGGATCGCAAGCTTGAAGTGGAGCTGGGTTTTGACGTGGCCACTGCATTCCGCGAAGCCGAACGCTGCTTGAACTGTGATGTGCAGACCGTGTTCAGCGACAGCCGCTGTATCGAATGTGATGCCTGTGTGGATATCTGTCCCACCGATTGCATCAGTTTTATTGAAAATGCCGAAGAGGAAGCGCTGCGCAAGAGCCTGAAAATTCCGGCCAACAATCTCACTCAGGATATCTATGTGTCTGGCGCGCTCAAGACGGGCCGGGTCATGGTGAAGGACGAAGACGTCTGCCTGCATTGTGGTCTGTGCGCCGAGCGCTGCCCCACCTCCGCGTGGGATATGCAGAAATTCCTCTACGAAGTGACCAAGGCCGCCCCCCTATGCAACGTATAGAAGCTGTTAACGATTTCGTCATCCGTTTTGCCAACGTCAATGGCACCGGCTCTGCCAGTGCCAATAACCTGTTTGCCAAGGCGGTGTTCCGCATGGGGATTCCCATGTCGCCGAAGAATATTTTCCCCTCCAATATTCAGGGCCTGCCCACCTGGTATGAAGTGCGTATCAGCGAGAAAGGCTACCTGGGCAGCCGCGGCGGGGTGGACATGATGGTAGCCATCAACCCCCAGAGCATGCAGGAGGATATCGCCAATCTGGAGCCGGGCGGTTACTTCTTTTACGACAACACCAAGCCGCTGGACATCCGCTTTCACCGCGATGACATCAATTATGTCGGCGTTCCCCTCACCGAGATTTGCCGCCGTGAATACGCCGACCCCAAGCAGCGTCAATTGTTCAAAAATGTGATTTATGTGGGCGCTCTGTCAGCATTGCTGGGGCTGGAATTTTCCGTGCTCAAGGATCTGATTGGCGAGCAGTTCAAGGGCAAGGAAAAACTGGTGGCACCCAATATCCACGCCCTTGAGCTTGGCTACCAGTACGCCAGCGAAAATTTCAAATGCCCGCTGGGAATTCGCCTTGAGCGCCGCAACAAGGTGGGTAACAAGATTCTGATGGAAGGCAATGCCGCCATCGGGCTCGGCGCTGTCTACGGCGGTGCTTCGGTTGTAGCCTGGTACCCGATTACGCCTTCCACCTCGGTGGTTGAAGCCTTTGAAAAATACGCCAACCGACTGCGCATCGATGCCGGCAGTGGCGATAAAAAGTTTGCCATTGCCCAGGCGGAAGACGAATTGTCGGCTATCGGCATGGTGGTCGGTGCTGCCTGGAATGGTGCGCGCGCCTTTACGGCGACCTCCGGCCCTGGAGTGTCGCTGATGAGCGAGTTCCTGGGGCTGGCCTATTTTGCCGAGGTGCCGGTGGTGTTGGTCGATGTGCAGCGCGCGGGCCCGTCCACCGGCATGCCCACCCGCACCCAGCAGTCCGACCTCTTTGCAGCGGCCTATGCCTCCCACGGTGACACCAAGCATGTGTTGCTGTTCCCCTCGACACCCAAGGAGTGCTTCGACATGAGCGCCCAGAGTTTCGAGCTGGCGGACCAGCTGCAAACACCGATCATTCTGATGACCGATCTTGATCTTGGCATGAATGACAATATGTCCGATCCCCTCGAGTGGGACGACGCCAAGGTCTACAACCGCGGCAAGGTGTTCAACGCCGCGGAACTGGACAGCATGAAGGAGCGCTTTGGCCGTTACCTCGATGTGGATGGCGACGGCATCTGTTATCGCACCTATCCGGGCACTCACCCTGAAAAAGGCGCGTTCTTCACCCGTGGTACCTCCCGGGACGAATACGCCATCTATACCGAAAGCGGCGATGCCTATGTGCGCAATATGGAGCGCCTGCTGAAAAAGTTTGAAACAGCCAAGCAGTATGTGCCCGGGCCTGTGTTCCATCCGGCCCGACAGGAAACCCGCGACGGTATTATTTTCTTTGGCACCAGCAACGATTCGTCCCTGGAAGCGCTTGATATGCTTGCCGATGAAGGCGTGCATATCGATGCCATGCGGGTGCGCGCCTTCCCCTTCAACAAGGAAGTGGAAGACTTTATCGCAGAGCATGACCGGGTGTTTGTGGTGGAACAAAACCGCGATGGACAGCTGCGCAAAATGCTGATCATTGAATGCGATATTGATCCGAAAAAATTACTGTCGGTGCGCTATTACGGTGGCATGCCCATCACAGCCCGCACTATCAGCCGTCAGATCCACCAGCTCAAGGGTGGAGCCACTGTGACCAAAATTCGCCGCAAGGCAGGGTAACTATCATGAGCTATATTCGCCCAAACTTTCGCCATCCGGAGCTCCAGGCCAATGAGCTGGGTTATGCCCGCAAGGACTATGAGGGCAGTCTGTCCACCCTCTGTGCCGGTTGTGGTCACGACTCCATCAGCGCCGCCATCATCCAGTCCTGTTTTGAACTGGCCATTCCGCCCCACAGTGTTGCCAAGATTTCCGGCATTGGCTGTTCGTCGAAGACGCCGACCTATTTCCTGGGCAAATCCCATGGCTTCAACTCAGTCCATGGCCGCATGCCCTCGGTGGCCACCGGCGCCAACCTGGCCAACCGCGACATGGTCTATATCGGTGTGTCCGGTGACGGCGACAGTGCCTCCATCGGTCTTGGCCAGTTTGCCCATGTCACCCGCCGCAACCTCAACATGCTGTATATCGTCGAGAACAACGGCTGCTACGGGTTGACCAAAGGCCAGGATTCCGCCACCGCGGATGTGGGCTCTGCCAGCAAGAAAGGCGTTCCCAACCCCTACGAGCCCATCGACCTGTGCACCATGGCCCTGCAACTGGGTGCCACCTTTGTGGGCAGAAGTTTTTCCGGCGACAAGAATCAGCTTGTGCCACTTATTAAAGCGGCCATTTCTCATCGCGGCTTTGCCTTTATCGATGTGATTTCGCCCTGTGTAACCTTCAACAATACCGTGCAGTCCACCAAGGGCTACGAGTATGCCCGTGAGCATATGGCGGCGACCGGCAAGATGGATTTTGTGCCGGTACGTCAGGAAATCACCGCTGACTACGAGCCGGGTTTTACCCACGAGATTACCCTCCACGATGGCTCCGTTGTCCATCTCTACAAGCAGGAGCCGGGGTTTGATGCCAACGATCGCAACCAGGCAATCCGTACCCTGCAAGCCTACAAGCAAAAGGGCGAAATTCTCACCGGGCTGCTGTATATCGATCCTGACCTTGAGGATTTCCATGAAATCCAGGGCACGGTGAACAAGCCGCTGCGTGATCTTGGCGCCACCGAGCTGTGCCCGGGAAGTCGCTCCCTTGAAGCGATCAACTCCAACCTGCGTTAATTGGCGTTAGTGATGTCCGGGCAGGGATCGGGTGGTAATGTACTGGCCGCCATTTGCAGCGTTTTTATCCCCGGCCTCGGCCAGCTGGTGCAGGGGCGGCCATTGATGGCGCTTCTGCATTTTGTTCTGGCGGCCCTGCTGTGGTTGATACTGCTGGGCTGGATTATCCATCTGTGGTCGATAATCGATGCCGCAAGATTTGACCCGGCGAAGGCGTAGTATGCCTCTTTCAGGTTTTACAGGCGCTGCCAGTCGCAGGTTCAAGTGAGGAATACGCCATGAACATCGAGCAGATCATTACCGGTAAGGTGACGGCAGCGTTATTGCCAACGCACCTTGAGGTGATCAACGAAAGCCATATGCACAGTGTGCCGGTCAATTCAGAAACACACTTCAAGGTTGTGGTAGTGAGTGAGGCCTTTGTCGGCAAGCGCCCGGTGCAACGTCACCAGATGGTGTACGGCATCCTTGCGGAAGAATTGCAAGGCGGGGTACACGCCCTTGCGCTGCATACCTACTCACCCCAGGAATGGTCCGGTGTGGCTCCTGACTCTCCCCTTTGTCGTGGCGGTTCCAAAGCAAGCCATTGACTCCCGTTGCAGCGGCCCCCGTCTTTTTTGCGGATAACTGCCAGCATCCTTTATGTCCGCTTTTAGAGCCGTTATAGTCAGCAGTGATTGACTTACCACATTCATAGATGAGGCAGAACCTGATGAACAGGAACGGATTGATTGCATTGTTACTCGCCGCTTTTTCCACTGTCGCCCTGGCGGGGCCAACCCCGGCTCCAGAGGGCGCCAAAGCCTATATTATCTCTCCCGAAAACGGCGCCACAGTCACTAGCCCGGTTGTGGTCAGATTTGGCCTTGAGGGCATGGGCGTTGCGCCTGCTGGCGTTCAGCACGCCAATACTGGTCATCATCACCTGCTGGTTGATGTCAAATCGTTGCCAGATATGGACAGGCCAGTGCCTGCGGATAAAAGCCACATTCACTTCGGGGGCGGCCAGACGGAGATCAGCCTGGAGCTTGAACCCGGCACCCATACCCTGCAATTGCTGCTCGGTGACCACTTCCATATTCCCCACAATCCGCCGGTCAAGTCTGAAGTTGTGACCATCACCGTTGAGTAGCCGTTGCTCAGCGGGGCTTAGGCCTTTGTAACAACTGCCGATCAGTATTGGATTTTCAACCAGCGACAAGGCATTTGGGGCGCAACCAGCACCTGGTTGCGCCTTTTTTGTAAAAAAGACAATAAAAACCATTTAAAAACTAAGTGAATTAATCTGGATCAATTCAGCAATTTCCCCCTGATGGTTTACTGATTCCAGCAGATCAGAAAATCAACTCACAAGAGGGAACACCATGAAATCCATTCCACTAGCCCTGAGCATCTCCCTGGCGGCAGTCACCATAAGCGCCCAGCAGGTTGCTGCCTATGAAGTCGGCGATTTGATTGTTCGTGCCGGTATTGCCACGGTGGCGCCGGATGAAAGCAGTTCGGAGCTGGCTATTCCTGCCCTGGGTGGTGATATTGCAGGCTCCGCCGCCAGCGTCGACGATAATACCCAGCTGGGTATAACCGGCACCTATATGCTCAATAGCCACTGGGGATTGGGTCTTCTGGCGGCAACCCCGTTCAGTCATGATGTGAGTGCAAAGACTGGTGCCCTGGGGCTGGGCTCTGTGGATGCGGCTACAGTGAAGCATCTCCCTCCTACCTTGACCCTCCAGTTTTTCCCCCTGGCGGCTGATTCTGCATTCCAGCCCTATATAGGCGCGGGCATAAACTACACAGTGTTTTTCGACGAATCTGTCGATAGCGAGCTGGAATCGGTTCTCGGCAGCGGCAAACTCGATCTGGATGATTCCTGGGGGCTGGCGCTGGAAGCGGGTGTCGATATTGCCCTGAGTGATAAATGGCTGCTGAATGCGGCGCTCTGGTATCTGGATATTGACACTGATGCGAAGTTCAAGTTTGACAGCGGCGTTAGCGTTGCGACCAAAGTGGATATCGATCCCTGGGTTTATGCACTGACCCTTGGCTACAAGTTCTGAGCGCGATATACGCCACAAAAAAGCCGGGTAATCCCCGGCTTTTTTTGCGTTCATGTCATTTCACCAGGCCAACTCCCGTCAAGTGTTGGCCATGGCTTTAAGCCGGTCAAAATCGGTGATCTCGATTTCCTTTTTGTCTACATCCAGCAGCTCCAGTTTTTGGAAGCGGCTGAAAACACGGCTCACAGTTTCAACGGTAAGGCCCAGGTAATTACCGATATCAGCCCGCGACATGGGCAGGCGAAAACGTGTTCCTGACAACTTGCGGCGGGCGTTGCGCGCAGAAATGCTGGTTAGCAGGGTGGCAATGCGTTCTTCCGCGCTGTTCTTGCTGAGCATGGTGATGAGTTGCTGATCGTTGGTGATCTCGCGGCTCATCAGGCTGAAGAAGTGCCGTTGCAGGGAGGAGATCTGAGTGCTCAGTTCCTCCATACGAGCAAAGGGGATTTCGCAGACAGCGGATGTTTCGAGGGAGATGGCGGCATTGATGTGATTGGGATGGCCAATGCCATCCATGCCAAAAATTTCGCCGGGCAGATAAAACCCGGTGACCTGCTCCACACCATCGTTATTGACGGTAAAACCCTTGATAGCGCCGCTGCGCACCGCGTAAATGGAGCGGAAGGGTTCCCCGGCGTGGTAAACATAATCGCCTTTGTGCAGTGGGCGACCCCGTTCAACAATGCGGTCAAGCCGTTCGATTTCATCCGCTTGCAGTGCTATCGGCAGACACAGGGCATTCATCCTGCAGTCGCCGCAGTGTATGGAACCGTTGTGAGGGCAATTGCTGTCCATTCTTCATCCCCAAGGTTAGGTGGAGAAGAGTATAGCCATGCGCTCAGTTGCGGTCACCATTGTCTTTGCAATACATTGTCTTTACAGAGAATTGAACGGAATACGCTGGCGAGGTTTTCCACACCTGCAGTGGTTAGCCGCAGTTGCGCGCCATCGGGTACCAGCCAGCCTCGGGCGACGAGCCTGGCACGGCTTGTCTCACCTATGCTGTCTGCTATCAGCCCAAGGCTGTGGTAGCAGTACAGTTCCTGCATCACGCGGTAAGACTGCTGGTCAGCGAGGGGGGCGCAACTCCAGCCTGCAACAGGGTCTTGGTGATTGAGTATCCGATGGCGATAGCAGTCAGGGTTGCCACTGTTGTGGTACAGGTAGTCACCCCATATTCCTTCGGCACCCAGTCCCAGCCCCAGCCAGTTGACGATGTCCCGCTTGTAAAACCCCCAGGGGCCGTAGCACAGGTTGCGGTTGTCTCTCAGCAACAGATCGGGGTGGGGTGGCAGCTTAAAACAGTGCTCACCAAACCGTTGAAAGCCCTGGTCAATCAGCTGTTGCGCGGCCCGGGCGGTGATTTTCTGGCACAACAATGCATCGTCGATACTCTGAAGCGCGGGAGGGCAGGGGATGAGCTCAATTTCTTCCGTTGCAGAACTCATCAGCAGGGAAAGCAGCTTGTCCAGATAGGCCTGGTCAGTGTCTGCGCCCAGCTGAACGGCCCATTGCAGGCGCAGTCCAGCAAACTCGTTGGCTACGTCCATGGCCCGGCGGACCGCGTCGGTACTGCGGTCTGCACTGGCGAGGGTGGCATCCGGCATGAGTCTGATCACTTCAAAGCCCAGGCCCTTGAGGAGGGCGAGGATGTTGCGATCACAATGTTCAGGCCCCAGCTCAATCCCCCGCTCGGCTCCCAGGTTGTTCTGCAGGTTGTAGTGGCTACAGAGGCGGAACACCAGTTCGGTCATGGCATCCGTTGTAAGCTGGCGCAGTGGATAGCCGCGCAGCCAAAGACTGGCGACAGGCCCTTTGCTGGAAAAAATCTTATCCTTGAGGAGCATTTCCTGTACCAGCAGGTTGAGATAGTCCTGGCAGGGGCGGGCGGGAAAATAAATATTGATCCCCGTCCGGGAAATCGCCGGCAGGGAAGCGCTGGCCGGTGCCTTGTGTCTGGCGGCAGGCTCCTCTGGCAGGAGCGTGAAGGCAGGGTTGCGTCGTCGCTGCTCGGGCTGCACTTTTTCATCCTCATCGAACAGAACTGTGCCGGGATTTCGGTATTAACAACTCTAATCCCCGCTAGCTTGTCCATAAATGATGCAAATCAACAGACGGGGTTGCGTGCCGGAGCTACACTTTCATGACAAATACACTAATTAACCACTATTGCTTGACAGGCAGGAGGGATCTTGATGAATACAATTCTGGGTGTAATCAACGACTGGGATCTGGCGGCGCAGGTTTTGCAGCGGGCGCGCCAGCTGGCAAAAGCCTATGGCGCAAGGGTGTGTATGTACTGCCCTGTGTCAGACCAGCTGGAAGAGATGAATCGTTATATCGGTTTTGATAATTACGACGCAGTCAAGGAAGAGATCATGGAGGACAGCCGCTCCCGCCTTGAGCAGCTGGTCGGCGATGATGACATTGATACAGCACTCGATTGGCAGTCCCATCCCTACAAAGGGGTGGCGCAGCAGGCAGAGCAGTGTTCTGCGAGCCTGATCGTCATTGGCATGAGCCAGCACCATCTGCTCGCTGACCTGTTGCACAAGGCAGATGACTGGCATTTGTTGCGTGAAACGCCTTGTCCTGTATTGCTGCTATCGCGCTCTGAGCATCCCTTCCGCAGCGTAGTCGCGGCTGTGGACTGTCTCGATGAATCCGAAGAAAACCAGAGCCTCAGTGCGCGCGTGCTCGACCAGGCAAAAGCCCTGGCAGACGTTATGAAGTTGCCCTTGCAGGTGGTCAGCGTGGTGCCCGTCCCGGCCTATATTTACGGCGATATGGCCGCCACACCACTGATGGCGGACTATCGCACCCAGGCCGAGAGTGCAGCGCGTCACAATCAGAAAACCCTGCTCGCCCGTTTGGGTATTCGCGCCGATCGCCACAGTGTGCTGGTTGGGCCGGTCGAAGCAGCGCTGCAGGAGGCTGTGGCTGATGCCGGTCTGCTGGTGCTGGGCACCATCGCCAAAAAGGGCTGGAAGGGGTTTTTTGTCGGCAACACTGCCGAGCGTATTCTCAGTAAAGTGGGAGGGGATATGCTGGTGGTCAATTGACCGAATCTGGCGATTGATCAACCTCTAGCGGTGAATATCCTGTCGCGCAGCCATGTTTTTAGTCGATTCTCAGTGGATGAAAGCGGATGTTTTTTCACATATTTGTAATTGCCTGAAAAGTAATGAGTTATTTTTGTTGACTGACCTAAGGTTTAGCCCTATTTTGCGCGCAATTGGCGCAAGCCAAGCCCTGTTGATTGTTTAGCTTATCTGTATGCTAGAGGTGACTTGCCATGAGTGACGAAGACGACGACGAGCTGGATAACCTGGACGAGGCTGAAGAGGAGGAGACTGCTGTGGAAGAGCAGGTAAAACCTTCTCCCCTCGCTGACCTTGAGGCGCGGCGCAGACTTGAGGCTAAACTTGAAGAGCGACGTTTGCGCAAGTTAATTCAGGATTACGATTTCGACGATATTGCCTGAATCAATCTGTTTGATAGCCGGTAACGGAATCACTGCTGTCACAGATTCGGAAAGTAAATCAGTTAATCAAAAGCCCGGCGCAAGCTGGGCTTTTTTGTTGCCGAAACTGCAACCCCGGGGGAATTTCGGCATAATAGCGCCTCTTTGTGATCCGAGAGGCTGTATTTGAGCGCGCCGCCAATTCTGGAATGCCGCGATATCGCATTTGAGCGGGACTACACGCCCATATTTTCCGGGCTGTCCTTCACGTTGTGGCGTGGCCAGATTCTCCAGGTCAAAGGTGCCAATGGCTCAGGTAAAACAACACTCTTGCGCATATTGGCCACCTCGCTGACTGCATCACAGGGCAGCATGTTCTGGCATGGCAACGACCTTGAGGGGCACAGGCAGGAGTATCGCTTTGACATGCTCTACCTGGGTCACCAACCCGGGGTGAAGGCTGCACTCACTCCCCGCGAAAACCTGGCCTGGCTGCGGCCCTTGCACCCCAAGGCCGGGCACGACACCAATCAGGCCCTCGCTGCTGTGGGGCTGGCAGGCATGGAGGATGTGCCCTGCCACACCCTGTCCGCTGGCCAGTTGCGCAGGGTGGCGCTGGCCCGGCTTTATCTCAGTGACGCCAGTCTGTGGATACTGGATGAACCTTTCACCGCCATCGACCGCGATGGCGTGGGCAAGTTGGAGATACTGCTTCAGGACCATGCGCAGCGGGGTGGGGCGGTGGTTATCACTACCCACCAGCATCCACAGCTGGATAACCTCTGTGAGCTGGATATGGTGCGTTATGGCGTCTCCTGATGCGGCGCCGCCTGAACTGGCGACAGCAACGGCATTCCGTGCCGTCTTGACCCGGGATCTGACTCTGGCATTCCGTCATCGCGGCGACATGGCCAACCCGCTGATTTTTTTTGTAATGGTGGCGACCCTGGTGCCTCTCGGGGTGACCCCGGAGTCCGGCCAGCTGGCGCTGCTCGCACCGGGTATGATCTGGGTGATGGCACTGCTGGCGTCGCTGTTATCGGCGGAAACCCTGTTTCTGGCGGATCACCGCGATGGCAGCCTGGAGCAGCTGGCTCTGTCGCCCCAGCCCCTGTGGCTGCTGGTGCTGGCCAAGATTATTGTCCACTGGCTGGTGACGGGGTTGCCGCTGACACTGCTGTCGCCGTTGCTGGGGGTGATGCTGTCGCTGCCCCAGGCCGGGTTCGGGCCTTTAGTGGTAAGCCTTTTGCTGGGCACCGCGGCACTCAGTATGATTGGCGCCATCGGTGCGGCACTGACGGTAGCCATTCCCCGCGGTGGGCTGCTGCTGTCCCTGATCGTGATGCCGCTGTATATGCCGGTGCTGATCTTTGGTGCCAGTGCGGTTCAGCTGGCGGTTGATGGCATCTCCCCTTCAGGCGCCCTGGCGATCCTGGGGGCGCTGCTGGCTTTTTCCTGTTTGATTTCGCCCTTTGCCACCGCTGGGGCGCTGCGAGTGAGTTTGCATGGCTAGAACACGTCCACTTTTGCCGGAATGGTTTCATCGCTTGGGATCGCCCAAGGGTTTTTACCAGATGACCAGCAGCTGGATGCCGTGGCTGGCGGTGACTGCCGCTGTATTGCTGTTGGTGGGTACGGTTTGGGGCCTGGGTTTTGCGCCTCAGGATGCCAAGCAGGGCAACAGCTTTCGCATCATTTATATCCATGTGCCTGCCGCATTTCTGGCCCTGGCGGGCTACTACGTAATGGCGGCAGCGGGTGCTATCGGGCTGGTGTGGAAGATGAAGCTGGCGCATATGGTGATGAAGGCTGCCGCGCCGCTGGGTGCGGCACTGACGCTGATTTCACTGGTGACCGGCTCGCTGTGGGGCAAGCCTACCTGGGGTACCTACTGGGTGTGGGATGCCCGTATCACCTCGATGCTGGTGCTGTTTTTCCTCTACCTGGGGGTGATCGCCCTGCATTATGCCTATACCAATGGCGAGGCAGCGAGCAAGGCCAGCGCCGTATTGGCACTGGTGGGTACGGCCAATATTCCCATCATCTACAAATCCGTGGACTGGTGGTATACCCTGCACCAGCCCGCCACCATCAAGTTGACCCAGGCTCCCAGCATGCACCCGGACATGTTTTATCCCCTGCTGGTGATGATCGCCGGTTTCTACTGCTTTTATGCCCTGGTACTGTTGCTGAATACCCGCAGTGAAATACTTCACCGCGAGCGCCGTACCCGCTGGGTGCTCGATATGGCCGAAGGAGGGCGGTCGTGATGTTCCAGTTCGACAGTCTTTCTGCCTTTATCGCCATGGGTGGTCACGGACCCTATATCTGGCTATCGTACCTGGCCACGGCACTGGTGCTGCTATGGCTGGTGGCGACACCCTTGTTGCGCACCAACCGGCTGATGTCCGCCTTGAAACGTCAACAAACCCTGCAACATCGTGAAAGCGGAAAGTACCAGGACATTTCCCCTGGACCCCGTACCGAGGAGCGTAGCCCCTGATGCACCCACTTCGTCGTCAACGCCTGATCGCGGTGATTTTTATTGTGATTGTCGCCACCGTCGCAGTGGCACTGGTTACCTATGCGCTGCGCCAGAATATCAACCTGTTTTTCGCCCCCTCCCAGGTGGTTGCCGGCGATGCGCCCGCCGGTACCCGGATCAGGGTTGGCGGCATGGTGGTCGAGGACAGTATTGTGCGCGCTCCCGGCGGCCTGCAAACCACCTTTCGGGTGACTGACGGGCCGTCGGAAGTCATCGTCACCTACACCGGTATCCTGCCGGATCTGTTTGGCGAGAATGAGGCCGCGGTGGCCACCGGTCAGCTGGAACCCGACGGCACCTTCACCGCCACAGAAGTGCTCGCCAAGCACGACGAGAACTATATGCCGCCGGAAGTGACGGATGCCATGAATAAAGCCATGGAGAAGGCCCACGAGGCACGCCCATGAATCCTGAAATTGGTCATTTTTGCCTGATCCTCGGTTTTGGCCTGGCGATAGTCCAGTCTGTGGTGCCCATGCTGGGTTCTGCTACGGGCAACCGCGTCTGGATGGCCGCCGCCCGGCCCCTGGCGCTGGGTCAGTTTGTGCTCGCCGCCATCAGCTTCGGGTTTCTTAGCCTGGCATTTTTGCAGGATGATTTTTCTGTCCTCTACGTGGTCAACAACTCCAACAGCCTGCTGCCCTGGTATTTCAAATTCAGCGCTGTATGGGGCGCCCATGAAGGCTCCCTGCTGCTGTGGGTGCTGATCCTGGCGGGCTGGACGGCGGCAGTAGCCCTCTATAGCCGCAGTATGCCCCTCACCCTGGTGGCGCGGGTGCTGTCGGTGATGGCAATGATTGCTGTGGGGTTTTACCTGTTCTTGCTGTTTACCTCCAATCCCTTTGAGCGGGTGCTGCCATTTCCCGCTCCTGACGGAGCCGATCTCAACCCCCTTCTGCAGGATGTTGGCCTGATCATCCATCCCCCCCTGCTGTACATGGGTTATGTAGGTTTGAGCGTTCCCTTTGCCTTTGCCATCGCCTCGCTGTTGGCTGGCAGGCTGGATGCCGCCTGGGCGCGCTGGACGCGGCTGTGGACCACGGCGGCCTGGGCCTTCCTCACCGTGGGGATTGCGCTCGGCAGTTGGTGGGCCTACTACGAGCTGGGCTGGGGCGGCTGGTGGTTCTGGGACCCGGTGGAGAACGCGTCCTTTATGCCCTGGCTGGTGGGCACGGCCCTGGTGCATAGCCTGTCGGTCACCGAAAAGCGCGGTGCCTACCGCAGCTGGACATTACTGCTGGCGATCTTTGCCTTTTCCCTCAGCCTGCTGGGTACCTTCCTGGTGCGCTCCGGGGTGCTGACTTCCGTCCACGCCTTTGCTAGCGATCCCACCCGCGGTGTGTTTATCCTCGCGTTTCTGGGTGTTGTGGTGGGCGGTTCGCTGTTGCTCTACGCTATTCGCGGCCAGACCCTGCGTTCCCAGGGCAGCTTTGACTGGGTGTCCCGCGAAGTCTTTATGCTGGTCAACAATATCCTGTTGATGATCGCCACCGCCATTATCCTGCTCGGTACCCTTTACCCGCTGGTGGCGGACGTCATGGGCTGGGGCAAGATTTCCGTGGGTCCGCCCTACTTCAACCTTTTCTTTGCGCCGCTGATGCTGGTGCTTGCCCTGTTGATGGGAGTGGGCGCCATCCTGCGCTGGAAGCGCACTGAATGGAGCTGGCTGAAACTGCGCCTTGCCATACCCTTGCTGGCCGCCGTCGTGGCGAGCCTGTTATTCCCCTGGCTGTACGCAGGTGAATTCCACCCCGGTGCGGCTGTGACAGTGCTGGTCTTTAGCTGGGTGCTGGCCCTGACGGTGCAGGATCTGTGGCAGAAATCCGCCCACAGCGGTGGGCATTTGTCCGGTCTGCGGCGTCTCTCCGGCAGCTTTTACGGCATGCATCTGGCCCATATCGGGCTGGTGAGCTGTATTCTCGGTGCCGGTCTTACCACCGTTTACAGTGTTGAAAAGGATGCCCGGGTTGAGCCGGGCACCGTGATTGAAGATCTTGGCTATCACTTCGAGTTTGTCGGCGTCAGCAAGGTGCGCGGTCCCAACTATATCGCCGACCAGGCGGAGGTGCAGGTCACCCGCAATGGCCGCGCAGTCACGGCGCTGTATCCCGAGAAGCGGCGCTATCTGGCCAGCGGTCAGGTGATGACCGAGGCGGGTATTAGCGGTGGCCTGTGGCGCGACCTGTATGTCTCACTCGGCGAACCCCTGGAGGGCGATGCCTGGGCCGTGCGTGTCCATGTCAAACCCTTTGTACGCTGGATCTGGTTGGGCTCACTGCTGATGGCGGGGGGTGGTTTGCTGGCGATGCTCGACCGGCGCTACCGCCCGCAGCGGGTTGCTGTAGCGGCGGTGACCTCAGCCAATCTGGCGGCAGGAACCTGACCATGAAAAACCTCAAACTCTTTATTCCCCTGGGCATATTTCTGGTGCTGGCTCTGTTCCTTTACCAGGGTCTGAGCCGTGATCCGAGTGAATTACCTTCAGTGCTGATCAGCAGGCCGGTGCCTGATTTCAGCCTGCCGGATCTCCTCAATCCGGATCAGCACATTGACCAGGCTGTCTTCCAGGGCCAGGTCAGCCTTCTCAATGTGTGGGGTACCTGGTGTGTGGCCTGTCGGGTCGAGCATCCTTTTTTGGTGGAACTCGCCAATCAGGGGGTGGCGATAGTGGGCATGAACTACAAGGATGAACGCGCTGCTGCACTGCAATGGCTGGAAGAGAAGGGCGACCCCTACAGCATCAACTTTGAGGACAAGGAAGGCCGCCTGGCAATCGATCTCGGCGTATTCGGTGCGCCAGAAACCTACCTCGTCGACCATCAGGGTATTATCCAGTACAAGCATGTGGGTGTTGTCGATGAACAGGTGTGGGCGCAAATGGGGGCGCGCTACCGGGAATTGGTTGCTGACCAGGCAAAGGGTGCGCAATGACTTGTAGCTGTCGCGTACTCGCCCTCTGGTTGCTGGCCTGCAGCGCCGCTTTTGCCGTGATCGAAACGGAACCCCTGAGCAGTGACGAACTCAATGCCCGCTACCGGGTGCTGACCGACGAAATGCGCTGCCCCAAGTGCCAGAACCAGAACCTGGCGGAATCCGACTCCCCCATCGCTGCAGACTTGCGTGGCGAAATCCGCCGCCTCCTGGAAGAGGGCAAAAGCAACGCTGATGTTGCCGATTTCATGGTGGCGCGCTACGGGGATTTTGTCCTCTATCGCCCGGCCCTCCAGCAGAACACCCTGGTGCTGTGGTTCGCTCCCGCCGCTATGGTCCTGCTGGGATTGCTGGTGCTGGTGCTGGTTATCCGCTATCACCGGCGCCGCGACAATCAGGCCAGCCAGCCCCTCAATCGGGAAGAACAGCAGCAGCTCAATGCCCTGCTCAACAATGACAAGCCGGGAGAGTCGTAATGCTGTGGTTGATACTGGCGCTGGCCGCCTGTTTTGGCGTGATTTTTGTCATTTCCGGGCTCTTTGCCCGCCCCTCGGTGGAGTCAGGCCCGTCTTCCGTTGAGCAGGCTCTGAACCGTACCCTCTACGAGGAAAAGCTTGCCGACCTCAATGCCCAGAACGCTGCGGGCGAGATCAGCAACGCCCAGCGCCAGGCCCTTGAACTCGAATTCCAGCGCCAGTTTCTCCTCGACAACCAGGCGCTTCCCGCCCAAGCTGCCAGTACGCCCCGAGGTCGCTGGCTGTTGGTCCTGTGTGCGCTGGCGCTGCCGGTTTTTGCTGGTCTGGTGTACATGAGCATTGGGGCTTCCGCCGAGCTGCAATTCAAGGGTTTGCTTGATAGCCGTACAGATTTGCTGTCTGGTGATTCCCACAGCGAAGGTGATATACAGGCAGCCGATGCGGAAATTCTGGTGCGTCTCCACCAGCTGGAAAAGGCCCGCCCTGACAAGCCTGTTTACCCCCTGTTGCTGGCCCGACTCTACCAGCAGCGCGGTGATTTCCAGGCTGCCGTGCCCTATTACCGCAAAGTTGTGTCCTTGCTGCCCCAGGATGGCAGCCTGCAGGGAGAATACGCCCAGGCACTGTTTTTTGCCGCTGATAACCAGATGACTCCCGCCGTGCTGGCGGCGGCACAAACGGCCCACGCAATCGACCCGCAGGATGCAACGGCCCTGGGGTTGCTGGGTATTGCCGCCTACCACGACAGTCGTTACGGCGATGCCATAGGCCACTGGCAACAGGCGCTGTCCGGTTTGCGGCCTGATTCGGCCTCGCGGGCGTCACTGCTGGCGGGTATCAACAGCGCCCGTCAGAAACTGGCGGCATCTGGTCAGGGAGCACAAGAAACCGTTGCGGCCAGCACGGCTTCCCTGCAGGTGGATGTGTCTCTCGCCGACGAGCTGGATGTGCCAGCGGACACGACAGTATTCGTCTATGCCCGCGCCTGGCAGGGCTCGCCCATGCCACTGGCCATCAAGCGCCTGACCAGGGCGGATTTGCCGACCCGTATCACCCTCGATGAAAGCCTGGCCATGAACCCGGCCTTTACCCTTGCCAGTGCCGAACAGGTGGAGCTGGTGGCGCGGGTTTCCTTTGCGGGCAGCGCTACGGCAGCCCCTGGCGATATCGAGGGCAAGCTGGGTCCGGTTGATCCACAGGACAGTCAATCCCCCCTCAAAGTGGTGATCGGGCGCAAAATTCCCTGATCGCCATTCATTGCTTGTCGAGAGATTTCCACCGTGTAAAATCCTTCGCTTAATCGGATTTTCACCAGGGTCCGGTGAGGCCCAAGCGCCACCAGACCCTGATCCTCCGGCAATTTGCAGCGGTCATCAACAATGAGTCATCCATGCGTCTGAAGAGCATCAAGCTGGCGGGGTTCAAGTCCTTTGTGGATCCGACAACCGTCCACTTCCCCAGCAACCTGTGCGCAGTTGTGGGTCCCAACGGGTGCGGAAAGTCCAATGTGATCGACGCCGTGCGCTGGGTGATGGGTGAGAGTTCCGCCAAGCACCTGCGCGGCGAGTCCATGACCGATGTCATCTTCAACGGTTCCGGTGGCCGCAAGCCGGTGGGTCAGGCCTCCATTGAGCTGATCTTCGACAACAGCGACGGTACCCTGGGCGGCGAATACGCCAGCTATGCCGAGATTTCCATTCGCCGCAAGGTGACCCGCGACGGCCAATCCGGCTACTACCTCAACGGCAACAAGTGCCGCCGCCGCGATATCACCGACATTTTTCTCGGCACCGGCCTGGGGCCGCGCAGCTATGCCATTATCGAGCAGGGCATGATCTCCAACCTGATCGAGGCGCGCCCGGAGGATCTGCGGGTGTTTATCGAGGAGGCCGCCGGCATCTCCAAGTACAAGGAGCGCCGCCGCGACACCGAGAACCGCATGCGCCGCACCCACGAAAACCTCGAGCGCCTGACCGATATCCGCGATGAACTGGGGCGCCAGTTGCAGCGCCTCGAACGCCAGGCCCAGGCGGCAGAAAAATACGCCGAATTCAAAAAGGAAGAGCGCCAGGCCAAAGCCCAGCTGCAAGCCCTGCGCTGGCGCGAATTCAATGCCCAGGTGCAAAGCCGTCAGGTGTTGATCAGTCGCCAGGAGCTGGATGTGGAGGCACTGGTCACCGAGCGCAGCAGCTGCGATAACGCGCTGGAAAAACTGCGCGTGCAATACACCGACCAGAGTGACGGTTTCAATGCCGTGCAGGGCGAGTTCTACGCCATTGGCGCCGAAGTGGCGCGCACCGAGCAATCCATTGAGCATGTGCGCCAGCGCGCCCGCGAGCTGCGTCAGGATATCGAGCAGACCGAGCGTAACTACGCCGAATCCGAACAGCACCTGCGCAGTGATCGCGCCCGGGCGGAGGGCTGGGAGGCAGAGTTGGCCGAAATCTCCCCCACCCTCGAAACCCTCGGCGCGGAAGAGGAGGAGTCCTCCATCCTGCTGCAGGCAGCGGAAGAGGCCATGAACCAGTGGCAGAGTGCCTGGGACGAATTCAACCAGCGCGCCGCCCAGCCGCGCCAGCAGGCGGAGGTGCAGCAGTCGCGTATCCAGCACCTGGAACAGGTGCTGCGGCGCCTTGGGGAGCGTATCGAGCGGCTCGATTCGGAACGCCGCGAGCTGATCAGCACCGGGCCCGGCGAGGAGGATCTTGCTCTCCTTGATGAACAGCTGGCAGAAATGGAAATGACCGGTGGCGACATGCAGTCGCAGCTGGAAACCATGGTCAGCAGCATCGACGAGACCCGCAAATCCTACCAGGCCGCTGGCCAGGAACTGGGACAGGTACGGGAGCAGATCCAGTCCCTCAAGGGCCGTCAGTCCTCCCTCGAGGCCCTGCAGCAGGCGGCGCTGGAGGACAACGGCGAAGAAAAACAGTGGCTCGACCAGCAGGGGCTGACCGGCGCCGCGCGTCTGGCCGAAAGTCTGGAAGTACAGCCGGGCTGGGAAGTGGCGCTGGAAACCGTGCTGGGCAGCGGACTGCAGGCGGTCTGTGTCGATGTGCTTGACCCCTTGATCAGCGCCCTCGACAGCCTCGGCAAGGGCGAGCTGACTTTGCTGGATAGCACGCCTTCGGCCCCCGTGCCCGCGGAGGCAGGCAGGGTGTCCCTTGCCAGCCTGGTGCAGGGCAACCAGGCCACATCCTTGCTGGCGGGCATCCATAGCGCTGAAAACCTCGATGCAGCCCTGGCCCTGCGCTCCGGACTGGCAGCGGGGGAGTCCGTGGTCACCCGCGAAGGCGTGTGGCTTGGCCCCAACTGGGTGCGGGTGGCGCGCGGCAAAAACGCCGCTGCCGGGGTACTCAAGCGCAAGCAGGAACTGGCCGAGCTGCACAGCCAGCTGGAAAGCCTGAGCGTCCGCTCCGAACAGCTCGCCGCTCTGCAAATGACTCGCGAACAGGAACTCAGCAGCCTTGAGCGCCAGCGCGAAACCCTGTCCCGCACCATCGCCGAGCGCCAGCGCGAATACGCCGAGCTGCGCTCCCGGGTGAGCGCCAGCCGCATGCAAATCGAACAATTCGCCGCGCGCCGCAACCGCGCCGAAGACGAGCTGGCAGAGATTCGCCAGCAGCAGCAACTGGAGCAGGAAGGGCTGGGAGAAGCCAGGGTTATCCTCCAGGATGCCCTCGACGCCATGGAGACCGACACCCGCCAGCGCGAAACCCTGCTCACCGAACGCGATCAGGCCCGCAACAGCCTCGACAGTGCCCGCCAGCGCGCCCGTCACACCCGCGACCGGCTCCACGAACTGTCGATGCGCGAGCGCTCGGTCAGCACCCAGTTGCAGGCAGTCAAGGAAGGTCTGGGCCGCCTTGAAATCCAGGTGGCGCGCTTGCAGGAGCGCCGCGACCAGTTGCTGGCCTCGGTCAATCTCGAAGAAGATCCCACCGAAGAGCTGACCCTGCAATTGGAGGAGCAGCTGGAGAAACGCCTGCTGGTTGAGCGACGCCTGGCCCAGGCGCGGGTCAGTCTGGAGGAGGTGGAGCACGGCATGCGCGAGCACGAGAAGCGTCGCAGCCAGCTCGAAAACCTGATCCTCGATAAACGCACCGAGCTTGAACAGACCCGCCTGCAGACTCAGGAAGTCCGCACCCGCTGCAACACCATTGCCGAGCAGATTGCCGAGCAGGGCTACCAGCTGCAAAGCCTGCTCGACGAGCTGGGTGAGGAGGCCGATCCGCGCCAGTGGGAAGAGGAGCTTGAACGTATCGCCGCCCGAATCCAGCGCCTGGGGGCCATCAACCTGGCTGCCATTGAGGAATTCAAGACCGAGTCGGAACGAAAGACCTATCTCGATGCCCAACACAACGAGCTGACGGAAGCGCTGGAAACACTGGAAGGGGCCATCCGCAAAATTGACCGGGAAACCCGCACCCGCTTCAGGGAAACCTTTGAAAAGATCAACCAGTCCCTTGAGGAATTGTTCCCCAAGGTATTTGGCGGTGGCCATGCCTACCTGGAACTCACCGGCGACGACCTGCTGGATACCGGCGTGACCATCATGGCCCAGCCCCCTGGCAAGAAGAACACGACTATTCATCTGCTCTCTGGTGGCGAGAAGGCTCTCACTGCCATTGCGCTGGTGTTCTCGATTTTCCGCCTCAACCCCGCGCCGTTCTGTATGCTCGACGAGGTGGATGCGCCGCTCGATGATGCCAATGTGGGGCGTTATGCCCGCATGGTGCAGGAGATGTCGGACCGGGTGCAGTTTATCTATATCACCCACAACAAGATCGCCATGGAGATGGCCCAGCACCTGATGGGTGTCACCATGCACGAGCCGGGTGTGTCACGGCTGGTGAGCGTCGATGTCGACAAGGCAGTCGAGCTGGCGGAGGCCTGAGTTCGGCGCGCAGGTTTTTGATGACAGAGAGTGGTTGATTTAATTCTTTACAATGTTTTAATAATCACTTGGTTTTTCAGGGAAAGTGGTTTTATAACGAACTGGATTTCAGTGCTGATTAGCCGTCATGGCAAAGCGGCCACAACAGGCACAGCAAAAGGTGCTGATAAGACATCAGTGAGCTAACCACGGGTTTTAAACCTGCAGACTGCAAGCGATCGCAAATAGAGGATTTCATGGATTTTGGCACACGCGAAATTCTGATATTACTGGGCATTCTGGTCATCCTGGCCATCCTGCTCGATGGTGTCAGGCGGGTAAACAATGCTCGCCGTGGCAAGTTGCGCAGTGGCTCGCGTCGCAGCAGCCGAAACCCGATTTTTGATGACGAGAATGACGATTACCCCAACAGTGAACTGCCCGGTGGCCGCGCGCGGGTAGTGCAGGTGCGCGACGAAAAAAGTGCCGAGGAAATCAGCGAAACCCTCCGCCGCAAGGCTGACAGTGCCAGGGAAAAACTGACATCGGTGTTTCGCAGCAGGGTGGAGCAGGATGCCGCCCCTGCGCCTGAGCACGATCCCGACATTTTTGATGCACCTGCCACCGCCAAGCACAGCCGTCCTGAAGCGCCACTGTTTGCCGATGACGACGACCACTATGGCCGCATCGACGATGACTTCGATGGCAGCCAAGATTTTGAATCCCCTGATCTGGACGATGCCGAGCGCCGCGCCGCGACCGGCGCTTCAGCCAAACACTCGTCTGCCCACCAGGATGATGAAGATGAGAGGGAAGACTCCTTTCAGCCTCAGATAGCGCCAAAAATGGTGCCTCACAAGGAGGATCGTATCGAGCCCGATATGTCTTTCCGCGCTGTGCCGCCCCAGGAGCGCAGGCACCCTGCTGACATGGATGATTATGAGCAGCGCGCCGATGAAGCGCCACGACGCCAGTCCTCCGGGCGCTCAGCGCCGTCACAGGACGATATCCTGATCCTCCACCTGATGGCCCACAAGGGAAAGACTTTCGAGGGCGAAAAGTTGCTGGAACAGATTCTCGACCAGGGCCTGCGCTACGGCTCCATGAAAATCTTCCACCGCCACGAGAACAAGGACGGCTCCGGCTCGGTGCATTTCAGCCTCGCCAATTCCGTCAACCCGGGCACCTTTGATCTCAACCTGATCGAGCAGTTTGCCTCCCCCGGGGTGACCTTTATCATGCCCCTCGACGGTCTGGAGCGGCCTCTGGAATCCTTCGATGTACTGATCAGCACTGCCACAACCATGGCAAAAAAACTCGACGGCGAACTCAAGGATGAAACCCGCAGCGCCCTCACCAAGCAGACCATCGAGCACTACCGCCAGCGCATTATCGACTACACACGACGCTCCTTTACCCTCACCAACTGACCGGGAGACAGCCCGGTGTGCCCTGAATCGCTCCCTGAATCGCTCCCTGAATCGTTCTCTGAATCTGAAGCCCGGACAGAAATTGAGCGCCTGACCCAGGCGCTGCATCACCACAATTACCGCTACTACGCCCTCGACGATCCGGAAATCACCGATCAGGAATACGATCGCCTGTTGCGCCAGTTGCAGGAACTTGAAACCCGCTACCCTCATCTGAAATCGGCAGACTCGCCCAGCCAGCGGGTCGGGGTGGAACCTCTCAGCAGCTTTGCCGAGGTGGCCCATCTGCAACCCATGCTGTCCCTCGACAATGCCTTTAGCGACGACGAAGTCAGCGACTTTGACCGGCGCATCCGCGAGCGACTCAACTGGCGCGAGCCGCTGGCCTATGTGTGTGAGCCCAAACTGGATGGTGTGGCGGTCAGCCTGCTCTACGAACAGGGGGTGCTGGTCAGGGGCGCTACTCGCGGCGATGGCCGCACTGGCGAGGATATCAGCGCCAACGTGCGCACCATCGCCTCTATTCCCCTGCGGCTGCAGGGCGATTCAGTGCCTCCCCTGGTGGAGGTGCGGGGCGAGATCTATATGTCCCGCGCCGGTTTTGAGGCACTCAACAATGCAGCCCGGGACAGTGGCGAGAAAAGCTTCGTCAACCCCCGCAATGCTGCCGCTGGCAGCCTGAGGCAGCTGGATTCGCGCATCACCGCCGCCCGGCCCCTGGCGATTTTTGCCTACGGGGTGGGATTCAGCGAAGACTGGCCGCTACCCGCTGAGCACTATCTGGTGTTGCAGCAGTTGCGCAGTTGGGGTTTTCCCGTCAACCCGCTGGTGGAGGTGGCAGAGGATATCGATGGCTGCTTTGCCTATTACCAGCGCCTGGCCCAGAGCCGCGACAGCCTCGATTACGATATCGACGGGATTGTCTACAAGGTCAACGACCTGGCCTTGCAGAAGCGCCTGGGCTTTGTTGCCCGCGCCCCGCGCTGGGCCATCGCGCGCAAATTTCCGGCCCAGGAAATGTCCACCCGTCTGCTCGATGTGGAATTCCAGGTCGGTCGCACCGGTGCAGTGACTCCCGTGGCGCGCCTGGAACCGGTTTTTGTCGGCGGCGTGACAGTGAGCAATGCCACCCTCCACAACCGTGACGAGATTGAGCGCCTCGATGTGCGCATCGGCGATACAGTGATCGTACGCCGCGCAGGGGATGTGATTCCCCAGATCGTCAAGGTGGTTGAGACAGAGCGTCCCGCCGACGCCCGGCCCATTGTCTTCCCCGAGCACTGTCCAGTGTGCGGCTCGCCGGTGGAGAGTGTCGGCGGCGAGGCCGCCATGCGTTGCAGTGGCGGTCTGGTGTGTGGCGCCCAGCGCAAGCAGGCGATCATTCATTTTGCCTCGCGCAAGGCCATGGATATTGATGGCCTGGGGGAAAAACTCATTGAACAGTTGGTGGATGCTGGCCTGGTGCATTCGGTGGCCGATCTGTACAGCCTTGAAAGTGCTGATCTGGTAGGGCTTGAACGCATGGCGCAGAAGTCTGCGGATAATGTGGTCAGCGCCCTGGAGGCATCGAAAGCCACAACCCTGGCGCGCTTTCTCTACGCCCTGGGCATTCGCGAAGTGGGGGAGGCAACGGCGCAGGCGCTGGCCAATCATTTCATTACCATCGAAAAGCTCGCCACTGCCAGTGAGGAGGATCTCCAGCAGGTTGCCGATGTGGGTCCGGTGGTCGCTCATTTCGTGCGCGAATTTTTCAGCGCCGAAGACAATCTGGCGATTGTGCGTCAATTGCGGGAACAGGGCGTACATTGGCCTGACCCTGTGGCCAGTGACAGTGGCTCAGCGATCCTCAAGGGCCAGGTGTGGGTACTCACCGGCAGCCTGGAAACCATGAGCCGCACCGAAGCCAAGGAAAAACTTCAGCAGCTGGGTGCCAAAGTGGCTGGCAGTGTGTCGGCCAAAACCACCTGTGTGGTGGCCGCTCCCGGTGCCGGGTCAAAGCTCAACAAAGCCACCGAGCTCGGCATTGAGGTGCTCGATGAGGATGGTTTTGTGGCGCTGTTGCACGAGCAGGGCCTGCTATAAATATCGTGATGAAATTCATCATTCAAGCAAGTGGAGTGATTTTTGAAACGTAAAACGATGCGTGATGCCCGGAATTTCCTGCTGCCCATGGTGGCCGCTCTTGCCGTGATTATAGGTGCAGTGCAGATTTGGGATGTACCCGTTAACAAGCTGTATTCCGCCCTTGTTTTCGCCCTGATTCTGGTGGCTGTTCTGGCCTTGCTGGCCTTTGTCACAGTGCTGGTGATCAAAAGCCTGCAAAAATGGCTGAAAAAGTAGCCGCTGATCATGACCGACAGGGTCGACCCCGGCACTAACCGTTTTCCCTTTTACCTCGGTGCGGTGGGCACCAGCTCCATGGCCATGGGGCTGCAGACCGTGCTCTTTCCCTGGATCGTGGTGGGGGTGCTCGGCGAGGATGCCCATCGGCTGGGGCTGGCGCAAATGGCGGTGATGATCCCCAATCTGCTGTTTATCCTGGTGGGTGGTGCGCTGTCTGACAGCCGTCACCTCGGCACCCACCTGGGCCGCCTCTATCTGCTGTACGCACTGCCCCTCGGCCTGATCATCACCCTGGCTTTCAGTGAGCAACTGGCCTACTGGCAGCTGCTGGTGTATGGCGTGGTGTACGGGATGATCACCGCCTTTGTGCAACCGGCGCGGGAAAGCCTGCTGCCCCAGCTCACCCGGCAGGTGCTGCAAACGGCTGTCGCCAAGTCGGCACTGGTGCAGTTTGGCGCCCAGTCACTGGGTATCAGCGCTGCAGGATTGCTGGGCTATATCGAGCTGCCCCAGTTGCTGGCGCTGCAGTTGCTGCTGTTTGTGGTGACCTCACAGCTGGTGCGCAGAAGCCAGCCGAGGGGGGAGGGGTTTGCGCCGCCAGACCGGGCTGTACGGGAGGTGAAGATTTTCGAGGGTGTGAAGCTGGTGCTGGGTCACAAGCGCCTGCTGCCCCTGATGATTCTGGTGGGCACCACGGGTTTTTTCGGCATCGGCGCCTACATGGTGGCCATGCCCTTGCTGGCGCGCACGGTGTATCAGCAAGGCGCGGGGTTTTTTGCCATGATGCAGCTGTGTTTTGTGGCGGGCATCATGATTGCCAACCTGATCCTGATGCGCTGGGTGGGCAGCCTGCAGCGCCCCGGGCGGATGATGCTGGTGAGCCTGTTATTGCGCGGTGTGCTGATCTGTATCCTGGCCCTGCAGGTGCCCATCTGGCTGTTGTTTCCGGTGCTGGTGGTGTGGGGCATCCTGTCGGGCATGTCGATGACCCTGGGGCGCTCGATGACCCATGAGGAAGCGCCCCCGCAACTGCGTTCGCGGGTTGTATCGGTCTACCAGTTGTGCCTGTTCGGTGCCGCTCCCCTCGGTGCCTGGATGGCGGGTTTTGCCATTGACAGCTACGGGATCAGCGCCGCGCTGTTGCTGCTGGGCACTCTCACTTTTGTGGTCACCGGCGCCAGCGCGCTGTTTAGCGGTTTGTGGCAACAACGGCGCGAAACGCAATCAGCGCAGCCGTCACCGCCACGTTAAGGGATTCCACGCCGTTGCTCATGGGGATTTTCACCGCCTGATTGGCGAGTTGCCTGACCCTGTCCGATACCCCTTCCGTTTCATTGCCCAGCACATAGACCACCGAACCGCCGGGCTGGTAATCGCCGATAGATTGCCGGGCCTCGCCGCTGAGAATGCAGATATCCGCACCCGCCGCCTTGAGGTCCACGAGTGTGGCATCGAGGCTGTCGCAGCGCAAAATGGGGCAGCGGAACAGGGTGCCAGCACTGGCCTTGATCACCAGCGGCGAGAGTGGCGCGCAGCCTTTGGCCGGCAACAGTACGCCATCAATGGGGCTGGCGCTGACCGAACGGATAATCATGCCGAGATTTTGCGGATTGGTGATGCTGTCGAGGGCAATCAGCTGGTAGGGGCGGCTTTGCGGCGTTTGTTCGCCGAGAAAATCCCGGTAGTGTCGGTAGCGCGGGCATTCCAGGTCGGCGGCCACGCCCTGGTCCTGGTTGCGGTTTTTGGAAATGCGCGACAGGCTCTCGCGGCTGTGGCGCACGATCTCGACACCGCGCTGGCGCGCCAGTTTTTCGATATCGCGCACAATTCCGCCTTCCTGGTTGGAGGTGGCCATATGCAGCTTGTAGACGGGAATGGTCGCATCCTGCAAGGCCTCGAGCACCGGCTTGCGGCCATATACCGTCAGCAGGCTGTCGAAAAAGCGCTTTTTGGCGAGGTAGTCAGCGGAGTCGCCGGAATCGGGTGTTGTCATGGTCAGAGGTACTGGTTGGCGTGGCAGTCTGTAGTGGTGAAATCGTGGTCATTCATCCAGTTCATCCAATTCCACCATCAGGTCATCCGACAATTCCTCAAGGGCATCCTGCAGCGCTTCGCGACTGAGACCCACGGGCAGGACAATGGCCGCGGTGGCGTGAAACAACAGCTCGCCGCTCATGGGGGCGTTTTCGGTACTGGTGTAGAGTTCATCCACATTGACGTTGCAGCGCGCCAGCACCCGGCTGATTTCACCGACAATCCCGCGCCGGTCGTTGCCGACCACCGAGAGCAGGAGTTCATCGCCGCCTGATTCGAAACTGTCACCGCCCGCTTGTTCCAGCACCACGCGGATGCCCTTGCTCTCCAGGTTCTTGAGTGCTGTCTGGAGTTCTTCCTGGCGGGATGCGGCGATTTCCACCAGCAGGATACCGGCAAATTTGCCCCCCAGACGGGACAGGGACGACTCCAGCCAGCTGCCCTCGCACTGGCTGATGACAGTGGCCACCTGCTCGACGATACCGGGCCTGTCGTTGGCGATAATGGTGATAACCAGATGGGTGCTCATGGCGGATGGGTCCTCTAGGCCGAAGGTGTCAGGGGTGAACCGGATCTGATTGCAGTCTGTCCAATGGTAACCCCGACAGCGTTTTGACGTGCATCTTGGGTGTGGCATTATGAAGCAGTCTTTCGACAATAACAGCACGACAGGAGTGCAATTATGGCGACAACGAAGGTGAGAAAACCGTTTTTGGCTGTGGCAGGTGGGTTGGTCTTGTCCCTGGCGTTCGGGTTGCTGACGGCAACCGCCAGCTGGGGCGACCCCTTGAAAGAGGCTGTTCAGAGCGACAGGCGCACGGCGGCCTTTGCTGCCCGGGATGTGTATCGCCACCCCTACGAAACGCTGCAATTCTTTGCTGTGGAGCCAGGCCTGGCGGTGGTGGAAATCTGGCCCGCCGGTGGCTGGTATACCGAGATTCTGGCCCCGCTGCTGAAAGATAAGGGTGTTTACTACGCAGCCCACTTTGCGGCAAACACCGAGCTCGATTACTTCCGCCAGTCCCTTGAGGCTTTCGGGACAAAACTTGCAGCAGAGCCCGACCTCTATGCCGATGTGAAGCAGATTGAGTTCGATCCCGCCGCTGCGCTACTGTCCATTCCCGACGGTACGGCCGACCGGGTGCTGACCTTCCGCAATGTCCACAACTGGCTGCGCAACGATGCTGAGCAGACGGCCTTCGAGTTGTTTTACAAGGCCCTCAAACCCGGCGGCATTCTCGGCGTGGTGGAGCACCGCGGCCCCCCCGGTATGGACCGCGAGACCATGCTCACCAGTGGCTATATGGACGAGAATACGGTGATTGCCCTCGCTACCGAGGCCGGCTTTGTGCTCGATGGCCGCAGTGAAATCAACGCCAACCCCAAGGATACCAGGGACCATGAAAGTGGCGTGTGGACTTTGCCGCCATCGCTGCGTCTGGGTGAAAAAGACCGCGACAAATACCTGGCCATTGGTGAAAGCGACCGCATGACCCTGCGCTTTGTCAAACCTGTCGATGGTGATGGCGAGGAATGATCGAGATTCCGGTTGACCGCCTCGACCCGGAACTTCTCGATGCCATCATCGAGGAGTTCGTTTTGCGCGAGGGCACCGACTACGGTTTTCAGGAGGTTGCCCTCGAGGCCAAGCTGGCCCAGGTGCGCCGCCAGATTGGCCGCGGCCAGGTGGTGATTGTGTTTGATCCGGAACTGGAGAGTTGCAACCTTCTCACCAAAGAGCAGTTTCGCAAACTGGGCGCCACTGCCGAGTGATCAATCTGCTCAGGGTGGATGCGGCTCCGCAAAGAGCCGTGCTGATACTGGCCCATGGCGCCGGTGCCCCCATGGACAGCGAATTTATGGAGGCACTGGCTGCAGCTCTCGCGGGGCAGGGCATCTCCACCCTGCGTTTCGAGTTCCCCTATATGGCCCAGCGCCGTAGCGGCGGCAGCAAGAGGCCGCCCGATCCCCAGGCGCGGCTGCTGGATTGCTGGCGCTCGGTACTGGCATCTGTGCAGAACAGCATGGCTGCGAGCAACATGCAGATTCCCCTGCTGATCGGCGGCAAGTCCATGGGAGGCCGAATGGCGTCACTGCTGGCCTGCGATCTGCCGGATAGCGATATTCCGGTCTCAGGTCTGTGCTGCTTTGGTTATCCGTTTCACCCGCCGGGCAAAGCGGGTTTGCTGAGTGACAGGCAACAACAGACACGCACTGGTCACTTGCCGTCCCTGCCCATCCCCATGCTGATTGTGCAGGGCAGCCGCGATCCCCTCGGCAACCGCGCCCGGATCAGTACAGCGGGCTGGTCGCCACAGATCAGGTTGCACTGGCTTGAAGACGGTGACCACGATTTCAAACCCCGCAAGTTGTCCGGTTACACGCAGCCCGATCTGCTGACTGAGGCGGCTGTGGCCACGGGTGAATTTGTGGGGTTGCTGGAGGAGGGCGCTTTAAAGGGGTAGCTAACCCGGAGCTGGCAAAAACCAGCCCCTGGATTGATCGCAGGGAGGTCTGGCCTCCCTGTGGTTTATTCGCGGTAGTTCAGCTTTCCACCAGCTGGGAGATGGCGGCCAGTGCTTCCGGATCCCGTGACTTGATCTTGTTGGCGATGTGGTGCTGGAAGTAATAGCGGAAATCGCCGTGCTGGGTGGCGGGGAACAGGCATTCGTCACCGGGCAGCACCGGGGTGCTCACTACCTTCTCGTCGTCCGCCAGCATGCCGATAATGGCGCCGTCGGCGTGCAGTCGCCAGCTCACCACTTCCTTGAGGGTCAGGGTCCGCAAACCATCCCCCGACAGCACCGCATGGGTGCCGATGGCATCGGGAATTTCCTGGATGATGTCGTCCTCGGTCTCACAGTCGAACTCGTAGTACTCGGCTGCCGACTCCACTTCCACCACCTTGTGGATGGGCGCCTCGTGGAACACCTCGTCAATGCCCGGATCGTAGTAACCCTCCCAGTGGCCGTGGAGCGGGTCCTGCAGGTCGGGGCAGGCGCTGATGCCATTCAGCCAGGGCACCACGCCCACCACTTCGCCATCTGCCCGCAGTGCCCAGCACAGCACCTTGAGGGTAAAAAAGCGGTCGGGGTGGGAATCGTTGGAATAGAGCATCTCCAGTCCATCGAGTTCGGGGGCAAGGCGAATAAAGCGGTGGTTGAAACGCTGGGAGTAGGGTCTCCCGCTGAACAGGTCGATCACGTTGTCGTGATCCGGTGTCGAGGTAGTCATGACGCGCCTCCTCATGATGGTGTTCGGTGGCTTACCGATAGAGCTGTGCCGGGGATTGCACAACCATCAGCATCTAAGGTATGCGTCATTGCGCAAAAGCACAATACCCCCCAATTAAAAACTTTCAGTTATAACGTGCGGTTAAGAAGTCCGGGGGGATTTCAGATCATCATTTTGGCGCTGACCACCACCAGCAATACCAGCACCGCCCAGAAAATCATCTGCCCGGTGTTTTGGTAGCCGACGGCGGCGTTGCGCCAGGATTGCCTGTTCACCATCTGCCAGGCCTGCTCGCCAGCACTGATAGCCTTAAGGCGCAGTGCGGCAAGACCGTTGAGGGTCTTGCGCCCGAGGTTGAAACCCGCCACCCGCCACAGCCAGTCGAAATCCAGGCTCAGGGTATTCGTGCGTTTCATCAGTGGCAGCAGGGCAAAGAACGCCAGCCCCGAGAACAGCAGCAGCTGGAATTGGGTCACCAGGTGGGAAGCGGTGTAAGGCTCGTAGTCAACCGGGTAGGGCAGCAGCGCATAGAGCCACTCGGGGAACACGCCAAGCCCGATGCAGCCAGCGGAAAAGAGGATCATGGCGGCGCGCATATTCCACGGTGGATCTTTGGGCCGCAGCCCGGAATCCTTCTGGAAAAACACAAACCAGGGAAACTTGATCCCGGCGTGGAGGAAAACCCCGGCGGATGCCGCCAGCAACAGCAGCCAGACGGTCATCATGTGCTGATCGGCAGCTGACTGGGAAATCATCGACTTGGAGATAAAGCCGGAGGTAAAGGGAAAACTGGAAATTGCCAGGGCACCGATAATCCCGCACAGGGCAGTAATCGGCATGGAGTGGAACAGCCCGCCCAGTTCATTGCACTTGCGACGTCCGGTCATGTACAGCACGGAACCCGCCGACATCAACAGCAGCGCCTTGTAGATGATATGGGCAAAGGCGTGGGCGGCGGCGCCATTGATGGCCATCTCGGTGCCGATGCCGATGCCACACACCATAAAGCCCACCTGGTTGACGATGGAGTAGGCGAGGATGCGGCGCATATCGTTTTCGAGCAGGGCGTAGATGATGCCGTAGAAGATCATGTAGAGCCCGACCCAGATCAGGATCTGCTGCCCCGGAAACAGCAGTATCAGCGCCAGCACCGCCGTCTTGGTGGTGAAGGCCGAGAGGAATACCGAGCCGCTGGGGCTGGATTCCGGGTAGGCGTCCGCCAGCCAGGCGGATACCGGCGGCGCGGCGGCATTGATCAGCACCCCGGCAAGAATCAGCCAGCCATCAAAATTGGAGAGGGGAATGGGCTGGATCTCGATGGAGCCGGTATGCACCATCACCCCTTCGATACCGATCTTGAGCAGCACGCCTCCCAGCAGGTGCATGGTGGCATAGCGGATGCCGGCCCGGCGCGCGCCCTCGGTGCCGCCGCACCACACCACTACGGTGGAAAAGATTGCCATCAGCTCCCAGAACAGGAACAGGGTGATCAGGTCGCCGGCAAAGGCGACGCCGATGGCTCCGGCGGCATAGGCCTGTGCCGCCGCCAGCTCCCACCACTTGGCCTGGCGGAAGGCGAACAGACCCCCGGCAAAAGCCATGATGGCAAAGATGGTGGCAAACAGGCGCCGCAACGGACTGGATTCAATCAGCTGAATCTCGTAGTTGAGGAACTGCGCGGTCAGCAGAATGCCGTCTTCCATCTGCCAGATGGCGTAGAGGGTGAGCAGCGGCGCGCCCAGCACGATCAGCGGGCGCAGGGGTGCCCGCAGCGGGCCGATCAGCAGGGCGCCGACGATCAGGATCAGGGCGGGTGGAAAGATCAGTTCAAGCATTGTCGTCGTTATACATGGTGGTCGCTATGTTTGTCGTGGTACTTCTTGTCGAAACTCTTCTTGTCGTAATAATCGTCAGGGCGTTTCAACAGATATCCCAGCACCTTGGCAAAAACCACCATAAGAGCACAGGAAATAAAACCAAACAGCGCATTGAAGCCGAACCATTCATCAAAAGCGAAATGGCCATGAACGGGAATCAATAGCTGGGCCAGCACCGTGACGGCGAGGACAAAGGCAAAGCCCCACCAGAGTTTTTTGCGATTTTCCGGCCGGTAGAGCCAGCTTTTTTGCAGTTTGTTGTCGGCGCTCATCAGGGGCCTCCCAGTACAGCTTGCTCAAAATTCACCAGCGGACCATTGAGGAAGAATACCAGCAGCGTCAGTGCGGCGGTGACACAGATTGCCGCCACCATGGGTGCCGGTGCTTCGCCGTGGGGTTTGGGCGGCGCCACCGATTCGCGACGGAAATAGGCGCGGAATATCACCGGCAAAAAGTACGCGGCATTGAGTGCAGTGGAGAGGGTCAGCACTGCCAGCACAAAGTAGCTGTTGTTCTGGAAAGCCCCCGCGATCATGTACCACTTCGACACAAAGCCGCCGGTGGGGGGCACGCCGATCATGCTCAGGGCGGCGATGGCAAAGGCGCCCATGGTGACGGGCATGCGAAAGCCGATGCCGTCGAGCTGATTGATCTCGGTTTTCTTGCTGGCGGTGTAGATAGCGCCCGCGGCAAAGAACAGGGTGATCTTGGCCACGGCGTGGGCGACGATATGGATGATCGCCCCCATGCCCGCCAGTGGCGTCAGCACCAGCACCGCCAGCACGATATAGGACAGCTGGGAGATGGTGGAATAGGCCAGCATGCGTTTGATATTGGTCTGGCGCAGGGCGAGGATTGACGCGGCGACAATGGTAAACCCGGCGATATACACCGCGATGACTTCATGGGGCACGTCCAGCAGAAAGTCGGTACCGAAGATATAGATCACCACCTTGGCGATGGTAAATACACCGGCCTTGACCACGGCAACAGCGTGCAACAGTGCCGACACCGGCGTGGGCGCCACCATGGCGGCAGGCAGCCAGCGGTGAATGGGCATCACTGCCGCCTTGCCGACACCGAACATGAACATCAACAGCAGCAGGGTGGCGCCCACTTCGCCGATCTTGCCTTCGAGAATGCCGCCGACGCGGAAGTCGAGGGTGCCGGCGACAAAATAGGTCCACAGCATGGCGGGCAGGAACAGGCCGATGGAGGTGGCCAGCAGTATGCCCAGATAGGTGCGCGCTCCCGCCCTGGCCTTGTCATCCCCTTTATGGGCCACCAGGGGATAGGTGGAGAGGGTCAGCACCTCGTAGAACAGGAACAGAGTCAGCAGGTTGGCAGCAAAGGCCACGCCCATGGCACCGAAAATGGCCACCGCAAAACAGACGTAAAACTGGGTCTGGCGCTTTTCCCTGTTGGCGCGCATATAGCCGATGGAATACACCGAAGTGACAATCCACAGGCCGCTGGCCACCAGGGCGAAGAGGATCGACAGGGGTTCGGAATGGAGGGCAATGGTCAACCCCGGCAGGATTTCCAGTAACTCCACATACAGGGCAGCGGCTTCACTGCCACCCAGCTCAACGGCGGTAAATACCTGTATTACCAGATAAAACAGCACTGCGGCGGTGACCAGGGTTACAGCCTCGCGCAGATTGGGCCAGCGTCCGCACAGGGCGATCAGCAGGCCGCCGATCAGCGGCACCAGCAGGGTCAGTTGCATGGCGGCAAGAGCGGTCATGGCGCGCTCCCCAGCAACAGTTGCGCGGCGCTGTCCGCTAGATACAGCGGCAGACGGGTATCAAGGCCGAAGTAAATATTGGCCAGGGCCAGCACTGCGGTGGGGATCAGCATCGACAATGGCGCCTCGCAGCGCGACTGGTCTTCCGATTCCTGGAAATACGCCACTTCCACTACTCGCCATATATACACCACGGCCAGCAACGAGCCCACCACGATGACCAAAATCAGCGGCCACCAGCCCCGTTCAAAGGCCGCCAGCGCCAGGTACCACTTGCTGATAAAACCGGCTGTACCCGGCACTCCGATCAGGCTCAGCCCGCCGATCACAAAGGCTGCCATGGTGATGGGCATGCGCTTGCCCATGCCGCGCAGCTGGGATATTTCAGTGGCACCCATGCGCAGGGCGATACAACCCAGCGCCAGGAACAGGGCGCCCTTCATCAGAGCATGGTTGAACAGATGCAGGGTGGCGGCTGTGAGTCCAAGCAGGTTGAGCAGGGCCAGACCGAGGATCATGTAGCCAATCTGGGCCACACTGGAATAGGCAAGCAGCCGTTTGACGTTGATCTGCACAATAGCCAGTGCCGAGCCAACCAGGACGGCGGCAACACTGAGAAAAATCAGCGCTGACTGGAAAAATTCCGAGCGGAATGAAAACTCCACACCGAACACGGTAAAGAGGAAACGCAGCAACACATACACCGCCACCTTGGTGGCAGTGGCGGCCAGAAAGGCACTGACCACGGACGGGGCATAGGTGTAGGCGTTGGGCATCCACCAGTGCAGGGGGAACAGGGCGAGCTTGATACTGGCACCCACCACGATAAAGGCAAAGCCGGTGTAGACCGTGCGGGTTTGCTCAACCTCCTGGAGGCGCTCGGCCAGATCGGCCATATTGAGTGTGCCGGTCATACCGTAGAGCAGGCCGATGCCGATCAGCAGGAAAGTGGCGCCAATGGTGCCCATCACCAGGTACTGGTAGGCGGCCACCAGGGCGCGGCGCTCGCGGTGCTGGCTGATCAGGATATAGCTCGACAGCGACGAGATTTCGAGAAACACAAACAGGTTGAAGACATCGCCGGTGAGGGTGATGCCCAGCAGCCCGGTCAGCGCCAGCAGGTAGGCAGCGTAGAAGCCTGCGCTGTTGTCTGCCGCCACTTCGGCGCGCACACTCAGGCGCGCATAGGGAATCACCACGGCGCCAATCCCGGCGACAATCAGTGCCACCAGGGCGTTGAGAGCATCGACACGGTATTCGATACCCCAGGGCGGCTCCCAGCCGCCGAGGTGATAGCTCAATATGCCCTGGCTGTCGACCTGGTACAGCATCAGGATCGTCAATCCAAACACCAGCCACGACACCGCAGTGGTCAGCAGCCAGCTCCACCTGGCGGGCAGTAGCAAACAGAGGGGGGCAGCCAACAGCGGGATGATCACCAGCAGGGCAATAAGATTGTCCATGATCACCGGGGGGTATCCTCGTGGAGCGTTTTGTCTTGCAAGGCGTCTTCGATATGAATTTCGACACTTTCGCGCATTCTGTCCACCTCGCGAATCTCATCCTCTTCAATGGTGCCGTAGGCTTCCTTGATGCGCACAATCAGCGCAAGACCCAGGGCAGAGGTGGCCACACCCACCACGATGGCGGTGAGGATCAGTACATGGGGGAGTGGGTTGGAAAACAGGGTGATGCCTTCGCGGACAATGGGGGCCGAACCGCCCGCCACATTGCCCAGGCTGATATAGAGGATAAACACCGATGTCTGGAAAATATTGAGACCGACAATCTGTTTGACCATATTGCCGCGACTGATCACCGTATAAAAGCCGATCATCATCAGGAATATGGCAATCCAGTAGTTGTAATGGGAAAACCAGTCTTTCAAGAGCCAGTCCATTAAGGGCGATTCCTGTCAGCGAACACAAAAAAGATAATCACCATTACCGCCGTTACTGTCAGGCCAACCCCCAGTTCCACCAGGATGATGCCGAGATGCTGGCCACTCACAGGGTCTGCCGCCAGCAGATTGTAGTTAAGGAATTGCCCGCCCAACAGCATGCTCACCACGCCGACGCCGCCATAAAGCAACACCCCGGCAGCAGCCTGGCGAATCAGAAAGCTCATGGGCAGCACGGCGCTGGCCGCCTCAACACCAAACACCAGGCCGTAGAGAATGATGGCAGAGGCAAAGATCACCCCGGCCTGGAAGCCGCCTCCGGGGCTGTATTCGCCGTGAAATTGCACATACAGGGCAAACAGCATGATCAGCGGAATAAGGAATTTGGCGGTGATTTTAAGGACGGGATCGCGGGTCATGACTTGTTCTGATCCTTGCGCTTTTTTCTGCCCAGCAGCATCAGTACGCCCAGGCCAGCAGTAAAGACCACAGCCACCTCGCCCAGGGTATCAAAGCCGCGGTAGCTGGCCAGCACCGATGCCACCATATTGGGAATGCCAATTTCCTGGGGAGAATCTTCGATATAGCGGGGAGCCACATGCTGATGAACCGGTGCGGCGGGGTCGCTGTAAGGGGGAATATCCAGCGTGCCCCACACCAGGGCCAAGCCGGTGAGGGTAACCAGTGCGAGGGGCATGAGTTTGTTGCGTTTGTCGCTGCCCTTGTCTATGCGAATGGCACTGCCGGTAAGGGCCACGGTGGACAGCATCAGCACGGTGGTAATCCCTGCTCCGACCGCCGCCTCGGTAAAAGCCACATCGCCCGCATCCATGATCAGGAACACACTGGCGCACAACAGGCTGTAGACACCAAACAGCATCACGATGGCAAACAGGTTTTTGATGCGGATGACAGCAACCGCCGTGGCGGCGAGAAAGCCCAGCAACACAGTGACAATGACCTGCTCCATCAGCTTTTGCCCCCGCTCTTGCCTGTCACCGGGTGAAAGCCCGCCCGCAGAGCCGCCCGCGCCAGGGCGTAGCTGGCCGTGGGTGTGGTAAAGAGCAGAAAAAACAGCACCATCAGTAGCTTGACGGCGATCAGCCAGGAACTGGCGAACATCATCAGACCACCGATAATCAGAATGACGCAAATGGAGTCGGCCACCCCGGCGGCATGGATACGGGTGTAAAAATCGGGAAAGCGCAGCAGGCCCATGGCGCCGACAACGCCGAACAGGCTGCCAGCGATGATGCAGACGGAACCGATTATCTCCAGCACCGTCACAGGATTTCCTCCTGTTGCAGCGTGCTGTTCTGTGCCTGAGCACTTTCAGCGTCGCCTGAATCGTCATGGTAAAACTTCAGCATGGCGATCACACCGATAAAGTTGATCAGGGCATACACCAGGGCCACATCGAGGAAATCGCCATTGCCGCCGAGAAAATCAATCACGCAGATAAGCAGAACGGTTTTGGTGCCCACCATATTGACGGCCAGCACCCGGTCGTAAATGGTGGGCCCCAAAAAGGCGCGCACCAGTGCCAGCCCTATCACCACCAGGATGGCAACAGCGGTGATACCTAAACTGATCATGGGGCTTTCCCCGGATCCGGGATGCGGTTCAGCATCTCACCCTGTTGCAGGTTGGCAATGTTCGCCTGGTCGATGCTGTGGATTTCGATAAAGTCATCCTCAACCCGGATTGCGACGGTGCCCGGCGTCAGGGTGATGGAGTTGGCGAAAATCACACGGCCAATATCGCTGCGCGCCCCGGTGGGAATCTGCGCCGTGGCAGGGGCTACCCTGCTGCGCGGTGCGAAAACGGCCAGGGTGACGCTGAACGCGGATAGCACCATTTGCCAGCCCAGCCACAGCCAGTAAACAAACAGTTTGCCGGAAAGGGCCAGGGGGTGGCTTTCGTGATCAATAATTTCCATGCGCACGGCGATAAACACAGTGAGCAGGACAGATGCGAGCCCCAGCCCCAGCAGCAGCGGTTTGGTCTGCCCGGACAGCAGGAACCAGGCCACCAGACAGAGGCCAATAAGACCGGCAATATGCTTTTTGGAAATCATTTTTTCACCGGCGGCAACTGGCTGACGCCAGATTGAACAACAAGCAGAAAAGAGGCACGGAAGGTTCCCTTAACCCGGTTTTTTCAGGGGTATTGTCTTGATTTTAGTGGGCACTGCTGATGTCGATTGGTGCCGTTGGTCGAGTCACAGTATACCGGCGAAGGCTTCCGAATCAACACATTTAGGCTGTAGTCGCAGAGTCTTGTAGGCTGTAGTTGTACAGTCTGGTGGCGTGAACAGATGAGTCTTTATGCTTATTTATTACTTGCCATGGCAAGCAGAAAATGATGGCTGCTAGAGCCTGGCAAGTTGCCGCTGTGCACTGGTTTGCGGCTGCTGTTTTGTACCTTGCAGATGGGGTGTGACAGATCCTGTCCGGTAGTGGTCTGTTGGTCAGCGATAGGTGCTGGCCAATCACTGCCTGACGGCTTGATCAGGCTGGCCCTGGCAAAAGATGGAAGCAGATTGGGTGTGTTACTGCGATGCGAGGCGGGTTCTGTGGCGCTGATTCTGTGACGTCAATATGCGAGAGTATGCCGGATGTTGGCGGGGGCTTTGACGACGTTTTTTTGCTGTTTGAAAGGCTGCGAATTAACCCGGCAAAACGTCCGGATTAATTCGCAAACGCATCAGAATAGTGAACAGCCTGTGTTGCCTGCGCGGTTTTCACAGACAGTCATGGGCTGTTCAACATGCCTGAAACAGTGCCTGAAACCCTTTATTTATAGGGGTCTGTAGGCTGCACAATTTCTTTGACGCCGATTTCCTGAAGCATGGAAAGCACGTCGGAAATGCTGAAAATGTGAACGATTTTATCGTCCTTGAATTTCACAATGGAGAACCAGAACACCTGGAATTCATTGCCGGTGGGCTGAATGCCCATGTAAGGGCCGCCCACATGTTTGCAAAAGTGGGTGGCGTAGATCCAGATTTCATCGTCACCCTTGCCGACAATATCAATGGTCTTGTAGGCGGCGGGGAAAAAGGTTTTGTAGAGCGCAACGGGTGATGTTTTCCACTGGTCGTAGGTGCCGAGATCGGGGCGATTGGGGTTTCCGTAGGTGAAGTCTTTGTGGAAATACTGGTCCATCTTGTCGAATTCGCCGCGGTTCAGGGTTTCCTGATTGTCGACCCAGACCTGGGCAATTTTTTTCTGTTGGTCAGTCAGATGGTCCAGTTTGCTGGGCTCGATCTGATCGCGCATGGGTTCTTTCCAGGGCATGGTTTGGTTTCCTTATAGCGGATTATGTAAGACAGCAGGGTAACAATTTGCTGGTGATGTGCTCGAACCCCCTTAGCGTGGAGGAGGGCATTGACGTCAGAGCAGGGGCAGTAACCTAACAGCTGCGGCACGCAGGGTCAATCACAGCAACGCTGATCGCAGGCCAATGACTGTCGACAGGTCCTTATCGCGGCATTCTGACTGTGCAGCCACAATTTTTGCCTGGGTGTGCAGCTTAATTGCGTGGCAAATACCCGGAGGTTGAAGCTGACTGGCAATAGAGGGCCGCTTTTCAGCGGCTCTCTATTGCCAGGTAAGTCAACTTATGTAAGTCAAAGCAGGTAGTCAGATCAGGCCAGATCGAGCAGGAATTTCGCTGTCCACTCGGGCTGTCCCACCAGGAAGGCATGGTCGCCTTGCAGCTCGTGGACCGTCCAGCCGAGCTCTTTGGCGCGGGGGTGGAGAGGCTTGATGATGGTGTCGGATGCCGCGACATAGTCGACGGGTTTGCCCTTCAATGTTTCGGCGCCCACGCTGGGGCCGACCACAGTACAGGTCAGGGGCTGGTCGGAGAGGTTGTCCAGCAGCCATTGCTGGCGCTCGGGAGACATGTCCATGGGGTGTTCCTTGGCCATTTCCCGCTGCTGGGTATGGACGCCCTGGCCGGGGGGGATTTGCCCGGCTATCAGGCCAGCCAGTACGCCTTCGGCCTGTTCTTTGGCCATAAAGCCCAGGGCAACGCCCACCGGTTCACCGCTGTAGCAGATCAGGGAGTCGAGCAGCACCACCCGGCGTATACGGTCACCGGCCTTGGCGACAACCCCCGGCATGATGCAGCCGGAATAACTGTGGCCCACCAGAATGCAGTCGCGGATATCTTCTTTTTCCAGCACATTGACGATGTCGAGAACGTTGACATCGGGGGTGATGGCGTTGCTCAACAGGTGCTCCCGTTCGCCAAAACCGCTATAGGTGGGGGTGTAGACTTCGTGGCCAGCGGCAATCAGTGCGGGCTTGACGAATTTCCAGATCCATCCGCCCATGCCACCACCGTGGCAAAGAACATAAGTGCTCATTATCAGACTCCTTTTATCGATGTAGTAAGTAGTAAACTGGTGATGTCCTGATTCCGCAGCGACGCTATTATCATTGGCTGCCAGCAACCGGGCGTGATAAACGCAAGGGGGCAAATATAAGGCTTATGCTTTCAGGATTAAAGTTTTTCCGGCCCGGTGCCAATGGCGCTGGCGCGCTTTTATCGTACTCAACTGACAAAAACAGGGGATAACATGAAAAAACTGTCACAACGATCAGCCATTATTACGGGTGCCGGAGACGGCATCGGCCTGGCCATTGCCCGCCGTTTCGCCAGTGAAGGTGCCAATGTGCTGGTGGCAGAGCTGAATGCGGAGAAAGGCGCGGCTGCAGCCCGGCAGTTACGGGATGAATTCGGCATTGAGGCGGAATTTGTCGCCACTGACGTGCGCGACAAGAGCCAGGTGCTGCATATGGTGGATGTTGCGGTTGAGCGTTTCGGCGGTGTGGATATTCTTGTCAACAATGCCTGGGGTGGTGGTACTTTTAGGCGCGCGGAGAACAAATCCGATGAGGAAATCCAGAACGGCCTGGATATGAATGTGTGGGCGGGCTTCTGGGCTATGAAGGCGGTGTTTCCCCACATGAAAGCCAAAAACCGCGGGCGCATTATCAACCTGTGCTCGATCAATGGCGTCAATGCCTACACCGGCACCCTGGAGTACAACGTCAGCAAGGAGGCGCTGCGCGCCATGACCCGCAGCGTGGCGCGGGAGTGGGCGCCACACCAGATCTGCGCCAACGTGATCTGCCCGGCGGCGATGACCGTGGCGCTGGTGAAACTGCTGGAGCAGAGCCCGGATCTGGCCAAGGGCGCGCAGTTCCCTCCGATGGGACGCATTGGTGACCCGGACAAGGATATCGCCGGTGTGGCGTTGTTTCTCGCCAGCGACGATGCCAGTTTTGTCACCGGCAATACCCTGTTTGTGGATGGTGGCACCCATATCAATGGCGGCGGCTGGAACGTTGAATTGCCGGAATAACCCTGCGGTCAAGCACGTTTAAAGGACATAAAAAAACCCGGCAATTGCCGGGTTTTTTTACGGCAAGTGAATCAGGCAAGCGTGCCCACCCGTCCACCTTCAACAAAGATACAGCTGCCAGTGGTATAGCTGGAGGCATCGGACGCCAGCAGGATGGCTGCACCGACGGTTTCATCCGCCGCGCCAAAGCGCTGGATAGCGTTTTTGCCCGCCAGGTTGTAACCCTTGTGGATATCCAGCTCCTGGCCGTCCGGGCTCATGGAGCCGACGCACAGGGCGTTGACCCGGGCGTGGGGCGCGCAGGCCTTGGCGAGACTGCGGGTGAGGAACATGAGCGCGGCCTTGGAGGTGGTGTAGGCCACGTTGGGCAGCATGGGGGTAAAACCGCCGCAGCTTTCCACATTGATGATCGCGCCCTTGCCGTGCTTTTCCATATCGGGGAACACCAGCTTGGCGAGGTGGAAGGGGCCCAGCACATTGACGCCCAGGGCCGTATCCCAGATGTCGTCGTCGGTATCCCAGAAGCTTTTGTTGATATCCATGACACCGGCGGCGGCGTTGTTGAAGAGGATATGGATAGGGCCATAGGCCTCGCGGGCCTTTGCTACCAGGTTGGTGCGCTGCTCCTTGTTGCCCACATCGCAGGCCACGCCGATGGCCTTGCCGCCTGCGGCATTGATTTCACGGGCAACGCGCTCGTAGTTATCGGCGTTGCGCGAGGCGCACACCACATTGGCGCCAAGCTCCGCATAGGCTTTGGCGACATGTTCGCCCACGCCGGGGCCGATGCCGGTGACGATGGCGGTGCGGCCATCCAGTCTGAATCTGTCAAGTACGCTCACTGTCTGTTCCTCTGATTGATTGGCGGGAACCTCTAAAAACTAGCTCACTCGGTCTGGCGTCGTCGCCTAAAGCGCCTACTCTTGGTAAATTTGGCCTCAAAATGCTCATTTACTCCGTGTAAACTCCGCTTTTTCGGCCAAATTTGCCTAGCCAGCCCGTCGCCGCATACGTTTTTAGAGGTTCCCTGGGGTTATGGGGCTCAAGCTTCATTGGGGCGCTTGCACAGGTGGCCAAAGCGCTCGTAGTAGTCGGCCAGCTCACGGCGGATTTCGTCGGCATCGAGGCCGTACTCTGCCGGGCTGTGCTTGTGTTTGCCGATGCGCGCCGCCGCCGGGCTGTTGTGAATAAAGTCGGCGATCAGCCGGGCGTGCTCGTCGGTGAACTGGCGGCCAAAGTGGGCGTATACCTTGCGCACCGCACCCACCGGGTCGAGCACCACGTCGCGGTGCGCCAGATCGAGGATGGCATTTTCGACATGGGGGTGATTGGCGCGGCTCTGGGTGCCCCGGGTCATGCCGGCTTTCCAGGTTTTCCACATACCGGGGCCGACGTCGACCTTGTTGACATCCACGTCCTGTGCCTTGGTGAGGGCGTGGACCATGCTGGAGATAGACGAGATGGTGAGAGCCGGGTCGCGGTGAGTCCACACCAGCTGGGCGTCGGGGTAGGTCTCGAGCAGGCCTTCGAGGTCGAACAGGTGCTCGGGGGATTTCAGCAACCAGTTGCCCTTGGGGCCTTTCCACTGCAATTGCTGGAGGATGCGCTTGTGGCAGGCGTAGTGTCCGGGTATGCGGTTGTTGATGTACCAGTCCTGATAATCGGGCACCGACCACTGGGCATTGAAATTGGTGCTGGAAAAGTGGTGGGTGAAAATGTGGTTGCACTCGCCGGGGCGGGTGGAATCGAGGCGCTGGATATCGTTCAGCTCCGGGGATTTTTCCAGCATCACCTTGTACAGGCCATTGATGATGTCAATGCGCATGTCGGTGTCCATGGTGGCCGCCTCCGGCGCGGGCCAGGGAATAAAGGTTTCCCATTCGCGCGGCCAGCGCAGGGTCGGGTCGAGGGAGATCAGATCGTAGAGAATGGTGGTGCCGGTGCGGGGCAGGCCGACGATGATCAGGGGCTTTTCGACTTTGCCCGCAGTGATTTCGGGGTTATTGACCTCGTCTTCCACCATGTGCAGTTTCATCACCAGGGTTTGCACCAGGTTGTTGTGGACGTTGGCGCGAAATTCCGGGGAAGGCGTCATGGCTTCAAGGGCACTGGCCAGTTTTTCCAGGCCGAGGCGGAAGGTCTGGTCCGGCCCCCAGTTGCTCAGTCCTGATGCCTGTTCGGCGGTATGGAGCAGCAGCTCCAGGGTCAGGGGCTGGTGGATGGCGCCGGGCATTTCGGGAGGATTGCTCATGGTGTCTGTCTCGCTGTTATTTTTTACAGGAAGTGTTTGCGGGAATAGCTCGTGTAAAGAGTTTGCGGGAATTGTTGTGTATTAAGGGCTGAGGCTCAGTAACGCGGCAGTTGCGCGTAGGTGGCGCGACCCTTGTCGGTAAGCGTCAGGTACTCGCTGTAGTGGCCGAGCCAGGGACGGGTGTCGGCGTAGAAAAAGAACACCTGCTCCATGCCGTTGCCCTGCACCGGAATGGCGATATCCTGGGCGCGCATCTTGGCCTCGGCTTCGTTGAGCAGCTCCATGGAATCGAGGCAGTAGGCAAAGTGGTGGTGACGCACAGCGAAGTCACTGTTGGGCAGCACATGGTCGAACATGCTGGTGTCGCCCTGTACCGGCTGGATCAGCTCGATCATGGTGTCGCCTTTGTAGGCGAGGGCGAAGCTGGCCTCCATGGCCGAGTTGTTGGGACCTTGCACCTGCATATTACGCAGCTCGGCAAAGGGGCCCATATCGTACTTGTCGCGGAACAGGGCGAGGGCCTTGTCGAGATCATTGGTGGCGTAGCCGATCTGGAAAAAACCGCTCAGTAACAACAGGTTGTCGCTCATTATTCGATCCTTTTATGATTATGGATGCGGGGTGGCACCACTCAGGACAATGTCTTGGCCACGCAGTCAATCACGGCACGGGCCTTGGCGAGGTTGGCGTCCCGCACATCGTCGCCCATCAGGGCGCCTTCCATTACCGCGAAGGTGACATCGAGCCCCATGACTTTCAATACATTGGCCAGGTAGGGCTGTTGCATGTCCCGCGCTGCACGCTCGGGGGTATCGTAGCTGCCGCCACGGGCCAGCACAACCAGGCAGGGCTTGTCGCCCAGCAGTCCGACCACGCCGTCACCGCCATAGGTAAAGGTCATGCCGATGCGCATCACCTGGTCGAGCCAGGCCTTGAGAGAGGCGGACACATTCCAGTTGTACATGGACGAGCCGATCACCACAAAGTCGGCGGCTTTGAGTTCGGCAATCAGTTTTTCTGAAACGGCAATTTTTTCCAGCTGCTCCGGCGTAATCTGGTCGGGATGGGTGCGGATGATGTCGACATTGTCATTGGTGAGTACCGGGATGGGCTCTTTCACCAGATCGCGAAAAACAAAGTGGTGACTGCTGTTGGCAGCTTTGACCTGTTCGACAAATTCGCCTACCAGCTGGCGGCTGTAGCCCGCCAGGCGGGCGCTGGATTCGATCACAAGAATATTGGCCATAATGGGTGTTCCTTATTTTCATGGGTGCAGAGAGTGATAATGTCTGTTAATGGTGTCAGTTGGAGGTGCGTCCGCCATCCACCACATAGTTGGCGCCGGTGATAAAGGATGCCTCGTCGCTGGCGAGAAACAGCGCCAGGGCCACCACGTCTTCCGGCTGGCCAATGCGCTTGATGATATTGCGGGCGATCAGCATTTCGCGGATTTCCGGGTTTTCAGCATGGGCAGCCGTGCCGGGGGTTTGCACAAAGCCGGGGCTGATGGTCACCGCGCGGATATTGTGTTCCGCGCCCTCCTGGGCGAGTTGCTTGGTGAGGGCGATCACGGCGCCCTTGGCTGCGGCGTGTCCGGCGCCGCCGGGGCCGGAACCGGCCATGCCAGCAATGGAGCCGGTGTTGAGAATGACCCCACCCTGGCGCTTGAGGTAGGGCCAGGCAAAGCGGGTCACGTAGAACACCAGGTTCACCTCGTTGCGCATGGTGAACTGCCAGTCTTCAATGGGAAAGGTTTCAATGGGCGCGAAGCGGCAGGCGGAGGCGTTGTTGTAGAGGATGTCAATGCGACCGTGGATGGCTGCGGCGTCTTCAACCCAGCGTTGGGCCTGGTCGGGATCGCCGAGATCCACCGGCTCCATGGTGTCGATAATGCCGCCCTGTTGCCTGACCATTTCAACCGTCTCGCGGTTGCCGTCGGTCTTGACGTCGCAGCCCACCACCAACGCACCCTCGGCAGCAAAGCGCAGCGCCGCCTCGCGACCCATACCGCCGCCGGTGCCGGTGATCAGTATTACTTTGTCCTTGAATCTCTGGTTCATGATTAACCCTTATGCTTGGCTTATTATGCTGAGGCCAGTGGAGTTCAACGAGAATTCAGCGAATGAAGGCTGGACTCATTGAGCTCTTCTTTTTATCCTTCCTTACTAACTGTTCAATAATAACATCTTGCACCGGAGTGTCAGCCATGCAGCCAGAACTTTTCAATATTCATGTTAGCGACGAAGTCCTCGATGACCTGAAGCGTCGCATTAACAACACCCGCTGGCCTTCCGATGTGGATAACAGCGACTGGCGCTACGGCTTTAACGCTGAGTACCTGCGCCCATTGGCCGAGCGCTGGGGCAATGAGTTCGACTGGCGCGCGGTGGAACGGGAGATCAACAGTTTCAGCCATTACCGCGCCGAGGTGGACGGCGTGCCTGTGCACTATATCCGCGAGCCGGGCCGTGGCCCCAAGCCCATACCGCTGATTATTTCCCACGGCTGGCCATCCAGCTTCTGGGAGATGCACAAGATTATCCGCCCTCTGGCGGACCCTGCGGCCTACGGTGGTGACCCTGCGGATGCCTTTGACGTTATCGTGCCTTCCTTGCCGGGCTTTGGTTATTCGACGCCGCTCAAGCGTGCAGGCTTGTCCGCCAGTGTCGCCACCGATATCTGGCACAAGCTGATGACTGAGGTGCTGGGGTTTGATCGCTTTGCGGCGTCCGGCGGCGACTGGGGCAGCCGCCTCACCTCAGAGCTGGGGCATAAATACGCATCCAGCCTGTACGGTATCCATATTCTTGGCACCACGCCCCTGGATCTGTTCAATCACGAGCGCTACTGGGATATTACGGCGGCGTTCGTCCCCTACGACACCCCGCCCGAGGTACGCAAGGCCATTCTGCCCTTTGTCACCAAGGCGATCAGTCATGTGGCCGTGCAAAGCCTCGAGCCGCAAACCCTCAGCTACGCCATGCACGATTCGCCAGTGGGTCAGCTGGCCTGGATTACCCAGCGCTGGCGCGACTGGGGTCACACCCACGGCGATGTGATTGCTGCCTTTGGCGCGGATTTCCTGCTGACCAATGCCATGCTGTACTGGGTGACTGAGTCATTTGGCTCTTCTGTACGTTATTACCGGGATGCGGTGCTGCATCCCTGGCGGCCCAGCCATGACCGCACGCCCCGGATTGAAGCGCCCACCGGTATCACCTTTCTAGGCGGTGAAAATCCGCCCGGCATCACCACTGAAAACCGCGTGGAGATTTTCCGCAATTCCAGTGCCGCAGCGGGTTACAACCTGCAGTTTGTCAATGCCCACGAGTTTGGCGGGCACTTTGGTTACCTGGAAAATCCCCAAGCCTGTATCGATGATATTCGCGCTACTTTTCGGGGATTGCGTTGATACGCTGATGCTGGTTGGAAAAAAATCCCCCAGGTTGTGATGCGAGGGTAGGGCGGCGATAATGCCGCCCTCCAATTCCTGATACCTTAACTTCGCAATCCAGACGCCCCTATGCCTTACTACTTCGCCTACGGCTCCAACATGAATCCGGCGCGCATGGCCCAGCGCGGGCTGGACGTGGTGGGCGCCGAATCTGGCCGTCTCAACAATATGGCGCTGCGCTTCAACAAGCGCTCCAGCATCAATCCGCGTTGGGCCTGCGCCAATATTGGCTGGTCGCCGGGCAGTGTGGTGGAAGGGGTGCTCTATCAGCTGGCGGATCACAGGCAAATCTTCAAGATGGACCCTTTTGAAGGTGCTCCGGTGTACTACAGTCGGGAGCGCTTTCCCATTCTGCTGGCCGACGACAGAGTCATCCACGCCTGGACCTATGTAGCCAACCGCGCCAATATCGATGCCAATGTGCTGCCCCTGCGCTGGTATCTGGGGCAATTGCTGGAAGGCAAGGCGTACCTTTCCCCTGAGTATTTTGCTGCTCTTGAAGCCACGCCCTGCCTCGATGAAGACAGCGAAGGCTGGGGTTGAAGCGATGACAGACGCCGCGCATCTGGAGCGCATTTTCGCCGAGGTTTTTTTCAGCCGCTGGAATACCTTGTTGGAGGGCGGCGGCGACGAGCCGGTCTATCTTCCCGCCACTGGCCACCAGCCCCATCACCGCATTATTTACCGCGACGACTATTTCGCCAGCGCCCTGCACGAAACCGCCCACTGGTGCATTGCCGGTGAGCGGCGCCGCCAGCTGGTGGATTTTGGCTACTGGTACAACCCCGATGGCAGGGATCGCGATCAGCAGCGGGCCTTTGAGCAGGTTGAGGTTAGGCCCCAGGCGCTGGAGTGGATTTTCACCAGCGCTGCTGGTCGGCCTTTTCAGCTGAGCGCCGACAATCTCGCCAGCAGCGATCCTGACAATCGCGGCCCTTCGCCGACCTTTGCCGCGGATGTCTTGACGCAGGTGCGCCGCTGGTGTGTTGAGGGCGGGATGCCAGAGCGGGGCACCCTGTTTGCCAGGGCGTTGGCGCAGTGGTCCGGGGCTGGCGATCCACTCGATCCGGCTCGCTACGGATATCCTGAGTGAGATGAAAATTCTTGCCGATGAAAATATGCCGATGGTGGCCGAGCTGTTTGCAGGCTATGGCGAGGTGCGCCTGCTGCCGGGTCGCCAGATCAATGCCGCACAGGTGGCCGATGCCGATATCTTGCTGGTGCGCTCGGTTACGTCCGTCAACGCCCAGCTGCTGGCGGGCAGCCGCGTGAAGTTTGTCGGCACCGCCACCATCGGCACCGATCATCTCGATCTCCACTGGCTTGCTGACCAGGGTATTGCCACAGCCAGCTCACCCGGTTGCAATGCCGCAGCTGTGGGTGATTATGTCATCGCTGCACTGAGTGCCTGTGAACCGGACTGGCAGCACAAAACCATCGCCATTGTTGGTTGCGGCAATACAGGCGGAGGCCTTTACCGTCGACTCAAGACGCTGGGGGTGAAGTGCCGCTGTTATGACCCATTTCTAGCCTCCCATCAGATTTCCGATCTGACCTCCTTTGATGCCGTGCTGGATGCCGACATTATCTGTTTGCACACACCCCTGACCCGCAACGGCCCCCATCCCACCTGGCACCTGTTTGACGATCAAGTGCTCGCTCGCCTGCGCGACAATACCCTGCTGCTCAATGCCGGGCGCGGTGAGGTGATCGACAATCAGGCATTGCTGGCCAGGCTTGAGGCGGGGCGCTTGCGCGCCATTCTGGATGTGTGGGAAGGGGAGCCGGATATCAATCTGGCGCTGCTGGAGCGTGTTGAACTGGGCACGCCTCATATCGCCGGTTACAGCCTCGAAGGGCGTTTGCGCGGCACGTTGATGGTGTACAACGCCTTTTGTCGCTGGTGCGATAACGCAGGCCAGCTGGCGCTGGATGACGTGCTGGATCTGATGGGCGGCAGTTCAGGCAAGAGTGAGACTGTTGTGATCGACTCGGACAGCACTCTCTCATCGGTCGTGTTGTCCGCCTACGATCCGCGCCGCGATCACCGCCGTATGCTTGCGGCATTTGCCGCTAGTGACACTCCCAGTGACACTAAGAGTAACGGCATCTTTGACCAGTTGCGCAAAACCTACCCCCAGCGCCGCGAATTCAGCCACTTTGCAGTGGGCGGAAGCATAACTCCCGCGCTGCTGCAGCAATGCCGTGCGCTGGGTTTTGCCGGGCCTCAGTCGTCCTAAGCAGCGCAGCTGGTTAGCGGCGGATTCTGCCCAGGAACTGCCCCAGCCGTTTCACCGCATCGGCCAGATCATCTTCCCGCGGCAGGAACACAATGCGGAAGTGATTGGTGTCCGGGTAGTTAAACGCCGATCCCTGTACCAGCAGCATCTTCTCCTGCAACAGCAGATCCAGCACAAACTGTTCGTCGTCTTCGATGGCGTACATATCCGGGTCGAGCCGGGGGAACATATAGAGCGCTCCCTGCGGTTTGACACAGCTGACGCCCGGGATGGCGGTGAGCAGTTCATGGGCTTTTTCGCGCTGCTGGTAGAGCCTGCCGCCGGGAATGATCAGGTCGTTGATGCTCTGGTAACCCCCCAGCGCGGTCTGGATGGCATGCATCGCAGGCACATTGGCGCACAGGCGCATCGAGCAGAGCATTTCCATACCCTGAATGTAGCTGCGGGCGCGATGTTTGGCGCCACTCACCACCAGCCAGCCGGAGCGAAAGCCGGCGAGCCGGTAGGCTTTCGACAAACCGTTAAAGGTGATGCAGAGAACATCCGTGGCGAGGCGGCCCATGGGAATATGCTCGGCCTCGTCGTAGACGATGCGGTCATAGATTTCGTCGGCAAAAACCACCAGGTCGTGTTCTTTGGCTATATCAACCAGCTGTTGCAGCACGGCCTCGCTGTACACCGCGCCAGTGGGGTTGTTGGGGTTGATCACCACAATGCCGCGGGTGCGCGCTGTGATCTTGCTGTTGATATCGGCAATGTCCGGCTGCCAGCCATTGTTCTCATCGCACAGGTAGTGCACGGGCGTGCCACCGGCGAGAGTGACCGCAGCTGTCCACAGGGGATAGTCAGGGGCCGGGATGAGGATTTCATCACCGTCGTTGAGCAGTGCCTGCATGGCGACCACGATCAGCTCGCTGGCACCGTTGCCGAGGAAAATATCGTCGATTTCCACATCGGGAATGCCCTGCACCTGGGTGCGCTGCATCACCGCCTTGCGGGCAGAGAAAATCCCCTTGGAGTGGGAATAGCCCTGTGCCTGGGGCAGGTTGTGGATCACATCCTGAAGAATTTCGTCGGGGGCTTCAAAGCCAAAGGGCGCGGGGTTGCCGATATTGAGCTTGAGGATGCGATGGCCCTCTTCCTCCAGACGGTTGGCGTGATCGAGCACCGGGCCGCGAATGTCGTAGCACACGTTGTTTAATTTGTTTGACTTTTGGAAGTGCTGCATAAATAGTTCCCGCCAAAGAGGCTGGATGGCCCCCGGTATAAATTCTGTGGTTTGCCCCGCGCCCTGTTGTTTGCCCCATCAATGGCGCGCCATTGTAACGGAAATCGGCAAGGTATAGGGTAGCCCCTGGCTCTGACATTATCAGCTTGACGGGACACAACATGAGTGACGACTATAAAGACAAAAGCGATGACTATTGGCGTGAGCAACTGACGCCGGAACAGTACGCCGTGTGTCGGCAAAAAGGCACAGAGCGGCCCTTTACCGGTATCTATAACAAGGAAGACCGTCCCGGCCAGTATTTCTGCGTGTGCTGTGGCAAGCTGCTGTTTGATGCCACCACCAAATTTGATGCTGGCTGCGGCTGGCCGAGTTTTTACCAGGCTGCGGTCAAGGAAAACATCACTGAAACCCGCGATCTCAGCCATGGCATGATTCGCACCGAAATTACCTGCAGTGGCTGCGGCAGCCATCTGGGCCATGTGTTCGATGACGGCCCCGCTCCCACTGGCCTGCGCTATTGCCTGAACTCTGTCTCCCTTGATTTTGAGCCAGACAATTCCTGATTTTGAACCAGCAACTTACTGAGTGAAAATAATGAAAATGAATCGTTCTGCTGTTGTCCTGCGCGTGTTGTTCTGGCTTGGTTTGGTGGTGCTTGTCGCCGGTGTTGGCGGTATTCGCGCAGAGATGATTTCCGTCTTGCACGGATTTCTGTTGATGGCGGTTGGCGCTCTGGTGGTAACCATTTTCGCTGTCGTCTCCCTTGTCGCTGCCTTGCTGGCCTTGTTGCGCGGTGGGTCGGTCCCAGGCCATCGCTGGATGTATGTGGTGGTGGGCGCACTGCCACTGGTGGTTGTGTTCTCCACCGTTGGCGTGTCCGGTTTTCAGGCGCCGGGCATTCACGATATCACCACTGATCTGGATTCGCCGCCGCAATTCACTTTCGCGGCAGTCGACCGCGGGCCGGGAGATCACCCGGTGACCTATTATCCCGACGTCAATGCCGAGGCCCAGAAGAAGGCCTTCCCGGAACTCCAGCCCCTGACCACATCGCTGCCTGCCGACAGGGTGCTGGCGCTGGCTGCAGAGGTGATGGAGGAATCCGGCTGGCGGGTGCTGGGCACTGATACAGTGGCTGGTACAGTTGAAGGAATGTATCGCAGTATCATTTTTGGCTTTGAGGACGATGTAGTGGCGAGGGTTACCCCCTATGAAACCGGTTCGCGGGTGGATGTCAGATCCGCATCGCGGGTGGGTGGCGGTGATCTCGGCGCCAACGCTGCGCGCATCAAAAGCTTTATCAAAGCGCTCGATGCAAAAATATCGCAGGAAATGAAAGATCAGGGTTGACAGGGTGGGGGTGCGTTTCTAAAATGCGCGCCTCTCAACGAGACAAAGTAATCACCCAGGTGAGCGGCGTTTAGGATAGAGAGACAAGTTCTAAGTCCCGTTCGTCTAGAGGCCTAGGACACCGCCCTTTCACGGCGGTAACAGGGGTTCGACTCCCCTACGGGACGCCAAATTAGCGCAAGCTAAATGCGGGATTAGCTCAGTTGGTAGAGCGGTACCTTGCCAAGGTACAGGTCGTCGGTTCGAACCCGATATCCCGCTCCAAATTAAAAAGGCGCAACACTCGGTGTTGCGCCTTTTTTTTACTTTGCGGCAAATGAGACCGGTTGCCGGTTCCATAGCGCAGGGCCATCCATTAGACTTGCCGCCTTGCTTCCGCGGGGTGATCCCCAGCTTTCCGACCACGCCCTGTGATTCAACCCGCCCCAACCGGGCGCCAGCTGAGGGTTAATTGACGCGAATGACTGTTCCCGCTCTGTCCATCAAAAACCTGAACAAAAAATACGGCAACGGCTTCGAGGCCTTGAAGGGTATTGACCTCGATGTTGAGCAGGGTGACTTTTTTGCCTTGCTCGGCCCCAACGGTGCAGGCAAATCCACCACTATTGGCATTATCTGCTCCCTGGTCACCAAGACCGAGGGGCAGGTCGAGGTGTTTGGCTACAATATCGATACCCATTTTCCGGAAGCCAAAAAGCATATCGGCATCGTCCCCCAGGAATTCAATTTCAACCAGTTTGAAAAAAGCTTCGACATTCTGGTGACCCAGGCGGGTTACTACGGCTTGCCCCGCGTTGTCGCCGAACAGCGCGCCGAAAAGTACCTGCGCCTGCTGGATCTGTGGGACAAGCGCTCGCAGCCGTCGCGCATGTTGTCAGGGGGGATGAAGCGCCGCCTGATGATTGCCCGCGCCCTGGTCCACGAACCCAAACTATTGATCCTCGATGAGCCAACCGCCGGTGTGGATATCGAGCTGCGCCGCTCCATGTGGCAGTTCCTGCGCGACATCAATGCCCAGGGCACTACCATTATTCTCACCACTCACTACCTGGAAGAGGCGGAGAGCCTGTGCCGCAACGTAGCCATTATTGATCAGGGCCGCATCGTGCGTAACACCAGTATCAAGAGTCTGCTGAAGATGCTCGACCGGGAGGTGTTTATCTTTGATACCCGCAACCCGATTACCGCCCTGCCTGATCTGGGCGGCGTCACCGGGCACCTGCTGGACGATCACACCTTCGAAGTGGAAGTGGAAAAAAATCAGTCTCTCAACGGGGTATTCGCCGCCCTTAGCCAGCAGGCTATCGAGATCGTCAGCATGCGCAACAAGGCCAACCGTCTTGAAGAGATGTTTGTTTCACTGACCAATCCAGCCGCTGGCGCCAGCCCCGGGGCCAGGTCGGGCAAGCCAGAGGGTCACCCATGAGCAATCGTGAAAAATGGATCGCGTTTGTTACCATCCTGGTGCGGGAGATCCGCCGATTTATGCGCATCTGGCAGCAAACCCTGTTGCCGCCAGCCATCACCATTACCCTGTATTTCGTGATTTTTGGCACCCTGATTGGCCCGCGTATTGGCACCATGGAGGGCTTCAGCTACATTGAATTTGTCGCGCCGGGGCTGATCATGATGGCGGTTATCACCAATGCCTACGGCAATGTGGTGTCGTCCTTTTACGGCGCCAAGTTCGGCAAGAGTATCGAAGAGCTGCTGGTGTCGCCGGTGCCGAACTACATCATCCTTATCGGTTTTATCATGGGCGGGGTTGCCCGCGGTCTGGCGGTGGGGCTGATTGTTACCCTGTTGTCGCTGTTCTTTACCAAGCTCCACGTCCAGCACCTGTTGATTACGGTTTCTGTGGTGTTCCTGACCGCAGTGCTGTTTTCCCTGGCCGGATTCGTCAATGCCGTGTTTGCACGCTCCTTTGATGACATTTCGATTATCCCCACTTTTGTGCTCACACCGCTGACCTACCTGGGCGGTGTGTTTTACTCCATCACCATGCTGCCGACATTCTGGCAGGGGGTGTCCCACGCCAATCCCATCCTGTATATGATCAATGCGTTCCGTTACGGGATGCTGGGCATTTCCGATATCAACCTGGCCTGGGCGTTTACCATGATCGGCGGTTTTATTGTGGTGCTGTTCGCTTTCTGCCTGCATCTGCTGGAAAACAGCAAGGGGCTGCGCAACTGATGAGTGCACCGGGCAAGCCACAGCTGGGAGCACCCACCGAGTATCCCGCTTCATATGATCCGGGGTTGCTGGTATCCATCCCCCGCGCGGCGGGGCGCGAGCAGTTGGGTGCCGGGCTGGTGTTCAGGGGCGCAGATGTCTGGACGGCCTACGAATTGTCGTGGCTCAACGCAAAGGGCAGGCCCTGTGTGGCCATTGCTGAATTCACCATAGCCTGCGATTCCCCGGCTATTGTCGAATCCAAATCCTTCAAGCTGTACCTCAACTCCCTTAATCAGGAACGCTTTGCCAGCACGGATGCAGTGCGCAAGGTGCTGCAAAAAGATCTGGGGCAGGGGTTTGGTGCAGCGGTGGATGTGCAGATATTTGCCATTGATGAGTATGCTGACCGAGGCATGGTGAGCTTTACCGGCCAGTGCCTGGATGATCTGGATGTGGAGTGTGATGACTTTCAGCCTGATGCCGATTACCTGCGTGTTGCTGAACACGAGGTGACGGAACAGCTCTACAGCCACCTGCTGAAAACCAATTGCCCGGTGACGGGCCAGCCGGACTGGGCCAGCATATCCATCTGCTACAGCGGTCGGGCTATTGAACACCGGGGTTTGCTGCAGTATCTGGTGTCATTCCGCGGTCACGAGGATTTTCACGAGCACTGCGTGGAACGGATTTTCAGCGATATTGTCAGCCGTTGTCAGCCCGCCAGCCTTCAGGTTTACGCCCGTTACACCCGCCGCGGCGGGCTGGATATCAATCCCTATCGCAGCACGGGGCAGGAAGCGACTGTATTCTGCCGCACAGCACGGCAGTAGCGCCGCTAATTTCAATCCACCTATCCCAATCGTTACGGAGTCAGACCTTGCAACATCATCCCGCCCTTGAGGTATTGATACAGAGAGTTTCCTGCGCCCAGCTCGAAGCGCCAGCTCCTGCCCCGGAGCAACTGATACTGATCCAAAAAGCAGCCCTGCGGGCAGCTGACCATCACCAGCTACGGTCCTGGCGTTTTCTGGTGATCGAAGGTGGAGCCCTAAAAACACTGGGCAACCTGTTTTTACAAGCCAGGCTGGAGGTGACTCCCGATTTGTCCCCCGAGCTACTGCAGCGTGCACAGTCGCTGCCGTTGCGAGCGCCGATGATCGTTGTCGCCATCGCCAACCCTGTAGCAGATCCGAAAGTCCCGGAGCTGGAACAATTGCTGTCCGCAGGTGCCACTGTACAGAATATGCTCAACGCCGCCTTTGCCCTGGGTGTTGGTGCCATCTGGCGCACTGGTGACCTGGCCAGTAATCCCCAAGTGTGCCGGGGCTTGGGCCTTGCAGACAGTGAATCCATCATTGGTTTTCTCTATCTGGGAACACCTAAAGGCGCACTGCGGGAGGCGCCAGCACTCAATTGTGAAGACTTCTTTAAAACCTGGCCTTGACGTTGCTTTTGCCCCGGCGCTTGTGTACAGTTGCGCCCTCGAATTTGCCGCCCCTTTACGCTGATTGTGGCTGCAAAATCGAATTATGGTGAGGTGTCCGAGCGGTTGAAGGAGCACGCCTGGAAAGTGTGTATAGGTTAATCCCTATCGAGGGTTCGAATCCCTCCCTCACCGCCAAATTAAAAAACCCGGCCCCGTGCCGGGTTTTTTAATTTGTGGTTATGGGCGGATCTGATGAGAACCCTCCGGTTCGACAAAACGCGCAAGCGTTTTGGACAAGGAGCGCAGCGACGCAGCCCCGAAGGGGTGATGTCGGCCCCAAGGCCGAAATCATCAATCCCTCCCTCACCGCCAATACATCAAGAACCGCTGGGCTTTCCGGCGGTTTTTTCGTTCTACCCGCCTATAATCCGCCTAAAAGTTAGTGGCTGGGGGCGTTCTCGCGTATAGACACAAACTTCTCATCTCGGAATAATTCCTTAGCTGTTTTTCTCAGGTTTGCGAAGGCCTTTTCAAGGCTCTTGTCAGATTCTTCTAGATGGAGATAAATTTCCTTTGCTGCCCGGATGGCTTCGTCACACACTTCGGGTCCTTTAATCGTCAAAATGTTATGCGATATTTCGAGGGCAGCGCGACCTGTTGAAGGATATGGAGCAATATTGGTTTCATAGAATGCATTTCTGCGTTCGATAGATACCAGGGTCTGCTCAAACTTTATTTGTTCTAAATGAACCTCCTGTAAAAGGTCAACGTAATCCAGTTCAGCGAGAAAACTCAAACTCTGCGTGTCTTGCTTGAGTCCAGAATAATCTGGGTGCTTGAAGGCTGGCAGCAAGAACGCTCTTGCGATTTCAGTCCTGTAAGGCTCAATATCTTTCTTGATATTCCGAACTGCGTTTAATTGCATCAGGAGGGTAAAAAGCCCAGCATTTAATGCTGCTTTTCGCTCCTTCTGTCTTTCACTAAGTTTTTCACGAGCTTGTAGGCGAAATGCCGCGTATGCACCCACGAATGGCCCGACCACTGCGCCGACTAGGGCCACAACTATCTCGAACCGGACAGGTACCACAGATTTGTCTATCGCTAGGGCGGAGAAGTACCAAAGGTTCAGGGTCAAGAGACCGACAAAAGCACCCCAAATGTAAGGCATCAGCTCATTAGAATTTTTCAAAACGGATCATTCCTTTGCGGGATTCCGGCAAAGGTTATATTACTTTGTTGGCCAGCGGAATGTAGAGGCTAAATCACTACCTCACTATGCCGGCAGGCTTTCCATCAGCTTGTGGAGATCAAGCCCAATCACGGTGCAAAGCTCCAAGGTCTCCACGAAGTCAATCCGTCGTTCCCTGCATTCGACCTTGGCAACATACGATTAGCGTTTGTTCAGCAACGCAGCAATATTCACCTGGCGTAGGTTCGCACTAAGTCTTGCCGCTTTGAGTTCTTCGCCCAGCAAGTTTTGTTTCTCGCTCATTTTCCATTGGAAGCGATCCAGCCCTGAGGGATTCTACCCACATTATCTGGCGGTAATCCTTCAGCGCGAGGAAGTGACAGCGATTCCTTTCAGGGGCCGGTACTTTTATCGGGAAATGGTTCTCTCAGCACAGGTGGGGGAATGCAGGATGGCATACAACCCCAATCAGCCCGAGGTAGATCAGGCTGATTGGGGAGTGTTTTAATTAATCGGCTTTCTCTTCTGTATAGACCTTTGTGGCAGCGGCGATAGGGCCAAGCGTTATGCCACGGTCTTTGGCAGCCTTATTGGCCGCACCCACATCCTTAATCATGTAGCGGTGTGTGGTTTCCAGCATCTGCTCCGGACCTATTACCGCCATCATGCCCAGCACACCACTTGCGCCGCTGCATTTTGTGAGGGCGGTAGCAGTGGTTTTCGGGTCCAGGCCAAGCCCCTCAGCAAAATTCAGGACATCTGCCGCCAGCTGCACGTGACCTGCGAATAATATGTTGTTGACAAGCTTGATTGCCCGACCGGAACCGGATGGGCCGACATGAATAATGACGTTGCAGAAGGTATCAAAGACAGGTCGCCCGGCATCGATACCGGCGGCATCTCCGCCAACGAGCAGTGTCAGCATGCCCTCGGGACCGTCTTCGGGTTTGCGGCTGAAGCAGGTATCCAGCACCGTGACGCCTGCTGGCGCCTGGGCGGCGATTTCCTGAATTTTTTCGATAGCCCCGGTAGTAAAGACGGCGACCACTGTGCCGGGCTTCAATCCTTTTAGAATGCCATCAGTGCCGGTCAGCAGATCTTCGACCTGATCGTCGGAAAATACTGCGATACAAATCATGTCGCACCCATCGATGGCATCGCTTACCGTGGAGACCAGCTCAATCCCGCCGATATCGCCTTTGGGCGGGTTGACATCATAGCCGCGCACTGGATGCCCGCCTGCCGCAATTCTTTTTGCCGACGGTAAACCCATCTGTCCAAGACCGAACCAAGCAACTTTCATCAGAAACTCCTCTAGACCTGTTTTTTTGTTGGGGTAATTTTTCTGTCAGGGGCACCCGTTTTAGGGTTGCCACCCTCAATTAAGCAGCGCCTCACTTTTCACGATCCGCGAGCGAATTGCAAGCAAGACGTGCCAGGAAATGGGGCTGAATTCCGCACTCTTTCCCCAATGATGACGTGATGTGGCTGGCGCTGATGGCCTGTGACCTGATTCGGGATTCGTGAAGCAAGCAGAGGGTGATGCCAGCCAGTCCAGGCCGATCGCACAGTCAGGGCTTTTCATATCCCTTGTATCCTGGTGTTTAATAGCACAAAGTCGCCTGGAGACAACCGATGACAAACCCTAACCCGACCATCCGCCCCGCCACCCGCCAGGAAATCAATCTGGCCCTCGACTGGGCCGCTGCCGAAGGCTGGAATCCCGGTATCTGTGATGCGGTGCCATTCCATGCGGCTGATCCCGAGGGCTTTCTGGTGGGGTTGGTGGATGACGAGCCTGTGGCAGTCATCTCCGCCGTGAAATATGGCACCACCTTCGGGTTTATCGGCTTCTATATCGTCAGGCCCGATGTCCGGGGGCTGGGCTATGGTTGGGCAATCTGGCAGGCGGCCATGGCTCGCCTTGCCAACCGCCAGATCGGACTTGACGGTGTGGTTGACCAGCAGGACAACTACCGCAAATCCGGTTTTCGGCTGGCGCATCGCAATGTGCGATACCAGGGTGTGGGTGGTGCTGGTGAGCACAGCAAGCCAGCTCCCGGGGAGTGTGTACCGCTCCCATCCTTGCCGTTCAATGAGGTGGCGGAGTATGACAAGGGGTTTTTCCCGACGCTGCGCGCTGAATTTCTGCACCACTGGATTGCCCAGCCACAAACCGAGGCGCTGGGATTCCTGGTGGATGGCCGTATCGCCGGTTACGCTGTGATGCGTCCCTGTCGCAATGGCCACAAGATCGGCCCGCTTTTTGCCGATACCGCAACGGGTGCCGAGAGATTGTTCGTCGCTCTTGCTGCCCATGCGCCTGAGGGCTCGCCAGTCTTTCTCGATGTGCCGGAGTGCAACCCCGCTGCGGTGGAACTGGCCCACCGATATGGCATGGCGGTGGTGTTTGAAACCGCCCGTATGTACACAGGCTCGGCGCCGGATATTGCCATCGACCGCACCTACGGCATTACCAGTTTTGAGCTGGGTTGATGGTCAGTGCAACGCTCACCAGGTGCATGACTAATGCTCTGGCAGCTTCAGGCCCACCATGGAAATGTCAGTGCCCTTCAACTCCCGCACCACGATCTTGGCGCGCCCGATATTGACTGAGTCGCCAACGATAGGTGGGCGTCGCAGCTCTGCGGCGACCCAGGCCCCCAGGGTTATGTCGGGGTTGGCGGGTTCCGGCAGGTCGTAAAACCCGCTTACCTGGCCCACGCTGATGCGGGCATCGAGGACAAAATCACCGAATACCTTGCGCCATTGCTGGCGATCATCCTTCTCTGGCAGCAACAGTCCCAAGCGCCTGGACAGCCAGGGCAGTGTCGAGCCCTGTAGCAGGAGCGAGGTAATGACCACCACAAAGGCGATATTGAAAAATATCTTGCCGCCTTCCACGCCTGCCATCACCGGGAAGATGGCCAGCACAATGGGCACCGCACCGCGCAGGCCAACCCAGGCGATAAAGGCTATTTCCTTGCGGGTAAAGTGAAAGGGTGCCAGGCACAGCCACACCGACAGGGGGCGCGCCACCACGATCAGGAAAAAAGCCACGCCCAGCGCGGGCAGCAGGGTGTCCTTCACCTCAGCGGGGGACACCAGCAGGCCGAGCAGCAGGAACATGCTGGCCTGTGACAGCCAGGCAAAACCATCGACGGCAGACAGGGCCTGGCGCACGGCCTTGCGGGCGCGATTGCCGACAATCACGCCAAAAATATACACAGCCAGAAAGCCGGAACCACCCAGCCAGGTGGTAAAGGCGAACAGGCCGATACCGGCGGACATCAGCATCAAAGCCAGAATGCCCGCCCCGCCCTCAAGCAGGCTGCGCAGTTGGTTCATCAGCCAGGCGATGCTGAATCCGGCGAGCACACCAAAGGCTGTGCCCAGTGAAAACTGGGTAACAAATCCTCCTAGCGTGCTCAGCCAGGGTGCCTGTGCGCTACCGGATTCCATGGCCAGCACGACACCGATAAAGGCGAGGGTGAGATACACCGCCATCGGGTCATTCATGCCCGACTCGATTTCGAGGGTTGCGGCAACCCGCTCATTGAGGCGTACGCCGGAGGATTTAAGCAGGGAAAAAACTGCCGCTGCATCGGTAGAGCCGACAATGGCGCCGAGCAGCACCGCCATGGCCCAGCTGATATCCAGCAGCCATACCGCTGCCAGGGCCGTCAGGCCTGCCGTCATAATGACCCCTACAGTGGCAAGCAGCAGCGAGGGTTTCAGGCCGGTGCGAAAGGTGGCGAAGTCGGTGCGCAGGCCGCCATCGACAAGAATCACGGCAAGGGCAATGTTGCCCACCCAGAAGCTGAGGTTGAAATCATCGAAGATGATACCGAGACCATATTCCCCGGCCAGACCGCCCGCCAGCAGGAACACCAGCAGAAAGGGAAATCCGACACGGGCAGACAGGATGCCCATTAAAACGGCGACAAATACCAGGGCCGAAGCGGCCAGCAGAGGCAATGCCATAAAGTCCAGAGAGAGCATTTTCCTCCTTGAGTAAGTCAGCAGAGCGCTTTCAACGCGTTATTGGACCAGTGTTGGTCTTGAGTGACAGTTTATCTCCTGGATCGAGGATGCCAAGAAAACTTTATTTTTTCCCATCTCCCATGCAAGTGAGATGTTGGATGGGAGACGGGAGATTTAGTTGCCAGCGTCACCAATCCGGTGTTTTTCCAGCCATAAACGCTGATCTTCCGGCACTGGCACTGGCTTGCGGTCGATAGCGTATACCGCGACGGCCTCGGCCAGGCCAATGCAGCGCCCGTCCTGGAACATGCCCTGGCCGTAGGTGAACGAACTGGTGCCGATTTTCAGAAAACCCGTGGCGACCTGCACATTGCCCGGGTAAAAGGCTTCGCCCAGCATGGTGAGGTGGACATCGACGATGTACACCTTCATGTCACTGAGCAGCTGTTGCTCCTTGGGATAGAGCACCTGGTTAAGCCGCACCCGCGCCTCGTCATAGAGCTGGTAGATCGCCACATTGTTGATATGGGCGTTGTAATCCATATCGTTAAAGCGGGTCGGTATCTCGTCAACCAGTGGATAGTTGTCGATAATCTGCCGCCACAGGGGGGAGCGCATGGTGAGTCCTGTCTTTGCCTGCCAAGGGATGAAGATTAACACGGCAAAGCAGTCGATAACCCTATGCAGGAAGCCCAAAAAATTAACCCGGCGCAGTGGCCGGGTTAATCGGGCAGCAGTGGTGGGCTGTCAGAAGGTCATTTCCGGCACATGGTCGGGCACGATCAACTTGCCCGCCGTTTTGCTGACGATTTCTTCAACAGACACGCCGGGAGCCCTTTCCTTGAGGATAAAGGCGCCGTTCTCGATTTCCAGGTAGGCCAGGTCGGTCAGCACGCGCTTGATGCAGCCAGCACCGGTGAGGGGCAGGGCGCAGTGGTCAAGTAGCTTGGAATTACCGTATTTGTCGGCGTGGGTCATGATCACAATGATATTGGGTGCAGCGGCCACCAGATCCATAGCGCCGCCCATGCCCTTGATCAGCTTGCCGGGCACCATCCAGGAAGCGATATTGCCCTGCACATCCACTTCAAAGGCCCCCAGCACGGTGAAATCCACGTGGCCGCCACGGATCATGGCAAAGGAGTCGGAGGACGAGAAAATCGACGCACCCTTGATGGTGGTGACGGTTTCCTTGCCGGCGTTGATCAGGTCGGCGTCCAGCTCCTCCTCGGTAGGATAGGCGCCCATGCCCAGCAGTCCGTTCTCGGACTGGAACATCACCTCAATGCCTTCGGGAATATAGTTGGCCACCAGGGTGGGAATGCCGATGCCCAGGTTGACGTAGTAGCCGTCCTTCAGTTCACGGGCGACGCGCTGGGCCATTTGTTCGCGGGAAAGTGTCATGGTTCAGTCCTCCTCAGGCGCTGCGCACGGTGCGGCGTTCAATGCGTTTTTCGAAAGTGCCCTGGATCAAGCGGTCAACGTAGATGCCGGGGGTGTGTACCTGGGTGGGGTCCAGCTCGCCGGGCTCGACGATTTCTTCCACTTCCATCACGGTGATCTTGCCCGCCGTGGCAGCCATGGGGTTGAAGTTCATGGCGGTGTGGCGGTAGATGGCGTTGCCGTAGCGGTCCGCTTTCCAGGCCTTGACGATGGCAAAGTCGGCTTTGATGGCCTCTTCAAGAACGTAGTGACGGCCATTGAATTCGCGCACTTCCTTGCCCTCGGCGATGGGTGTGCCGTAGCCGGTGGCGGTGTAAAAGGCGGGAATACCGGCGCCAGCAGCGCGCATTTTCTCCGCCAGGGTGCCCTGGGGGGTGAGGATCACTTCGAGTTCACCGCTCATCATCTGTTGTTCAAAGAGTTTGTTTTCGCCCACGTAGGAGGCAATCATGGTCTTTATCTGCTTGTCTTCGAGCAGTACTCCCAAGCCAAAGCCATCGACGCCACAGTTGTTGGAGGCAATGGTGAGACCCTTGACGCCCATTTTCTTGATCTGGTTGATGAGGTTTTCGGGGATGCCGCAAATGCCGAAACCGCCGGCAACGATGGTCATGCCATCGGTAAGGCCCTGCATGGCCTCGTCGTAACTGTGGACCACTTTGTCAAACCCGGACATCAAGTACTCTCCTGTAGGTTGTAGATTGTTCGCTCGGATAGGAACCGGAAGGCCGCTAGTTTGGCGAACATGGGGCTGTTTATCAAATGGATATTGGCGAGCGGGAGATGGGATATGGCATACGGGAGATGGGAAACGGCAGATGAGAGATGGGTGTTGCTGCGGGCCTGTGGCCCGCAGCAACTGTTTTCAGGCGAGGAATTCCTTGAGTGACACGCCGGGATCGGCCAGGCGGGCTTCGTCGGCCTCGATCTGTTCAGTGATCAGGCGCCGTCCCAGCATGAATTCCTGGGGTTTGTTGACGGCGTCCACCGCCAGCACCTTGCCGCTGCCCAGATAAAAGGCGGCAAAACTGCGGCTGTTGGCGATATCGCCGCGAATCACCACCTTGTCGTAACCCTGGTTGAGCCCGGCGATTTGCAGCTTCAGGTCGAACTGGTCAGACCAGAACCAGGGCAGGGCGGAATAGGGCTTGAGGTTGCCGCACAGGGTGTTGGCCACCACGCTTGACTGGTCGAGGGCGTTTTGCACCGATTCCAGGCGCATCTGGCGGCCATAGATGGGGTTGAAGTGGGAAGTGCAGTCACCGGCAGCGAGAATATCGTGGTCGCTGGTGCGGGCGTATTCGTCCACTACAATGCCGTTGTTTACTTCCAGACCGGCGTTTTCCGCCAGTTCGGTGGCGGGAATCACACCGACACCCACAACCACCAGATCAGCGGGGTAGGACTCGCCGTTCTCGCACACCACGGCCTCCACATGCTTGCCGCCCTCGATGCTCTTGACGATGGTGTCAGTGACAATATTGACCCCTTCCTCCCCGTGCACACGGGTGTAAAAAGCCGAAACTTCCGGTGCAGTCACGCGCTGCAATACCCGCGGCATGGCTTCGAGCACCGTGACCTGCATGCCCAGCTTGCGCAGGGAGGCGGCGGTTTCGAGGCCGATATAGCCACCGCCGACGATCACGGCCTTTTTATCCTTGCCGGCAAAGCCTTTGATCTGGTGGACATCGTTGGCGCTGCGCAGGTAGCACACGCCGGGCAGGTCGGCACCGGGAATGGTGAGCTTGCGCACCCGTGCGCCGGTGGTCAGCACCAGCTTGTCGTAGGGAATGCGCTGGCCATCCTCAAGCACAATATGCTTGTCGGCGCGCTCAATGGCGCTCACGGTAAGGCCGAGGGCAAAACGGATTTTGGCTTTTTCGTAGACTTGTGGCTGGCGAATCAGAATGTCTTCAAGGCTTTTTTTGCCGGACAGGAAATCCTTCGACAGGGGCGGGCGATGGTAGGGCAGGAAGTATTCGTTGCCGATCACGGCGATGGTGCCCTGCCAGCCATTGTTGCGCAGCGCTGGCGCCACCTGGGCGGCGGCATGACTGGCGCCGATGATGATGCAGCGTTGATTGGTGGTCGATTCGTTTGGCATAGATTCTTTTGACATGTGAGTACCGCTTTGTCGTTATAAACGCCTGTATATGCTGGTCAGTCAAGGGCAGTGATCAGCCGTGGCCCCAGCCCCGAAGTGATTGAGTGAATTGTCTGTGTCAAATGCTGATTGAATGGTAGCAGTGCAAGCCTTGGTCACTCAATTTGAAAATGGCGTTTAACCCTGTACAGATCAATCAAACTGTACGGAAATTGTACGGGCGGGCCACTGCCAACCCCGGTGCGGCTTATGGGTGGCAAATCCCTGTATTACCGGCTTTTTGCTGGAGTCGCGCGCGGGCATTGATTATATTGGCCCACCGCAGGTCAGATTGGCGGTTTGTTCTGTCGATGCATCCCTGCTCGCCAGACCTCAGCCTTTCACGACCAGAGTAGCAACAGCAGCAGGTACATTATGAGTGAACGACAGGCAGCCCTGGTTACAGGTGGCGCCATCAGAGTGGGCCTCCACTTTGCCAAAACCCTGGCGGCCAAGGGTTACGACATCGCCATCCACTACAACAGTTCCGCCGACAAGGCCGAAGAGGCAGCAGTTGCCATCCGCGCGATGGGTGTCAATTGTGCGATTTTTCCCTGTGATTTTCTGTCGGGGCGCGATCCGTCAGGCCTGATCGACGATGTGGCGGCAGTGTTTCCGCACCTGTCGGTACTGGTCAACTGCGCCTCCATCTACAACGCGGCACCGGTGGCGGAAACCACCATGGCGGTGTTGCAAAATGAATTCATGGTGAATTTTTTCACCCCGTTCCTGCTCAGTGGCGCCTTTGCCCGCCGGGTTGAAAGGGGCAATATCGTCAATATTCTCGACAACAAGATCGCTTTTCAGCAGTACCAGTACGGTGCCTACCTGTCTGCCAAAAAAGCCCTGGGGGAACTCACCAAAATGACCGCCATGGAGTTCGCCCCGCGTATACGCGTCAACGGCATCGCGCCGGGTGTGATCATGCCTGGCGTTACCCGCACCGATGATTACATTGACTGGCGGGTGAAGGGTATTCCCCTGCAACGCCAGGGTGCGGTGGAGGAGCTGGGCAAGGCGCTGCTGTATATTCTCGACAACGAGTACATTACCGGGCAGCACCTGTTTGTGGACGGCGGGGAAGGCCTTTTCCATATTGGCCAGAATGCCGAAGTTTATCAGCCATGAATGGAATGGCACTTGCCTTGGGCATCGGCTTAGACATAGGCAATGCTGTGTCGCGGCGGGATAGCCATTGGGTTTGTTGGCCGGGAGACGTTTGACGGGAGACGAGAGATGGAGCTGCACACGATCTCTCATCTCGCATTCCCACATCTCTCGTTAAAATAGATTCCAGGTAAGAATCATCCTGCGCTGAGCAAATACAATTCATTCACGGGAGACAACAATGACAACCAGTACGGTAAAACCCGTGAGCGGCGCTGTGGTGATGGGGCGGCATTTTCGCTATTACGACCTGATCATGGCGGCCTTTGTTGCCGTGCTGCTGTGTTCCAATCTGATCGGGCCTGCGAAAATCTGCGAAATCACTTTTCCCTTCGCCATTCCGGGGATTGGCGACAGTCTTAGTTTTGGTGCGGGTAACCTGTTTTTTCCCATCGGCTATATTTTTGGCGATATTCTCACCGAGGTGTACGGCTACGCCCGCGCCCGGCGGGTGATCTGGGCGGGGTTTTTCTCGCTGATTTTTGCCACCTTTATGTCGACGGTGATTCTCGCGTTGCCCCCTGCGGCCAGCGAACCCTTCAATGCCACCCTGCAACCGGCGCTGGAAATCGTCTTTGGCAACACCTACCGCATTGTGATTGGCTCCATGGTGGCCTACTGGGCCGGGGATTTTGTCAATTCCTACGTGATGGCGAAAATGAAAATCCTCACCAAGGGGCGCTACCTCTGGATGCGCACCATCGGTTCCACCATGGCCGGGCAGGGGGTGGACAGCCTGATTTTCTATCCCATCGCCTTTGCCGGGGTGTGGTCCGGAGAAAGCCTGATGATGGTGATAATCTTCAATTTTGTTTTCAAGGTGGTGTTTGAAGCTCTGATGACGCCATTCACCTACCTTATCGTAAACAAGCTGAAACGCGTGGAGAAAGTCGATGTTTATGATGTAGACACCAATTTCACCCCGTTCTCGTTGAAAGACTAGGAATTGATTAATGGCGCTGTTTACCAAACTACCCGACGATGCCCTGTTTCTCTGCCGCGATGATTCCGAGGAATCACTGGCCTCCTTTTCGCGCCACCCCTTTGAGCTGGATGGCATGGAGTGGCAGTCTGTGGAGCACTATTTTCAGGCGATGAAATTTACCGACCCGGCATTGCGGGAAAAAATCCGCACCGCGCCGCACCCGAAAATTGCGCAAAAAACCGCGCTCTGGCAGTTCTGGAAAGTGCGCAAGGACTGGAAGACCATTCAACGCTCGATGATGACCAGGGGCACCTGGATCAAGGTCCACCAGTATCCGGAGATTGCCCAAAAGCTGCTGGATAGCGGTGAGCGCATGATCGTGGAGTCGAGCAACTACGATTATTACTGGGGCTGCGGGCGCGACCAGCGCGGCCATAACTACTACGGCAAGATGCTGATGGATGTGCGCAACAAGCTGCGCCAGGAAGCATCCGGGCAAGTGGTGTCAAATTAATCGGTGGCTTTTATGGCGGCTATGTCACTGGCCGCTATAGATGCGTCTCAGACGGCCCGGAATGCGGGTCAGCAGTTCATAGGGGCTGGTGTTGGCCCAGCTGGCCACTTCGTTGACGAGCAGGTTTTTTCCCCACAGTTCCACCTCATCCCCGGCCTGCACCGACGGCAGGTCGGTGACATCGGTTGTGATCAGATCCATGGATACACGCCCGGCTAAAGTTGCGCGCATGCCGTTGACCAGCAGCGGTGTGCCGGAAGGGGCATTGCGCGGGTAGCCGTCGCCATAACCCACCGGGATGGTGGCGATGGTGCTGGGCCGCTGTGCCCGCCAGGTTTCGCCGTAACCTACCGCTTCGCCTGCGGCTATGTGGCGCACAGACATCACCCTGGTGTTAAAACTCATCACCGGTTGCAACTGATCGGCCAGCGGGTGCGGTGCGCTGAATGGCGAGCTGCCGTAGAGCATAAATCCCGGCCTGTTCCAGTCGGCGCGGGCATCTTCCCAGCCCAGCAACGCGGGTGAATTGGCCATGCTGAGGGGAATTTGCCCATCCCCTGTCAGTGATCGCAAGCGCTCGATCTGGGTTCGGGTAAAGGGGTTATCCAGCTCGTCAGCACTGGCAAAGTGGGTGGCGACAACAATATCCCCAATTACATTGGCACTGGTTTTGAGGCGCTGATACTGGCTGGGGAAATCCTGCGGCTGCATCCCGAGGCGGTGCATACCAGTGTCCACCTTGAGCCAGACATTGATGGGTGCCGGGATAGCGGCATTCACAATGGCATCGATCTGGCGGCTGTTTTCTACCATAGGCCAAAAATGGTGCTGTGCGCACAGGGCCACTTCGTCGGCGCTGAAAATGCCTTCCAGCAGCACGATGGGTTTGGCAATACCGGCGCTGCGCAGCTCCAGCGCCTCGTCGCAACAGGCAGCGGCCAGGGCCGGGGCAAGGGGTTCGAGGGCCATGGCTGTCTGGATGGCGCCGTGGCCGTAAGCGTTGGCCTTGACCACCGCCAGGGTCTGCGCTGAGGAGGAATGCCGCACTGACAGGGAATGGGCCAGCCGGTAGTTGGCCTGCAGGGCATCGAGATCGATCAGGGCATGAGAGGGGCGCGTCATGGGAACATCCCGGCAAAGTTGCCGCGATTATAGGCATTCTGTGCAACAAGGGGGATGGTGGGAGGCCGAAACATCATTGCCCTATTGCAGAACAATGGGGCAGGTCGACTCATAGGACTGCTTTGCCATGCGCAACGCTTGCTGTGCCCGGTTGACAGTAATGGGCACAAACCGCAGTTTGGCGCCGGGCTGCAACTGGGCAAGGCGGTTCATATCTGCAGACAGCAGAACCCCGATTTTGGGGTAACCGCCGATAGTGGGGTGATCGCGCATCAACACGATGGGCTGGCCATTGGGGGGTATCTGGATGGTTCCTGGTGCTATCCCCTGCGACAGTATGGCCCCGGTTTTGAATGCCAACGCTTTACCCTCCAGCCGATAGCCCATGCGGTTTATGTCGTTGCTGACGCTGTACACCTGGCTGAAAAAGTGTAATTTTTCCTGGCGTGGAATATGCCGGGCATCAAGGCAGGGAATGACCCGCAGGGTATGAACACTGTCATCCGCTGCCGGGTAATCCGGGCGTAAATAGTCAGGCAAGCTGAATCTTTTTCTTGAGTCAGCGCCCAGGTTTTGCCTGGCGCCGTGCTCAGGAAAATGCAGAAAATCCCCGCGCTGCAAGGCCCGGCCTTCCACGCCCCCCAGCCCCTCCCGCACGACAGTGGCAGCACTGCCGAACACCTGCACCACCTGGAACCCTCCCCGTACCGCCAGATAGAGTCGGCAGCCGCTGTGGACATGGCCGATGGCCAGCTTGTCGCCGCTTGCCAGATCCAGCCCCTGCCAGATATCAACCGGCTTGCCATTGTGGGTGCATTCAACCGGCGGGCCGCACAGCACGATCCGGGTGGCTGCGCTGGCCCGCACTGCCAGGCCGCCAAAGGTGATTTCCAGCGCCGCTGTACCCGCCAGGTTGCCGCACAGACGGTTGGCCCAGTCATAGGTCAGCTTGTCCATGGGGCCGGCGCTGGTGAGGCCAAGGTGCAGCACGCCACGGCGGCCACTGTCCTGGATCAGGCTGTGGGGGCCGGGATTTTCCACCACAAAGCCCGCTGCTTCTGGTTTGTCAGGCTTCAGATTGCTCACAGTTGCCCGCCGAGGGTCAGGAATTCGTCACGGCTGATCGGGTTAAAGCGCACCCGGTCACCGACGCTGAAGGGACTAGGAGGATCGCGCCGCGCATCAAACGCTGCTAGCGGACACAAACCGATCAGGTTCCAGCCGCCGGGCGATACAGCGGGATATACCGCCGTCTGGCGGTCGGCAATGGCCACTGCACCTTTGGCGACGGCGCGGCGCGGGGTGGCATGGCGGGCCATGGCGATGCGCCTGTCCACTTCGCCCAGATAGGCAAAGCCTGGCGCAAAACCCAGGGCGTAAACCCGGTAGTCCCCGCTGCTGTGCAGGCGAATCACATCCTCTATGCCGAGGCCGTTGTGGCTGGCGATGCGTTCCAGGTCGGGGCCGGACTCGAGGCTGTAATAGACTGGCAGTTCAATGGTGGCGGGTGGAGCCAGGGCGTGCGGGTCACTCTCGGCCTGGCCCAGCAGTTGCCTGATGCGCCGCCGCAATTGATGAGCTGTGGTGCGGGCTGGATCGTAGAGCACCAGCAGCGAGGCGTAGCTGGGCACCAGGTCCAGCAGGCAGTCGCCGAGGGCCGCTTGCAGGGTGCGGGTGGATTGCTGGACCAGGGTAGCGGTATCCGGGTCGATCCGGGTGCCAAAGTGGATCAGCAGGGCATTTTCCCCGGCGATCGCGATTCTCATGGTTTTTTATTCTGGCTCATGGCTGTTTTACCACGCTCATGGCTGCTTGCTCCGGCTCAAGGCTGTTTTATCCCGCTCAAGGCTGTTCTCCCCTGAGCAGAGCGCGGATGGTGCGAATATCGGCCACCGCCTGGGGATTGTCGCCGTGTACGCACAGGGTGTCGGCGCTGATGGGGATAACTCTGCCGCTTTGGGCAGTGACCGAATGATCATCACGCAACTGGCGCACTTGGTCGAGCATGCGCTCCCTGCTGTGGACTGCACCGGGCTGGGTCCGGGGCAGGAGCTGGCCGTTGTCGCCATAACAGCGGTCGGCAAAGGTTTCGAATATCAGTTCGATGCCGTGAAAGCGGGCTTCCTCCCGGTGCTGGTCAGCCTCCGCCGTGGCCAGCAGCATCAGCCTGCGACTGCCGCGCAACTCGGCGATGGCAGCCATCACGGTCTGGCGAATATCGGCATTGGCCATCATGTCGTTGTAGAGCGCGCCGTGGGGTTTTACATAGTCGACGCTCAAACCCATCGATGCCGCCATCCCGGACAGTGCCGACACCTGGTAGTGGATGAGCGATACCAGCTCTTCGGGGGTATGAGCGATGGTCAGGCGGCCAAAGTTGGCCTGATCCGCGTAACCGGGATGGGCGCCTACAGCAACGCCAAAGTGCCTGGCCAGCGCCAGGGTGTGGCGCATGGTGAGCGGTGTGCCCGCGTGCATGCCGCAGGCGATATTGGCCTGGTCGATATGGGGCATTACCGCGTTGTCGGGGCTTGAGTAGCTGGCGCCGACGGATTCAGGGCTGTATTCGCCCAGATCACAATTCAGTAACAAACTGTTCAGTAACAATGTGGTCACCTTGCTTCTCAATACTGCCAGTATGTGCAAGCCCTGAGTTTACTGTAGTTGGGGCATGCCGTTATCGCCGGGTAGCGCAACAGGGCTGTTGTCCTTGGCAGAAAAACACTGGGGGCAGGATCAAAATCCCCAATCTGCTGTCAATCCCCATGACAGGGCTGGGCCTAAATGGTAGCCTTCGCACCTTTTGCAAATCCACATCTGCGGATTTCCTGACCTGTGAAACGTTTCAAGCCCTAAACACTAGCTGTAGACAACGGAAACCCCTGTGAGTGACTTCAATCTGGAAAAAAATGCATTCCTGCAGTCAATCGACAGCGATCAGCACCTGTTCGCCGACACCCTGGCCTTTATTGCCCGCTGGTTCGACTTTACCCCCAGCGCCTTCCGCAACGGCGCTGTGAGCAACAGCAGTGAACAGAATCAGGGCAGCTGCAAGGTGTTTGCCATGGCCAGCCTGCTGGACTTCAGTTCGCAACAGGTGCTGCGCTGCTTTGGCGAACACCATCGCGATGTGCTGGCTACCCCTGATGCCGACAATCACCACAACCTGCGGCGGGTGTTGGCCGAGGGGTTGAGCGGGATCGAGTTTGAGCATTTTCCCCTGCAATTCAAGCAGCAGGTCAACTGATGGATGAGGCTGCACTGATTCAAGAAGAGACTGGCGAGGCACAGCAAGACGCCAGCCCGGCTCAACAAGCCCTGACCCTGAAAGCCGCCCTGGTGCCACTGACGACCCTGGCGTTCAGCAATATGTCGCTGGACGATGTGCGCAACACCCTGCAACAGAAACAGCTGGAAGCGCCTGCGCTGTTCAATAACCTGCCCTGCGTGCTGGATTTGAGCGGGCTGGATTGTGAGGATATGCCGCTCGCCGGGCTGCGCCAGCTGTGTCTTGATTGCGGTTTGCTGATTGTTGCCGTGCGCAATGTCGGGCCGGAGTGGAGTTCGCAACTGGCAGATCTGCAGCTGGCCGATCTCGGCAAGGGCAACATCAGGCGCAATCTGGCGTCTGTACAGGCTGAACAGGCAGACGCAAGTCCGGCTGAGGATGCACAGCAGGCGCCAGCCACGGTTTCATCCGCGCCACTGCCTTTGCCGCAGCGTGCCATCAAGGTGCACGTTGGCAATATCCGTTCCGGCCAGCAGCTGTATTTTGACGGCGACCTGATTGTTCAGGGCACCGTCAATCCCGGCGCCGAGGTGCTTGCCACCGGTGATATCCATGTTTACGGTGCACTGCGAGGGCGCGTGCTCGCCGGTATCAAGGGCGATGAATCGGCGGTGATTGCCTGTGTGCAGTTCGACGGCGAGTTGATTGCCATTGCCGGTCATTACCGCCTGTTTGAAGAGCCGCATCCCGACCAGAACCAGTCCGTCGTTATTCGTCTTGTTGACGACAATCTGCAATTCCAAGCCATGTCCTAGCGTTTTTCATTTCTTTTTATCAACCACCATTCATTTTCAGGAAGTATTACCTTGGCCAAAATTATTGTTATTACCTCAGGAAAAGGCGGTGTGGGTAAAACCACCAGCAGTGCGGCCTTTGCCACTGCACTGGCTCTCAAGGGCCACAAAACCGTTGTTGTTGATTTTGATGTGGGACTGCGCAATCTGGACCTGATCATGGGTTGCGAGCGCCGTGTGGTGTATGACTTCGTCAACGTGGTGCAGGGCGAAGCCTCTCTGCGCCAGGCGCTGATCAAGGACAAGCGCGTCGAAAACCTCTTTGTGCTGCCCGCCTCGCAAACCCGCGACAAGGATGCGTTGACGGTTGAAGGCGTGGAAAAAGTACTGGATGAACTGGCGCAGGATTTTGACTATATCGTCTGCGATTCACCCGCAGGCATTGAGCATGGCGCCCATATGGCCCTGTATTTTGCCGAGGAGGCCATTATCGTTACCAATCCCGAAGTATCCTCGGTGCGCGACTCCGACCGCATTATCGGCATCCTGCAAAGCAAGTCGCGCCTGGCCGAACAGGGTAAAAGTGTCAAGGAGCACCTGCTGTTGACCCGCTACAACCCAACCCGGGTAGCGCGCGGTGAAATGCTGTCAGTGGAGGATGTGCTGGATATTCTCGCCATTCCGCTGCTGGGGGTAATCCCTGAATCCGAGGCGGTACTCAAGGCCTCGAATCAGGGTGTGCCCGTCACCCATGACACCAACAGCGATGCCGGCCAGGCCTACGATGATGCGGTGGCTCGCTATCTCGGCGAGGAGCGCCCGCACCGCTTTATCGAAACGCAGCGCAAAAGCTTCCTCAAACGCGTATTCGGAGGCTGATGTGATGAGTCTATTGGATTATTTTCGCAAGCAACGCAAATCCACCGCCAGCGTCGCCCGTGAGCGCTTGCAGATTCTCGTCGCCCACGACCGCCTGCGCAGTAGCGGCCCGGATTACCTGCCGCAACTGCAGCAGGAAATTCTTGCCGTTATCCGCAAATACGTGGAAATTGGTGACGACGATGTGCGCGTGCAGCTCGATCAGCAGGGCAATACGTCAGTGCTGGAGCTGAATGTGACTTTGCCGGATGAGAAATAAAACTTTGAGTTACACGTAACACGTAACACGTTTCACGTAAGAGCACAGATATCGAGCGTTGCGGCTTTTACGTGAAACGTGAAACGTGCAACTCAAAAATCACATCTTCTCCATCACCTCAATCCCCAGCAACTCCAGCCCTTTGGCCATGGTGCCAGCAGTAATGCTGGCCAGTTGCAGGCGGCTGTTGCGCAGGTCCGGGCTGACACTGTCTTTCAAAATCGGACAGCGTTCGTAGAAGGCCATAAAAGCGCTGGCCAGATCGTACAGGTAGGTACACAGCAGGTGGGGGTAGGCTTCGGCCGCTACCTGTTCCAGCACTTCGTCAAACTGGGTGAGCTTTAGCGCCAGCTGTTTTTCCTGGGGTTCGCCTATAAGGATCGCGGCGCTGAGGGTATCTGCATCAACTCCGGCGCGGCGGAAAATACTGCGGATACGGCTGTAGGCGTACTGCAGGTAGGGCGCGGTGTTGCCTTCAAAGCTGAGCATCGCCTCCCAGTTGAAGATGTAGTCGTTGGTGCGGGTTTTGCTCAGGTCGGCGTATTTGATGGCGCCAATGCCGACCTTACGGGCCACTTCGCTGCGCTCTTCTGCGCTCAGGTCAGGGTCTTTTTCGGCAATCAATGCGGACGCCCGTTGCACCGCTTCCTCCAGCAGGTTCGCCAGTTTGACGGTGCCGCCGCTGCGGGTTTTGAAGGGTTTGCCGTCTTCCCCCATCATGGTGCCGAAGGGGTGGTGTTCAAGGCTGATGCCGGGATTCACAAAGCCCGCCTTGCGGGCGAGGGTAAAGACCTGCTTCATGTGCAGCGACTGGCGGGCGTCGATAAAGTACAGCACGCGGTCGGCATTCAAGGTTTTTGAACGGTAGCGCAGGGCGGCGAGATCGGTGGTGGCATAGAGGTAGCCGCCGTCGGATTTGCGGATAATCACCGGGCTGGGGTTGCCGTTCTTGTCGGAGAGTTCGTCGAGAAATACCACCATGGCGCCCTGGTCTTCAGCGGCCAGATTTTGCGCTTCCAGATCATTGATAACGCTTTCGAGATCGTCGTTGTAGGCGCTCTCCGGGTAGATATCGCTGTGGCTGAGGGTGACGTTGAGAGCGCGGTAGATCTCTTCGCTGTGGGCCACGGAGATATCGATAAACAGCTGCCACAGTTCGCGGCAGTGCTGGTCGCCGGATTGCAGCTTGACCACGTAGTTGCGCGCCTTGGTGGCAAATTCTGCGTCATCGTCAAAGTGCTTTTTGGCCTGCTGGTAAAAGCCTTCCAGATCCTTGAGGGCCATCTCCGGTTTCTGGCCCACGCCGAGGTGTTCCTCCAGCTCCGCGATCAGCATGCCGAACTGGGTGCCCCAGTCACCCATGTGGTTCTGGCGAATGACGTTGTGGCCGAGATGCTCCAGTACCCGCACCACGGCGTCGCCAATAATGGTACTGCGCAGGTGGCCGACGTGCATTTCCTTGGCGAGGTTGGGGGAGGAGTAATCCACCACGATGGTCTGGGGGTTTTCTGCGCTGCGCTGGCCCTGCCTGAGCACGGCACCCTGGGCGCTGGCCTGGCGCGCGAGAAAGTCGGGGCTGAGGTGAATATTGATAAAGCCTGGCCCGGCGATCTCGAGCTTGTCGGCGATGCCGTCAAGGTCGAGGTTGTCGACGATTGTCTGCGCCAGATCGCGGGGTGGCATTTTCATCTGCTTGGCGGCGGCCATGGCGCCGTTGGCCTGGTAGTCGCCAAAGCCTTCCCTGGTGCTCAGGGATATATTGGGATTGCACTCCCCGGCAATGCCCGCCGCGCTCATGGCCGTCTGGAAGCGTTGGTTGAGCAGGGTGCGAATGGTCATGGCGGGTCTCGTTGAGGTTTGGGGCCGGGTCCGGGCTGGGGATTTTAGTCCACAGGGATTGCATTGCAACTTTTGCTTCGTTCACAGTCCGTTTTGCATAGCCGCACAGTTGTGGCAATAATGGCCCGCACCCGGCTTGCCCTGTCCGGCAGACTGCCAGACTCAATCAATAAAGAGACCCCGTGCCCGCAGCCATCCCCTACGCCCGCCTCTCCGCCTTTTACTTCTGGTACTACGGGTTGCTGGGGCTGTTGCACCCGTTCTGGCCGCTGTTTCTCAGCCACCAGCAGTTCAGCGCCAGGGAGATCGGCCAGTTGCTGGCGATCCAGATCGCCACGCGCATTGTGTCCCCCAACCTGTGGGGCTGGCTGGCGGACCACAGCGGCCAGCGCATGGCGACCATTCGCCTGGGGGCGGCACTGGGGTTTGTGTTTTATGCTGGCATATTCTGGGTCGAGGGCTTTTGGGGCATGGCCCTGGTGATGGCGGGCTACAGTTTTTTCTGGAACGGGGTGATGCCCCAGTTCGAGGCCCTGACCCTGGATCACCTCCACCACCAGCCGCAACGCTACAGTTCAGTACGGGTCTGGGGCTCGATTGGTTTTATCGTTACTGTGGTGTGTGGCGGGTTCCTGTTTGAGGAAAGTATTGGCCGTTTCCCTGCGGCGGGGCTGCTGTTTCTGGGGATGATCCTGCTGGCCTCCCTGTGGGCGCCGGCCGTGGCGCGCACCTTTGTCAGGCCGGTAAAAGGCGCATTCTGGCGCTTGCTGTGCCAGCGCCAGGTGCTGACCTTCCTGCTGATGTCGTTTTTACTGCAGGTATCCCACGGTATCTACTATGCGTTCTACAGCCTGCAGCTGGAGGCGGCGGGTTATTCGCGCTCCACCATCGGCCTGTTCTGGGCGCTCAGCGTGCTGGCCGAGATTATTCTGTTTATGGTGATGCGGCGCCTGATGACCAACTGGAGCCTGCGGGGCATCCTGCTGGTGAGCCTGCTGCTCACTGCCCTGCGCTGGCTGATGATCGGTCATTTCACCGATCTGCTGGCGCTGTTGCTGGTTGCCCAGTGCCTGCATGCCTTCAGCTTTGGCGCCTGCCATGCGGTCTCGGTGGAATACTTGCGGCGCTTTTTCCCCCGCGAGCACCTGGGCCAGGGGCAGGCCATTTATTCCTCCGCCAGTTTTGGCGCTGGCGGTGCAATCGGGGCCTTGTTAGGCGGCCTGCTGTGGAGCCAGGCCAGCAGCTGGACCTTTGATGTGGCGGTGCTGGTTACCCTCGCCGCCTTGCTGGTGGCTTTCCTGTTTATTGACCGGGGCAACCCCCGGGAATGATCTGGCGCAGGGTGTTGACCTTGCGCAGCGTCTATATTCTTACCATGCTCATGGTAAAAGCATGAGATGAATAGCTCGATCAATAGCACAGATCAACAGCCTGAACAGGAGGATGCATGAGTCAGGGCGACAGCAGCAATAATGACAACAAGCGCGATTTCAGAACACCTCTTGGCCCCGCGCAGCTCTATCGGGCCTGCGAGCCGGGGGAGCTGCCCTTTGACAGCAGCGATGAGTTACAGCCCCTCGATGATCACTTCGGTCAGGAGCGGGCGGTGGAGGCCCTGCGTTTTGGCCTCGACATGCATCACGATGGCTACAATATTTTCCTGCTCGGTTCCCCGGGTGTCGGCAAGCATGAGCTGCTCGATGTCTTTCTCGATGCTAACGACGCACCGTTGCGCGAACTGTGCGACTGGTGTTACGTCAACAATTTCGACGCTCCCGACAAACCTATCGTGCTGGCCCTGCCGCCTGGCATGGGCAAGCAGCTGCGCGCCGATATGGTGCATTGTGTCGAGGATCTGCTGGCCAGTATTCCTGCGGCTTTCCAGAGCGATGAATACCAGGCGCGCCTACAGGAAATGGGCGAGCAGTACTCCAGTCGCGAGCAGGACGCCTTCCAGGCCTTGAGCGAAAAGGCGCGCGAGGAGAACATCGCCCTTATCCAGACGCCCAACGGCTATACCCTGGCACCCATGCGTGATGACAAGATTCTCTCGCCGCCGGATTTTGAAGCGCTGCCGGAGGAAGAAAAAAAGCACACCATGGAGGTGATCGAGAAGCTCAAGGACGACCTCAAGGCCATCGTCCGCCAGCTGCCCCTGTGGGTTAAGGAAGGCCGCGAAAAAATGCGCAGTCTCAACCGCGAGTTCAGCAAGCTGGCGGTGGACCAGCTGTTTGGCGAACTGCAAAAGCGCTATGAATCGCTGCCCCAGGTGCTCGATTACATAAAGACCGTCAAGGATGATGTGATCGAAAACGTGGACGCGTTCCGCGCCGCCAAGGGGGAGGGTGGCGAGGGTTCCCCGACGGCAGCGGATTTTTCCCGCTACAGCGTCAATGTCCTGGTGGATAACTCCCCGCTGACCACCGATGGCAAGATGCAAGCCCCGGTGATTCACGAGGACAACCCCTCCTTTCTCAATTTGATGGGTCGCATCGAGCACACCGCCCAGTTCGGCACCCTGTCCACCGACTTTACCTTGATCAAGCCCGGCGCTTTTCACCGCGCCAATGGCGGTTACCTGGTACTGGCGGCGGACAAGGTGCTGACCAACCCCTTTGCCTGGGAAACCCTCAAGCGCATCCTGCGCGGCGGGGAAATACGCATCCAGTCCCTTGAGCAGATGTTCAGCTTTGCCAGCACCATCCAGCTGGACCCGGAACCCATTCCCCTCGCCATCAAGGTGATTCTCACCGGCGACCGCTACCTGTACTACCTGCTTGAGCAGTACGACCCGGAATTTGCCCAGCTCTTCAAGGTGGCGGCGGATATGTCCGAGGAAGTGAAGCGCAGCCCCGAGACAACCCTGCTGTTTGCGCGCCTGATCAAGACCCTGCAGCAGCGTCACCAGGTATTGCCTCTGACAAGTTGCGGGGTAGGGCGCATGGTGGAGTACAGCGCGCGGCAGGTGGAGGACAATCTCAAACTGTCCATGCACCTGGGGCGTCTCACTGACCTGCTGTGCGAAAGTGACTACTGGACGCGGCAGCGCAAGGGCGACCGTATCAGCGGTGAGGATGTGGAAAATGCCATCGCCGCAGGCATTCGCCGCATGGACCAGTTCCGCGAGCGCTCCCAGGAGAGCATCCTGCGTAATATTCAGCTGGTCGACACCGAGGGTAGCCGGGTTGCCCAGGTCAATGGCCTGTCGGTTTACCAGCTGGGCAATTACGCCTTTGGCAAGCCCATGCGCATCACCGCCACTACGCGCCTCGGTGCGGGGCGGGTGGTGGACATCGAGCGCGAGGTCAAGCTGGGCGGCAAGATCCACGCCAAGGGGGTGATGATTATTTCGTCATTCCTGGCCGATCGCTACGCCCGCAACCAGCCATTGCCCCTGTCCGCCACCCTGGCCTTTGAACAGTCCTACGGCGGTATCGAGGGTGACAGCGCTTCGGTGGCCGAGTTGGCTGCGCTGCTGTCGTCCCTGTCCGATATTCCTGTATTGCAGAATCTGGCGGTTACCGGTTCGATCAACCAGCACGGTCAGGTACAGGCCATTGGTGGTATCAATGAGAAGATCGAAGGGTTTTTTGCCATCTGCGCAGCGCGCGGCCTGACAGGCACGCAAGGGGTGGTGATGCCCGCCTCCAACGTGGAGCACCTGATGCTGCGCAAGGATGTGGTGGCGGCCATTGAGCAGGGTCGGTTCCATATCTATGCTGTGGATACCATCGATCAGGCCCTTACCCTGCTGCTGGGTACCGAGGCGGGAGCTCTGGATGTGAACAATGGCGACACTGAAGGTCGATACCCGCCGGATTCCATCAACGGCAAGGTGATGGCGCGCATCGCCGGGATGATTGACCTCAGTCGTAAATTCAGAGGGCCAGACGACGATAACGATCAGCGCAGTGGTGGCAAGGAGGGTGGTAGCGATGACGCCTGAAAGCGTGGCAAACAGCGGATCAAACCTGGAACCCCAAGGGGGTGACCAAGGGGAGATTTTTGTTGCCATTGATATGCAGGGCATCAGCCGCGCCTCCCTAGAAGCTGTGGTGCTGATTGCCGAGCGGGTCAAGGCAGGGCTGGTGGGGCTGTTTTTCCAGGATCTGCTGTTGCAGAAAGTGGCGGAGCTGCCCTTTACCACCGAGGTGGTGAAATCCACCGGCGAGGAGCGCGACCTCTTTGCCGACAGGCTGAAAAGCAGCAACGAGCGGCTGTTGAACAGTGTGCGCAGCCTGTTTGACGAGTGCACCCTGGCGCGCCAGGTGCGCTCCCGGTTTGAAGTGCGCGAACACAGGGTTCCGGTGGCGGCTCTGGTGAGCCATGTCTCGGGGGTTTATATCCCCGGCAGGGGCCGCCGTTCTGGCACGGCGTATTTTCGCGGGTCAACAGCGGCCCGTTTCCCCGCCGCAGACAGGGTGCAGAGGGTCAAGTTACTGTATGACGACGGCCCCCAGTCGCGACGCGCACTGGAGATGGTGCTGGCGCTGGTGGATGCGGGTTTGTGCCGGGAAGTGATACTGGTCAATCTCGGCTCCCTGCCGATGCGGGTGCTGGCCGATCTGTCTTCCCATCAAGCGCGGGTGTATCTGCACAATCTGCATGTTGCCTCTGACCTCAAGCAGCAGTCAGTGCTGCGCCAGATTGCCGATGGCGCGGTGGTGGATCTGGTGGTAACGCCGCGCTGTCTGGTGGAAAACGTGGATGAGAGCTTGTTGCAGGCAGTGCTGGGCAACAGCGTTTCAGGCGCGACTCTGGTTGTCTCCTGAAAAAATCAGTCTCCTCAAAAAACATCCGGCTGATTGATTCAGTCGCCGCTGTAGATGCAGCCGCTGGTGCAGGTTTCGCGGATCATGATGCGTGACAGCGGCGGCAGAGCGGGTTTGAGTTCGCGCCAGATCCAGCGGGCGATATTTTCACTGGTGGGGTTTTCCAGGCCTGGGATATCGTTCAGATAGTAGTGATCGAGGCGATCATAGACCGGTTTGAAGGCTGTTTTGATATCGGCAAAATCCATGATCCAGCCACTGTTGTCGCCGGGCTCGCCAGCCACATACAGAGTGACTTGAAAGGAGTGGCCGTGCAGGCGTCCGCATTTGTGTCCGGCCGCTACGTTGGGCAAAAGATGTGCGGCTTCGAAGCTGAATTCTTTGAAGATTTCCATAACAATAGTGCTGAAAAACGGGGTGTGCATAGTAATCCCGGCACCTCGCGATGTACATAAAAATCCGGTCAGGTGATTGACAGCGAAGTTTCATTCTGTAGAATGCGCGTCTCTCACGGAGGGTGGTTAGCTCAGTTGGTAGAGCGGCGGCCTTACAAGCCGTAGGTCACAGGTTCGACCCCTGTACCACCCACCATCAAGTTTGATGAAAGTGAGAGTGATTGTAAGCGTTGGCCTGGTAGTTCAGTTGGTTAGAATGCCGCCCTGTCACGGCGGAGGTCGAGGGTTCGAGTCCCTTCCAGGTCGCCACCTACAATCAAGCCTGCAGTTCAGGCAGTAACAATGAACCGCATGCACGCAAATAACCCCGCACGGGGTTTTTTTGTGCCCGCACCACGTATCAAGAATGGCCTGGTAGTTCAGTTGGTTAGAATGCCGCCCTGTCACGGCGGAGGTCGAGGGTTCGAGTCCCTTCCAGGTCGCCATTGATGGCAAAGGCAGTGACAGCAGTCGGCTGATACAGAATATATCCCCCTTTCTTCTTCCACCTCTCATCCTTTTCTACCCCTTACTATTTTTGCCGTGGTCTCGAAAGTGCACCATTGCGTGGGATAAAAATCCTCAAGTTGCCTGATCTGAAACAGTGTGCAGATAAACTTGCACAGGGAAAGCCCCGTGCCAGCGAAGCAGGGATTCCCCAAAATCACTAAAATCCGAGTGCCTTCTCTTTATGCGCCGCTGCCATGGCGCGAATTACCCTGCTGTTAACGTCGTCGTTGATTCGATGCCACATTGGCGCAGTGCCAATAATAACTAACAGGCCAGCCCTGGCCACTTGACGCTGCTCCTCGCCTTGCTTACCGCCGAGATTCTTTCAGCCTTCGAGCTGTCAATGCTGTATTCCGCGTGGGGCTACCTGATTGAGGATTTTGGCTGCCCGGTGGCGGTGGGTTGGATTATCACCGGCTTGCTGCTCGCCAGGGCGGCCCGTGCTGAGCAAGTCAATAACGGGCCGCAACACTTTCACGGGACAGTGCTGACTACAGTGTCGGACTGGAGCTCTCCCATTGGCATGTGCCTTGTTTATTTCTATAACGGGAATGTCTGTCTATAAACGATTTGGCGATTTTGTGTATAGGCGTGGGGCGGGGCTGTTGTTATAGTCAACGGCGGTTAATCACAACAATAAATTCCAGGCTGCCTGCTGCCAGGTGGTCGCCAACCAGTCCTGCGGGAGTGAACCATGGATATAGCCACCAAGAGCCTGCGCACCCTGCGCACCGGCAAAACCCTCGATGATCTGATCAAGCGCGATACCCGCGAGGTCTCGCTGGCGGTGCTGAGTGATGAAGAGCTGTACCAGTGGGAGCTGGAAAACCTCTTCGCCATGAGCTGGAACCTGCTGGGCCACGAGTCCGAAATTCCCGATGCCAACGATTATATGGTCCGCCATATCGGCGAAGACCAGGTGCTTGTGGCCCGCGACCGGCAGGGTGCCATCCATGTGTCCCTTAATGTGTGTCCCCACCGCGGCATGCGGGTGGCACTGGGGGAGGAGGGCAATACGCCGGCCCACAAATGTATCTACCACGGCTGGGCGTTTCGCCCCAACGGCGATTTTATCGGCGCCCCGGTGGAAAAAGAGCAGATGCACGGGGCTTTGTGTTCAAAGGCTGAACTGGGCCTGAAAAAAGCCCGTACCCATATTTACGGCGGTTTGATTTTTGCCACCTGGAATGAGAATGCCCCGTCATTCGACGACTATCTGGGCGAATTCAAGTTTTACCTGGATATGCTCTTCAACCGCACCGACAACGGCCTGGAAGTACTGGGCGCGCCGCAAAAAGTGTCCATGGACTGCAACTGGAAATGTAACGGCGAGCAGTCCGGCGGCGATGGCTTTCACACTCTCACCCTGCACCGCTTTCTCATCGACACCCTCTTTGGCTCCAGCGAAGGCGGCTCCGATCCGGCGGATGTGGCGCCCGCCATGTACGGCATCAATGTCAGCGCCAATGGCCACAACCTGCGTTGCATTCCGGTCGAAATGACCTTCGCCATGGCCCGTGACATGAAGGCGACTGAGATGTCCCTGGCCGAGCAACTGGCCAAATTGCCACCTCCCGGTATTACCCAGAACCTGGTGCCCCAGCTCACCAAACACCTGTCCGACAAGCAGATTGAACTGCTGGTCAAAGCGGCGCCCCAAGTGGGCGGCATGTTCCCCAATATCCAGCTGGCGTTTGTCTACGCGCCACAGCCCGATGGCGAAATGCTCGGCGGGCTGGGCATGCACATCATTGTGCCCAAAGGGCCGGGCCGCTCCGAGTTTTGGACCTGGCTGTTTGCCGAAAAAGACTGCCCCGAAGATATCAAAGAGAAAATGCTGCGCAGCTCCATCCAGCAACTGGGCACCTCGGGCCTGATCGAAATGGACGATTCCGATGTGTATCCCCACATGACCCTCGCCGCAAATGGCTACAAGGGCCGCAAGGATATGACCCTCAAATACCAGGCGATTCTGGGTGAAAACAAGCCCGAGGGCTGGCCCGGTGGTGGCAAGGTGTTTGCTGGCTTCTCCAAGGACGACACCCAGTGGGAATGGTGGGAAGCCTATTACGCCGCCATGAACAAGACCTACGACTAGATGCGGTACGTTTATTCGAGGGCCGGTTGGTGCCGAGCTTGACAGTCCGTTTGTGCTGAGCTTGAGAGTCCGGTCGTGCTGAGATTGAGAGTCCGTTCGTGCTGAGCTTGTCGAAGCAGGGTTGCCAGGCCTTCGACAGGCTCAGGCCGAACGGCATTCACGTTTAATTCGTGCCGAATCAATAATCACTGGAGCAGCAAAATCATGACCAATCTTGCCGTAGAAAAACCTGACAACCTGGCTCCCCACACCGACCGCATCCCGGTGGGTTCGCCGCTGTACAACCAGATCGTCGAGCACCTGTACGACGAAGCGGCGCTGCTCGACACCCTCGACCTGCGCACCTGGCAAAAGAGCTTTACCGAGGATATTTTGTACCAGGCCCCGGTGCAGATCACCGGGCGCAAATCCGAGCGCTTGCCAAAGAAGCGCCAGATGATGCACCTGTTCGAGAACTACTTCTCAATGGAGATGCGCATCCACAAGGTACACGACACAGCGGTGTGCTGGGCGGAGGAGCCGCGCTCGCGGACCCGTCGCCTGATCACCAATATCCGCGCCTGGAAGACCGAGACCGAGAACGAGCTGTCGGTGGTGAGCTACTTTCTGATTCCGCGCAACCGCTTTGAATCGAACGAGTACCAGATTCTGTCCGGTGAGCGCCAGGACCGGTTCCGCTTGATTGACGGTGAGTTGAAGTTGGCACGACGGAATATCATCCTCGACATGTCGGTGCTGAGCATGCCCAACCTGGCGATCTTCTTGTAGGATCGGGCTCGAGGGCAGGGCACAGGGTTTACATCCACCTGCTATGTGGCGACACTGATTGCCCAGCAAAAGGCAAAATAAAAAAGTGCAAGACAACACAGATCACACGAAAACCCATCTTCAGACAAATAAAGTAAAGCGAGGATTAATCATGGGAAAGGCAACATTCATAGATCGCAGTGGCAACCCCCACACCGTCGATGTGCAAAACGGTACCAGCCTGATGCAGGTGTCACTGGATCACAGCATTGAGGGCATCGTTGCGGAGTGCGGCGGGCAGTGCAGCTGTGCCACCTGTCATGTCTATCTCGAGGATGGCTGGTACGAAAAATCGGGTGGTCCATCGGACCGCGAGGCGGAAATGCTGGAGTGCGTGATTGATCCCGAGCCCACCAGTCGCCTCAGTTGTCAGGTGGTGATGAGTGACGAGCTGGATGGCATTGTGGTGCGCGTCGCCCAGAAACAATACTGATGACATAAAAGACATTACAAGGAGTAATCCATGAGCGAAACCTATGAAGTGGTTGTCGTCGGCGGCGGCCACAATGGCCTGATCGCCGCCTGCTACCTCGCCAAGGCTGGCGTCAAAGTCTGTGTGGTGGAACAGGACAGCAAACTCGGTGGCGGCACCAAGGCCAGCGAGCTGGCAGCCCCGGGTTTTATCAGCGACCACTGCTCGGTGGCGCATACCATGATTCAGGCCAACCCGGTGATCCGCGACGACGAATTGCATCTGAAGGGAAAATTTGGCCTGCAGTACGTCAATCCCGACAAGATGACCGCGATGATTTTCGATGATGGTCGCGTCCTGCAGTTTTATTCCGATGTGGAGCGCACTTGCCAGTCCATCGCCCAGTTTTCACAGCACGATGCCGACGCCTATCGGCGCTTCTGCGCTCAGGTGTTCACTACCCTCGACATGATCGCCATGGGTATGTTCAACATTCCCCCCAATGCCGGGGTCCAGGCGGCGATGCTCGATGGCAGCCCCGAAGGCCAGGAGATGATTCGCGCCCAGTCCATCAGCGCCTTTGACCTGATCAACGAATGGTTCGAGAACGACCTGGTCAAGATCGCCCTCGCGCGCTACGCCTCCGAGTCCATGACCAACCCGTTCGATAACGGCACCGGATTTGGCTTCTATATCATTCTGCCTTTCATGCACCGCTATGGCTCGGGGATTCCTGTCGGCGGTTCCGGTGCCCTGGCGGATGCGCTCGAGCGCTGCTTGAAGCACTATGGCGGTGAAGTCAAACTCAACAGCAGCGTCAATGAATTCAGCCACAACGGTTCCGATGTGCGCGGCGTGGTGCTCACCACGGGAGAGGAAATCGTTGGCACCAAGGCGGTGATCAGCACCCTCAACGCCAAGCAGATGTTCCCTCATATGCTGCCCGGCTATCAGTTGCCCGAGCATTTTGTGCGCAGGGTCAAGAACAACAAGCTGGCGTCGATCCGCGCCATGAATGTGCATCTGGCGCTGAACGAGGAGCCGAAGTACAAGGTCGGTCCCAACGTCGATGAGTTCTTCTGGATCGAGCGTGCCCACTCGCACCTGAGTGATTTCCGTCAGGCATTCCTTGATCAGGAAAATGGCATCCCGCGCCGCGATCTGGTGGGCTATATCGGCCAGCACAAGGTTGATGCAACCCGTACACCGCCGGGCAAGAGCATGATGTACCTCTACGCTTTCATGCCCTACGAGCTGGAAAACGGCGGCGCCAAACGCTGGGATGAAATCGGTGAGGAGGTTGCCAAGGGCTTTATCGATGATCTGCGCGAGCTCACCACCAATATGGATGACGACAATATCATCGCTATGTCGTGGCGTACCCCGCTCGATATCGAGCGCGGCAACCCGGCGATGGTAGGCGGTGATATTGGCCATATGGGTCCGTACTCCTGGCAGCTCGGTGGCAACCGGCCTGCACCCGGCTACGGGCAATACAAATCCCCGGTCGGCAAGCTGTATATGGCGGGTGGCAGCACCCATCCGGGCGGCGGTGTCACCGGCGGCTCTGGCCGCAATGTGGCGCAGGTGTTGTTCGAGGATCTGGGTATGGATTTCGACAAGGTGATTGGCTAGAGATACTCTCCCGACGCCCCCTTGAACGGGGCGTTTTTCTCCGTTTAAAACCCTGCTAATGAGAGCTTCACGATGAAAATGTTCAGCAAAGAAGGCATCGAAATGATGGATGTAAAATCCTTCCATCTCGACGGTGACAGCCTGGTGATGAAGGGCAAGATGATGGGTTCGATGAATACCCAGGTGTATATCAAGCCCGAGGACATGGCCGAGGCGGTGGCGCTGATGCCTTGGAAAGTGATCTTTCGCCTGCCGGTGCTGTATTTCAAGGGCTTGGCGCGCAAGCGCAACAAAACCACTGCTGCCTGAGTGGCATTCCTTACCACCCAGCGGGTCAACACTGATGACAGAAAAGACATCTGAGCTTGCCGACAGCTTCTGGGTCAATTTTATTGACCAATCCTGGCTCGACAGACATCAGGAAGAAGCGCTGGATCCTCAGTTGCCCATTGTCGATCCTCATCACCACCTGTGGGCCATTCCGCGCCCCCACTATCAAACACCGCAGTTGCTGGCAGATTTGCGTGCAGGCCACAATATTGTGGCCACGGTGTATCTTGAAACCCTGGCCTATTACCGCGAGTCGGGTCCTGAGCATCTTCGCCCTGTGGGTGAAACGGAGTATGTCACTGCGGCGGCGGAAGCCGTTGCCGCCATTCCCGGTGCCCCGGCAGTTGCCGCCGGTATTATCGGCCAGGCGGATATGGCGCGCGGCGGGGCGGTGCAGGAAGTGCTTGAAGCCCATATTGAAGCAGGGCGTGGGCGCTTCAAGGGTGTGCGCGCCAACCTGTTTCACGATGCAAAAGTTGAATTTGGCTATCCCGGTCCACCGCCAGGGCTCTCCCGACAGAAAACTTTCCGCGAGGGATTTGACCGGCTGGCGCCGCTGGGGCTGGTATGCGATGTCATGGCGTTTCATACCAACCAGCATGAGATCGCCGAGCTGGCTGCGGCTTTTCCCAATACCACACTGATCGTCAACCATCTGGGCGCGCCCATCGGTCGCAGCCCCTACGCAGAGCGGCCCGGTGAAGTATTTGCCCTGTGGCAGAAGAATATGCGCCTGCTGGCTGAGCAGCCCAATGTGATGCTCAAAATCGGCGGGCTGGGTGGGCCATTTTTTGGTGTACTGCTGCCTCATCATTTGCGCGAGCGCACTGTTCCGATTGGTTCAGAGGAGTTGGCCGGGCTATATCGCCCCTGGTTTGCTGTGGCCATCGATTTGTTTGGCCCTGACCGCTGCATGTTCGAAAGCAATTTTCCGGCGGATAAATACGATTGCAGCTATGTGGTTTTATGGAACGCTTTTAAACGCCTTGCCGAAGGTTTCTCCCCGGCGGAAAAAACCGCATTGTTCAGCGCCACAGCCAGCCGCACCTATTCGCTTTAAAAATAAATCATCAAGGCTGGCTACATCGACAAAGGCTGGTGTACCGTCTTCGCCCTGCCACGAAGCCAATCGTCATCAATGCAATAGACACTATAAAAATGGAGATTTACACCAATGAGTTCCAGACACCTGATCGATCCTGAACTGCTGCCCGTACTCGACATGTTTCCCTCAGTGCCTCTGGATGCCAAGGCGCTGCCGGGGATGCGCGAAATGATGAAAACCATGATCGTGCCCGCGCCCGAGGGTGAAACGGCGGTGACGGTGGAGGAGGTGTGGCTGCTCTCAGAACTCGACAGCCACAGTATCCGCGCCCTTGTTTACCGCCCCAAAAACCAGTCGGCGGGTGCGCCCGGTCTGCTCGAAATCCACGGCGGCGGCTATGTGGTGGGCATCCCCGAAATGAGCGAAGCCCAGAACCGCCACCTGTGCGGTACTCTCGGTTGTGTGGTGGTCGCGGTGGATTACCGGCTGGCGCCGGAGGTGCCTCACCCCGGCCCGGTGGAAGACTGCTATGCGGCTTTGAAATGGTTTCACAGCAATGCTGAGGCGCTGGGCGTCGATACCCAGCGTATTGCCATCACCGGCGGCAGCGCCGGGGGCGGCCTGGCGGCAGCGTTGGCACTGCTGGCCCGCGACCGGGGCGAGGTAAAGATTGCCGGGCAGGTGCTGGTTATGCCCATGCTTGATGACCGCACCGTGGTGCGCACAGAACAAAACCCCCACCCCTATGCCGGTGAATTTCTCTGGACACACGCCAACAACCGTTTTGGCTGGACATCCCTGCTCGGCCAGGCGCCAGGCTCTGAGGGAGTTTCACCTTACGCATCCCCTGCGCGAGCGGAAAATCTGGCCGGGCTGCCACCCACCTTTATCAGCACTGGCGCCCTCGATCTGTTTGTAGAAGAGGATATGGAATACGCCCGTCGCTTGATACTGGCGGGTGTGCCCACGGATTTGCATGTGTACGCGGGAGGCATTCACGGCTTTGCCATGATGGCAGACTCAAAGATGGCCAAGGCCCATGCCCGTGATCTGGAAAGTGCTTTGCGGCGGATGTTGGGTATTGTTGGATAGCTATAGTTGCAGTGAAATCCTGCCCGCTATAGCCCCAATAACAGCTTGCACAGGGTGGGATAAAAGGGGGTGGGCTTATCGAAACCAGCCCCCACAGGACATCCTGTGGGGGCTGGTTTACTTTTCAGCTATAGGTTATTGATTGCCCGAAGCACCAAAGCGGTAGCGCACTTCCAGGCCCCACATTCTGGGCTCGTTATAAATGCCTGCGGCATAGCCCAGACCATAGAAGACACTGGAGCCTATCAGATAGGTTTCATCCGTGGCATTGCTCACAAACACAGCAAGATCCAGTGATGTGCCGCCGATACTGGCCCAATCCGCCCTCAGGTCCAGCTTGCCCCAGGGGCCTTCCACGCCTTCATCGAAGGGGTCGAGGATTGCCTCATCATTGAGCACCACACTGGCCTGTCTGTAGTAGGACGCAGAGAGGCTGAGTTCGCCGAGACTTTCATCCACGAAAGGCAAACGGTATTGCAGGCCGATGGAGCCGGCATGTTCCGGCGTACCGGGATAGGGGCTGTCCTCAAAGGCCACCGGTTGGCCGAGGGCATTGATGCCTGTGCCAGGGTACTTTTCGTATTTCGCGTCAATATAGGTGTAGGCAATATTGGCGGTGAGATTTTCCGTCAGGGCCAGCTGGGTGTCGAATTCAAGACCCTGAATAATGGCTTCGGAAATGTTGTTGGTCTGGGTGAATGTGTTGAAGGGCGGATTGGGATTGACCAGGGTTTCGCTGCGCTGGATATCCGAATACCACTGGCGGTAAACAGCGACATTGGTGCGCCCCTGTATCTCGTTTAACTGCCAGTCAACTTTCAGTCCCAGCTCAATATCGTCGAGTGTCTCCGGATCGTAATTGACCACTGCGCCGGGAATACCGCTTCCCGCAGCAGTGCCGTTGACGCCGCCGGGTTTGAAACCGCGCCGGTGGGCAATGTAGGCGAGGGTGTCATCGTTGATCTGATAATCCAGGCTCACGGTCCAGCTGGGGGCGGATTCGCTGAACGACGTCCTGCCCACCTGTGCTCCGGCAACATATCCGCCGTTGGCTGTGGGCACCACCGCCAGCGCCTTGCTTGACTGGTCGTTGAAGCTCTTGCGATAGCCGGCAGTCAGGTGCAGCCCATCCAGCAGCACCTCAGACAGGTCGACGGTGAATTGCCCGAAAACGCCGCGCTGCTTGTTGTTGCCATCAGCAGTAAAGGTAAACAGCGGTGTGGGTAGTAGCGCCGGGGTAAGAACATTGTTAAAGGAAGGGAAGAACGTCAGGGTGCTCTGATCTGTTTTGCGGCGCTCGATAAAGTAACCGAGAATCCAGCTGTGTCTCTGGTTAATCAGCCCCTGGATCTGGAATTCCTCAGTGATATGGTCGCCAAAATCGGTTTTTGCCCCGTCGTTTTTGCGATCGGTAAAATCGAGACCATTTGACACATCAAAGCCGTTGGTGGGTATGGCGTGGATCCCCGGCGCGCCTGCCAGTGGTCGCACTGACGTTGAATAGAGGGTGCGGCGGGCAGAAAAAATATTCTTCAGGGTGACATCCCCCAGTACAGAAAGCTTGCCCAATTCCAGGGTGGTGGTGTTGACAAACAATTGCTCGTGGGAAGAGGCAAAGCTGTCGCCGCCGCTCTGACTCCTGCGTACGGCATCATCGCCGCCATTCTGGACACGAGTTGCCTCGGCATTCATGCCACTTGCCAGCGATTGCAGCAGGCTTAAACGTTGCGCTACACAGCCGGGAAAGCCCGCAAGATTGGCGGCATGAATCTGGAAACAGGTGCCATGTATTGCCTGATTTCCCAGCCCTGTCGGGCTGGTGTCAAAAAGCGGGAAGCCGGGCAGTACCCTCAGCAGCACCGTGCTGGTGCCATTTTCATTGATTTTGTCATCCTGAAACAGAAAGTCACTGGTCAGCCATTCGGTGGGTGTGAAGTTGACGCTGATGCGGTAGGACTCGCGGTTTCTGTCGTCAAAGTCTTCACCGGTACTGATTGATTTTGTGAACCCCTCGCGGTCGACGATTGTGCCAGCCAGGCGTGCGCTGAGCATATTGTCTATCAGGGGAATGGTGACACCGCCGGTGACGGTGAGGGCATCGTAGTTGCCTACTGAGGTCTCGATAAAGCCATCCAGTTCATTGCCCGCCCGTTTGGGCGACATCAACACTGCGCCGCCGGTACTGCTGCGGCCAAAGAGCGTGCCCTGCGGACCCTTGAGGACCTGAATCGATTCCAGGTCATACAACTGGTTGTCAGTGCCGGAAATGGCCCCGCTGCCACCCGGTGCATCGGCAAAATAGGTCACCACAGCAGCGGGGGCATTGAAGGTTGGTCCCTGGCCGCGCAGGAAGTAGTTGGGTGAATTGCGGGTGCCGCTGCCCGCCCGCATGCTCAGTCCCGAGATCTGGGTGCCGAGGTCATAGGGATCGTTGATCATTTTCTTGCGCAATTCCTCCACGCCGATGGCGGTGATGGCGACAGGAATGGATTGCTGGCTTTCTTCCCGCTTGCGGGCTGTTACGGTGATTTCTTCGAGGAAGCCTTTGTGCTGGCTGGTTGATGAAGCCGGTTGCGCTATGGCTAACCCGGTGGTTGCTGACAGTACAGTTGCTATTGCGTATGAGCATGCCTTTTTGTTAATCATTATGAAGTGACCCCGCAGTTGTTATTGTTAAAATATTTGTCGAAGTAGACAATTTAATTGCAGCCTAAGTATCGGTTGAATTTTCAGGAAATCAAATATTTTTCATCTTCCCCTGTTATTTACCCGCAGGAGGATATGGGCGGTAGATGGGGGGGAGGCGAGTTGCACTGTATGGGGGATCAACCCGCAGTAACAGGCCAGTCTGGAGGCAAGATAAAATAGCGGTTGAAAACTGACCCGCCAGATTTGGGATTAGTGCTGCTTAGCATCAACGGTTGCCTTTTCTCTGTCAGCAGCCTCGTGATTTTTTCTGTGATATCTGCTGCCCCGCTGTGGGTATCAGCATTTGGTACCAGCCATTGCTGTTTTGGCAGCAGGCTCCAACGGCACTGGCTGTTTGCCTCAACGAGGGCAGGCAGGTCAGCCAGGTAGAGCCATTCGCCGCGCAAATGGTCAGGGTTGTAAGGCGCAGGCAAGGGGATTGACTGCCGCCAGGGATGAAACAGGTAGCCCTTGATCGTGGTGGCGCGCAGTTGCGCCGCCGGCAACCCGGCGATTTTCAGGGCGCGCAGTGTTTCTTCGCGTGCTGAGAGCGGCAGCTGATGGTGGGCCAGGTGGCTGATCTTGTCGGTCAGGCTGTCGTCGGGGTTGGGGCCGATCCATCTTTCCAGTGAGTGACTTTCCGCCGTGTCTCTTTCCGCCGTGTCTCTTTCCGCCGTGTCTCTTTCCAAAATGGCTGTCTGATTGGCCGGATAGTAGAGGTAGAACTTGACGGCGATCTCGCCGTGTATCACCGCATCCAGGTGCCTGTCGCGGAACAGCAGGTCCAGTGCACCGAGGGTCCTGCCATCCTTTTGCACCGGCCAGTTGTGGGCCAGCAGCTCGAATTGCGGGTGATTGGCGAGGTAGAAGGTCCACATGGCTTCGAAGCGGGCACCCAGGCGTTTATCGGTCAGTGCTGCCAGGTGCTGCTCCAGCTGTGCCGAGTTGCGATCCAGTGTGGCGAGGATTTCCCGCGCACCGCGATCCTCAGTACAGGGCCAGGGCAGGGAAGTGGCCGGAGGCAGCTGATCGACGATGGGTTCACTGAACAGGCACCAGCCCAGTTCCTGCACCAGGGGGTTGCGGGCTGTGCGCCAGTCAAAATCTGTCATTTGCCATCCTTCTACAGCTCAACTCCCGTCTCCCGTCTCCCGTCTCCCATCTCCCATCTCCCATCTCTCGGCCTCAAAGCACGCACCCGACAACCCTGCTGTGTATAATCCCAAGCCTAATGGATAACCGGCTTTCAGGGCTATGGCAAACTTTCGGCGCATCGGTCTTCTCACCCGTCTGCACCTGGATCAGGTGACCGATACCCTCAATCATCTCGTGCGTTTTCTCAACAATGCTGGCTGGCAGCCGGTGGTGGAATCCAGCGCGGCACATTTGCTGGAACCCGGTGATTACGTGATCGAAGAGCGCGAGGTCATGGCCCGCTCGGTGGATCTGGTGATCGTGGTGGGCGGTGATGGCAGCATGCTCAGTGCTGCGCGCGATATGGTCGATTTCGACGTGCCGCTGCTGGGGGTCAACCGTGGCCGTCTGGGGTTTCTCACCGATATCCTGCCCGATTCAGTTGAGGCGCGGGTTACCCGGGTGTTGTCGGGCGAGTATGTGGTGTCGGACCGCTTTTTACTGGATGTGGCGGTCACCCGCGGCGAGCAGCTGATCGGTGAGGGGCTGGCCCTCAACGATGTGGTGCTGCACCCGGGCAAATCGGTGCGGATGATGGAATTTGAACTCTATATCGACCGCCAGTTTGTCTACAGCCAGCGTTCCGACGGTCTGATTGTTTCCACCCCTACCGGCTCAACTGCCTATGCCCTGTCCGCCGGTGGCCCGATTCTGCACCCGCGCCTCGACGCCCTGGTACTGGTGCCCATGAACCCCCATACCCTGACCAGCAGGCCGATTGCCGTGCCCGGCAGCAGCTCCCTCGAAATCCGGGTCGGCGAGCGCAACGAATTGCACCCGCTGGTCACCTGCGATGGCCAGCGGGATATTGTCATTGAGCCGGGCGACAATATCCGTATCCACAAGAAGGGTAAGCCCCTGCGCCTGATTCACCCTGTGGACCACAATTTCTACAGCATTTGCCGTTCCAAGCTCGGCTGGGGCAGCCGCCTGGATTCCGGCGAGCATATTGAAAGGTAATGATGAAAGGTAATGATCAGCCTATGGATAGCCTATGAGTGAGTGGGTAAAAGTCGCGCAATTTCACCGTGGACTCGATCTCAATCTGCTGCTGGTGCGCCTTGCAGAACGGGGCATCGACCATCGCCTCAGCATTGAGGGCGATGATCAGATCCTCTGGGTAACAGCGGATGCCCCTGTCGACGATGTCACCGCTATTGTCCGTGAGGTGGCCCTGACCCTGCCTTCTGCGGCATCGCTGCCCGGCCAGGGTGCAACGCCGCTTGCCCAGCTGCAGCGCTTCCCGGTAGTCGCCATCAGCCTGCTGCTCAGCATCCTCGGCGCTGCCATGGTCAGCTGGCAGTCACAGTGGGTTCACTGGTTTACCTTCCAGGATTTCGCCCTGGTAAGTTCCACCCAGATCCGCTTTTCGACCTTTGAAGCAGCCTGGGACAGCGGGCAATACTGGCGCCTGGTGACTCCCGCCTTTCTCCACTTCGGTATTTTTCACCTCGCCTTTAATGGCCTGTGGATATGGGAGTTCGGTCGCCGTATCGAGGCCGTGGCGGGCAGTTCCCACCTGCTGATGGTGATGCTGGTCTCTGCGGTTGCCTCCAACTGGAGCCAGTATCTGTGGAACGGTCCCTCCCTGTTTGGCGGTATGTCCGGCGTGCTGTATGCCCTGCTGGGCTATATCTGGATTCGCAATCTGCTGCGCCCCGATCCGGCCCTCGCCGTTGCCCCCGGTATCATCGCCTTTATGCTGGGCTGGCTGGTGCTGTGCATGACTGGCATTGTCGATTTCTTTATGCGCGGCAGTATTGCCAACGCCGCCCATGTCTCCGGTCTAGCGGCGGGTATGGTGCTGGGTGCTGTGTTTGGCCTGCTCGGCGATCGCCGCCGCAGCTAGTGGCGTTCTTATTCACTATTGGTACAGGTAATCCAATGGACTATCAAAAACTGGTCAAATCCATGACCCCCGATGTGTACGAAAACCTCAAGCGGGCGGTGGAGCTGGGCAAATGGCCCAACGGCGAACGCCTGACCCCCGAGCAGCGCCAGGATTGCCTGCAAGCGGTGATCGCCTGGGACAGCCTGCACAAGCCGGAGCAGGAGCGGGTGGGCTATATCCACACCGAAAAACATACCCACTGTGCGGATGACGACACCACCGCGGCGGATGAGCCGCGCCCGGTCAAGTGGTCCTGACGGTGACGGAGTTGAACGGATCTGTCGTCGAAATTGCTGGCCACTTGCAAAAAATGCGAGTGGAACTGCCCGAGGGTACAGGTGCTCCGGTCAGCTACCAGTTGCCCCTGGATACTGAACGCCTGCCGCTCAACGCCCATCTGGGCAAGCGCCTGCGTCTGCACTACCAGGGCACGATTCATTGCAATCACTGCGGTCGCAAAACCAACAAGAGCTTCAATCAGGGCTACTGCTACCCCTGCTTTACCAAACTGGCCCAGTGCGACAGCTGCATCGTCAGCCCGGAGAAGTGCCACTACGACCAGGGTACCTGTCGCGAGCCGGAGTGGGGCGAGCGTCACTGCATGGTGGATCATATCGTCTACCTGGCCAATTCCTCCGGCGTCAAGGTGGGTATCACCCGCCAGACCCAGCTGCCCACCCGCTGGATTGACCAGGGCGCCGTGCAGGCCATGCCCATCATGCGGGTGGCCACCCGCCAGCAGTCGGGCCTGGTGGAAACCCTGTTCAAGGCCCATGTGAAGGATCGCACCGACTGGCGCGCCATGCTCAAGGGCGGCAACGAGGCGGTTGACCTGGCAGCGGAGCGGGACAATCTGTTTGAGCGTTGTGACGCCGACCTGCGCCAGTTGCAGGAGCGCTTTGGCCTGCAGGCCTTGCAGCCCATCGCCGATGCCACTCCCCTCGATATCCACTACCCGGTGCTGGAGTACCCGAAAAAAGTCGCTTCCTTCAATCTCGACAAGGAACCGACCATTGAGGGCACCCTGCTAGGGATCAAGGGCCAGTACCTGATTTTTGATACCGGCGTGATCAATATTCGCAAATACACTGCTTATCAGGTGGCGGTGTCCATTTCCTGACCCATTCATGAGGAGACGACCACCATGGCCCAACGCGACAGCCAACCGAAAACCATTTACCTGAAAAACTACCGGGTGCCGGATTTCTTGATCGACAAGACCGATCTGGTGGTGGAGCTTGGTGAAACTGAAACCCGGGTCAGGGCTACGCTCGCCATGCGCCGCAACCCGCATAGCCAGGAGCAGGGCGCCCCCCTCGAACTGCACGGAGTCAACCTGCAGGTACAGTCCATCGCCATTGATGATGACCTGCTGGGAAGTGATGAATACAGCCTGGGTAGCGAGCTGCTCACTATTCATCGCCCGGTCAAAGATCACTTCATGTTTTATTCAGAAGTCGTTATTAAACCGCAGGAAAACACCTCGCTGGAGGGGCTGTATAAATCCCGCACCATGTTCTGCACCCAGTGTGAGGCGGAAGGGTTTCGCAAGATCACCTTTTACCTGGATCGCCCCGATGTGATGGCGGAATTCACCACCACCATCGTTGCCGACAAGGCCCTCTACCCGGTGCTCTTGTCCAACGGCAACCCGGTCGCACAAGGGGAAGAGGGCAGCCAGCACTGGGTCAAATGGCACGATCCCTTCAAAAAGCCCGCCTACCTGTTCGCCATGGTGGCGGGCAACCTGGCCCATATCGCCGACAGCTTTACCACCCAAAGTGGGCGCGCGGTGGACCTGCGCATCTATGTGGAAGCCAAGGATCTGGACAAGTGCGACTTTGCGATGACGGCCCTGAAGAAATCCATGGCTTGGGACGAAGTGGTCTATGGCCGCGAATACGACCTCGATATCTTTATGATCGTGGCGGTGGACGACTTCAATATGGGCGCCATGGAAAACAAGGGGCTCAATATCTTCAATACCTCGGCGGTGCTCGCCAAACAGGAAATCACCACCGACGCCAGCTTCCAGAACATCCAGGCCATCGTTGCCCACGAATACTTCCACAACTGGTCTGGCAACCGCGTCACCTGCCGCGATTGGTTCCAGCTGAGTCTGAAAGAAGGCTTTACCGTATTCCGGGATTCACAGTTTTCCGCCGATATGGGCTCGCCGGTAGTGAAGCGGGTGCAGGATGTGGCCATGTTGCGCACCCTGCAGTTTGCCGAGGATGCCGGCCCCATGGCCCACCCGGTGCAGCCTGCATCTTTTATGGAGATTTCCAACTTCTACACCCTGACGGTCTACGAGAAGGGCGCCGAGGTGGTGGGCATGATCCACACCCTGCTGGGGCCGGAACTGTTCCGCCGGGGTACTGACCTGTATTTTGAGCGCCATGACGGCGAGGCAGTCACCATTGAGGATTTTGTGGCCGCGATGGCAGAAGTGAGTGGCCGGGATTTCAGCCGCTTTATGCCCTGGTATCGCCAGGCGGGTACTCCGCGCCTGGATGTCAGCTCGCGTTATAACGAAGCGGACAAGACCTTTGCCCTGACGTTCAGGCAAACCTGCCCGCCGACGCCGGAGAGCCGTGACAAGCAGCCCTGCCTGATTCCCGTGGCCATGGGGCTGGTGGGGCCGGAGGGGGATTTGCCGCTCTTTACCGATGGCGTCGATGGTGTGACTCACACCGTGCTGGAAATCACCGAAGTGGAACAGACCGTTGTTTTTCACGATGTGACAGTCAAACCGGTGCCCTCCCTGCTGCGAGGCTTTTCCGCCCCGGTCAAACTGCACTACGACTACAGTCGTGCTGAACTGCTGTTTTTGATGGCCAACGACAGCGACGGTTTCAACCGCTGGGAAGCCTGCAGCCAGCTGGCCCTGTCGATCCTCGGTGAGATGATTGAGGGCGAAGTGCGGGGCGAGGTGGTAGCTGTTGATCCGCGACTGATTGAGGCTTTCCGTCAGGTGCTTGCGGATGATGGCCTCGACAAGGCCATGGTGGCGCTGTTGCTGACCCTCCCCGCCGAAGCCTACCTGAGTGAAAGGGCGGATGTGATTCAGGTGCAAGCTATCCACCATGCCCGCCTGCGGGCGCGCCAGACCCTGGCCGCAGAGCTGCGTGAAGACTTTACCCGTCTGTATCACGACAACAGGGTTACCGAAGCCTATCAGCCCGAGCCGGACCAGATTGCCCGCCGCAGTCTAAAGAATATGGCGCTGGGTTACCTGAGCCTGGTGGACGATAAGCAATTGCAGCAGCTGGTGTTTGACCAGGCGACAACGGCAGACAACATGACCGATACCCATGCCGCCCTGCTATCACTGGTCAACTCGCCAGTAGCCGCTGCCGCACCCCTCGCCAGCGAGGCCCTGCAACGTTTTTACGCCAACTGGAAAGAGGAACCCCTGGCGGTCAACCTGTGGTTCCAGATCCAGGCCGGAGCCATGCTGCCCGGCGGGCTGGAGCGGGTGCAGGCTCTGCTGGGGCACGAGGCCTTTGATATCCGCAACCCCAACAAGGTGCGCAGTGTGCTCGGGGTGTTTTGCGGCGCCAATATGGTGAATTTCCACCGTGAAGACGGCGCCGGTTACCGCTTCCTGGCCGACAAGGTGATTGAGCTCAACCGCCTCAATCCCCAGGTGGCATCGCGCCAGCTCACCCCGTTGACCCGCTGGCGCAAATATCCCAGGGAGAGGGCAGAACTGATGACCGCCGAACTTCGCCGTATCCTGGCCGAGCCGGGTCTGTCGCCGGATGTGTACGAAATTGCCTCAAAAAGTCTGGCTGAGTTAAACCAGCATTAGTGGATAAGGCCTGCCTGCGGCTTGATGCAAATCAATGCCAGCAGGCGCCGGAATGGGCAGTATTCTCCCTGTGGTGACATCGTGGAGCCACACCCTTATCTCTGATAGTTAGAGGGCCGCAAGGCCCTCTTTTTTGTCCCAGATTCTTATCCCGCCAGACTTCAAATGTGCAACTCACCCACCGCTGCGACTGACCAGTTTGACGGCCACTGGTAACGCACTCATCCGCGGCTGACCAAAGAGGGGGTCGAATCCTGAATTGGCATCCATCAGGGCTGAGGTGCAGCTGCCGTGTCTGAGGGGATCATGGGCCTCATCGGGATTGGTGCCGAAGCAATGGCTCATCGACAAAGTGCCTGGAAGCAGGCGCGTGTCAACCGAGGCGACAGCCACGATTTCACCATGGGCCGAGCTGACAGACACCATATCGCCCTCTGCGATATCAAAGCGGGCGAGATCGTCCGGACTGAGGAATGCCGGGTTATAGGGGGTGTGGCCCGTCAGGCGAGGATTATGGCGCCCGGTTGAATTGTAGAAATCGTTGGAGCGACGGGAGATCAGCATCAGCGGAAACTCATCGGTCGTTTGCGGCACATCGCCGCGCTTTGCCAGTATCTCGCCCAGTTCTGCCATCATGGTCTCTGCACCCAGTTCCAGGCGCGCCACACAATCCGCCTGGCGTGGCAACACGACATCGTCGAGTTCATCGTACAGCTTGCCGTGCGGGTGCTGGCGAATCTCCGCCATCGGCACGCGCGACCCGGTCGCCAGTATGTCGATCAATTCATCCGGGTCGATATCGCGATCCATCGGCAGGGGAACCGCGACAGGCGGTTTTTCCCAATGCTCACCCACACCTGCCGGATTGGCATAGGCCACCAGATCGACACCCAGCTTGCGCGCGATGCGCTGGAAGAAGCGCGCGGGGTCCAGCAGATCAGACCCTGGCGGTGGCGGCACCAGCGCGGGCGAGTACATCGCGTAGGGGAACTCGTTGGCGTGGGTCCACAGCCCGGAATACTTTGTGTATTCGGTGTACAGGGTTGTGCCGGGAGTTTCCAGCACCATGTAATCCGGGATCACATAATGCGCCATGCGTGCGGTGTTCGACATCGAGACATCGAGCGCAACAAGCAAATCAAGGGAGGCGAGCGCTTCGGCAGCGCGCTGCTGGCCGGGCAGTGACACCGCGGGATTGCTGCCGACACAGATCAGCGCGCGGATCTGTCCCTTGCCGGGAGTCAGTATTTCTTCAGCGAGCGTACCCGCCGTGGCACCCAGAATTGTTTTGGGCAGGCCGTGGATGCGGCCATTGGGCGTTTCTAGGTCCCACGGTATGTAGGCTGGTAGCGGCTGGGCATGGGTGGCGACCTCCGGCAGCAGCACATGGGGGTGAGTATTGCGCTCGCCCGCCCGCACCCAGCGACCGCAGATCGTGTTCATGCACAGGATAAGATATTCGGCCAGGGTGCCGCGCAGGGCGAAGTGGGTTCCCGTGCCCGTGACGATGCAGCCGCGCTTGGCAGTGGCAAAGGTTCTGGCCACCAGGCGTATATCGTCGGCGCTGACACCGGTGATGGCAGCCGCGTATTCGGGTGTAAAGGGCGCAACGTGCTGAGCCAGGGTTTCGATTCCCTGGGCGTTTTGCGCGACAAACGCTTTGTCGTACAGTTCTTCAGCAATGATGACGTTGAGGAAGCTGGCGATTAATGTCGGATCCTGGCCGGGTTTGGGTTGCAGGTGTTTGAAGGCATGGGTGCTGGATTCGCTGACACGCGGGTCAACCACGATCAGTTTCATGCCGCCCTTGACTGCGTCCTTGATAACGCGACCGGGATTTTGCTCCAGCCCCATCTTCGAAATCACCGGATTGGCGCCGACCAGAATCCACACATCGGAATCGCGAAAGGATTGTGGCCCCGGAATCCAGCGGCCATGCAGCGCTTGCGCAATGAGCTTGCCTGGCTGGTCTATGGTGCCGACCGAAAAGAAACCGCGCTCAAAGGTGCCCAGTGCAGTCAGCAGGGCTGCGCCCATGGCGGCACTGGGCGGGTTGGCGGCCAGGCCGTTGCCGACAATCACCGCCACTGCTTCCGGTCCATGTTTGGCGATGATGGCGCGCAGCTTGTCACCGATCTCGTCGACCGCCTGGCCGGTATCAACCGTTTCGTAGCTGCCGTCAGCCCGGCGGCGCAGGCTGTGCAGCAGTCGTTCGTCGGCGTAATGGCCTTCCGGCAGAGCGCGCCCCTTGCGGCAGGTGTAGCCGCCGTAGAGCTCGGAATGACGGTCGCCGACAACCCGTATGGCCTTGCCATTCTCGATGGTGACTTCAATGGGACAGTAGGCCGGACAGACCTTGCACATGCCAATCGCAGTTTCCACGGATTTGCCTCCTCAGGCTCATTGTTAAAATTATTGTGTGATGTGATTTGCGGCCAAAGCCAATGTTGTGGGCTTGTTGTGCCAGACCAGAGCTTCCACCGGCGGCTGTTGTCTGGTCAACAGTATTTTTAATCCTTGGCTGGTTGTGGCCTGTTTATGTCGAAGCGGCGCCCAACACACTGGCAATTTCCTCATCGCTGAGGGCGCGGTACTCCCCCTCGGCCAGATCGGGGTCGAGCACAATGCCGCCGATGGCTTCGCGGTGCAGCTCCTCCACATGATTGCCCACCGCCGCGAACATGCGCTTGACCTGGTGATATTTGCCCTCGCTGATGGTGAGGCGCGCTTCGTTGGCGCAGATCAATTCCATGCGGGCGGGTTTGGTGCGGGCTTTTTCGCCGTCGAGCATCACGCCGCGCTCGAACCTGCTGGCGGTTTCCGGGCTGATATTGTCAGCGGTGCAGACGTAATAGACCTTGTTGCACTCGCGGCGCGGCGAGGTCACGGCGTGGTTCCACTGGCCATCATCGGTGATCAGCACCAGGCCGGTGGTGTCGATATCGAGGCGCCCGGCGATCTGCAGTTTGTCCAGCCTCGGTTCGTCCAGCAGGTCAATTACCACCGGGTGTTCCCGGTCCTTGGTGGCGCACACATAACCGCGTGGTTTGTTGAGCATAAAATAGCGCGGCCCAGGCGCTGACAGGACACCGTCTTCCAGCATCACCGCCTGATCGGTGCGGATAATCAGCGACGGATCTTTGATCACCTGGCCATCCACCGTCACCACCCCGTCCCTGAGCAGGCGTTTAACTTCCTTGCGGGAATAATCGGTGGTTTGACTGATAAATTTATCGAGGCGCATGGGTGTGAACAGACCCTAAAAAAACAGTGGCGAGCGGTAAAACGCCACCGCCAGCATATAGCCAAAGACGGCGATGGCGAGCAGGGCAAATAGTCCGCGCTGCAGTGCTGTCCGGCCCCTTTTGATGGCCATGGTGCCGAGCAGGATATAGACAATCAGGGCTGCCAGCTTGGCCGTCAGCCAGGGTTGCTGGAACGGATACTGGGCGCTGCTGATCATCAGGTAGAGGGCGCTGGCCAGCAGCAGGGTGTCGACCAGATGGGGCAGGATCTTGACCCAGGTTTGCTGCAGGATTGGTGACTCAAACACCGACCAGACCGCGCGCACCATAAAAAATGCAATGCTTACCAGGGCAAAGGTGATATGGGCCAGTTTGATGGCGAGCCAGGTTTCCATAGATTCCCTATTTGCCGGGGTTGGACGATGTGAGAACTACCTGGCCACACCAGGCCTGTATTCGATGGCGATACGGTTGCCAGGCCACTGGCAACCGGAAGCGGGACTCAGTTGATGACGCCAGTCGTGCGAACCCGCCTTGAGGCTGTTTCCGCCGGTGCTTTTGCCGCCTCGCGCCTTGTGGTTATCGCGGCATCAATGCTGTTTTTAAGAGCAATCAGGCAACCCACCACAATAAAGGCGCCGGGTGGCAGGATGGCCAGCAGCAGACCGGAGCCATTGCCAAACAGGTCCAGTTTCCAGCCCGCAGCAGCGGGACCAAACAGCAACTGCATATTGGCAAACAGGGTGCCGCTCCCTATCACTTCGCGGATGGCGCCGATCACCACCAGCACCAGCCCAAACCCCAGCCCCATCATCACACCGTCGTACAGCGATGCGCCCACGGTATTTTTGCTGGCGAAGGCTTCAGCGCGGCCGAGGATGACGCAGTTGGTGACGATCAGCGGGATGAATATGCCGAGAATCTGGTAAAGCTCGTAGGTGTAGGCCTTCATCAACAGTTCGGTGCAGGTGGTGAAGGTGGCGATGATCATCACAAACACCGGGATGCGGATGGCATCGCCCACCTGGCGGCGAATGGCTGACACGGCCAGATTGGAGCCCGCCAGCACCAGCAGGGTGGCGAGGCCCAGACCGAGGGAATTGACCACCGAGCTGGATACCGCCAGCAGTGGGCACAGCCCCAGTATCTGCACCAGGGCCGGGTTGTTGGTCCACAAACCATTGCGGGTTATTTCGCGATAGCTGATATCACTCATGGCTTGCTCCGCCGTTTTCCGGTGTTGTGTCAGTCGTGCTGGTCTGCTTCAGCAGTTCTGCACTGTGTTCGCGATAAAACTGCAGGGCATCGCGTACCTTGCTGACTACTGCGCGAGGGGTGATGGTGGCGCCGGTAAACTGGTCGAAAACGCCGCCGTCCTTTTTCACCGCCCACTGCTCGCTGGCGGGATCGCCCAGGGAGCGATCGTTGAGCGAGAGTATCCACGGGTGCTTGCGCAATTCAACCTTGTCGCCCAGGCCCGGTGTTTCAGCGTGGCTGGTGACCCGCACCCCGGCAATCCTGCCATCGACGTCGATGCCGATAATCATGCGGATATCGCCACTGTAACCATCCGGTGCCAGGGCAGGAATGATAAAGCCGGTGATCTTGTCCGCCTTGCGCACCACATGGATATCGGCGGGGGATTTCAGGCCCAGGGTTTTGAGGTAGGGGCCGGGAATCGGCAGGGTGTCATCCAGCAGGTTGTTGTCGTGCCTGTCGGGTGGGAATATTTCCAGCAGGGTTTTTTGCGCCGCCGCGCGTTCGGCATTGGCGATGGTGTCGCGGGTGCCAAGATAGGTGCTGGCCAGCAACAGGGCGGTGACGAGGGCAAAAATCCCCAGTACCACGCTGTTGAAGCTGATGGATTTCGACATCATGGGATTTTCTTCCGCGCTACTTGCCGTGCACAGGCAGCTATTTCAGCCGTGCCAGGGATGTTCGCCACCGCGGTGATCATGAGTTTTTCTCCGTGGCCTTGCGCCGTTTGTCGTGACCGTAGGTGCGCGGCAGGGTGTAGTTGTCGATCAGCGGCGCGGCAAAGTTCATCAGCAACACCGCAAAGGCCACGGCATCGGGGTAGTTGCCCCACACCCGGATGATATACACCAGCAGGCCGATACCCGCGCCATAGATCAGGCGGCCAGTGGTGCTGGCGGCCGAGGTGACGGGATCGGTGACGATAAAGAAAGCACCCAGCATGGTGGCGCCGCTGAGCAGGTGCATCAGAGGCGAGCCGCCGCTGGTGGAGCTGCCGCCGTCGTAGAAGAGTGCGGCCATCAGGGCGAGAGTTGCCAGCATGGCCAGCGGCGCATGCCAGGTGAAAACGCGCTTGTAGAGCAGCCAGGCACCGCCAGCCAGAAAGCCGAGGTTGACCCACTCCCAGCCGTAACTGGCGATTTCCGCCTGATTGAACAGGGCCTCCTGCTGGTAAATCTGCGCCACCTGCAGGCCGGTGTGATGCTTGAAGGCATCGAGGGGCGTGGCGCCGGTAAAGGCGTCAATTGCCACCTGGGGCGAGCCCAGCAGGGGGAACACAATCTGCAGCGACTGCCACAGACCGGGCAGTGACACGCCCTCATCCAGCAGGTCGCGGGGGGTGATCCAGGTGGTCATCTGTACCGGAAAGGAAATAAGCACCACCACATAACCCACCATGGCGGGGTTGAAGGGGTTGAACCCCAGGCCGCCATACAGGTGCTTGGCGATGGCAATGGCAAATACCGTGGCGATCACCACCAGCCACCAGGGCGCCAGGGGCGGCAGGGCCAGGCCCAGCAGGAATGCTGTGACCAGGGCGCTGTAATCGCGCAGGTAGAAAATCACCGGGCGCTTGCGCACCGCGACAATGGCCGCTTCGCAAGCCACCGCCACAATGCTGGCAAGCAGGATATTGATCAGCGAACCCCAACCAAAATTCCAGGTAAGTGCCACCAGGCCGGGCAGGGTGGCAAGCAGGACATAGCGCATCACCGTGGCGGTATTGAGGGGTGAGTGGCCGTGGGGCGAGGAGGAGCGGGCAAATACCATGGTGCTTACTGCTCCCTCGGCTGGTCGATGAGTTGCTGGCGCTGCCGGGCGGTCTCGGCCCTTTTTGCCTGGAGTTTTTCCAGGGCACTGCGCAGGGTGTCCACATGCTCGGCGTTTGCAGCTTCGGCACTGGCGAGTTTTTCCTGAGCCTTGGCAATGCGCTGGTCGAAGGAGTCGAGGCTGGCGTCGAGTTTTTCCAGCGGGCTGAGGGAGGCCATGGCCTCGGCTTTGGCCTGGGCGCGGGCAATGGCCGCAGCAGCTGCGTCAAGGGCTGGCTTGTCCTCGACGGGCTGGTCATCGGCATCCCCCAGCTGCGCCAGTTCTTGTTGCGCCTGGCTGAGCTTTTCCCGCTGTTTTTCCAGGCCAGTGCGCAGGGCTGCGATGATTGCTTCGTCGGTGGCTTCGGCGATTTTACTTTCCGTGGTGGCCATGCGCTGCTGGATGGTGGCGATATTTTTTTGCAGCAATTCCCGGGGCGATGCCTGAAGTTTGCTGGCAACCGCCTCGCTGTTCACCGCTGCCGGGGCATTGATCAGTTCCACCAGCCGCCGCTCGGCTTCGGCCAGTTTCAGTCTGGCGTCCTCGACTTTGGCGCGCAGTTTGTCCAGTTGCTCCGCTTCAAACTGCCCGTTGGCGGCGTCGGCCAGCTTGTCTTCGGCAACTTTTACGCGGTTTTTGGCGGTCTCGATACTGCGTTCTATTTTGGCCTGTTGCTCCTCGGGGGACGCCTGGCGGGCAGCGGCGCGAGCCATGGCGGCCTGGATTATATCCTCCACGCCAGTGCTGGCGGCAGTGGGAGCGGCGCCGGATTCGCCGTCACTCTGCACCTTGGCCTGGGCGGCCTCTGCGGCCAGGCGCCGGGCCTCGCGCTTGGCGGCTTTGTCGGCTTCGGCTTTTTCGAGGCGCTCCTTGTGGAACTCAAAGCGCAGGCGGGCGTGGTCGGCTTTTTTCTTCTCAGTCTCCACCTTGCGAATCTCGCCCTTGGCAGCCCGGTAATACTGCACCAGGGGGATATTGCTGGGGCACACGTAGGCGCAGGCGCCGCACTCGATGCAGTCGAACAGGTTGTGGGCTTCGAGGCGTTCCAGATTCTGCGACTGGGCGTACCAGAACAGTTGCTGGGGCAGCAGATTGGCCGGGCAGGCTTCGGCGCACAGACCGCAGCGGATACAGGCCTGGGCAGGGGGCGCCGGGGGGAATTCACGGTGGCTGCCAGCCAGGATGCAGTTGGTGGCCTTGATGACCGGCACCGAGGTGTCGGTGAGGGTAAAGCCCATCATCGGGCCGCCCATCACCAGGCGCCCGCACTGCTCCCGGTCAAAGCCGTTGAGTTGCAGCAGATGGCTGATGGGGGTGCCCAGCAATACCTCGAAGTTGCCATTGCCGGTGCAGGCCTCGCCCGTGACGGTGGTTACCCGGCTGATCAGTGGTTCGCCGAACTGGATGGCCCGGTAAACGGCCACAGTGGTGCCCACATTCTGGCACACGATGCCGAGATCGGCGGGCAGCTTGCCACTCGGGACCTCCTTGCCGGTGAGGATCTGGATCAACTGTTTTTCGCCGCCAGAGGGGTATTTGGTGGGAAATTCAACCACCTGGATGGTGCTGCCAGTGGCGCTGCTTTCGGTAGAGCTGCTTTGAGCGGCGGCTTCCAGTGCTTCAAAGGCTTTGGGCTTGTTGTCCTCAATGCCGATCAGGATGTTGTCGGGGTTGCCGAGTATATGGGCGATGATCCGTACCCCGGCAATGATCTGGTCGGCGCGCTCCTGCATCAGGATATCGTCGGCGGTGATATAGGGCTCGCACTCGGTGCCGTTGATGATCAGGGTGTCGATGGGCTGCTTGGGGCCGAGCTTTACGGCAGAGGGAAACCCGGCACCGCCAAGCCCGGTAATGCCGGCATCGCGGATCAGCCCCAGCAGCGCCGTGGGGCTGGCGGCGGTGTAATCCTCCACACCGTGGTGGGGGCACCATTCATCGCGTCCGTCGGGCACCAGCACCATACAGACTGCACTCATGCCGGAGGGGTGGGGGATGGGGTGGTCCTCAATGGCGCTGATGGTGCCCGAGGTGGGCGCGTGGATGGCGGCGCTGATAAACCCGCCCGGTTCCGCCAGCAGCTGGCCCTTGAGCACCTGGTCGCCAACGTTGACGACCGGTTTGGCGGGCGCGCCAGCGTGCTGGTTGAGGGGCAGGATCAGATGATCCGGCATTGGCACGGGGGCAATGGCGCTGCTCAAGGACTGCTTTTTGTTTTCAGGTGGATGGATGCCGCCCGGTATATCCCAGATTTTTCTCATGCCGCGCGGTTTCCAGTTGTTGCCGTGACGCGGTCAGTGGCGATGATATCGGTGGATTTCAGTCCCGCCAGGCGCTTGTCGAGGGGCGCGGGGATATCCCATTTCCAGTCGGCCAGGGTCTTGTCCACGGGGCGCATCTCGATGCAATCCACCGGGCAGGGTTCGACACAAAGGTCGCAGCCGGTGCATTCGCTGACCAGTACGGTGTGCATCTGCTTGGCGGCGCCGAGAATGGCATCCACCGGGCAGGCCTGGATGCACTTGGTGCAGCCGATGCACTCCGGCTCGCGGATATAGGCCACTTTTTTGATATCGCTGACATCGCCCTCTGCGCTGTCCAGCTCCGGGGCGGGCACGTCGAGCAGCGTCGCCAGGGCGTTGACCGTGGTCTGGCCGCCAGGCGGGCACTTGTTGATGGCATCGCCATTGGCAATGGCGCCAGCATAGGGTCGGCAGCCGGGGTAGCCGCACTGGCCGCACTGGGTTTGGGGCAGGAGGGCGTCGATGCGCTCGACGATGGGGTCGCCCTCCACCTTGAACTTGATGGCGGCAAAGCCGAGGATGGCGCCAAACACCAGCGCCATTCCCACCATGGCGATCAGGGCGGCGAGCAGCGGTTGCTGGGTAATCATTGTCAACATGCTCTTATACCAGTCCGCTAAAGCCCATAAACGCCAGGGACATCAACCCGGCGGTGATCATGCCAATGGCTGCGCCCTTGAAGGGCTGTGGCACATCCGCCACCGCAAGGCGCTCGCGCATGGCGGAAAACAGTATCAGCACCAGGGAAAAGCCCAGCGCCGCGCCAAATCCGTACAGGGATGAGTGGAAGAAGCTGTTGTCCCTGGCGGTGTTTTGCAGGGCAACGCCCAACACCGCGCAGTTGGTGGTGATAAGGGGCAGAAAGACTCCCAGCACCCGATAGAGCAGGGGGCTGGTTTTTTCGATAAACATTTTGGTGAACTGCACCACCACGGCGATGACGAGGATAAAGGCGATGGTCCTGAGGTATTCAAGCCCCAGTGGCGCCAGTATCCAGGTGTTGACCAGATAACTGGAGATGGCCGCCAGGGTCAGCACAAAGGTAGTCGCGCTGGACATGCCAATGGCGGTTTCGAGCTTGTTGGAGACCCCCATAAAGGGGCACAGGCCGAGGAACTGGACCAACACAAAGTTGTTTACCAGTACCGCGCCCACAAGAATGATAGCGATATCCTGCATGGAATTAGTGTCCTGTCTGCCTCACCCGATTGTGGTGGATACTCTCTTATTGGGAAAATTCGAAAAAAGTATATGGGTTAGCGGTTTTGCTTGTAAGAGCTGGGGTCTGACGCTGGACGTCTGAAGTCTGACGCAAAAGCAAAAGCTGCAACGAAGCCCGGACCGATTTTGGCGTCAGACTTCAGACCCAGCGCTCTCAAACAACCCTCATCCCCGGCTCCGCCCCGCTATCCGGCTCCAGCAGATAAATCCCGCTCTTGTCTCCTGCGGCCAGCACCATGCCTTCGGACATACCAAATTTCATCTTTCGCGGCGCCAGATTGGCCACCATAACGGTGAGGCGACCCTCCAGATCCTCCGGCTTGTAGGCGGATTTGATACCGGAGAACACGGTGCGGGTTTCGCCGCCGATATCCAGGGTCAGCTGCAGCAGCTTGTCGGCGCCCTCGACCGCCGCAGCCTTGACGATGCGGGCGACCCGCAGATCGACCTTGATAAAGTCATCAAAGCTGATTTCCGCTGCCAGTGGTTCATCGGCGAGGGGGCCGGTCGACTTGGGGGCTTCTTCAGCAGGAGGCAGCGCTTCGCGACTGGCGTTGAGCATGGCGTCCACCTTGTCCTGGTCCACCCGTTGCATGAGGGGGATAAACGGATTGATATGGTGACCGAGCAGGGGCTGAATGTCGCCCTGCCAGCCGAGCGGGTCATTGAGGAACTGCTCGGCATTGGTGGCCATCTCCGGCAGCACAGGCTTGAGATAAATCATCAGCGCCCTGAACAGGTTGATTCCCATGGAGCAGATGCCCTGCACCTCCGCTTCGCGGCCCGCTTCCTTGGCGACTTTCCACGGCTCTTTGCCCGCAATGTACTCGTTGGCGGCATCAGCGATGGCCATGATTTCGCGCACAGCGCGGCCAAATTCGCGGTTTTCATAGGCGTTGGCGATGGTGTCCGCTGCACCCACGGCCTTTTGCCACAGTTCCGGCTCGGCAATGGTGTTTGACAGGATGCCGTCGTGGCCTTTTTCGATAAATTTCGCGCAGCGGCTGGCGATGTTCACCACCTTGCCCACCAGGTCGCTGTTGACCCGGTTGATAAAGTCTTCGAGGTTGAGGTCGAGATCCTCAATACCCGAGGACAGCTTGGCGGCGAAGTAGTAGCGCAGGTACTCCGGGTGCAAGTGATCGAGGTAGGTGCGGGCGTTGATAAAGGTACCGCGGGATTTCGACATCTTCTTGCCGTTGACCGTCAGAAAGCCGTGCACACAGATCCGGGTAGGGGTGCGGTAGCCCGCGTCCGCCAGCATGGCGGGCCAGAACAGGGCGTGGAAGTTGACGATATCCTTGCCGATAAAGTGGTACAGCTCGGCGCTCGAATCACTACGCCAGTAGCTGTCGAAATCGATACCTTCGCGGTCGCAGAGGTTCTTGAAACTGGCCATATAGCCGATTGGCGCATCTAGCCATACATAGAAATATTTGCCGGGCGCATCGGGGATTTCAAAGCCGAAGTAGGGGGCGTCGCGGCTGATATCCCATTCCTGCAGGCCGCCGTCGAGCCATTCGCTGAGCTTGTTGGCGATTTCGGTGGGCACGTGACCGGCGCGGGTCCACTGCTTGAGAAAATCAGTAAAGGCGGGCAGTTTGAAGAAGTAGTGGGTGGATTCCTTTTTCACCGGCGTGGCGCCGGAGATGGCCGACTTGGGATTGATCAGGTCTACCGGGGAGTAGGTGGCGCCACAGGCTTCGCAGTTGTCGCCATACTGGTCGTCCGTCTTGCACTTGGGGCAGGTGCCCTTGATATAGCGGTCGGCGAGGAACAGGTTTTTTTCCGGGTCGAAGGCCTGGGTGATCTCGCGGGTGACGATATTGCCGTTGGCCCGCAGGGTCTTGTAGATCAGCTCGGAAAAGTGGCGGTTCTCTTCCGAGTGGGTGGAATGGTAGTTGTCAAAGCTGATGAGGAAATCGCCAAAATCCTTCTGGTGGCGGGCCTTGACCTGCTCGATTAGCTGCTCGGAGCTGATGCCTAGCTGCTCCGCCTTGAGCATGATGGCAGTACCGTGGGCATCATCGGCGCAGACGTAGTAACATTCGTGGCCGCGCATCTTCTGGAAGCGAGTCCAGATATCGGTCTGGATATATTCCACCAGGTGCCCCAAGTGTATATCGCCATTGGCGTAGGGCAGGGCGCTGGTGACGAGCATGTTGCGGCGTTCAGTCATGATTGTTTACGGTCCGTCCGGGGCGGTGCAGGGCGCTGTTTCAGAGGCCTGAAGTGCGTCGCTGCTCCGTCTAAAAGGGCGCAACTATAGCGGTTTTCCCATTGTTTTTCATCAGGAGTCAGGAATGTCAGAGTCAGCATCGGCGGCGGGCCTCGCCGGCATCAAATACATTGTGGCAGTGGCCTCGGGCAAGGGCGGTGTGGGCAAGTCCACCACCGCTGTCAATCTGGCCCTGGCCTTTGCCGCACTGGGCAAGTCAACAGGGTTGCTCGACGCCGATATTTACGGCCCCAGCCAGTCGAAGATGCTGGGCCTTGCCGAGGACACGCGGCCGCGCATTATCGATCAGAAATACATGAAGCCGGTGCGTGCCCACGGCATTGGTTCCATGAGTATGGGTTACCTCGCCACCGACAATACCCCCATGGTGTGGCGTGGCCCCATGGCGGGCGGGGCGCTGATTCAGATGCTGGAGCAGACCCTGTGGGGCGATCTCGATGTGCTGGTGGTGGACATGCCCCCCGGCACCGGCGATATCCAGCTGACCCTGGCACAAAAAGCCGCCGTATCGGGCGCGGTGATTGTCACTACCCCGCAGGACATCGCCCTGCTCGACGCCCGCAAGGGCATCGAAATGTTCCGCAAGGTCAATATCCCGGTGCTGGGCATTATCGAAAATATGGCCATGCATATCTGTTCCAACTGCGGCCATGTGGAGCATATCTTTGGCGAAGGCGGCGGTCTTCGTGTGGCGGGTGAATACCATGTGCCACTGCTGGGCTCGCTGCCACTCGATCGCCGTATCCGCGAAGAGACCGACAACGGGCAGCCCACCGTGGCGCGCGAGCCCGATGGCACCATCGCCGCCCAGTACCTGGCCATTGCCCGCAAGGTGGTGGATGCGCTGGACGGGCTGGATAACAGTGGGCCTGAGATAGAGTTTGAGTAGAGCCGTTGCACGATGCACGTTGCACGTTGCCTCGCTCCCAAGCTCTGCGGGGGGGCTCTCCGGTAAGGCTACGTTCCAACGCAGTGCAAGGGAACGAGGCTTCACGCTGTCTTTTGCGTGCAACGTGAAGCGTGCAACGTGCAACTCACAAGCCTCAGACAGGAGCCCCCATGCACCCCTGGCAGCAGTCCATAGCAACCCACACAACAGCCGCTAAACAGGCGGTCTCCGCCATCCGCGATGGCGAGTTTGTCTGGTGTCACTCCATGGGTGCGACGCCCTATGTGCTGCTGGGTGGATTGGTGGAGCACGCCCGCGAGCGCCGCGATATCCAGCTGATGCAGCTGCATACCGAGCACTCGGAGATGCTGACCCGACCGGATATGCAGGGGCACATTAAAAACCGCTGCTTTTTTGTCAGTGGTTGTACCCGCAAAACTGTCAACGAGGGTCGCGATGAATTTGTGCCCATCTTCCTGTCGGAAATTCCCAAGCTCTTTCGTCGCGGTGAACAGCGGGTGGATACGGCCCTGATTCAGGTGTCGCCGCCCGATGCACACGGCAACTGCTCTCTGGGTATTTCCGTAGAGGCCACCAGGGCGGCAGTAGAGGTGGCGGGGCGGGTGATTGCCCAGATCAACCCCGAGATGCCGCGAGTTCATGGTGAGAGTTTTGTCCACTATTCCCGTTTTGACGCCATGATAGAAGTGCAAAGTCCGCTGCCGGAGATTCATCCCTCGGAGCCGGGAGAGGTGGAGCGGCAGATAGGTGAAAACGTCGCATCCCTGATTCGCGATGGCGACTGCCTGCAAATGGGCATAGGCGACATTCCCAATGCGGTGCTGAAATTCCTCGCTGGCCACAAGGATCTGGGCATTCACAGCGAGATGTTTTCCGATGGCTTGATAGACCTGTACAACGCCGGTGCCATCAGCAACAGCAAGAAGCGCAAATACCCGGGTCGCATCGTCGCTACCTTTGTCCTGGGTACCCGCAGGCTTTATGACTTTGTCGATGACAACCCGGATGTGGTGTTGCTGGATACGGAGTATGTTAACGACAGCATGATTATTCGCCAGAACAATAACGTGGTGGCTATCAACAGCGCCCTGCAGGTGGATCTGACTGGCCAGGTATGCGCTGACTCCATCGGGCCGCAGATTTATTCCGGTGTTGGCGGCCAGGTGGATTTTATCCGCGGCGCCGCGCTATCAGAGGGCGGACGCGCCATTATCGCCATGCCAGCCACGGCTGCCGGTGGAACCATTTCCCGCATCAGTGCAGCCCTCACTCTGGGTGCAGGCGTCGTCACCACCCGCGCCCACACCCACTATGTTATTACCGAATACGGTATCGCCAACTTGCGCGGCAAATCGCTTCAGGAGCGCGCCAGGGCCTTGATAGCCATCGCAGCGCCGCAGTTCCGCGAACCGTTGGCGCGAGAGGTTCGGGGGTTGTGGGGGTACAGTCTTTGACTTTGAGTTGCACGTAACACGTTGCACGTTGCACGAAGGAGATGTGCTTTTGCGTGTGACGTGCAACGTGAAACGGCTTTTAAAGAGCATTAATTGGAATCTTCAAATACACCACTCCGTTGTCTTCCGCCGGGGGCATTTCTCCAGCGCGGATATTCACCTGTATTGACGGCAGAATCAGGCGCGGCATATCGAGCGTGGCGTCGCGGGCTTCGCGCATCGCGACAAAGTCCTCTTCGCTGATGCCGTCGCGAACGTGAATATTGCTGGTTTTTTGTTCCGCCACGGTCGCCGTACACTGGTGCCGTCTGCCTTCGGGTGGGTAGTCATGGCAGAGGTAGAGCGGTGTTTGGGCGGGAAATGCCAGCAGTTTCTGAATTGAGCGGTAGAGTGTCCTCGCATCGCCGCCGGGAAAATCGCAGCGAGCTGTACCGCCGTCGGGCATAAACAGCGTATCGCCCACAAACAGTGCGCCGCCGATCAGCCAGCTCATATCCGCAGGGGTGTGCCCCGGCGTATAGATAACCCTGCCTTCCAGCTTGCCAATGTGGAATGTTTCGCCATCTGCGAACAAATGGTCAAATTGAGAGCCATCCGTCAAAAATTCCCGTTCCAGATTGAACACGTCGCGGAAGATGGTTTGCACTTCGCGGATCTTCTCGCCGATACCAATTTTGCCGCCCAGCTGTGCGCGGATATAGGGGGCAGCGGAAAGGTGATCGGCATGGGCGTGGGTATCGAGAATCCAGGCAAGGGTGAGATTATTGTGGCGGATAAACGTCACGATTTTCTCGGCACCTGCCGTAGAAGTGCGGCCTGATTTTGGATCAAAGTCCAGTACCGGGTCGATAACTGCCGCAAATCCGCCGGGCTCGTCATACACCACGTAGCTCCAGGTCTCAGTGTCGTCATCAAGGAAAGACTCAACCCTGGCTGTGTAAGTGGCTTCGCTGGTGGTCATCATTATTCCTCCTGGCGCGGTGCGGCCAATATGTCTGTGTTGTGGCAAGAATATACTTGCTCATATTATATAAATCAATATAATGTTTTTGTGTATATTGATTTGGTGGGTTCCAATGCCTGATACAGACAATCTTGATATCACCCGGATGCGCGCTGCCGCTGGTGAGGCCAGTGCCCTGTTGCGCGGTATTGCCCACAGCGACAGATTGCTGCTGCTGTGCCTGCTCAGTCAGGAGGAGCTGAGCGTCAGCGAGATAGAGCAGCGGCTTGATCTGCGTCAGCCCAGTCTCTCCCAGCAACTGGCAGTATTGCGGCGCGAAGCACTGGTGGAAACCCGCCGCGAGGGCAAGCGCATCTATTACAGGGTAGCCGATAAAAAGGCATTGGCCCTGTTACAGCTTCTGTACGATCTTTACTGTGGTGCAGCTGCTTCTGAACCATCGTCGGCGAAGAAGCCAGGCAAAGCGACCGGCAAAAATCCTGTTGGCTCTTGAGGAAGGTGATCCTATGACAATCGACTGGCAAGCATTCACTCCCTGGGCATCTCTTGCTGGTGGTGCTCTGATTGGGCTGGCGGCGGCGATTTTTATATTGCTTAACGGCCGTATCGCCGGCATATCCGGAATTCTCGGGGGTGTGGTAAACCCGCAAAAGGGTGATATTGCCTGGCGCGTGGCATTTTTGGCGGGAATGGTGGTGACGCCTTTTTTGTGGCTATTGTTCCACAGTCTGCCAGCGATTCGCATCGATGCAGATTTCCCGCTCTTGATCGTTGCCGGTTTGCTGGTGGGTATCAGCACCCGCTATGGGGCCGGTTGTACAAGCGGTCACGGCGTGTGTGGCATTTCCCGCCTGTCGCCGCGCTCACTGTTGGCCACGGGGGCTTTTATGGGCAGTGGTTTTGTCACCGTGTTCGTCATTCGCCATGTGCTGGGGGTCTGATATGAACAAAACGCTGCTGTCTTCTTTTCTGGTCGGCGTGATTTTCGGCGCAGGATTATTGATTTCCGGTATGGCCAATCCGGCCAAGGTGCTGGGCTTTCTCGATCTTGCCGGGTTGTGGGATCCGTCCCTGGCGCTGGTGATGGGTGGCGCCGTGGCGGTAGGGCTGGTGGCCTTTACCTTTGCCGGTAAGCGTACGCTGTCATTGCTGGGTGAACCCATGCGCCTGCCGACGCGGCGCGATATCGACAAACCACTGGTGCTGGGCAGCCTCGGCTTTGGTGTCGGTTGGGGATTGGCAGGTTTTTGCCCTGGTCCTGCATTGGTGGCACTGGGTGCGGGTGAAATCAAGGCCGTGGTCTTTACCGTAGCGATGCTGGCAGGGATGGGAATTTACGAACTGATTGAAAGGCAGCGCAAAAAATCTGCCAGTTAGATTTTTGCCTGTTTTTTGTTCCAGCTGAAACATCTTTAAGGGAAAGCCAATGCCAAAGCCGAAATTACTGCCAGGCTGGTTGACTGCCTATCATACCGGTCAACTCCCCGGTGATCTGGTCGCTGCCATGGTCGTTACCCTGCTGCTGGTGCCCCAGGGTCTGGCTTACGCGGCGCTGGCCGGTTTGCCGGCGCAGCTGGGGCTCTATGCCAGTTTGCTGCCGCTGGTAGCCTATGCCGTGTTTGGTTCATCCATGGTGATGTCTGTCGGCCCGGTGGCGGTGATCTCTTTAATGACGGCGGCGGCGCTGATGCCTATTGCAGCGCCCGGCAGTAGTGAATATATCGCCGGGGCGATTTTGCTATCGCTGCTATCGGGCGTCATGCTTTTTGCATTCGGCCTGTTGCGGCTTGGCGCCATGGCGCAGTTTTTGAGCCATCCGGTTATCAGCGGTTTTATCAGCGGTGCGGCGCTACTGATTATCATTGGCCAGTTGCGCCCTTTGCTGGGCATAGCCAGCGGTGGCGAGAGCGCCATTGAATTGGGGATGGGCCTGGTGGCTGAACTGGGCAGCCTGCAACTGCTAACGGCAGCTTTTGGCGTTGGCACTTTTATCCTGCTGTTGTTTGCCCGTAAAGGCCTGGTACAGCTTTTAACCCTTGCCGGAATCCCGGCAGCAAGCGCATCACTGCTGGCCAAATTGATGCCTATCGTCACGGTGCTGGGCAGTGCGTCCCTGGTGATGGTTATGGACTGGCAGGAGCAAATCGCCGTGGTGGGCACTTTGCCGGGCGGATTGCCACAGTTGGCTATCCCTGCCATCGATGTTTCTCTGGTCACAAAGCTGTGGTTGCCCGCTTTGGCCATCGGTCTGATCGGGTTTGTGGAAAGCGTTTCCATCGCCCAGGCCTTTGCCAGTAAAAACCGTCAGCGCATCGACACCAATGCCGAGTTGCGCGGTCTTGGTGCGGCCAATATTGTCAGTGCCTTTTCCGGAGCTTTCCCGGTCACCGGGGGCTTTTCCCGCACAGCGGTCAATGCAGATGCTGGCGCCCATACGCCGCTTGCGGGGGTGCTTGCAGCGATTCTGGTTGCGCTGGTGCTGGTTTTTGCCACAGGTTTGTTCCAGACCCTGCCGATGGCAGTGCTGGCCGCAACCATTGTGATTTCTGCCATCGGGCTGGTGGATATCAAATCCCTGCTTCACAACTGGCACTATGATCGCGCCGAAGGTCTGGCCCAGGCCGGCACCATGCTGGGTGTGTTGTTGGCAGGTGTTGAGGTAGGGATTGTCACGGGGATTGCGCTGTCACTCGCGACGCTGGTGTGGCGCGCCAGTCGTCCCCATATCGCTATTGTGGGTCTTGTCCCAGGTACAGAGCACTTTCGCAATGTTAACCGCTACGAGGTGGAAACCCGCAGTGAAATCCTCATTCTGCGGGTGGACGAGAATCTGTTTTTTGGCAATGCAGAAGCCGTGGAGAAATTTATCCTGCGCGCCCTCGATGCGCAGCCGGAAGCGATGCATGTGGTACTGGTGATGTCATCAGTCAGCAGTATCGACGCCACCGCGCTTGATATGCTCGATATGCTCAACGCGCGCTTGATTGATCTGGGGATGCAGCTTCATCTTGCTGAAGTCAAAGGGCCAGTGCGTGATCAACTCGAACACGATCATTTTCCTGAGCGATTGGGCGGCGAGATTTTTCTCTCAACATTTCGTGCTTACGAGGCGCTGGGTCTTGAGGTGATGGAAGAATTACAGCGCAAACAGTCCCAGTAATAAAAATGACAAGTCTCAACGACAGCAGCCTCAAGCGCTACATCCGCTTTTAATTACCAGCTCCATTCGCTGCCAGTTGCTTTTTGCCAGGAGCGGCTGCGCCACAGTTGTGCGTATTGAATTGTGCGCTGCACCAAAGTGCTTGAATTGCACGTTTATGCACTTCAATTATCCCCGGATGAAAATCATAACCTATTGATTATTATCGCTATAAAAAGATGGCACAGTACCTGCATTAAGTATTGCGGGCCTTGAAAGCTATCCCCCCTGTAATCAGGGCCCGGTATGAAACCTCCAATCTTGGGTGATGTTGCCCACGAAGCGCCTGGCGCTTCGTGGGCTTTTTTTTGCAATTTTTTTACGGAGAACACACATGCTATTCCCACGTCTCGCCAGCAAAACTTCCCGGTGGCGCGTTCAGGTGGCGGGTATTGTCACCCTCTGCACCGCTGCCGTCCTGCTGCCAACCCAGGTGTCTGCCGCCACCGGCGAACCGGAAAAATGGGAGCTTAAATTCGGCTTTATCAAGCTCACAGATATGGCGCCGCTGGCGGTTGCCTATGAGAAGGGGTTTTTCGAGGACGAGGATTTGTACGTTACCCTCGAAGCCCAGGCCAACTGGAAAGTGCTGCTCGACCGGGTTATCTCCGGCGAGCTGGATGGCGCCCATATGCTTGCAGGCCAACCACTGGGCGCGACGATTGGCTTTGGCACCAAGGCCGATGTGATTACCGCGTTCAGCATGGACCTCAACGGCAACGCGATCACCGTATCGAACGAGGTGTGGGCCGAGATGAAAAAACATGTGCCCATGGAAAATGGCAAGCCGGTTCACCCCATCAAGGCCGATGCATTAAAGCCGGTGATTGACGGTTACAAGGCCCAGGGCAAACCGTTCAACATGGGCATGGTGTTCCCGGTATCGACTCATAACTACGAGCTGCGCTACTGGCTCGCCGGTGGGGGTATTCACCCCGGTTACTACGCACCGAAAACCGGCGATGTCACCGGTCAGATCAATGCTGATGCGCTGTTGTCAGTAACGCCGCCGCCGCAAATGCCCGCCACCATGGAGGCCGGCACCATCAACGGCTATTGCGTGGGTGAGCCCTGGAACCAGCAGGCGGTGTTCAAGGATATTGGCGTTCCGGTAATTACCGATTACGAGATCTGGAAAAACAACCCGGAAAAGGTCTTCGGTGTCAGCAAAAGCTGGGCGGATAAAAACCCCAACACGCATATCCGCGTCGTCAAGGCATTGATCCGCGCAGCCGCCTGGCTTGATGAAAACAACAATGCTAACCGTGCCGAAGCAGTAAAAATATTGGCTCGCCCTGCCTATGTGGGCGCCGATGCCAAAGTGATTGCCAACAGTATGACAGGCACCTTCGAGTACGAAAAAGGCGATGTGCGGGAAATTCCCGATTTCAACGTGTTTTTCCGCTACAACGCCACCTACCCCTATTACTCCGATGCCATCTGGTACCTGTCGCAAATGCGCCGCTGGGGTCAGATTGCCGAGCAAAAACCCGATAGCTGGTACATGGATATCGCCAAGAAGGTATATCGCCCGGACATCTATGCAGTAGCCGCCAACGAGTTGATTGAAGAAGGCAAGATGAAAGCGTCGGACTTCCCCAACTTTGATGCCGAAAGCGGATTCAAGCCTGCCACCGCTGATTTTATCGATGGCATCGAATACGACGGTACCAAGCCCAACGAATACATCAGCAAATTCACCATTGGCCTTAAAGACGCTCAGCAACCCTGATGGCAGTCGGCCTGCAGTGATACCCACGGGATCATTGCAGGCTGTGATCCCCGGATGATTTTCAGGAGAACATGGTATGGCTATTTCACAATTGCAAGTTCCTTCATGGCTTGAACCTTTCGCGCGGTTGCTGCGTGGCGACAGACCCGGCGAGCAGATTGTCAAGGTGCTTCGCCATGTGGGCTTGCCGCTGCTGGGAATGGCATTGTTTCTGATGTTGTGGCAGAGCGGCGCCGCCCACGTTAATACCTCCCTTGGCCAGTTGCCCGGCCCGGCCCAGGTGTGGGAACAGGCGGGCAACCTGAAGGATGAACATTTTGCCGAACGGGAAAAGGCCGTAGCGTTTTACCAGCGCCAGGAAGCGCGAAACGCCGAGCGCATGGCGGAAAACCCCGACGCAAAACCACGACCGATTCGCGGTTATACCGGCAAACCCACTTTTCTGGACCAGATAGGCACCAGCCTTAAAACCGTGATGAGTGGTTTTGTGCTCGCCTCCCTGATTGCGATTCCCCTCGGTATTGCCATCGGCTTGAGTGGCGCGCTGTACAGCGCGGTTAACCCGCTGGTGCAGGTGTTCAAGCCGGTGTCGCCACTCGCCTGGCTGCCGTTGGTGACCATTGTTGTGGCGGCGGTTTACACCAGCCCGGAACCCATGTTCGCCAAGTCCTATGTGGTATCCGTGTTGACGGTAATGCTCTGTTCCCTGTGGCCCACCCTGATCAATACCGCTGTAGGCGTTACCTCGGTGAGCACTGATCTGAACAATGTCAGCAAGGTATTGCGCCTGACCTGGCTCGAGCATATTCGCAAGATTGTGTTGCCAGCCTCGGTGCCGATGATTTTTACCGGACTGCGTTTGTCCCTCGGTACCGCCTGGATGGTGCTGATTGCCGCCGAGATGCTTGCCCAGAACCCTGGCCTTGGCAAATTCGTGTGGGATGAATTTCAAAACGGCAGCTCCCAGTCCCTTGGCCGGATCATGGTGGCGGTGTTGACCATCGGCCTGATCGGCTATGTGCTCGACCGCTGCATGCTCGGATTGCAGCGTTGGGTGAGCTGGGACAAAAACGCAATTACCCGTTAACCACAGCTTTTAGCGCGGTACATTTTTAAGACTACAGATTGACGAGGTTTTTACCATGGCAGCACTTCTCGATATCACTGGCGTCAGCATTGAATTCAAAACGGACAAGGGTCCGTTCAAAGCCCTCGACAACGTCAACCTGAAAATTGCCGAGGGGGAATACGTTTCCCTGATCGGTCACTCCGGCTGCGGCAAATCCACCGTGCTCAATATTGTCGCGGGCCTGTTGCAGGCCACCACAGGCGGTGTGGTGCTGGAGGGCAAGGAAGTCAACGAGCCAGGCCCGGAGCGTGCGGTGGTTTTCCAGAACCACTCACTGCTGCCCTGGCTGACGGCCTACCAGAATGTGGAGCTGGCGGTAAAACAGGTCTTTCGCGGCCAGAAATCCCGCGCAGAAATGAAAGAGTGGATCGAATACAACCTGCACCTGGTGCATATGGACCACGCCATGCACAAACGCCCTGATGAAATTTCCGGCGGCATGAAGCAGCGGGTGGGCATTGCCCGGGCACTGGCGATGCAGCCCAAGGTGTTGCTGATGGATGAACCCTTTGGTGCACTGGATGCGTTGACTCGCGCTCACTTGCAGGATTCATTGATGGAAATTCAGCGCGAGCTCAACAACACCGTGATCATGATTACCCACGATGTGGATGAAGCCGTGCTGTTGTCGGATCGCATCGTGATGATGACCAATGGTCCGGCTGCCACTATCGGTGAAATTCTCAGTATTGAACTTGACCGTCCCCGCGATCGCCTGGCGCTGGCAGATGATCCGCAATACAACCATTACCGCCACGAAGTGTTGCGCTTTCTCTATGAGAAGCAGCGCAAGACTGACGATAGCTCGGCGGGGCGCAAGCCGCCTTCAACAAACACATCAGCAGCAACTACAGCATCAGTAGCGGACGAGGACAGCGCCAAGTCAGTCACCGCGGAATCTGTGTCTGCAGTGGTTACCCCATTACACAAGAAGCATGTCGCCTGACACCCTCAGCCAGTCGTGCCGCAATTGAACGCGCCATCAAGCCTTTTTACCTAACCGCAATAGTGTGGAGAAACACATGAACACTGAAATGACCAAGGGGAACAACGCACTGAAGCCTATCGCATTGGCGGTGAGCATCGCTCTACTCTCACCTGTCTCGATGGCGGCGGATTCAATCAAGTCAGCACTTGAAGGGGGCAAGGTCTCGGCGAATGTTCGCTTGCGCTATGAAGCCGTCGAGGATGATGCGGTGGCCAATGATGCCGATGCGCTCACGGTGCGTACCCGGCTCGGTTATGAAACCGCGCCTTTCAAGGGATTTTCCGCCGTGGTGGAAATGGAGGATATTCACTCCGTTTTTGGCGTGGATGACTACGCACCGGAGCGTGCCGGTTATGCAGTGATTGCCGATCCGTCGGAAACCGAACTCAATCGCGCCTATTTGCGCTACCGGGGCATTTCAAAACTGGATCTCGGCTTTGGTCGCCAGCGCATCAATTACGACAACCAGCGTTTTGTCGGCAGTGTCGGTTGGCGCCAGGATGATCAGACCTTTGACGGCTTTACCGCAGCCTACAGCGGTGTCGCGGATCTGCTGCTTAATTACGCCTATCTCACCAAGGTCAATGGTATAACCGAGCAATTCGACAGCAGTGAAATCAGTGACAACCTCTTCAATGCGTCCTACAGCGGATTTACCTGGGGCAAGTTCACCGCCTATGCCTATCTGCTCGACCATGAAGATGAGACAGATCCCAACGTCAATGCCGGTTTGCGTTTTAAAACCAGTGACACCCTGGGGCTGCGTTTTGAAGGGGCCTATCCACTGCCCATCAGCAGGCCGGTCAAGCTGCTCTATGCTGCTGAATACGCCAGTCAGGATTTTGAGAATACCGCTGGCACTATCGAGCGCGATGCGGATTACCACTTTGTTGAAGGTGGCGTGAATGTCGGCTTGTCGAAAGCCGCTCTGGTGGCAAAACTGTCCTACGAAGTGTTGGGCTCGGATGATGGCGCCTACGGGTTCCAGACCCCTTACGGCACCAAACACGCCTTCAACGGCTGGACGGATAAATTCCTGGTGACTCCTGCGGGTGGCCTCAAGGATAAATACGTCACTGTGGGTTTAAATCTGCTGCCTTACGCCATCAACCTGCTGGCTGTCTACCACGACTATGAAGCAGACGAGGGTTCCGCTGATTATGGCAGTGAATGGAACCTCCAGGCCGTAAAGGTGTTCAGCCCAACTTACACAGTGGGTATCAAGTACAGCGCCTACGACGGGGAAGATTTGCCCTACCGCGACACCAACAAGCTCTGGTTGTGGGGTGAAGTGAACTTCTGATCCTCTTTGAAAGCAGGGAGTTGTCGATAATGTCGCACTGGTTGTACCTGGGGTTCCGTGTCTATGAGCGCAGTGGCAAATTTGCCCCTGTACTGGGGCCGGGCCTGTGGTCTGCCGCGATGTTATCGACACTGCTGCACAATCTGTTGCTGTCTCTGGCCCTCTCGGTATGCGTGCTTTACTACAACGTCTCAGTCAATACCGGGTTGCGAAATGCGCTGCGGCAACGCAGTACCCACAGCCAGGGGGTAGGGGAGGTCAACTGAAAGTCGGGTGATCAGACGATGGATTTTGTTGTCATGTCCATGGCACAAGTACTGGCTCTGAGCGCCAATTTCACGCGCCGTTTTGAGCAAATGAATCGAAAACGCTTCATGGTGGTGCAATAAATTTTTGGTCACGCGCTTTTTTGACCTTTTTAGCCCCCATTTATCTGGCATGAATCTTGATTGTTATTAAGGCAGAGAGTGATTTTTAGCCAATAGTTTTACCAATCTGACCCCCGGGCAACGAAGCCCCTGCCAGCGTAGCTGACAGGGGTTTTTTATTGGCTGGCATAAACCAATCGCGCCAGGTCCGGGCTGCAACTAAGAGCTGCGGCCAGATATTCAACATGTTTCCGGAGGATGCCATGACTACCGTAATCCCCTTTGACAGTAAGGTCCGCGCAGTGAAAGCCGCTGCCCGACAGAGTCTGCAACCCGGCGAGGTATGCCTGCTGGGTGCAGGCCCTGGTGACCCTGACCTGATGACCATCAAAGGCATGCGCGCGCTTCAGGCCGCAGATGTGGTGGTTTACGACCGTCTCGCTAACCCTGAACTGCTCGATTTCACTGGGCAAGATTGCGAGAAAATCTATGTGGGCAAGCGCAAGGATCGCCACAGCCTGCCCCAGGGTCAGATTTGCGACCTGCTGGTGGCCCTTGCCCGCTGCGGTAAAAAGGTGGTGCGACTGAAAGGTGGCGATCCCTTTATCTTTGGCCGCGGCGGTGAAGAGATCGACGTGCTGGAAGCAAACAATATCCCCTGGCAGGTGATTCCCGGTATCACTGCCGCTACGGGCTGCGCCGCCAGCACCGGTATTCCTTTAACCCATCGCGACTGCGCCCATGCCCTGACTTTTATTACCGCCCATCGCCGCGATACCGGGCTGACCTTTAACTGGGAGTTGGCATTGCAAAAGGACCAAACCGTGGTGTTTTACATGGGCCTTTCAGTGGTGGCGGAGATCGCCGAGGGGCTGATTGCCCGGGGTAAATCTGCTGCTACACCGATTGCCGTGATCGCCAATGGCACCCGTCAGGAGCAGCAGGTGGTGGTCTCTACTCTGGCTGGTATTGGCAAAGCCCTGGCCAGTAGTGACCTGCCATCACCGGCCCTGATTGTGATGGGTGAAGTGGTGGCGCTGCGCGGGCAACTCCAGGCAGTGGTAGAACAGATCGGGGCAGCGGTGTGACTGTGACCTTTCAGTACAGTTTTCACAGCGTAGCAAGCTTTGTTGCCAGGAACTCTTTTGGCAAGAGCTGTGTTGCCAGGAGTTGTGTTGCCAAGACAGGGCGCCAACCAGCGTTGCAGCTAATAGTGCTGCGCCATAATGGATCGTCGCCGCTGGCTGGGGGCAGGCATTGGGTTCATTTTGGTGCCCGGTGTTGTGGGATGAGGCACGAAAGCGTGCAACCGGTGCAGAGTATTTTTCTAAGCCTTTGAAAATGAATCGTTAAATTATGGGTTGTTCGGTGGCATGGTTTTTGTATAAACGTACCTGTGTTGTGCACTGTGTGATCTGCCCTGTTTGGGCCTTCCCGGGTTTTGCCTGGCACATGCTCTGAAATGGGCACAGGTAACATCCCCGTAGCTGTTTCCACCTACACCCTTCGCTGATGATGGCGCCGGACCTCAGGTCCGATGCCGTGGCGTGTTATGTTTTTTGCAATATTTTTTGAGTTGAAAGGGAGCGTTTGAGATGTCGTCTTCAAAAGTGAATTTACTGGATATTCAGGATCCGAAAATACGGACTCTGCACCTGACCTGGGTGGCGTTTTTCCTGTCGTTTGTGGTGTGGTTCAACCACGCCCCCCTGAAGCCGTTGATCATGGAGACCTTCAACATGTCGGTGGATCAGTGGAAAGCCCTGCTGACCCTGAACGTGGCGCTGACCATTCCGGCGCGAATCATTATCGGTATGCTGGTGGACCGCTTTGGTCCCCGCAATGTCTTCTCCTCCTTGCTGGTGCTGGCGGGCATATTTTGTTGTTTATTTGCCTTCGCCCAGACTTACCAGCAACTGGCGCTACTGCGGCTGTTACTCGGCTTTGTTGGCGCCGGTTTTGTTATTGGTATCCGCATGGTGGGTGAGTGGTTCCCTGCCAAAAGCGTCGGCCTGGCCCAGGGTATTTACGGTGGCTGGGGCAACTTTGGTTCTGCCGCCGCCGCCTTTACCCTGCCAACCCTGGCAATCGTGGTGTTTGGCGGTGAGAACGGCTGGCGCTATTCTGTGACGGCTACAGGCGTGCTCGCCTTTGCCTACGGTATTTTCTATTTCCTGCGGGCAAAAAATACCCCCAAGGGTTCAACCTATTTCAAGCCCAAGCGCAGCGGTGGCCTGGAGGTAAGCAGCAAGCGCGATTACTGGCTGTATATCCTGATGAATGTGCCCATGTATGTCATTTTGTCAGTGATGGTTTGGAAGCTCTCACCTGCGGGCACGAGCCTGATCAGCGAGATGACGGCCAACGTCTGCTATGTGCTTTTTGTTGTGTTGTTTGTTTTTCAGTATTCCCAGATTCGCAAGGTCAACAAGGAAATGCTCACCCACGGGGTGGCGGAATCCGACAAGTACGAGTTCAAGCAGGTGGCGGTGCTGGCCTGGGCCTATTTTGTGACCTTTGGCTCCGAGTTGGCGGTGGTATCCATGCTGCCCGGGTTTTTCCTCGACACTTACCAGGGTATGTCGCTGGCAGCAGCGGGCGCGCTGGGCAGTGCCTTTGCCTTTATGAACCTGGTGGCGCGGCCCAGCGGCGGCTGGTTCAGTGACAAATTTGGCCGCCGCAAATCCCTCACCCTGCTGATTGGTGGCCTCAGCATCGGCTATTTCGTATTGTCGCAGATCACCAGCGGCTGGCCGGTATTGCTGGCTGTGGTCGCTGTGATGTGCTGTTCGTTCTTTGTGCAGGCGGGGGAGGGCGCTGTGTTTGCGATTGTGCCCCTCATCAAGCGCCGTATGACCGGTCAGATCGCCGGCATCACCGGCGCCTTTGGCAACGTCGGCGCCGTGACCTACCTGACGGCCTTTACCTTTGTGGATACCTCAACCTTTTTCGTGATTATTGCGGTATCCGCCATTGCGGTGATGTTCCTTACCCAGTTCATCAGCGAGCCCAGCGGTCACACCACGGAAGTGTTGCCCGATGGCACAGTGCAACTGATTGAAGTCAGTTGATCTGCAGATGGCATAGAATCACTGCTCACGGTCGCCAGGTTATCCACCATGTCACTTGAGCACATGTCGTCCCGCCTTGATGTTGTCGTTGGTCAGTATTCCAGCGCCGGGATCAAGGCGGTCAACGAGGATGCCATCGGGATTCGCATTCCCGATGGCTCAGCGCTGATCGCCAAGGGGATTGTGGCGGTAATTGCCGATGGCGTCAGTGCCTCCGAAGGCGGCAAGGTAGCCAGCGCGACAGCGGTCAGCGGTTTTTTGTCGGATTACTACTCCACCCACGATACCTGGTCGGTGGAGACCTCGGGCAGCAAAGTGCTCAATGCACTCAACCGCTGGCTGTACGGCCAGGGCCAGCACTACACCACCGCCGAGAAAGGTTATGTCACCACTTTCAGTGCGGTGATTCTCAAGTCCTCCTCCGCCTATGTGTTCCATGTCGGCGACAGTCGCATATACCGTATCCGCGCTGGCGACATCGAGCAGATTACCCGCGACCACGCCACCGCCGTGGGCAATGGCCAGCGCTACCTTGCCCGGGCGGTGGGTATTGATCTCAATCTCGATGTGGATTTTCACCGCCTTGATCTGTTGGCGGGGGATCTGTTTGTGCTCACCACCGATGGCGTGCACGAATGGCTGAAAACCCGTGAATTGCAGGATCTGCTGCACACTGTCGTTAGCGAAAATACTGTCGATGCCAGGGCTATGGACAGCGCCTGCGAGCAAATCGTGGCGCGCGCCATGGGCAACGGCAGCACCGACAATCTCAGCATCCAGCTGCTGCGCATCAACAACCCGGGCCAGCCCGAACACGATGATGTCCTGGCCAGTGTCAGCACCCTGCCGTTTCCTCCCGCCCTACAACCGGGGCAGATTATTGATGGCTGGAAGGTGCTGTCAGAAATCCAGGCCACCAGCCGCAGCGAAGTCTATCTGGTCGAAAACCAGGCAGATGGCACAAAGGCTGTGCTCAAGGCCCCCTCCGCCAACTTTATGGATGATCCTGAATATATCGAACGCTTTATCATGGAAGAGTGGGTGGGCAGTCGCATCGCCAGCGCCAATGTGGTGAAAGTGATCAAGCCGCCCCAGGGGCGCAAGTTTCTCTACTACCTGACGGAATACGTCAGCGGGCCAACACTGGGGCAGTTGCTGCGCGAGCGCACCCGGCTGTCGGTGGTCGATGCCCAGAACATCATCATTCAGGCCATATCCGGGCTGCGCGCCTTCCACCGCCGCGATGTGCTGCACCAGGATATCAAGCCCGACAACATGATCTATTCCGACAAGGGCGTGCGGATTATTGATTTCGGCTCCTGCCATGTAGCGGGCGTGGGCGAAATCAAAACCCGCATCAGCCGCCAGAAAACCCTGGGAACCCGCGACTATTGCGCGCCGGAGTATCTGCTCAATACAACCATTTCGGCCAAAAGCGACCAGTTTTCCCTCGGTGTGCTGCTTTACGAACTGCTCACCGGCAAGCATCCCTTCGGCGCGACTTATCATAAATGCGTGGAAGAAAAGGATTTTGCGCGCCTGCATTACACCCCCAGCTACAAACTCAACCCCCTGGTGCCGGTGTGGCTCGACGGTGCAATCCGCCGGGCGTTGAGCATTGATCCTGAAAAGCGTTATCCCGCGCTATCGGAATTCGCCCAGGATATCCAGCGCCCCAACCCCGCCTATGAGAGTGATCGCCAGGTTATGGCTGACCGCTTTAACTCAGTGAGATTCTGGAAAGTCGTTGCCGGAGTCCTGCTGTTGGCGAATCTGTTGACGTGGCTGATCGTACTTTGAGCCAGCGTTGAGTTCCTTAAAGCGAGTGTGACGCACCATTTTAATAAACCCGAGGTTAAGCTGACCTTGCTCCTTGCTCCTTGCTCCTTGCTCCTTGCTCCTTGCTCCTTGCTCCCCGGTTAAGATGGGTGTTGATTGCCACTGAAAACTATGGAATATTGAGCCGCTCGGGGCGAAAGTCGATAGTACGTCAACTGTAGCGACGCACAGGCTCGATCTCACAGATGCATTTGAGAAAGGAAACCATGACATGGAAGTAGCCCCATCCTCGATACCAGCCCCTACACCTTATCAAGTCGGCCTGATTCACCAAAAATTATCAGGCCGCTGGCCTTTATTGCGCCTTGTGTTTGATGATGAAAATATAAAATCTTTATATTTCAGTCTGTTGGGTGTAGTGGCGGCAGTGGTGGAAAAATTAAAAGGCCGCCTGCTAATAATTATTATGAGGCCAGCGGCCTCATTAACACGCTGTTATACGCAAATTCAGTCCGGAGAGAATTTTAGGTCAGGGGCGCCATGTCAATAAAAAGTATACAAAAATTAAAGCAATTCGGTATCTTCCAAGATCATACGAACAGCAATGCTAAAGATTTCGGAAAATACAATTTGTTCTATGGGTGGAATGGAAGCGGAAAATCTACGCTTTCGGGTTTGTTTCGGTGTATCGAGAATAAAGTCACTTCAAGTAAATTCCCTTCTTCGGAATTCTCGGTAAGCGTAGACAGCGGCACGCCTATCACACAAGCGAACGTGGCGAATTCTGAGCTAAACATATATACCTTTAACCATGACTTTATTGATGAAAACATTTCATGGAACAGCACTGTAAAAAGTATATTGCTTGTTGATAAAGAGAAGATTGAAGAACGTGAAAAACTAGAACGGTTAAAAAAAGAACAGGAAGTCGATAGCAAAGCACGCGGCATAGAAGCTGAAGCAATAAAGAAACTTGATAGCGCAGTTTCAAAATTTGAAACCGATAGCGCGCGACATATGAAGACAAGTCTTCAATCCATTGACACTACAGACAGTTACTACCTTAACTACGATAAGCGTAAATTTGGAAAATTCATAGAAGACCACCTTGAAGAAAGCAAGTCGGACGACTCGCTTCTTGATGACCAACAAATTGTTGAATTAACCAATGCCGCGAAGCCTGATCAAAAGTCCTCGATCACCTTTAATCAACAGACCATTAATCAAGAAATCTTCACCAAAGCAAAAGAACGTCTTGATGATCTTTTAAAAACCAGCGTGGTTAGTCAAACTATCCAGCGGCTTGTTGAACATGGCGATATAAAGTCTTGGGTTGAAACTGGTCTTGATCTTCATAAGCGTCACGATACAAACCAGTGCGAATACTGTGGAAACACCATCACGGAAGAACGCACCAAACAACTTGAAGCCCACTTTAATGACGATTACAAAGCCTTTCAAACCCGGCTTGAAGGTGCTGATGGCTGGCTTGCTGGTCAATATATTCAGCCCCCAATACTACCCGCTACAAGTGATTTTTACGACGAATTCAAAAGCGGGTACGGTGAAGCCTGTACAGCATTAGAAAAAGCTATCACAGCCTTAAACGGAGAAATAGCAGTGTGGCACACTGTGCTAAAGGAAAAGACTGCCAATCCGCTTGAAACTGGTCTAACGGTAGAAGTTATCAGTGAATCATCCGTGAAGGCGTTTAACGATGCTATGACCGATATTGGCGCGGCTGTTGATAAGCACAACCATAAGTCAGGAAATTTCAAAGAAGAAACTGATAAAGCTAAAAAGCGACTTGAACTTCACTACGCAACTACTGAAGTGAAATCATTCGGGTATCACGAGAAGAAAAAAGAAGTCGTTGATCGCTCTGCCGCAAATGAAACGCTAAAAACAACAATTAACACTAGAAACACAGAAATTCGAACGCTTGAAGATTCACTATCAAATGAAGGCCTGGGCGCTGACCAGTTTAATGAATCACTTCATAAGTTTCTTGGGCGCAGTGAATTGACCCTTCGATTCAATCCGGTTAAAAAAGGGTATGAAATACTTCGGAACGATTCGGAACAGGTTGACGGTAATTTAAGTGAAGGTGAAAAGACAGCTATTGCTTTCGTCTACTTCATAACCAAGTTGAAAGAAAATGACAACAACATTGAAGATACTATTGTTGTTGTAGATGACCCCATTTCAAGTTTCGACTCCAATCACCTTTTCCACGCTTACTCATTTATGAAAGTGAACTGTGAAAAAGCAAAGCAACTGTTTGTTCTTACCCACAACTTCACGTTCTTCAAGTTGGTTCGTGATTGGATTTCACGGAAGAATAAACGTGACAATCAGAATATTGCAAATTTCTACGTTGTTAAGGCAAACAACGGAGTGCCACGAACTTCAACTTATACAAACGCCGAACCAGCATTAACCTTATATAATTCAGAATATCATTACATATTTTCACGGCTGAATTCGTTAAAAAATCAACAGACGCTTGAAACGGACGATCATTTTCTTGCCGCCAATTTATCCCGAAAACTACTTGAATCCTTCTTGTCATTCAAATTCCCAAAGAACCGGGGCAATTTCGCCAACTTGTTTAATACGGCCGTTTCAGCAAGTCAGAACCCTGAAGACGAAGGGAAGGAAAAGATTAGAAAGTTCATCAATGAATATTCACATAATGACCTTATTGAAACCAATGAAGACTTTGTTGAAAACCTGATTGGTGAAGGCGTTTCAGTCATTTCAGATATTTTTGACTGGATAAATGAACTGGACGAAAAGCACTATCAAGAAATGATGGAAGTCGTGTCTTGAGTAGGAATGCGTATAACAAGGCGCTGCTGTCGGACAATTTTTCCGCTGCGCTCCAAAATTGCCGCAGAGCGCGGCGTTAAATGTCTATGAAGATTTTCGTTTTTTCCACAGACGACCGAGGTCTTGAAGTATTCGGATCAAAAGAAGCCGCTATTGCTGCTTGCGAGGGAATCGACGTTGAAAACGGAGAATGTTTATTCTGGGACGAGCATGGCATTAGCTTAGAGGCAGTATTCTCAAAGCCGAATAAGCGGGGCAGTTTCACAGTTGTTTCAGGCGTGTACGATTTGCGGCCTTTTCCGGAGGGGCTGGAGCTCATGGAAGTTCTACCAAATGTAGTCTACGTAGAGGGGCATGGCATGTTTAATTCTGTAGCAGAAATCCGGCAACATTTAACAAGGTAAGGCAGCGCGACGCCAAAAAGCGGCGCGTCTGCTTACGGCGTTAGGCGAAAAATGAGGAATCGATATGGCAACAACTGATTGGGATCTTGCGGGCACTTTTCAAACCAGATTTCGGCATACATTCAATTCCCTTCAAAAACTTGTAATGGCTATGGCGGATTATGAGAAAAACAAAGGAAAGAAAACTCTATTCGGGAAAGATAAGGGGTTGAACTCTTACAAGAAATTTGAAGACGTATTGAGAGACACTTTATTGGCAATGGTTGTCGATGGCGCAGTTACAAGGAATGTTGGCGCAAAAGAATGCCGTGAAACACTTACCGAAATGATCGCAGCCTTTGCTGAGGTTTTTCCAAATTGGCAAGACGCATATTCCTTCGCAGAACATTATTTTATCCACAATGTGGATACTGCTGAAGCCAGAATACAACAGATGCTAACCCAATAACATAAACACTGAGAGGGTGCGGAAATGGGGTTATGGGATTCACTATTTGGTAAAAAAGTAACCATTCAGGGCCAAGACGAGAATGGCAATCCGTTTGAAAAACAAGTTTCTGAAAAGCAATTTAAAGAATGGGAGCGGAATGGCCTTCTAAGCAAACAAGAGGTCGTCGAAGTTCACGTTCTTGACCCCAAAGGAAGTTATACGGCTCATTGGAAAGTTGGCGATGATATCCCTGTTGATGTAGTAGAGAAATTCAAGAATCCGGCCACAAACAAAATCTATGCGCTTACGGTGTACGAAGCGGGGAATCCAAAAACAAGTGTACTGCCTCATGCCAAATGGTTGGAAGTCAAGGCGGCAATGGGTGAATAATTCGTCTAAAAAAAACATCAAAACGAACGCCATAGTCTCCGCGTCTCTTGCGCATGGCTTCGCCATTTTATGCGCAACAGCCGCTCCGCTATGGCTCCTTTTATGGTGGCGTTATCCACCAAGGCCATGCCATGAAAGAACCCACGGCTCCTGATATAGCAGCTTCATTCGAATTCCACAGGCGACATCCTGAGATTTCTATAGATCAATACGTCAAAGCAAAAGCACTGGACCTTGCTGAATCAATTCAGGGCTTGGAGAAGATATATCTCGATAAACGCTTTTGGGTGCTGCTTCGTGATGCCCACATGGGGCGGTCAAAAATTCAGGCTGCCTATGAGCTGCTCGGCAAGATAAGAAGCGCCGTAACGAGCGGAAAAGTTCTCTGTCCGATTAGTGAGTCCGTGTTTATGGAGTTGCTGAAGCAGCAAGATCTAACAACCCGGGAAGCCACAGCAGAGCTAATTGATGAATTCAGTCATGGCATAACGCTGGTTCCTTACGAACAACGGGTTGCGCAGGAGCTGGTTAGTGTCATTGCTGTGCCGATATCCAACGGTGCTCAGTATCATGAGCCCAAAGACCTGGTGTGGTCGAAGCTCAGCTATGTGTTGGGCGTAGTGCACCCTTCCGAGACAGCCTTTGCTCCGGAAGAGGAGCTCGTCATTCAAAAGTCATTTTTCGACCATATGTGGCAGATTCCATTGGTTGAAGTGCTTTCCTATCTGGAGGACGGAACATTTTTTCCCCCAGAGAAGTTTGGTGAAACAGCAGGCAAACTGAATGAGCTCAATCGAATTCATCAAGGTGAGGTGAAGAACTTCAAGCAGGTCTATCTTGACGAAATCCGCGGTGCGTTGAGTCTGTTCATGCATGTGCCCCGCATGTGGTCGGAAAATGAATATGAGAGGGTATCGGGCGTTTCGGCTGCGTGCTCGGACCATGAAATACAGGAGCGTGAACAGAAATGGCATACAGTATTCGGAAACTTGGTCACAAAGAGGTCCGTGGCACTGAGATTGCCGAGTCTGCATGTTCCTGCCCTCTGTCATGCTGCGGTTCGCTGGGATAAAGGGAGGAAATTGGTAGCGAATGATTTCTACGATTTTCACCATGCGGCAGCCGCAGTTGGATACTGTATAGCTTTTATGACGGAGAAACCGTTAAGGTCACTTCTTCAGCAAAAGCATCTCCAATTGGGGAACGACTATCCATGTGTGGTCATTGCTGACATAAATGAAGCCGTAGAATGGGTTGGGGAGCGAGTTGGTCGCTACAAGTAGCTGCACCGGACTCGCTACCGCTCGCTCGGTGAGCTAGGCGTTGAATTCTCGGAGGCTTTATGCCAATGGTCGGACCCGAAGGGCTAGATGAGTTTGCAGACGAATGTGCGTCAGCACTTTTTGTTGATTCGCCTACTAAGTTTTTTTATCCGGATGTTTGCAATTTTACAAACTGGCCTGTCGACGAAATTAAGCAATTGAACGGTGAGACTCTCAAGAGCTTAAGGGGGGCTGGAAATGTCTATGCAATCTACACGAGGCGAGTAGGTGAGAGTTGGTCGGCAGTTTATGTGGGTCAAAGAAAAAGCACAGAACTGCGTGAGAGAATAACTCAGCATCTGATAAATAAAGATATTCGTACGGGTTCTATGCTAGAAGCGGTAAAAACTGCGATCTCTGACGGAAGGGAAATGGCTATTTCCTTTATTCAGGTTGAACCTGAATCGCTGAGGCTATATGTTGAAGAAATGATAATTTCCAAGAATAAAGCACAGTTGCCATGGAATACGCATGGGTAAAATTTAACAAGGTCAGGCACAGCGACGGCTTTTTCGTTGCGGCTTCGCCTTCACTAAAAAGCCGCGCGTGCTGGCGGCGTTAGAGCATCTATGAACCTCAACGAATCTCTCAAATCCGCAAAAGAAATTAGTTTTTGGCTTCACCATAAGGTTGGTGAAATAGATATTCCGAACAGGAAAAGAGAAGTGGCTGCTGTTTCTCTCTTCCAACAAACTCTCGATATTACAGATGCGATTGTATTGCTGCTGGAGAGCAACCTCCCCGGACCGGCTTTAGCGCTCGTCAGGCCCATGCATGAAGGCTATGTCAGGGCGGTGTGGTTATTGAATCATGCAAGTGATGATAGCGTAGACAAATTTATCCGTGGTAAATGCCCAAATTTCAAAGCGCTACTTGAGGAAATTGGGGATGCGCCAGAAACGGGAGGGTCTTGGATCAAAGGAATGACAGAGATGAATTTGAAGGATTTTCACGGCTTGACGCATGGTGGAATGGAGCACGTTGTCAGGCGAATAGTTGACGATTCAATTGAACCTAACTATACAGAATTAGAACTATTTAATGTGGTAAAAGCACGGAAACAATACTGCATAAATATAGTGGTTTACCTATTTACACTAATTGAGAATGAGTCAGGGTTGGCAGAGTTAAACCAGAAGAGAAGGGAGTGGAAAAAAGCTCTCTAACAAGCACGCGCAGTTTGCCGCTGAAAACCGCGGCGGGACAGCCAAAACGCTTTGCTTATTTGTCTGCCCCTGGCGTGAGCGTTAGAAGCACGAATTACCCACGAACAGTAGACACCTTCTATAGTTAGAAAACCTAGAGTGAACTGCTCACCCTGGCCCATTCAGTGGTTACCTGGCGGTGGCCTGCTATTATTTATCCACATGGCGGACTATTGAGGAGCGATATCATGACCAAACACAACGTATGCGATGAAAGCGATATCCCGGTAGGTGACAAGAAACCTTTCAAGCTAGGGGATACCAAATTGGTTGTGTATCACCTGCAAGACGGCTTTTACGCCACTCAACACTCCTGCACCCACCTTTTCGCGCCTCTTGGCAAGGGCAAGATTGTCGAGGATTGTCAGATCCAGTGCCCTTTTCACCGGGCGCGCTTTGATATCCGTAGCGGCGATGTGGTGGAATGGGCCAATTTCCCTCCCGGCGTTCAGTTGCTCAACGGCTTGCGTGGCGAGAAATCATTGAAAACCTATCCCGTCAGTGTGGAAAACGGCAAGGTGATGGTGGAGCTTTGAGCGCTATTTTCCTGCGCACCTGAATAAACAGCCTATACACCTGCTCTTCTCTGATCGCCTGCGGGTGATGGGCAAGCCTGTGGCATTTGCTCCCCTTTACGCTAAATACCCTCTTTGGTGCGCTGGTGGCTATCAAGAGCACCATATTTGTGCGGCACGCCGGGCGGCGTGTGTGCGATGCTGTGGCTTTACGGCGACCGGAAGCATAACTGATTGAAATGAGTGGAGTTATCTGGGCGACTTTGTTGGCACGCATATTGAATAATAAATACTGTGAACAACATGTCGTATTGGACGGCATATCATCAATCCCCCTGTAGCTGCCACTGCTGGCACTACCAGTTTGCGTTAAAACATTCCCTGGGTAACGAAGCCCTTGCCACTGAATTGCGGCAAGGGTTTTTTTTCATGGGGCGCAAACAGGTTTCACCGCTACAGGGAACAGGCGTCAAGAGAGGTTCTGGTCATGGAAAAACACAAGGTGGCAACACAAAAAATCGTCGTGGTGGGCAATGGCATGGTGGGGCACCACTATGTGGATCAGTTGCTGCAACAGAACCTGAATGTGGAGATCACGGTGATCGGCGCCGAGCCGCGCCCCGCCTATGATCGGGTGCATCTGTCGGAGTTCTTTGCCGGTAAAAAACCCGAGGAACTGGCGCTGACTACCCGCGAGTTTTACCACGACAACGGTGTAAAAGCCCACTTTGGCGATGCCGTCAAACAGATCCTGCGGGAGGAAAAAGCCGTTGTCACCGCATCGGGGCGGCGTTTTGACTACGACAAGCTGGTGCTGGCTACCGGTTCCTATCCGTTCGTTCCGCCGATTCCCGGTTCAAGCCACGATCTGTGCCTGACCTACCGCACCATTGATGACCTCGGCGCCATCAAGCATGCCGCCGAGGGCGCTTCTGTGGGTGTTGTGGTGGGTGGCGGTCTGCTGGGTCTGGAATGCGCCAACGCCATCAAGAACCTGGGTCTTGAAGCCCATGTGGTGGAGTTTGCCCCCGGCCTGATGGGCGTGCAGCTGGACGAAGGCGGCAGCAAGATGCTGCGCCGCAAGATCGAAGCGCTGGGTGTGTATATCCACACCAGCACTGGCACCAGGGAAATTGTTGCGGGTGATGCGTGTAAATTGCGCATGAATTTCGGCGATGACAAGCATCTCGAAACCGACATGATCGTGTTCTCCGCCGGTATCCGCCCCTATGACCAGCTGGCCCGCGACTGTGGCCTGGACGTGGGTGAGCGAGGCGGTGTGGTGGTGGATTACCACTGCCGCACCACGGATTCCGACATTTTTGCCATTGGTGAGTGTGCGTCCTACGGCAACTTTATTTATGGCCTGGTGGCCCCCGGTTACCGTATGGCGGAAGTGGCCGTCAGCCAGTTGACCGATACCAAGTCGGTGTTCAAGGGCGCTGATATGAGCACCAAGCTCAAGCTGCTGGGTGTGGATGTGGGTTCCATCGGCGATTCCCATGGCCGCCAGGAGGGTTCAATATCCTACGTGTTCTCCGACGAGCGTGAAGAAATCTACAAGCGCATCAACATCAGCGCCGATGGCAAAACTCTGCTCGGCGCGGTGCTGGTGGGCGACTGCGACGATTACGACACCTTGCTGCAATACTTCCTCAACGGTATCGAGTTGCCCGCCAGCCCTGAATCGCTGATCCTGCCCTCCGTGGCGGGCGGCGCACCCAAGCTTGGCCCGGCGGCACTGCCCCTGGCGGCGACTATCTGTTCCTGCCACAACGTCAGCAAGGGCTCGATTGTGGATGCCATCGACGCCGGTTGCTGCTCGCTGGGGGATATCAAATCCTCCACCAAGGCCAGCACCGGCTGCGGCGGTTGCAGCGCGCTGCTCAAATCCGTGGTGGATTACGAGCTGGAAGCCCGCGGTGTGAGCGTGGACAAAAGCATCTGTGAGCACTTTCCCTACACCCGCCAGGAAATTTTCCACCTCTGCAAGGTCAATCAAATCCGCACCTTCGACGAGCTGCTGGAAAAACACGGAAGCGGCAAGGGTTGTGAAATCTGCAAACCTGCGGCAGCGTCGATTCTCGCCTCGCTGTGGAACGATTATGTGCTGAAGGACAAGCACGCAGGTTTGCAGGATACCAACGACCGTTTCCTCGCCAATATGCAAAAAGATGGTACCTATTCCGTGGTGCCGCGCATTCCGGGCGGCGAAATCACTCCCGACAAACTGATTGTGCTGGGCCAGGTAGGCAAGAAGTATGGCCTTTACACCAAGATTACCGGCGGACAAAGAGTAGACCTGTTTGGCGCCCATATGAGTGATCTGCCCGCCATCTGGAAAGAGCTGGTGGATGCCGGTTTTGAAACCGGCCACGCCTACGGCAAAGCGCTGCGCACGGTCAAATCCTGCGTCGGTTCCACCTGGTGTCGCTACGGCGTGCAGGACAGCGTGACCATGGCGATCTACATCGAAAACCGCTACAAGGGTTTGCGCTCGCCCCACAAGCTGAAATCTGCGGTGTCGGGCTGTACCCGTGAATGTGCCGAGGCCCAGTCGAAGGATTTTGGCGTTATCGCCACCGAGAACGGCTGGAACCTCTACCTGTGCGGTAACGGCGGCATGAAGCCCCGCCACGCCGACCTGTTCGCCACCGATATCGATGACGAAACCCTGATCAAATATATCGACCGCTTTTTGATGTTCTACGTGCGCACCGCTGATCGCCTGCAACGCACCTCGGTGTGGCTCGAAAACCTCGAAGGTGGACTCGACTACCTGCGCGAAGTGATTGTCGACGACAAGCTGGGACTCTGCGCCGAGTTGGAAGAACAGATGAATGCCGTAGTAGGCACCTACCAGTGCGAGTGGAAAACCACCATCGACGACCCGGAAAAACTCAAGCGCTTCCGCCAGTTCGTCAACGCCCCGGAGGCCAAAGACAGCAACGTGATTTTTGTTGAAGAGCGCGGCCAGTTGCGACCTGCCAAGGACGAAGAGCGGCTGGATATTATTGCCAAGTCGGCGTGATTTTTGAGGTCTGAAGTCGGATGTCTGAAGTCTGATGCAAGCACATATTGGCAGCAGTGCGCTCTTATCTTAAGCGTCAGACTTCCGACTTCAGACGTCAGACTAAAAACGAGGAAGAGGAATGAAAGTGTTAAAAGCAAACCAATGGCAGCCCCTGTGCGCTATCAGTGACCTGGTTGAAAACGCCGGCATCTGCGCGCTGGTTGACGGCGAGCAGGTAGCGATTTTTTACCTGCCCGCAGAAATCCCTCGTGTGTATGCCATCGGCAATCACGACCCGATCGGCAAGGCGAATGTGCTGTCGCGCGGCATCGTCGGTGATATCAAGGGCGAGCTGGTGGTGGCCTCACCGCTGTACAAGCAGCATTTCAGCCTGCTGACCGGCAAGTGCCTGGAAGACGATAGCGCCAGCGTGCCGGTGTACGAAGTGGTGCTGGATGGCGACAAGGTACTGATCGAGGTGTGACGGAAGTGATTCTGTCGGCAATGGACTTTTGTAGAGATTGAGTGGAGCCGCAATGATATTTGGCAGAAAGAAACCCAAGCCCATCGTCATTCCCACCAAGCCGGTGAAGGAGTGGAAACTCACTACCTGTAACTACTGTTCCACCGGCTGCTCCATCGAGATTGGCCTCGATGACAATGGCCGCGTGGTAACCAGTCGCGGTGACGCCAGCGCTGATGTCAATCGCGGCAAACTGTGCATCAAGGGCATTCTCGAACACGAGTTGTTTGAATCACCGGGGCGCGGTGTGCAGCCGTTGATTCGCAACCGCTTTCAGGATGAATTTGTGCCCGCCGACTGGGATACGGCGCTCGATCTCAGCGCCCGCAAAATCAAGGAAATCCAGGAAAAATACGGTCGCGATTCCTTTGCCGTGGTGTCCACCGGGCAGCTGCTCACCGAGGAGTTTTACACTCTCGGCAAGCTGGTGCGGGGCTGTATCGGCACCAACAATTACGACGGCAATACCACACTGTGCATGGCGTCGGCGGTGTCGGGCTACAAGCGTTCCTTCGGTTCCGATGGCCCGCCCGGTTGCTACGAAGATTTTGAACACACCGAATGCCTGATGGCCTTTGGTTCCAACCTGCCCGAACAGCACCCGATTATTTATTGGCGCCTTAAGGAAGCGCGCGAAAAGCGCCACTTTCCCCTGATTGTGATAGACCCTCGCGTTACCATGCTGGCGCAGTTTGCCGATATCCACCTGCCCATTACCCCTGGCACCGATTGCGTGCTGATCAACGCCATGCTGCACGTGATTATTTCCGAGGGGTTGCACGATGAAAACTACATCAGTGCACACACCAAGGGTTTTGAAGAACTGAAAGCACTGGTAGCCGACTACAACCCCATCCAGGCCCAGCATATCTGTGGTATCGACGAAGATATGATTCGCCATGTGGCGCGCCTGTATGCCAGGGCCGGTTCTGCCATGTCGATCTGGACCATGGGCATCAATCAGAGCACCCACGGCTCTGATGGCGTGGTCAACATCAACAACCTCAACCTGGTGACCGGCAATATCGGCAAGCCGGGCGGCACCAGCCTGTCGATTACCGGCCAGTGCAACGCCATGGGTACCCGCGAGTGGTCATCCTGTTCCGGTCTGCCCGGTTACCGCTTGCTGGAAAAACCCGAGCACCGTGAAGAAATCGGCAAATTCTGGGGTGTGGACCCGGAATTCTTCCCGAAAAAACGCGGCCTGGCGCAGACCGATATTTTCCCCGCCATCGAGTCCGGCGAAATCAAGGGCCTGTGGCTGGTGGCCACCAACCCCATGACCTCCATGCCCAACCTGGGTCGTATCCGCAAGATGATGGAAAAGCTTGAATTTCTCATCGTCCAGGATGTGTATGTGGATGTGGAAACCAACAAGTATTCCCACGTCTACCTGCCCGCCGCTGTGTGGGCCGAAAAGGAAGGCTGCCACACTAACACCGAGCGGCGCGTCAACCTGACCCGCAATGTGCTCAAGCCCTATGCCGACTCGCAGACGGATCTGTGGATTTTCAACCAGATGGCCAAGCGCTTTGAAAACGGCCAGAAAATTCATTTTCCCGAATCCGCCGAAGAAGCCTTCAACGAAATGCGCCAGCTGTCGGTGGGTGATAAACGCACCCTCGATATCTCCGGTATGACCTACGAGAAAATCGAAAAGGCGCGCGGCATTCAATGGCCCTACCGGGAAGGTGCTGACGATTTGAAAGGTGATCCGCGACTCTACAGCGATGGCCACTTTCAGACAGAGGATGGCCGCGCCAACCTGATTGCCATCCGCTTTCGCGACAACAACGAAAAGCCCGATGATGATTACCCGTTCTGGTGCAACAGTGGCCGCGTGGTGGAACACTTCCACACCCGCACACGCACCGGCAAGATCGGCAACTGCAACAAGTTCAGCCCCACCCCTTACATGGAAATCAACCCCGATGCCGCCGAGGCGCTGGGTATTGAGCAGATGACCTATGTGCGTCTGCTGTCGCGCCGTGGCGATGCGGTGGTGCTGGCGCAGCTGACCCACCGTGTGCCGCGCAATATGATTTTTATCCCGTTCCATTTTTACGACTGCGTTAACCGCCTGACCCTGGGTCTGCTCGACCCCCATTCGCGCCAGCCTGCCTTCAAGCAGTGCGCAGTGCGTATCGAGAAGATTGACCAGCAGGAAGCGGCGCGACTCAACCTTGAACGCCGGGCATTTTAAGAGTGAGGCTGCAACCCATGACCAATTTGACGCAAGAAAACCTGGCTCGCAAGAACCTGGTACAAAAATCCCTCGCTGAAAATTCTGCTGCCGGCAACAGTACCCCGCAGGCAGATGGCAGCACCCTGTGGGAAATTCGCACCGGCGAACAGCCCTATGCGTTTTTGTCGGACAAGAAAATTGACGAGCGCAACCGTTACGGCCAGCAAATCGACCTGATTGATCTGGTCGGCGATCTGCTGCCCCGCGGCCGCTCGATGAACATCAACGACAACCCGGAAGTGGGTTGCAACCCCAACCGCAACAAGCAGCATTCGTTCTTTTTTACCGCTGACAACTGCATTGGTTGCCACGCCTGCGAAGCAGCCTGCGCGGAGAAAAACGAAACTCCCGCGCACCTGTCGTTCCGCTCGGTGGGCTATGTGGAGGGTGGCTCCTACCCGGATTACAAGCGCGTCAATATTTCCATGGCCTGTAACCACTGCGACGACCCGGTGTGTTTAAAGGGTTGCCCCACCGCCGCCTACACCAAGCACACCGAATACGGCGCTGTGCTGCAAGACCCGGAAACCTGCTTTGGGTGCGGCTACTGCACCTGGGTGTGCCCCTACAACGCGCCACAGCTCGATCCGGTCATGGGTCAGGTGTCCAAGTGCAATATGTGCGTGGATCGCCTCGAAGTGGGTCTCAAGCCCGCTTGTGTTTCTGCCTGCGTGGGCAATGCCCTGGATTTTGGCGTGGTGGAGAATATTCCGGAAAACCGCGAAGAGGCGAAAGTCAGTATTCCCGGCTTTCCCGACCCGGATATCACCCACCCCAATATCCGCTTCCAGCAGGTTAAAACCCTGCCCGATGAAATGAAGCGCACCGACTCCATGCCGGTCAAGTATCACCGCGATACCCAGGGCAACTACAAGCCCATGGTCGATCCGAAAAAAGGCCAGAAAAAGCACTGGAATCTGCAACGCCTCAGCTCCCGTGAAAATCCACTGGTGCTGTTTACCTTGGCAGCACAGGGCGCGCTGGGTGCGTTCACCGCCATTTTCCTCGGAGCACAGTTTGGCCTTCAGGGCTTTGCGGAATTTGCCAGCAGCGTGGTTTATGCGCCGCTGGTGATGGTGTGTCTGGGCATGGTGGCGTTCGGACTTTTCATGTCTACCCTGCATCTGGGCAAACCCCTGCGTTTTTACCGGGGTTTTAATAACCTGCGTCATTCACCGGTTGCGCGGGAAGGGTTGGGCATTGCTGTGTTTATGACCTTCTTGTCGCTGCACATACTCTTCAGTCTGCCGGGCAATAGTCTGTTCGCCATGTTGTGGACGTCGGTGGTGGGCGGCGATATCGGTCAACTGGTTAACCCTGCGATCGTTGCGCCCCTGGCATCGGTCAGCGGTTATCTGGCCATTGCCGGTGGTGCGGGCGGTCTGTTCTACATGATGCGCTGCTACCGCATACGGGCACGGCCTTTCTGGAATCACCTGCAGGTATACACCTCCTTTGGTGGCGCCATGCTGTATCTGGGCGCGCTGGTCACGGCGCTATTCATGATACCGGCCCTGATGATGGGCGGTGTGGATTACAGCCAGGTGCTGACCATCCTGGGCGGCTTGTTTGTGCTTGGTGTTGCCATTGAAGGGCTGGGGTTGATCAAGCACGCCCGCGACATGAGTGCCGCCGAGCATGAGGGTGCGGCTTCCCACTACATTCAGCGCACCACCTTTGGCAAAACCTATATCCTGCGCAATGTGCTAGTTGGCGTCAGCGGTGTTGCTGCCCTGGGTCTGCTTGTCGCTGGCGGCAGCAGTCTGCTGGCGCTGCTGGGTTGGGTTGTTACCGCCCTGGTGCTGGTGGCTGCCAGCCTGATCGGTCGCGCACTGTTCTATGTGCTGGTGATCCCCACCACCATGCCCGGTGCCTTCTTCTGGAAGAACAAGGGCTTTGAACAGCACGCCCGCGACATTGGCCTGGCCAATATGCCCCAGGTTGGTGTGGTGCCTGATCGGCATTGACAGGTGAGGGTGTAGAGCGCTGCAATCGGATCATCCTGAGCCCTGTGGTTCGACAGGCTCACCACGGACGGAGGGCAGGGACCCCGCTCATCCTGAGCTTGTCGAAGGGCACGAACGGGACCCCGCTCATCCTGAGCTTGTCGAAGGGCACGAACGGGCCCCGCCCATCCTGAGCTTGTCGAAGGGCACGAACGGGACTCCGCTCATCCTGAGCTTGTCGAAGGGCACGAACGGGCCCCGCCCATCCTGAGCTTGTCGAAGGGGACGAACGGGACTCCGCTCATCCTGAGCTTGTCGAAGGGCACGAACGGACCCCGCTCATCCTGAGCTTGTCGAAGGGCACGAACGGGCCCCGCCCATCCTGAGCTTGTCGAAGGGGACGAACGGGCCCCGCCCATCCTGAGCTTGTCGAAGGGGACGAACGGGACTCCGCTCATCCTGAGCTTGTCGAAGGGCCGGAGTTTTTCGAAGGGTCGGAGCCTGCTGAAGGGTCCTGAGCTTCTCGACGGGCAGTTGACCGCGCCAACCGTGATACCTCCTCCCAGTCACCGCGCATCATTGCCTCCTTCTTTTTCCGGCTCCAACCTTTAATCTGCTGCTCAGCCGACAAGGCTTCTTCGCGGGTAACAAAGGGCTGGCTGAAAACAAGAGTTACGGGCCGACGCTTGAATGTATAGCAACTTGGGATATCACCATTCTCATGTTGAGCAATACGACGATCGAGGTCATCCGTGTGCCCCGTGTAGTAGCTGTGATCGGCACAGCGGACTATATAAACCCATAATGGCTTCATGCCTGCCTCCGCAAATGGTCACTCGTTTTCCGTTGGTGAAGATTGTCGTTCTGTCCGTGTGGTGAGCATTCCCCTCCGTTCGTGTCCTTCGACAAGCTCAGGATGAGCGGGGTCTCGTTCGTGTCCTTCGACAAGCTCAGGATGAGCGGAGTCCCGTTCGTGGTGAGCCTGTCGAACCACAGAAAGCCCTTCGGCAAGCTCAGGGTGATCGGGGGGCTGGAGTGGAGCCACTGGTGGTGTGGTTAAAAGCCCGGGACTTGCGGTGCCGGACTTTTAACCATCAATGTTGATTATTGTGTAGCCTTGATTTTTTGCCTACCTGGCCTCATCCACATGTTCGCCTTTTTCATTGAGGAATTTGCCGAAAATATCGAAAGCGGTGTAGCTGCAGCAGTATTCCAGCACCTCGGCGATCTTGTCGCCTTTGAAAGTGAACAGGAAGTGATAGGCGTTTTCGTAGGTGCTGCCGTTGAGCATCTCACCGTAGGAGTCTGCTTCGACAGCGACCCGGTCGCCCTCGGCAGTCATGGCAATCAGGCGCAGCTGCAGGGGCTTTTTCATCCGCGCCGACATCAGGCGCGGGGCAGAGACGAACTGGTCGATGCCCCACTCGTAGCGCAGTACTGGCGGGTTGACGTTCTTGGATTTGATCCTGAAATCATCGCTGAGCAGGGAGCGGATTTTGTCCTCGTCCATGCTGTTGACGGCTTCGAAATATTTTTCAACGGTGCGTTTGTTGTTTTCTGCGCTCATGGTGATTGTTCCTGTTTATTGAGTTATGGAGAATTTATCGAGTTTATGAAAATAGCCTGGGCTTGGACGTTTCAAGCGGATGCCGCGCTCAGTGCCGGGGAATCCTGTATCTCAACTGAGCGGATCAACGGGCGGATGTTCACCGGTACCGCGGACATTCTCGGCATGGCGTTGATGGGGTCCAGATCCCGGTCGGTGCTGATCAGCAGGCCGGTGTTGGAGCCATCGCGCTGGTAATCGGTCTCGTCCGGCAGGGTGCCCCAGCCGTGGCTGATGGACACCACGCCGGGCCGCACACTGTCATCGGCCTTGACCTCGGCAGGGATGCTGCCGGCATCGGAGCTGATTTCTATCCGGTCACCTTCTGCAATACCGAGGGCAGCCAGTTCATCCGGATGCAGGTAGGCATAGTTGTAGGGCATGCGCTCGCGTATGGCGGGCACATTGCGGTGGCAGGAGTTCTGCACATCCCGCAAGCGGCGGGTGGCGAGGCGGTGGGTAAACACCTGGCCATTGCTGACATAGGCACCGTGGCTGACTGTTTGCCGATACACCTCGGCCATTTCCGCAGACACATCAGGTGGCATCACCGTGAAGCGGTCATGGTGGTCTGGTTCAGCGGCTTGCACATAGAGCGGATCGACATCAAAGATGCCGCCCAGCTCCATGGCCTTCAGTTCCTCGAAGGGCACCGGTGCATGGCGCGCCACCAGGGCCAGCAGGCTGTCGGTGGTGGGCTGGCTGGACATGTCGAGCGGCACTCCGTCATAGGTCAGTTGCAGGCCAAGGCGTTTGGCCAGTCCCCAGAAAATCTCCCAGTCATCGACCAGCTCCGAACTCGGCGGCGGGGCGGAGATCGCCGGGGTATAACGGGCGTAGGGTTCGGCGTAGAGGCTCTCGTAAAAGAACATGGTGAGATCTTCGCGCTCGTAGCCCATCTTGGTGGGCAGGATGTAATGGGCGAGGCGCGAGGTTTCATTCATGTAGGGGTCGACATTCACCAGCAGCTCAAGCGACTGCAGGGCGCGCACCATTTTGCGCTGGTCGGGCATGATATTGGCGAGGTTGGAACCGTGGGCGAAGAAGGCGCGGATCTGGCCCTCGCCGGGCTCGAGGATTTCGTCAGACAGAATACCGCTCATCATTTCATCCCCCAGCATGCCAAAGCCCCCGATGCGGCTTTTGTAGCTGCTCTCCCACCAGCGCGGTGCGGCGGTGACCTGGGCGCGGTGAGTCTGGCGGGCGCGCAGTACGCCGGGGTTGGCGACTTTTTCGCCCTCGCGCATAAAACGCCCGCAGATCACATTGAGGGTTTCCACCAGATGTTCGGTGAGATTGGAATGGGGCGCCATGCTCGGCCCGGTGCCTGTGGAGCCGCCTCCCCGTTGGCACTCGTGGGCAAACAGGCGGGCAGCGCGGTACAGATCGTGGGCGTCGATGCCTGCACGCTTGGCCACATAGTCGGGCACGTAGGGCGCAACTGCCGAGCGCAGGGCCTCCATATCGGCCACATTGGCGGCGCAAAAGGCTTTATCCTCCCAGCCTTCGCGCAGAATGATATGGATCATACCCGCCGCCACAGTGGGGTCTTCACCGGGGTAGGGCTGCAGGAAAACATCGGCGTAGTTGGCGGTTTCGGTACGGCGCGGGTCGATCACGATCAGTTTCATGCCCCGCGCACGGGCTTCCTTCATGCGCTTGGTGGGGTTGGTCATGTCAAAGTAGCTGGTGGCCAGGGATACCAGCGGGTTGACGCCAAACATCAGGCGCACATCGCTGTCATGGAGCGGATGGCGGGGCGCATTCCACATGCCGATCCGCCCCAGCGCGATAGACTTGGCGGACTGGTCGATGGTGTAGGTGGTGAAGTGCTTGTGGGAGCCGATGGCGCCCAGGAAGGCGGGCACCATGCTGGTGGCCGAGGCGTTGAGCAGTGAACCGGCGCCGCGATAACCGCCAACCGCTTCCGGCCCGTGCTGCTGGATAATGTCACGCAGTTTTGCCGCAATCTCGTCCAGGGCCTGTTCAAAGCCAATGCGCGTGAAGGTGCCGTCGGGCTGGCGCTTCATGGGGTAGAGCACTCTGTCAGACGCGCTGAAGGAGGCGGGTGCCTGAACTCCCTTGAAACAGATATAGCCAGAGGTCATCAGGTCTTCACGGTCGCCCTTCACAGAGACAATCTGGTCGTTGTCGTCAAGGGTGACCTTGGTGCCGCAGAAGGGCATGCAGAACCGGCAGAATGATTTCACTTCGCGCATGGGTTGGGTTCCCCGAGTGATTTATTATTTACAACGAATTATGGAACAGGCAGATTAAATCGGGCCAGAGCCAGCCTAATACTTTTGCCGGTGGCATTGCCAGACTTAATTGCCCCAAGCTTGCCTGTGTGAGGCGAAATCATCAAGGCAGTTGGGCATACAGTCGGGCATACAGTCGGGCATACAGTCGGGCTTAGTCAGTATAGCTCGTTGAGCCAATAAGCAGATCGGGCCTGTATTTCACCTATAGTGTTAGCGCTTACGACAATGCACATGACTTATCTGTGGTAGATGTTGAGGGTTATACTTAGGTGTAGCTGCACCCCGGTAGATGGTAGGATTGCCCGCTGAACCATTGCGGCCACTGCCCCATTTTTGGAATCCGAATTTATGACCAATCTGACCCATCTCAACGCCCAGGGCGAAGCCCATATGGTGGATATCTCCGACAAGCCCGAAACGGCCCGCAGCGCTATCGCCCTGGCCCGTGTCGAGCTGACCGATGCCATCGTGGCAACCTTGCTGTCCGATTCGCTGCCCAAGGGCGATCTGTTTGCCACCGTGCGCATTGCGGCCATCCAGGCTGCCAAAAAGTGCTCGGAGCTGATCCCCCTCTGTCATCCGCTGCCGCTGACCAAGGTCACGGTGGATATCGACCTTGACCCTGACAACAAGCACCTCAATATTGCCGTGCTGTGCAAAACCGCAGGCAAGACCGGGGTCGAGATGGAAGCCTTGACTGGCGCTTCTGTTGCAGCATTAACCGCCTACGACATGTGCAAGGGCATAGACAAGGGCATGGTTATCCGCGATGTGCGCCTGCTGGAAAAAACCGGCGGCAAATCCGGCGACTGGTTTGCCCTGATGGAGAACTGACAGTGAGGATTGTGGAGAACAGAGAGTGAGGACCATGCGATGTTGAAGATACTCTTTTTTGGCCGCTTGAGTGATGTAGCAGGTGCTGAGCGCATGGATATTGCCTCGCATGCCTCCATTACCACCATCACGATGCTGCGCGACCACCTCGGTCAGGGCAACGAAGCCCTGCTGCGGGCGCTGAATGAACCCCAGGTGATGGTGGCTCTCAACCAGATACTGGTGGACTGGGACTGCAATCTGCAACCCGGCGACGAGGTGGCCTTTCTGCCTCCGGTCACAGGGGGCTGATATGACGACTGTAATCCGCATCCAGCACGAGGATTTCAATCTCCAGCAGGAATATGACCGGCTGCGGGCCATTGGCGGTCCTGGCGCCATTGTCACCTTCAGTGGCCTGGTGCGGGATTTTAATCGCGGCGACAGTGAGGCCGCAGCGGCGGTGGAAACCCTCACCCTGCAGCACTACCCCGGCATGACTGAAAAGCTGCTCGGCGAGATTGTCGAGCAGGCCGAGGGCCGCTGGACAGTCAACGGGATTACGGTGATCCATCGTATTGGCGAGTTGCGGCCCTCCGACCAGATCGTGCTGGTGGCGGTCAGTGCCGCTCACCGCCAAGAGGCCTTTGCTGCGGCGGAATTTTTGATGGATTACCTCAAAACCCGCGCTACCTTCTGGAAAAAAATCAGTGCCGGTGGCGCCACCCAGTGGGTGGATATGAACGCCGTGGATGTGGATGCTGCGGCCCGCTGGCAGCAGGCGCAGGGCGCTGAAAGTGAGCAGGCCAGCAACAGGAAGCAGTCTGGTGAATAGCCGGACGAACCCTGATGCTGTCGCCGGGCTGATCCTGGCAGGTGGCCGATCCTCACGTATCAATGCCGGACGCAAGGATTACGTCAGCAAGGCGCGCCTGGAACTGGCTGGCGAGCCGCTGCTGGCCCATGTGGTGCGGCGTCTGAAGCCCCAGGTGTCCAGCCTGATAATCAACAGCAATGACAATCCCGACTGGTACCAGCAGTTCGACGTACCGGTTGTGGCGGATTGTCTGCCTGATTACCCCGGTCCACTCACCGGGCTGGTCAGCGGGATGCTCTGGCTGGCGGCAAATAAGCCCCAGTGTGAGTTGGTAGCCCTTGTACCCTGTGATGGACCATTCTTGCCCGATGACCTGGTTGCGCGCCTGCGAGCAGCCCTTGAGGAACGCAACGCTGACGTGGCCTGCGTGCGTTTTCGCGGCCACCTGCAACCCACCTTCTCGCTGTGGCGGCGGCGCGTGTTTGATGCCATGCAGGACGAATTGATGACACTGGGTTTTGGCGGCTTTAAAGAGTTGATGACACGGCTGGATACAGTCGCCGTGGAGTGGCCCGACAAGGGTGAAGACCCGTTTTTCAATATCAATACCCCGGTTGATCTTGACCGCGCAAGTGAGTTGTTGTCCCTTGGATCTGTTGTGTCTGGGGATCTAGGATGAGCCTCGACCGGCAGGCCTTTCTGCGTTACAGCCGCCATCTGCTGATGGCCGATGTGGGCGAGGAGGGCCAGGAGCTGTTGCTGGGCGCCAGGGTGCTGGTGGTTGGGCTCGGTGGTCTCGGTTGCCCGGTGGCACTGTACCTGGCTGCCGCCGGGGTAGGGCACCTGACCCTCTGCGACCCGGACAAGGTGGACCTCACCAATCTGCAGCGGCAGGTGCTCTACAAGGCGTCAGATTGTGGTGAGCCCAAGGTGGATTGTGCCCTGCGTGAGTTGAAGGCCCTTAATTCTTCAGTAACCTATACCGCTTATGCCGCTGCCGTCGATGACGGTGTACTGCCTGCAACGGCGACTGATTTTGATGTGGTGGTGGACTGTACCGATAATCTGGCAGCACGCCACTGGCTGAACCGCCGCTGTCACAGTCTGGCTATCCCCCTCGTCAGCGGCGCCGCCATGGGCTGGGAAGGTCAGTTGATGACCCTTGATTTTTCAGCCAGCAAGACTCCATGCCTGGCTTGTGCCATTCCGGAAGGTGCTGCTGAACCCATTGCCAACTGCGGCAATAGTGGAGTAATCGGCCCGCTGTTGGGCGTGATGGGCAGTATGGAGGCCATCAGTGTGATTCGTTTGCTGCTGGGCCGTGCCAACCCTGATCGGTTCGCCGCCAGTGGCAAGTTGCAGCGTTTTGATGCTCGCCGCGAGCAGTGGTCGAGCTTTGCCATTCCCAGCCGCAAGGGGTGCAGTGTTTGTGGATGAGCGTTCCGAAACTGACCATGTTCGTTAACCATAAGAGACATATTCAGAAACCTTATACCTGCTTCAGGAGTGTAGTCAGTGAGTAAAACCGATATCTTCAAGCCCCTCAATGTGGCCCTACTGACGGTGTCAGATACCCGTACCCTTGAAACCGACACATCCGGCGCCTATCTCAATGACGCCATTGTTGCAGAGGGACATCAACTCAGTTTCAGGGAAATCATCAAGGATGATATCTACCTGATGCGGGCTGTGGTGTCAGCCTGGATCGCCAACCCCGAGGTGGAAATCATCATCACTACCGGCGGCACCGGCTTTACCGGCCGCGACAGTACCCCCGAAGCTCTGGCTCCACTGTTCGACAAGCATATCGAGGGCTTTGGCGAGCTGTTTCGCCACCTCTCCTACGGGGACATTGGCACTTCCACCGTGCAGTCGCGCTGCCTGGCAGGGCTTGCCAACCGCACGGCTATCTTTTGTCTGCCGGGTTCGACTGGCGCCTGCCAGCTGGGTTGGGAGAACATCCTCAAGCAGCAGCTCGACAGCCGCACTCGTCCTTGCAACTTTGTTCAGCATGTCGGCGTAAAGTCCTGATTATGCTGAGTGTTGATGACGCCATTGCACGCCTGCTCGCTAGTGCCCAGCCCGTGGCTGCCATCGAGAGTGGCAACCCGAGCCTGGCGTTTAACCGGGTGCTGGCAGAGGATGTGGTGGCCCCGGTCGCTGTGCCGCCTGCGGATAACAGTGCTATGGATGGTTACGCCTACTGCCATGCCGATGCGCACAAGGCCGGGTTTGTACTGCCTGTCAGCCAGCGAATCCCGGCCGGCAAAGCGCCTGAGCCGCTGCTGCCAGGCACAGCCGCCCGTATCTTTACCGGCGCCGAGATACCTGCCGGGGCGGATACCGTCGCCATGCAGGAAGACTGTGTGGCTGGCGATGCCACTGTGACTATTGCCGATACAGAGCAGGGTGCCAATATTCGCCCCCGTGGCCAGGATATTGCCCTGGGTGAAGCGGTTCTCTCAGCCGGAACGCGCCTCCGCCCCCAGGAGATGGGTTTGTTGGCGTCCCTTGGTTTTGCACAGTTACGGATGTACAAGCCGCTGCGAGTGGCGGTGTTTTCCACCGGCGATGAACTGGTTGAGCCGGGCGGCACACTGGCAGCGGGGCAGATCTTCAATTCCAACCGGGCAACATTGGCCGGGCTGCTGGCTTGCTGGGGTATGGAGATGGTGGATTTGGGAATTGTTGCCGACAAACCAGCCCTTATTGAGGCGCGCTTTCGCGAGGCTGCCGAATGCAGCGATGTGGTTGTCACTTCCGGCGGGGTCTCGGTGGGGGAAGAGGATCATGTCAAGGCGGTGGTGGCCAAGATCGGCTCAATCGATTTTTGGAAAATCGCCATCAAGCCCGGCAAACCCCTGGCCTTTGGCACTGTCCAAGGTAAGCCCGTTATCGGCTTGCCCGGCAATCCGGCCTCGGTGTTTGTGACCGCGCTGATCCTGCTGCGCCCCTTCCTGTTCCGGCTGCAGGGACTAAACAGTGGCACTGTTCAGCCCGTAAGTGCTCCGGCCCTGTTTGATCGCAAGGCAGTAAGGCGGCAGGAATATCTGCGTGCGCGGCTGACCAGGGACGGCATCGAGATGCTGCCCAACCAGAGCAGTGGCGTGCTGTCCAGTGCCTGTCGCGGCGATGGCCTCGCCGTGCAGATGCCCGGGCAGATCATTTCCCGTGGGGATACGCTACACTTCTACCACTATGCCAGCCTGTTTTAAAACCGCGCTGGCTGAATGTTGAACACAGGTTGTAACCATGACATCACACAATAATCATAATGTTTCCGCAGCCAGCCTCACCGATCCGTTCGGCAGGCACATCAATTACTTGCGCCTGTCAGTTACCGATCGCTGCAACCTGCGTTGCACCTACTGCATGGCGGAACACATGACCTTCCTGCCGCGTCAGCAGATTCTCGGCCTGGAGGAGATGACCAATATAGCGACTGCCTTTACCGAGCTGGGAGTCAGCAAGATTCGCCTGACTGGCGGCGAACCACTGGCGCGCCAGGGGGTGATGACACTGGTGGAGAATCTCGGCCAACTGCCAGGCTTGAAAGAGCTGGTGATGACCACCAACGGCGTGCTGCTGCCCCAGTACGCACAAGGCCTTAAAGACGCTGGTGTGCGCCGTCTGAATATCAGCATCGACAGCCTTGACCAGTCGCGCTTTCGGGAAATGACGCGCATTGGCGACCTGAGTCAGGTGCTGGCGGGTATCGAAGCAGCCCGACAAGCAGGATTTGAAAACATCAAACTCAATGTTGTGGTGCTGGCGGGGGTCAATGATCACGAAGTGGAGGATCTGGCGCGCTTTGCCATTGATCGAGGCATGGATATCTCCTTTATCGAGGAAATGCCCCTCGGCCATATCGATTCCCACCAGCGTGCCGACACCCAGTTTTTCAGTGACCGCATTCTCGACACCCTGTCCCGTGCCTGGACCCTGGTTCCCAGTACCGAGAGCACCGGCGGCCCGTCCCGCTATCACCGTGTGCAGGGTACCGAGTCAAAAATCGGCTTTATCTCCCCCATGTCCAACAACTTCTGCGCCAGCTGCAACCGCGTGCGCCTGACGGTAGAAGGCAAGCTGCTGCTGTGTCTGGGCAATGAACACGATCTCGACCTCAAGGCCCTGGTGCGCCGTTTCCCCGGTGAAGCAGACAGGCTTAAAGACGCCATTATCGGCGCCATCGGCCGCAAGCCCGAAAAACACCATTTTGATCCCGACCGTGTGGATATTGTGCGCTTTATGAATGCGACAGGGGGGTGAGGATTTGGGTCTGACGTCTGAAGCTGGACGTACCCAAGGACTCGCTTAGCTCGCGGGGCAGACTCTCTGACACAAAAGCCTGCCATTGCGACTTGGCAGGGTAATTGTCATCTGTCACCTGAAAGAACACCTCTGCTTCTCTTGCCAGTGCCCCCACTTTGCTTTAGCGTCAGACGTCCAGCTTCAGACTTCAGACCTTCTCGAAAATGCAAATCACTCCAAACCTCTCCATCAACGATGATGAAATCGAATTGACGGCCATCCGCTCCCAGGGCGCGGGAGGACAGAACGTCAACAAGGTGTCGTCTGCTCTGCATCTGCGCTTTGATATCAATCAATCCTCCCTGCCGGATCTGTATAAAGAACGTCTTTTACAGCTGAATGATCAGCGTGTCAGCAAAGACGGCGTGATCATTATCAAGGCGCAACAGTTTCGCACCCAGGAGAAAAACCGCGCCGATGCCCTGGAAAGGCTCCAGGAGCTGCTCAAAAGCGTCACCGTGGAGCGCAAGAAGCGCAGGCCCACCAAACCCACCAAAAGCTCGCAAAAAAAGCGCCTTGAAGGCAAAACCCTGCGCGGCAGGATCAAGGCGGGCAGGGGTAAGAGCGGTATCGATTTGTAGTTAGGCACCCGGTTTCGCAGCAAACCTCCCCGTATTTGCGCCCGCTTTGTGTGAGCACAGGCAGAGCAATTAGCAGGCTGTTGAAAAACTACCTGCGTTGCCGATACTGCGTTAAAAACGTCCTCAAAATGCTCATTTACTTCGTGTAAACTCCGATTTTTCGGCCCTTTTTGCCTTGTCTCGGCTGCCTCGCCTACGTTTTTCAACAGCCTGTTAGAGGGGAGACAGCGTGTCGCGGTTGCCGGGCCGATGGTCTAACCGTGGGTTATGGCGCCATCAGTAAACAGAAACTTCTTCAGTTGTTTGTCGAAAAACGGGTCCTGGCGGCGAATCCACTCCAGCACCATGGCGGCGTGTTCCTTCTCCTCATCCCGGTTGTGGGCGAGGATCTTCTTGAGTTCTTCATCCTTGCAGGCATCAACCCGCTGGTTGTACCAGTCCACCGCTTCCAGCTCCTCCATCAGGGAGACAATGGCGCGGTGCATATCCCGGGTCTTGTCGGAGAGTTCGCCTATAGGCTCGTGATAACCTTCATTCGACATGATTTCCTCACTGTGGCAGCAAATGAAGCATGATCATAGCAGTCACAGTCGATCCATCAACCTCTCACAGTGCGCTTGTTGCATTTATTCTGCCGTGCAGCTGGTCAATAAATCCCCAGCTGTGCTTGATGATTGCCAGAACGGAAGCAGTTATCTCTCTGTTGAAAGCCAGGTGCTGTGGCGCGACATGATTCAGATATCTCTTGCCATGCCGCTGGTAGCGACACAGTTACCTTGTTATCTGTGCGGGTATTGCTACAGCTCGTCGCCAGATAATGCCGTTCATACCCTGATCATTGATCGTTATTGTCTAAGCCTTCATAAGTAACACCCCGATTCTAAGCTTTGCGGCAGTGTCTGATTAAAGAGGCCTGTTAATAGATGCTTCTGACTTAATCTGCATATCGCTCGGGGTTAGATGGAAACCGATCAGGGCTGATTGGACAAAGATTGTTATGTTCTGGCAATAGAGAGCTGTATGCTGAGCAACAAGAAAATAATACAAAATACGCCGCTGATGGCCCAATTTACGGCTGTCGTCTCTTTTTTGAACTCCCTGCTTTTTCTTGTACAACACCTTTGCAATGTTATTACCGCTCTCATCCCGCATGCTCTCTCCACTGGCAGCCCTCAGACTATTGTTCATCTAAAGGCCTTAACAGGCTCGTCTACATCTTCTCTGGGCTGCGCCCAAAGCCAGATCGTATCTGTCCAGCACGGCAGAGTGCATGCTGGAAATATCCCGTCAGATCAATCTTTTCTCGCAACAGTAATGTTGTTTCCCAGCCTGTTTCAGCAACGTATTGCCAGGAAAATAACCAATTTTGCTTCTGGTCATATCCTTGTCATCAATCCAGTACCAGATACACGCCAGCGCAACAATGACGCAGGAAGACATCACCTGTGCCCGAATCTCTCGCGGGTTTACAGGCTCAGCACTGCATGAGATCACAATCAACAGGGCTGATTGATAAAAACGAATTGCGCCGGGATGGCGTTTTTGCCGTCCCGGTAACACAAGAATCAAAAATTTATTAATGGAGTAACAGCATGATCAAGAAAGTACGCAGCCTCGACAATATGGATTCCGCCTACGATCCCAACAGCAGCTATTGGTCCAGAATCCGCAAGGCCTCCTACCGTATTATCAAATACAAAAAGCGTGTTGTTCCCGCTGCGTTTTTCTTCGGCGCCTTTATGGTGATGTCAGTTGCCACCGGCACATTGCTGCCTGCTTCTTTGGTTTATGCGACTACTGTTGATGAAGATTTGGTCGTCCCAGGTGCAGCTACGCCTAGTGTTGATATCAGTGCTGTCGCCAATGTAACCATTACTGGAAATTCGGATGATTCAGCCACAGGAGAGGGTGTATTTATCAATAGTGATGGAGGCGCTACATCTGCATCCTCCATTGAGGTCATTGATACAGGAGAGCTCAATATTGATGCCACCAACGTCAATATTTCAGGTAACCTGAATCTGGATGCTGGTGTTATCAATACATCTGAAATTGCCGATGATGCAGTTACCAGCGACAAGATTGCCACCAATGCTGTTACTTCCGATGCTATCGCAACTGGTGCAGTGGGTTCATTGGAAGTGTTGGATAACAGCCTGACCAGTGATGACTTGGCAGAAAACTCCGTCGGCAACTCTGAATTGCAGGATGATTCTGTTGGCCTTGCCAACATGCAGAACAATTCCGTCGGTTCCGCTGAAATCGTCAACGGTTCCATCACTGGCGACGACGTCAATAGCGCCAGTGACTTCACCTTCAACAATGTCGATGTGAATCGCAACCTTAATGTCAACGGCACCATCGGCAATGACACCGGCGATGTGACCGTCAATGACAACCTCGATGTGACGGGCAATGTCGATGTGGATGGTTTCACCACCACCGACGGCATCAGCAACGACGGCAGTTTCACCACCGACAACGGTACCGCCAACATCAATACCACCTCCGGTGCCACCAATATTGGCAATACAGGTGCAACCACCAATATCGATGCGGCCACTCTCGATGTCGATGCCACCACCATCGACATGGATGCCACTGGCAACGTCAACATCGATGCCGGCACCTCTGGCGATGCCACCATCGGCGCCGGTGACGATGTCGTCATCAATGTTGACACCAACGCCGGGGGCGCGGGTGCCTTTGTGGTCAATGACGGTACTGGCGGACAGGTAATGTCCGCCAACTCGGAAGCCGTCAACGTCTCGTCGGACGATATCACCATGACCGCTACTGGTGGCGATGTCAGCCTTAGCAGCGGCGGCAACGAGCTGCTGTTGACCCCCGATAATATCGTGCTGGGCAATGGTTCCAGCGCTATTGGCACCGACAATATGGTGGTGGGCAACGACAGCGATGTTGTCGGCAACGGCAATACCGTTCTCGGCAGTGACAACTTTGTCGAGGGTGATGGTAACTACGTAACCGGTAACGGTAACTTCCTTGACCCTGTCAATTTCAACATCGTCGATGGTTCGTTTAATAACTTTGATGACAATGCAGGCGATCCGAATGCCTATATCGAATTCAACACGGTTACCGGCAGTCAAAACGATTTTGATGCGTCTGCTTCCAATGAGTTGACCAGTAATGCGCGCATTGAACGCAATAACATCAATGGCAACCTTAACGAATTTGATGCCGTTGTATCGGGTACACAGAGTAATGCGATTACCAGCGACAATCTGATTGATGGAGCGGACAATCAGCTGAATTCTGATGTCACCGGAAACCTATCCAATGCGAATACTGAAGATAATCATGTCGATGGTTCGCTAAATACGGTTTCTTCCTCTGTTGTTGGCGATCAGTCAAATGCAACCACAGACCTTAACTTTGTCGATGGTTCAGGCAACAGCGTTGTATCTACTGTCAATGGTGAGCAGTCCAATGCCACCAATACCCTCAATGATATTGGCGGCAATAATAATGTTGTTGGTGTGGATGTAACTGGCGATCAGTCAGTAGCCACGGCTGGATTGAATACGATCAGCGGCGAGTCAAACACGGTTGATGTTTCCGCAAATGGTAATCAGGTTGTTGCTACAGTAGAGGATAACCGGCTTACCGGCTCCAATAATGAAATGGAGGCCGAAGCGTTGGTTTCCCAGTCATCAGCGCTGATTGATAACAATACTATCAATGGGGATGACAACTACACCTATGCAGGAGCGACGAATGTTCAAGCTGACGCCGAAGTGGCTGATAACAGTGTAGATGGTTCTTACAGCTATATTGAAGCCGAGGCTTCCGGCGTGCAATCACAGGCTGCTGCCAGTGATAATATTTCAACCGGCTATGACAACGACCTTTACGCGACAGCCAGCGGTGAGAACTCGCAAGCATTTGCAGGATCTGACCCAGGTAATACTGATGGTGGCAATCAGGTCGACGGCATTGATAATGATATCGATGTGGAGGCAAGTGGTGAGTTCTCCCGTGCCTATGCCCAGGATAATGAACTGACTGGGCAGGAAAACGATGTCGATGTGCTTGCCGAGGGGGATTTTTCAAGGGCCACTGCCTCTGATAATGAGATAGTGGGTAATGATAATTCCGTAGATGTGGTGTCAGAAGGAGCTACCTCAACGGCGACCGCGATTGATAATCAGCTTACCGGCCAGGAGAATTCTGTTGATGTAAATTCCTCGGGCGATCTCTCAACAGCTATAGCGGATGACAATACGATCGTAGGCAACGATAACAATATCGATGTTGAATCAGGCGCTGATTTGGCGTCAGCGTCAGCGTCTGACAATCTGCTTGATGGGTCAGGCAATACCATAGGGGTTTTTAATACCCTCGATGCAGATTCTTCTACCGCTGATCTTAATCAGGTGGATGGCAGTCTTAATTCCTTTGATTCTACTGCGACTGGTTTAGGCTCTACTTCAAGCCTCGACGGCAATGCTGTGGTAGGTGGCGGCAATACTCTTGATGCCACGGCCACCAATGGTGGTGCCGCCAACAATGATGGCAACGTGATTGATGGCGTTACCAACAACCTCAGCGCCATTGCCGACAACGGCACTGCCAATGTGCTGGGCAATGGCATGAGTGGCGGTGAAAACGATATCACTGCTTCGGCCAGCGGCAGCAATACTGCCGATGCCAATCTCAATTTTGTTGATGGCTCCTTTAACACTGTTACTGCGACTGGCAACAGTGCCAATGCCAGCACATCGGGCAACCAGATTAGCGGTGGAGACAACAGTGTTACTGCCACCGATGCTACAGCCAATCTGAATATCGTCGATGGTGTGGGCAATGACGTTTCGGCTACGGATGAAAGCACGGCCAATGAGAACGCAGTAAGCGGTATCGATAACAGTATTTCTGCTACCGGTCCTGGCAGCGCTGCTTCCTATAACGATGTCGATGGCAACGACAACAACATTGACGCTTCCAACAGCTTCACCGCTGAAGGCAACCAGCTGGCCGGGTTTGGCAATGGCGTTGATGCCAGCGGTGGAAATGCAGAAGGCAATGTGCTGGATGGCTCTCTCAACAATGTCAACGCCACTGGTAGTGACGCTAGCAACAACATTGTAGATGGTGCGGGCAATATCATTACCGCCGCTACCGATACCGCCAGCGGCAACGTGGTGGATGGTGCCGGTAACAATGTCACTGACAGTGACGGCAACTTCGTATCCGGCACCAGCAACGAAGTGCTGGGCAACGCCGATGGCAATACCGTGGTGGGCGACAACAACACCGTGGATGGCAGTGCCGATGCTGCCGACGGCGATGACAATGTGGTGATGGGCGGCGACAACACTGTCACCGGATCCCGCAATGATGTTTATGGTACCGACAATACCGTCTCCGGTGATGACAACGGCGGCGTCTACGGCGCTGGCAATACCGTTGCTGGCAATGACAACGGTGTCTTTGGCGATGACAACGGAATTCTCCTGGGCGCCGATGGCAACAGTATTTACGGTGATGACAATACGGACTTGGCTGGCGATGGCAACAACCTGGTCGGTGATGCCAACACAGGGATGACGGGCAACAGCAATACGGTCGTGGGTGACGGTAATGATGGTCTTGCGGGTGACGGAAACAATATTTACGGCGATAACAATGACGGCATGGAAGGCGATGCTAACCAAGTCTTCGGCAGTGGCAATACCGATGTCGACGGCAATGGCAACCTGATTGTTGGCGATGTCAATACAGGTATGACCGGCTCCTCCAACAATGTGGTCGGTGACAGCAACACGGGTATGACCGGTAGCGGCAATACGGTTGTCGGCGATGGCAACGATGGTGTCGCCGGTGGTGGCAATAACATCTACGGCGACAGCAACGATGGCATGGATGGATCTGGCAACCAGGTCTATGGCAGCGGCAATGCTGATGTGGATGGCAGTGGCAACCTGATCCTGGGTGATTCCAACTCCGGGATGACTGGCTCTTCCAACAATGTGGTCGGCGATGGCAACAGCGGCATGACCGGCTCCGGAAACCAGGTCACTGGTAGCTCCAATACCGGTATGACCGGCTTCTCCAATACCGTGGTCGGCGAAGGCAATGATGGTCTTGCTGGCAGCGGCAACAACATTTATGGCGACAGCAATGACGGCATGGATGGCAGTAGCAACCAGGTCTTCGGTAGTGGCAATACCGATGTCGATGGCAGCAGCAACCTGATCGTTGGCGATACCAACTCCGGCATGACCGGCTTTTCTAACAATGTGGTCGGCGACGGCAACAGTGGCATGACCGGTTCCGGCAACCAGGTCACCGGTAGCCTCAATACGGGTATGACCGGTAGCACGAATACAGTAGTCGGCGATGGCAATGATGGCCTTGCTGGTTCACTGAACAATGTGTTCGGCGACAATAACGATGGCATGACCGGTGACAACAACAATGTCATCGGTAACGACAATACCAATGTCACAGGCAACACCAATTTGATCGTCGGCAATGACAACGACGATATGTCCGGTTTCGAAAATAACGTGATCGGCGATGACAATGACCGCATGGGTGGCGCTGTCAACGTGGTGACTGGTATTCGCAACCAGGATTTGAACGGTGACAACAACGTTATCACCGGTAATTACAACGACGGCATCGACGGCAACTGGAACACCATTGTCGGCAACCGCAACAACGACATCGACACCGATGACAACAATATCTTCGGCGATGACAACCGCATTCTCACTGGTGGCAACAACTCACTGATTGGCGACGGCAATATTGCCGATGGCACCGACAACACCATTGTCGGCTCCGGCAATGATGTCACTGCCACAGATGGCGTAGCTATTGGCAATCGCAATCTGGTGGAGGGCGACGGCAATATCTCCATCGGCAGCGACAGCACCAACACCGGTGGCACCAACAACGTCACCATTGGCGACAGCATCGAAATCACCAGCACCGGCTCCGGCAATGTCTCCATGGGTGGCGACGGCACCAACCTGATCACCGGCACTGGCTCCAACAATGCCATGATGGGTGGCGCTGGCAACACCATTGAAGGCGACAGCTCTTCCAACCTGGTGTCTGGCGAGCAGAATAATGTCGACGACAGCAATGCCAACAATGTTGCCGGTACCGGCAATGATTTGTTCAATGCCGATGGCAATGATGTTTCGGGCACCAATAACAGTGTGGCCGATAGCAACAACAACGTTGTCTCTGGCGATTCCAATCAGGTCCTGGAAAACTCCAACAACAACTCCGTTGTGGGTACCGGTAACTTCCTGGATCCTTCCAGTAATAACGACGTTTCCGGCAGTAACAACAGCCTGACTGACAGCAACGATAATGCTGTGACAGGTGTTTCCAACTCACTCGATGGCTCTCACCAGAATCAGGTAGCGGGGGCTCTCAATGAGCTTGACGGTTCACATCAGAACACGGTTTCCGGTGCATTTAACGAACTGACCAATAGCCATACCAATACTGTTTCCGGTTCACAGAACAGTCTTGAAGATTCCAGCCAGAACGTGGTTTCCGGTGGTCTCAATGAGTTGACTGACAGCCAGGCCAACAGCGTGGTGGGTACTGCGAATGATCTGGAAGGCTCTGACCAGAACCAGGTAGCGGGTGGCCTGAATGAACTGACGGACAGTGACGCCAACAGCGTGGTGGGTAATGCCAACAGCCTGGAGGGTTCTGACCAGAACCAGGTGGCCGGCGGTGCCAATGTGCTGGATGACAGTATTGCCAACAGCGTTGCAGGTACGGCCAACACCCTGGAGGGTGCTGCGCAGAACCAGGTGGCCGGTTCGTTGAATGAAGTCACCGATAGCAGTGGCAACACGGTAGCGGGCACCAGCAATGAAGTGACCGACAGCGACAACAACACTGTCGGTGGTGCGGGTAACGAAGTGTTGGGTGAATCCGACAACAACACCGTTGCCGGTTCTGACAACCAGCTACTGGATGACAGCAATGACAACACCGTAGCTGGTACTGGCAACACGCTGACCGACGCCCAGGCCAACCAGGTGGCGGGTAACAGCAACGACGTAGTGGAATCCGACAACAATACTGTGTCTGGCAACGACAACACATTGTTTGAAGCTGATCAGAACACTGTGGCGGGTACTACCAACACACTGGATCAGTCCGACGACAATACCGTTGCCGGTCAGAATAATGAGTTGGATAACGCCAATCGCAATACCGTTTCGGGCTTCACCAACGAGTTGACGAATGCCCACGACAGCAATGTCACCGGTCGCTATAACGACGTTGCGGATAGCTTCAGCAACAACGTCGCAGGTAACAGCAATGAGGTGCTGGCGAATTCCAACAACAATACCGTTGCCGGTTGGTCCAATTCCCTCTACAACTCAGATCAGAACCAGGTGTCTGGCAGCGACAACGATGTGATCCTGTCCAACGACAACACGGTTGCCGGTTTGGGTAACAGTCTTTTTGAAGCGGATCAGAACCAGGTGGCTGGTACGGGCAACGATCTCGATACTTCAGGCGACAATACTGTTTCCGGTGAAGGTAACACCCTGTTCGATTCCAACCAGAATACAGTGGCTGGTACCACCAACACGCTGGAAACAGCCAACAACAACCAGGTGGCGGGTACCTCCAACTCGGTGGCGGATTCTGACAACAATACGGTTGCCGGCAACTCAAACCAGGTGCTCGATAATTCTGACAATAACTCTGTTGTGGGTACGGGCAACTATCTCGATCCGTCCAGCAACAATGATGTTTCCGGTACCACCAATACCCTGATCGACAGCAACAACAACGTCGTAACGGGTGAAAGCAACACCCTGTTTGAAGCCGACCAGAACACCGTAGCGGGTTCCACCAACACCGTGGATCAGTCTGACGACAACACCGTTGCCGGTCTGAACAACGTGCTGGATCAGTCCAACCAGAACCAGGTGGCAGGTACCTCCAACGAGCTGCTGTTGTCTGGTGACAAT
>Ga0209347_1000196_pt1 | contig 167360 bp, 134 predicted proteins | sample AutmiccommuBRH23_FD_187382 | JGI IMG/M metagenome (GOLD analysis project Ga0209347, IMG submission 187382) | Deep subsurface microbial communities from Mt. Terri, Switzerland - Autotrophic microbial communities BRH/23 (SPAdes) (version 2) | ecosystem: Environmental > Aquatic > Deep subsurface... | reverse complement strand
TTCTATGCAAACGTGCAAAACGAGGGAGTTGTAGTTAATGCCTGATTATAGTAAAGAAGAATTATCACGGTATAGGCTGCAAAAGGCTAAAGAGGATTTAGAAACAGCAAAACATGATTTTAGTGCCAGTCATTTTTTAGCCTGTATAAACAGGGCTTATTACTCCATGTTCCACACCATTCGTGCCTTATTGATTCTCGACGGTATGGATTTTAAAAAACACTCTGCAGTGATTGCAAATTTTAGAAAGAACTATATTAAAACCGGTGTTTTTGATTCTACCTACTCCAGCATGATTGGGGATGCCAGCAGGCTCAGAGGGAAAAGCGACTATGATGATTTTCTACAAATCAGCCAGGAAGAAGCAAAGAGCCAGATTGATAACGCTGAAGCTTTTTACAATACCATACAACCTTTCATCATGCAGAAAACAGAGCAAAGAGAGCTAACGGCTGATCAGACAAATGAAGAAGAACTGGAACGATAAATTTTTATACAATATATGCCCCCTGGCTAGAGAAGCCGGGGTATTTTTATTTTTTAAAACGAGAAAAAAAACGAGAGCAATTGCGAAAGGAGTGATACTTGCCATGAAAGAATTGAGCGAACCGCTTTTTAGAGCGTTTATCGGGCGGGTGCAGAAACTGGGCTATACGGACTTGAAAAAATATGACCTAAAGGATTGAAAAGCTTGTTGTGACATGCAGCCGCAAGAACCGGAGCCTGAGCAGGAACAGGAACGAATTGGAGGTACACCAACCGGCATTTGAACTGGATCGTAAATATCTATGATGCGGAGAAAGACGGAGAAGCCTATCCTGACGGCGGTGTTGACTGCTATTTTACAAATGAGCTGGATAAAGACTACAACTTTATCATCTACGACTGCGGGGAAATCAAAGAACCACCCACGATATTCAGGGAGGCGTACATCCGTCTGCTCTGCGGAAGCATCCTGCCCCATGAGGCAAAAGACTATCTGCAAGTGTTAAATGTCTACAAGGATATGGACATCCATAAATTGGGTTTGTGTGTGCCGAAGCCATTGCAGGAATTTTGCAGGGAATCGTTAAACAAGGATATTCTGATAGCAGAATCATCCCATGACCTGTTTGAAAACAATATTAACGGACATATCTATATGCCGTTGGTAAAGAGGTTCATTAAAAATATATAAGTTTGGTTGAGAATTAGTTGTAGCTTTTGCTAAAAACTACCGCCTTAGAGGAGATAACTGCATAGACAAATGTTGGTCGTCGTGGCTGTGAGGTAAATAACCCGGAGGGCACATGTTGCCTTGGTATTTGAAAGTATACTCAAGTACATTTGTGACATAAGAAGTTTTGAAAAATGAGGAAGTGTTAAATAAATGAGCCTAACATTGTGGGAGTTGTGGTTACATGGTACGAGGCTATGCGTACAGCCCTTTTCATTTTTTGGTACAATTCTGGCACTAAGTGTTTTTATCTTTGCTTGGCATATCATTGTAACCATTAAAGAAGTAATAGAAAACGAAAAACAACATCTGTTATGGTGATATGTACGGAATTATATAAACGGCTATTTCGCTAGGAAAAAAGAACCCTAGCTTTTTTATGTAATTTAATGTTCAACTTGTTTGTTAAATTTCTAACGGAAAGAAAACAGGCTGAAAGTTACAATCTAAGTGTCGATGCAATACTACACCCTAAATCTATCTTACAAGGAGGAAACTACGAATGAAAAAAATTGCTTTTCTTATCCAAGCTTCCAACAATGAACCGGCGAAAGCCCTGCATGGCTTATTGTATGCACAAGAGTTGCATGAAGCTGGTCATGAAGTGACAGTGATTTTTGCGGTAATGGCACAAAAAGTTCGCGAATTGGCAGAATAAACACAAACAGCCGTGCAAGATATTACTGTTAGAGTGTTAAATTTAACGGAGCGAGCATCTTGACAAAAGCCAGCAAAGCGGCAATAACCAAGAGCGCATCAAGTCCTTCACGTATTAGGATCATAGCGGCGTCCCAAAACGAATAACCTGATTTACTCGCCAGTGGGCTTAAGTATTCTTAAAAATGGGCAATCCCTATATTTTGTAGTAAGAAAGAACTCTAATTTATGATATGATAATTTCTGCCTCTAGGAGTGATCGGGTACGAATCGGAGTACGATCACATCACTGTCATTGATCAGCGGCCTACGCTTATTGCTATAATACTGTAAAAAGAGCATGTCTATAGATAGTGCATGTATGTCACCGTAAATTGCCATTCTATTGCCATTTTGTTATGGAAGAACAATCAAAATTACGAAACATAATTTTTTATGTAAGACTTGACACAGGCTAAGCAAAAGTATTGAGGTTTTACCCAAGTTCGGTACCTGTACATAGAAAAGCAGCACTTCAATACCAAGCGGAAAAAGGTTGGGTTCCGAATTCGCGAAAACGGAAAAATTGAGTTAAGTTTGGGGCTTTTCGGTAGTAAACGCTAACTCGCATAAAGGATTTGCCCCCTAGCAAAATAACATAAATTTGTTAAATATGATATTATAATAATTATCAGGAATGAGTAATAGGAAGTGATTTTTTATCCCACGAGAATGTACATGTTTTTTTTATGATCTATGATTATTGAATTTGGATTAAAATATGAGTCAGTGGTTTTGGTGTTGAATAGATGGTTAGTAACGGAGGCTAATTGATGATTGATATTCTGGTAATAGTAATAAGTTACCTTCTTGGTGGAATATCAACTGGTTATTACCTAGTCAAACTGTTGCGCTGTCAAGATGTTCGAAAGTATGGTTCTGGTGCCACTGGGGCTACCAATGTTGGTAGGATGCTAGGACCTAAAGGTTTTATGCTAACATTTCTCGGAGATGTTTTAAAAGGCTGTCTTATTCCAGCAGTTGCTATTAACCTAGAACTCTCAGCTATAACTGTGATTCTAGGTCTAAATGCTGTAGTAACAGGCCATATATGGCCGCTACAACTTGGATTTAGAGGTGGGAAGGGCGTGGCAACTGCCTTCGGAGGAATAGTTGTTATTGATCCCCAACTTGCCTTAATATTGTTTGTAGTCACTATGGGTTTATTGGCGATAACTAGAAAGTTTTTAATAAGCGGACTTTTGGTTATTCTGGGAGCTCCAATCATATCATTTTTAATGTCACGTTCGACAAATCAGGTTATAGGAGTTTTTATCTTAACTATAATTTTACTTATCGCTCATAGGGAAAATATTACTATGATGTTGGAAAAGGCTTCAAAAAGGAGGAATTAGCATGAGTCCTAGTTTAACCTTTAAAATCGCCACAGAGGACTGGGAGTTTGAGCAAATTCACACTCTAAACTACACAACATTTGTACAAGAGATCCCCCAACATAGCGTTAATAATGAAAAAAAACTTGTAGATAAGTTCCACGCAGATAATTCGTATTGTATTTGTCTTCGTGATGGGAAGTTATTAGGAATGCTTGCCTGTCGGAGTAAACGTCCGTTCTCATTAGACTCGAAATTAGCAGACTTGGACACATACTTACCCCCTCACAACGAATTATGTGAGATTCGTCTCCTTTCAGTTGAAAAAGAGGTTAGGGGCGGTAGAGTCCTCGTAGGGTTAATGAACATGCTCCTAGAATATTGCAACGAACGGGGGTATGACCTAGCGGTTATATCGGGAACCGTTAGACAGTTGAAGTTATATAAGCATCTAGGCTTCATACCCTTCGGACCACTTGTGGGTAACTCTGAAGCTTTGTTTCAACCCATGTACCTTTCACGAGATGTTATTGTCCAGAATTTAAATAGCTTTTCAGAACAACCTAAAAAAAAGCCAGCAAGGGAAACCATTACTAACTTCCTCCCCGGACCAGTAAGGATTAGCGAATCTATTCAGGAGGCTTTTGTCAGAACTCCAGTATCTCATCGCTCCGATAGATTTCTGAAAGATATTGCCCAAATTCAAGGTATGCTCTCTCAGTTGGTTTACTCAAAAAGCGTTCAGATCTTATTGGGGTCGGGTACTCTTGCTAATGATGTCGTAGCAGCCCACCTTTCAATTGAGAAAGGTAAGGGAATTATTATAAGCAATGGAGAATTTGGTGAACGGCTCATTGACCATGCCCGAAGGGCTAGGCTTGATTTTATAGAGTGCACACATACTTGGGGAGGTGCCTTAGACTATAATGATCTAGAGATTATCCTTGATCAAAAACCATCGATTAAGTGGTTATGGGCTGTTCACCTTGAGACTTCTACAGGGGTTCTTAATGATTTGTCAAAGCTGAAAGGAATCTGTAGAAAGCGAAATATTCTACTCTGCATGGATTGTGTTAGCTCTATCGGTGCTTTGCCTATTGATTTAAAAGGAGTTTTTTTAGCTTCAGGTGTAAGTGGCAAAGCTCTATGTTCTTATCCAGGGTTGAGCTTTGTTTTCTATAACCATGCTTTAAGTGGACAGGGTCTACCTCGCTATATGGATTTAGAATTATATAGTAAGTCGGAGGGAGTACCCTTTACCCATTCATCAAATTTCATCTATGCCTTGAAGGAAGCGTTGCGCTTGACATTATCTAGGGATTTCTCCCTTAATGCAGAATTTACAGCGCAATTGAGAGGCGGTTTAAAAACACTGGGTATAAAGGTTGTAGCAGCTGAGGAATTCGCGGCTCCTAATGTTATAACCTTTGATCTTCCCAAGCATCTAAGTTCTGAGGCGGTGGGGAAGAGACTGGAAAAAGAGGGTTATTTTCTAAGCTATCGAAGCTCCTATTTACTTAAGCGAAATTGGCTTCAAATTTGCTTAATGGGGGAATATGATCATAAGGTTATTGATTCCTTTCCGTCAATTTTGTCTTCATGTCTGTCTACACTGAACCCCGTAGGTGAGACAGTAATTTGATAAAAATATGTTATACAACGATGGATCCTAATACGAAAAATACTTATTTAGCTATGTCATTTTAATGTTGTTATTCTTCAAATAGTTTGGTGGTCTATACTATATGGCGGAAAGGCAAAGTGAAGGTAATCTAAACTCTTTTATTTCGATCAAAATCATGGTATTATGCAAACTAAGAGAATTATGCGTCAGCCAAAATTAATGCGACAAGGCCATAGACTAGGTGCTATGGCCTTATACATATTCTAAAGACGCGTGGGTAATTGCTAATCTAAAAAATTGCATATAAAATAAAAACTAAACTGATGGAGGATGAAATGGGCTCACAAACAGTGAAACGAATTTACGTCGAAAAAAAGCCGGGCTATGACATTGAGGCCCAAGGCCTCAATAGTGATCTATTAGAAAATTTGGGGATCATTGGGTTGCAAGGGTTAAGAGTGATTAACCGCTATGATATTTCAGGAATTACGGATGAGGAGTATGCTAAGTCCCGTCCGATTATCTTTGCCGAACCTCCATTAGATTTGGTGTATGATGAAAATTTAGAATTTCCTATTCTTGACCGAGTTTTTGCTATGGAATATCTGCCCGGTCAGTATGACCAGCGGGCAGATTCTGCTGCTCAGTGTGTTCAGATCCTGACCCAAAAAGAGCGACCTACTATTGCTTCGGCGAAGGTGGTAGTTTTGAAGGGTCAACTTTCTGAGGAAGATTTCCAAAAAATTAAGGATTACTGTATTAACCCGGTGGAATCACGGGAAGCTGATTTAGAAAAACCCGAAAGTTTGGACTTTGAGCCCCTGATTCCACCAGATGTTGAAATTATCCCTGGCTTTATTGAGAAGACGCCTGTCCTGCTAAAAGAGTTTTTTGATGATACTGGCTTAGCTATGAGTTATGAAGATTTAGCCTTTTGTCAGAGATATTTTCGAGATGAGAAACGGAATCCGACGATTACTGAGATCCGAGTGATTGACACTTACTGGTCAGATCATTGTCGACATACAACGTTTTATACTAAGATTGAAGAGGTTTCTTTTCCGGAAGGGGATTTTGCTTACCCACTGAACACGGCCTATCAGGAATATCTTACTTCAAGGGATTATGTCTATGGGAAAAACGCCTCTAATAGAGATGTCAGTCTAATGGACATTGGTGTTTTGGGTATGAAAGAGCTGAAGAAGAGAGGGAAATTACCTGATCTCGATGAATCGGATGAGATCAATGCCTGTAGTATTGTGGTGAATGTCCAAATAAACGGTCAAAATGAAGAGTGGCTGGTGATGTTTAAAAATGAGACCCATAACCATCCCACAGAAATTGAACCGTTCGGTGGGGCGGCCACTTGTCTAGGAGGTGCTATTCGAGATCCCTTGTCCGGTCGTACCTATGTATACCAAGCCATGCGTGTGACAGGAAGCGGCGATCCAAGGGCAAAACTAGAGGATACTCTACCTGGAAAACTCCCTCAGAGGAAGATCACGAGGGGTGCCGCTTCTGGGTATAGTTCCTACGGAAATCAAATTGGGATAGCTACGGGGCAAGTAACGGAAGTTTATGATGAAGGCTTTGTGGCCAAACGCATGGAAATTGGGGCCGTCATTGCTGCTGCTCCTCGCAAAAACATCGTACGCGAGGCACCGGAACCGGGTGATATTGTCGTACTCGTCGGTGGGAGAACGGGACGAGACGGATGTGGTGGGGCGACAGGTTCTTCTAAAGAACATACCACAGAGTCCTTACTAACTTGCGGGGCGGAAGTGCAAAAAGGAAATCCTCCCACAGAACGGAAAATTCAAAGACTATTTCGCAATCCTAACGTAAGTACTCTGATAAAACGATGTAATGACTTTGGAGCGGGTGGGGTATCGGTCGCCATCGGGGAATTAACAGATGGCTTGGAAATAAACCTCGATGCAGTTCCGAAAAAATACGAAGGTCTTGATGGAACAGAACTGGCAATATCTGAATCTCAGGAGCGTATGGCAGTTGTTATTCGTGCTCATGATTTCGAGACATTTTCTAAATATGCTCACGATGAGAATCTGGAAGCAACCTTAGTTGCTCGGGTTACTTCTCAACCTAGACTTACTATGTTTTGGCGAGGGCAGGCAATTGTTGATCTGAGCCGAGAATTTCTCAATACCAATGGGGTTAAGCAGACGATGAAGGTTCTGGTTACTCTTCCCGAGGCAAGTCGCAACTACTTTAGTAGGTTACCTGAAACAGTCCAACGAAACATAGCTGCGGAAAATCTGAAAAACGAAGCATCCTTATTAAAAGAGGCATGGTTGGCTAATCTGGCTGACTTAAACGTCTGTAGCCAAAAGGGGTTAGTGGAGAGGTTTGACAGTACCATCGGGATGTCATCAATTCTGATGCCCTTAGGTGGTAAATATCAGGTCACTCCAGCGGAAGGTATGGTGGCAAAGCTCCCCATGTTATCAGGAGAAACAAGTACGGCGACCATGATGACTTATGGCTATAATCCGCAATTGGCAAAGTGGAGTCCGTTTCACGGAGCCTTATATGCGGTCGTCGATGCGGTAACTAAGATTGTGGCTCTCGGCGGAGATTATCGCAAGGTTCGGCTTACTCTTCAGGAGTATTTCGAACGATTAGGAACGGATCCGGAAAAATGGGGAAAACCCTTCAGCGCTTTACTCGGGGCTTTTTATGCTCAGAAAAAACTAGGGATACCAGCGATCGGTGGGAAAGACAGCATGTCTGGAACGTTCATGGATTTGCATGTTCCTCCAACATTGGTTGCTTTTGCAGTCAACGTGATTGAGGCAGATAAGGTTGTATCTCAAGAGTTTAAAAAGACCGGCAGTCAAGTTGTCTTAGTAAAGGCCATTCGGGATAACCATGAAGTACCAGATTTTGAACAACTAAGTAAAAACTATACTAAAATTAACGAGTTGATCCATTCTGGATGCGTCCTAGCGACGCATACCGTAAGGATGGGAGGACTGGCAGCAGCACTCAGCAAAATGTCGTTTGGAAATCGAATCGGAATGACCTTTAACATTCCGATAGAAGTCAATAGTCTTTTTTTCGCTGATTATGGTTCAATAGTTTTAGAAATTGGGGAAACGGTGAATCTTGCCGAAGTTTTCGGCGAGGTTGCGTACCTACTGCTCGGAGTTACCCAGGACAAACCGGTGATTACGGTTAATCGCGTGGAAGTAAAACTGGATATTGCTCAAGAAGCTTGGGAAAAGCCGCTAGAAAAAATCTTTCCGACTCAAACGGAAAACGTAGATGAACCACAAAAGGTGAGCTTCAACTTGCGCAATACTCAAACAATGTCCACTAAAGTGGCTAAACCAAGAATCTTTATTCCGGTTTTTCCGGGTACCAATTGTGAATACGATTCGGCTAAAGCCTTTGAGAAAGCAGGAGGGATCGTTGAAACCTTGGTGATCAGAAATCTGACGGCAACAGATGTGGAACAGTCTATTCAAGAGATGGTTAAGAAAATAAAGCAGGCTCAAATCGTCATGCTTCCAGGGGGCTTCAGTGCTGGGGATGAACCAGACGGTTCGGGTAAATTCATCGCCACCATGTTCAGGAACCCTTGGATTAACGAAGCGGTAGCGGAACTTATAAATCAACGGGATGGTTTAATGCTCGGAATTTGTAATGGGTTTCAAGCGTTGATTAAACTTGGTCTCGTTCCCTACGGAGAAATTGTTGATTTGATGGAAGATTCCCCCACCCTCACCTATAATAAAATTGGACGTCACGTTTCTTGTTTGGTCGAAACCAAAGTCGTTTCCGTCTTATCCCCTTGGTTTAGCGGGGTGAAACTGGGAGACATTCATACTGTACCCATCTCACATGGAGAAGGACGGTTTGTGGCAAATCAAGACGTGATTCAGACCTTGATTGACAATGGACAGGTTGCTACCCAATATGTCGATCTCGACGGTAACCCGAGCAATGATGTTATTTATACGCCCAATGGTTCTTTTGAAGCAATTGAAGGAATCACTAGCCCAGATGGACGTATTCTAGGTAAGATGGCTCATTCCGAAAGAACAGGTGTGGAAATTGCGAAAAATGTTCCAGGCAATAAGTATCAACCGATTTTTACTGGTGGAGTAAATTATTTCAGTGGATAAATACTTGATACTTGTCACCTAAGGTTATCTTTCAATTGCAGGTTTTTTGTAATGCTTGTCGAATTCTAAAATTAGATGGATTAATAACTACAAATAGGAGATGAATTTCTTGAATACTCACTTTGAAAGCGCCATTGTAACAGAACAAGGCAATACTATCGCCGTTGTTTCCGTCCAGCCCACTGTATTCCAAAATTCGTTTAACGCAACTATGATTATTAAAGGATTGCTACCTGTCTTTAAAGGTAAGCCAGTTGTTCTCATGACCTTAGATCCCCAAGGAATTCCTGCTTATTACGGAAGATCTGACCTTATCCTCCTCCTCGAAAATGTCAACATTAAAGAAGCTTCCTGGAATCAAATAACCGCGGATATAGATTTAACTAGTTCTTGTCCAATGAAAATTACGGAAGAATAGTCACACAAAATGGATGTTTGAGCGTACTATCATAAAATATGCCTCAATATATAGGCCATCTGCATTTATTTATGCAGACGGCCTATATATGTTATAACTTTATCCACCAATGGTCTTAATTAAAAACGTTGCGAATTATATAGAAAAATATTGAAATTTTCATTGTCAGAAATACGATAAATAATGCGTCTATAACTATTAGGTAATAGACTGGAAAGCTAGCAATTTAGTCGAAATGTCAAGGGAAAAATAAGGTTGTAGAAGGAGGTAACATGGTATAGAGAGGATATGGTTTGAAGGATAAATCCTTTACTCTTGTTTTCTAAAGAAAACAATGCGAGTTAGAACCACGAGTTAGGAATATTTAGTTTCTTATATAATCAAGCAAGAAGAGAGGAAGGTGGATAACAGAATGAAGAATAATTGGCGTTCTTTCTTGGTCATGATCGTTGTTGCTGTTTTACTGGTTCCAATGATTTCTGCTCCCGTAGCTTTGGCAGGAGAAAGTAGTTCATCTCCATCTGTTGGGACTTTGGCTGTGCCAGAAGTGACCCTGGAAAAAGCTATTCTTATTGTTAAAACCAACTTCGACGTGCCAAGTGATTATACCGATTTCAGCTCTACTTACAACACTTACGATGATCGTCAGGTATGGGCTTTGCGTTGGAATGGTTCGGCAGAACGACCAGGGGAGTTCGCAGCAGAGGTTAACGCAATAAACGGGAATATTGTAAGTATGAATTATTGGAAAAATGATGATCAAGTTAGCAATAGTCCGTCAGTTCCGACTATTACGAAATCGAGTGCTCGAGAAATCAGTGATAATTTACTGATGCGTTTGTTGGGCAAGCGCACTGAGGAATTAAGCCTAATTCCGAGTGAACTAGAGATTATGCCATTAGGCTACGGTCCTTTCAATTATTCTCTGCAATATCAACGGCTCATTAACGGCGTGCCTTTTCTTAGCAATGGAGTTAATGTGCAGGTGTCAAGCACTGATGGGCACATTACTTCATACAATCTTAACTGGAATGAAGTGAAAGCACCTGAAGTTAAGGGCGTAATCAATGTGGATCAAGCTCAGCAGGCTTTTGCTTCAGCACCTTTCTTTAAACTCCAATACTGGATTCCTGCATCCTATAGACCACTTAGTGTAGGGCAAAAGCAGGAAGCTAAGCTTGTATACCAATTAAGAGGGGAAAACGGAGGGGCAATCGATGCTTTAACAGGCCTGCCACTTCAACTAAAACAAGGAGAATGGCTGGTCACTGATTCGTTTGGAAATGGGGGAATGGGTAGCGCCAAGATGGAAAGGTCTGGCTCAACCTCTGATGGAATCCAAGTACTAACCCCTCAGGAACAACAAGAAGTGGAACGCACTTCCGAGCTCCTTAAACGGGATGAGGCGATTGCAGCAGTGAAACGCTGGATTGAGATTTCGGATAATCTGACGTTACGCAGCGCAAATCTGAGTAAAGACTGGCGTAGCACAGACAAGCGTATCTGGAGTTTTGATTGGAGCAGCATAGGGTCTGAGAAAGGAGAAGGAACCCATCAATACTTAAGTGCCAGGGTCAGTGCCACAACTGGTGAGTTGCTTGGTTTTGATAGCTCTAATCAACAAACCGGAAAAACTGAGGTTAAACTAGACGGGACAGCAGCTCAAAATCTGGCCGAGGAATTTCTGAAAAAGGTTCAGGGGGATCGGTTTCGCCAAGTAGTGTTAGACACGGAAAATATTCAAATGGATAAAATGAGTCCAGAGCCATGGAATATTCAGGCTTACTCTTACCACAGAGTTGCCAACGGGGTAGATTTCCCGGATAATGGCATGATAGTCAATGTGGATCCTGTTGCTGGCAAGGTCACGAGTTATGAACTCAACTGGTCTGAACTTGAATTACCAAGCGTTACTGGAATTCTCAGTAAAGATCAGGCTGTAGGATCCTTTCTGAAGGCACGTCCTCTATCTCTGAACTATGTTCGAATCTATTCCAATGGTATGCCGGGGGATTTACGCTTAGTTTATCTTCCAGTTAGCCAAGACCGCAGTATTCCGATCTCCAACATAGTGGATGCAAAAAGCGGAGAACTGCTTGATTACCAGGGCCTGCCTCTGGAAAAAGGGCCAAAGCCTTATAATTTCACAGATCTTGCGGGAGTGGACGGTGCCCCAGAGATTGCGGCACTCGGGCAAGCGGGGTTGTTTGGCGACTACGGAAATAGCTTTAAGCCTCTGGAGAAGATGAATTTGGGGTCGCTATTGCGGGCAATGTATCTCAACCGATTTGGTCAGTGGGGAAATACGAGTCTGACTGATAGTGAGATTATAAAAAAAGCTAAAGAGCAAGGTTGGTTGAAAGAGGAGATGCAGCCTGGTGATCCTGTGAATCGGGAAATTTTGGCCAAAGTCCTTCTGCGCTATGTACAGCTAAATAAGTTAGCGGAACTGAAAGATATTTATGAGGTTAAGTTCCAAGATTCCGCTCAAATAAACCCGGATGCTTTAGGATATTTTGCTTTAGCAAGTAGTACTGGAATACTTAAGGTGGAGGGGGTGCTGGCCCCACTGGAAACAGTAAGCCGCGCTGAAGCTGCAGCCGCTCTATTTAGGGCTTTAGCTTGGCGTAATTAGTAAATATTTGAGATCTATTTCATGTTAAATAAAATAATTGACTATTGAGAGTAAATTTAAAAGGGTAGGTAATTCACAATTGAATGAATTATCTACCCTTTTTTTGTACTAATCAGAAAGTATAAACTTGCGTTATATACTGCAAGAAGGCTAATACGTGCAAAGACAGTGTCTTCGTGGGGCCAGCCAAGTTTTCTAATACTAGTCAGACTTTCAGGCCGCATGCGGCACCACTGATGAATGAAAATGCTATTTCCAGGTTAGTGCTATTTGCGGTATTATAGAAACATCGATTTCTTCACTAGAATTAATCAGTACACTTAGAAGTAGCATTAATGCTATAATTAAAGGACAGGATAAATACGATTATCATTCAATACTTTTATGGGTATTCAATGACTCTCTTTATGATACTAATCAACGCGAATCTTTAATCCGGATAATCTTTCCGATGGTTGAACAAGAACCATCTGGTTAGATTGATTGAACTGAAACTGATATGATTCTCCAGATGTTTGTCCAATAGCTGTTTTCCAGCTAAAGTTATTCAATGCCACACTTGGATCTCCACCTCCGTTAGGGCTACTTGTCCATGCTACTATAGCATCAGGATCAACGACACAAGGTGCTTCAAGCATGAGTGGATTACCGTCAGTTATTACGGCAACTTGTTGGGGTAGGTTTGTGATATTGCTGAGGACGGTTGTCGCTAATCCTTTTTGAGATAAAATTCCATTCCCTATAAATCGGATATCGTATTTAAGGTCTATAGGAAAAGCGAGTAGATTTTCACTCTCAACCGATAAGCAATCGCCAGGCTCAAGTTCAAACACTGAAACATGATAAGCATTTTGTGCTAAATATATGATACCTGAGCCTTCGACAGTCATTAATTCAATATTTTCCCCTGTAAGTTTTCTTTTTGCTAGACCTAGGAGAGAACCCATAACTCCTCCACCGTTGTCTGGACCTAGCAACATCTTATCAAACTTAAAGTTTCCTTTGAAGGCAACCATTGCCCCTTTCTTAGCACAAAATTTGCCAGTTCCTTCTATTTTACAGCTTAATTCTTCTTCTACATTAAACGTAAACAATAATTGGCCTCCTTTTCCTTGCATAGATTATCATTATTACTTGCTCAAATTGATATTTAAAATATATAACAAAAGGTCTTTTAATACAATGTGATAGGACACTAGGATGATCTTGAAGATAGTTCCAAGATCTGTAGAGTCACTAAGTTTGACTGTTTAGCAAAGGATAATAAGTGAATAAATGGTATTTACAATGTCGAAAAACTGAGGAGTGAGAGAATTGGACAAGGATTTAAAATACGTTGGACATACGTTTCCAATTCATGATGCACTGCAAAAAGCGAGTGGGAATTTGAAATATCTAAGCGATATGACGCTACCGAATATGTTATACGCAAAACTACTTTTAAGTCCGATTGCCCATGGGCTAATTACAAGAATTGATACAAGCAGAGCAGAAGCTCTACCAGGGGTTATCCGAGTATTTACACATTTGAATACTCCCAGCAAAGCATATAGTCGCTATCGAATTGTACCTAACCAAGATTTTTGCGTAGAGGATGAACGTCTTTTAACTGATAAAGTGAGATTTGTGGGGGATCGAGTTGCTGCAGTAGTGGCTACCAACAAGGAAACTGCCAAGCAGGCTATATCCCTTATACAAGTGGAGTATGAGGCACTGTCTGTACTAAGTACTCCTGAGAAAGCGCTACAGGAACAAGAGACGAAAATCCATCCTAAGGGTAATTTGATTCATGAATATGAATACAAACTAGGGGAGCAGGTTCTACAACCTGATGACTGTATTGTCGTTGAAACCACTACACATACTCAAAAAATGCATCATGCGGCAATGGAAACTCATGCCTGTTTGGCAGATTTCGATAGCTCTGGAAAGTTAACTCTTTGGGCAGGTTGTCAAGGAGTGTTTGGCGTTAGAACCATTGTCTCAGATTTGCTGGAATTGAGTTATAACAAAGTCAGAGTCATTAAAGTGCCCATGGGAGGTTCTTTTGGTGGGAGACAAGAAACCATCTTAGAACCGATTACGGCTTTCTTAGCTAAGGAGGTCAGACACCCTGTCAAGTTGACCTTAACTAGAGAAGAAACCATTATATCTACGATGACCAGACCTGCCACGACCTCTAGGATAAGAACCAGAGTTACAAAGGAAGGAATTCTTGCGGAGTGCAGTGTAGATACCATTGTGGATGCCGGAGCCTATGCCACCAGTTCGATTGACAATACTTTTGCGATGTCCAAAAAGATCTGTAAATTATATAGAATCCCTTATTACGAACATTCGGGCAAGACAGTCTACACGAATACGCCTGTTGCCGGTGGTGCCCGAGGGTGGGGAGCACCAGAGATAATGACGGCCATGGAGATTCATATGGATGCGGTAGCCAAAAGGTTATCAATGGATCTTGTGGAATTCAGACTCAAGAATCTTGTCCATCCCTATGACCTAGATAAAGCATCTCATATTTCCCTGGGCAATGCTCGTGTGATAGAGTGCTTAGAGAGAGGTACTGCCGCTTTTGGCTGGAGCGAACGCTTCAATAGGGATCCAGATCAAGGAAGATTTCGCAGGGGTGTAGGATTGGCCTGTGCCGCCCATAAAAACGGTATGTACGGGGGATTTCCTGAACATAGTACTATGACTCTTAAAATGAATGAGGATGGCAGTTTCATTCTTAATACTGGTCTTCATGAGCTAGGGTGTGGAACAATTACTTCGATTACTCAGATTGCTGCAGAGGTCTTAGATATTGATCCTAGCTATATTACCGTTTTAGAAGCGGATACAGAATATGGTCCTTATGATTTTGGCTCATATGGCAGTAGAGTAACCTATATATGCGGTGCTTGTGCTTATGAAGTTGCAAAGAAGGTAAAAGTTCAACTACTAGAATGTGCTTCTCATATTCTTCAAAAGCCTAAACAGTATTTGAAAGCAACAAATGGAAGAGTATTGATTATCGGAAACGAGCAGCAGTCCATAACTTATCGAGACATTGCAACGACCGCCAAAATTAAGGATAATACAGACATCGTTATTACACACACTTATCATGGGTCATCTAATCCAGGTGCCTATGCGGTGCATTTTGCTGAGGTAGAAGTTGACACAGCCACAGGAAGGGTACGGGTTTTAGATTATCTGGCAGCTCATGATATAGGAAAAGCCATCAATCCTGGGATGGTCGAAGGACAGATTCAAGGTGCCGTTCAAATGGGGATAGGCTACGCCTTATATGAAGAAATAAAGGTCGGTAACGACGGAAGTATCATTAATAACAGCCTTAAGAATTATCATGTGCTTAATGCTCCGGACATGCCAACGGTAAAAACTCTTTTGATAGAACTAGGCGGGGATGAAGGTCCCTATGGTGCCAAGAGTATTGGAGAAATAGCCTTAGTACCTGTTGCTGCGGCTGTAGTTAATGCCGTAAATAATGCACTTGCTACATCCATGTCAAATATGCCTCTCACGCCAGAGAAGATAATAGCTACATGGACATCGAGGTTCGAAGCTCGATGCAAGAATAAGAATTTGCTTTGCGAATGATAACGATGAAAAGCAGGAGTGAAAACACTGAAGCAGAACAAGAACCACCAATTATTGAAGTGGGAGTCTTTAACGAGGATGAATAGCTTGAATAGTAGAGGGTAAGGGTGGAAAAACATGCAGATTGAGTTTATGGTCAATGGAAAAGAACATAAGATGAATGTTAGTTCGACAATGAGATTAGTTGATTTGTTAAGAGATGAACTGGGTTTAACAGGCACCAAAGAGGGCTGTGGTGAAGGAGAGTGCGGGTCCTGTACCGTGATCATGAACGGCAAAGCGGTAAATTCTTGTCTAGTTCTTGCACCTCAAGTTAGAGGGCAGGAGATCCTCACAATCGAAGCTTTAGAACTGGATGGACAATTGGACAAACTGCAAGAATCCTTCATTAATAATAGCGCAGTTCAATGCGGTTACTGTACACCTGGAATGCTGATGTCGGCCAAGGCACTTTTGATGACAAATCCTCATCCTTCAGAAGAGGAGATCAAAACCTCGATCTCTGGTAATTTATGCAGATGTACTGGATACAACAAAATAGTCAAGGCGATAAAAGAGGTCGTCGATGGGAGTTAATTTTTAATGTCCTTGTTGCCATGGATGGCGAGAAGGGACCTTCCAGATAGTATTAACGAAAAGTTATACTTTCTGACTAGTATTTAAAGGAGAAGTTCGATTCTATGAACTATGATTTTGATCGGATTATTGATCGTCGCCAGACGGGGTCTGTAAAATGGGATTTTAATCAACGAATATTTGGGCGCGAGGACATTTTACCGTTATGGGTCGCGGACATGGATTTTCAAGCTCCTGAAGCTGTCGTTGAAGCCTTGCTTAACCGTGCTAAACATGGGATATATGGTTATTCTGATGGAATGGACGGGTATTACGAGTCACTTACTGCTTGGCTACATAAGCGCCATGGTTGGAAGATCCAACGAGACTGGATCTCCTTTAGCCCAGGAATTGTTTTTGCTTTACATCAATTAGTACGGAGTTTAACCAAGCCAGGGGATAAAATCCTCCTTCAATCCCCAGTGTATCCGCCCTTTTTTCAGGCAATAAAAAATAACGGTCGTGAGGTTGTGAATAGCAAACTAAGATTCGAGCATGGTCGGTATACCATGGATTTTGAGGATTTAGAAGAGAAGTTTGCCAGCGGAGTTAAGACAATGATTTTTTGTAACCCACACAATCCTGTGGGGCGGGTTTGGGAGCGTGAAGAACTTGATCGTTTAGGGCAGCTCTGCCTCGCTCATGATGTCCTCGTCATCTCTGATGAAATTCACTGTGACCTTATTTACGAGGGTCATCGTCATATTCCCTTTGCTTCTCTCTCCCCTGAGTTGGCTCTTCAATCGATTGTTTGTACAGCGCCTAGCAAGACATTTAACTTAGCAGGACTTCAGACTTCGAATTTAATCATTCCGAACTCTGACTATAGACAAACATTTCAAGCGTCACGTGACTTAACCGGGATTCACAATCCCAATGTTTTTGGCATAACGGCTTTAGAAGCAGCCTATAGGCATGGCTGGGACTGGCTGAATCAATTAATGCACTATTTGCAGGGGAACGTGGAATTCCTTATATTGTCCCTCCCCCAAGAGCTGCCGCAGATTCAGGCCATTCAACCTGAGGGAACCTATCTAATCTGGTTAGATTTCAGGGAGTTAGGAATGGACTCTATAGAATTACAGAAATTTTTGGTGCACAAGGCAAGAGTTGGGCTAAATGCTGGTTATCAGTTTGGCCCTGGCGGAGAAGGCTTTGCGCGGCTTAATATAGGGTGCTCTCGTTCAGTCCTTGAAGAAGGAATAGAACGCATTAGAGTTGCGGTTAAGGGATTGAACTAAAAGGGATTTCGCATTTGAACTAAGGATTATGCACTACTTCATGGTGTATAATCCTTTTTTTTACTATCAGACCCCCATGCCGCTAACGCAGCGCCATCAAATGATGAAAAATGCTAGATAACTCATAGTCTAATAAAACTGGAAAATTTGCGAATTGTTCACCGATTAATGAACTTCCCAATACACTATTAAAAAACCAAGATGTGCCAGGGGGGGATGCCATTGAAACCTGTTGTCGAAGTTCATAACTTAGGAATGAAGTATCAATCCCTTAATGGGGAAATAATTGCCCTTGAAAATATCAATTTTTCAGTTTGTGATGGAGAGTTCGTCAGTATTGTCGGCCCAAGCGGTTGTGGTAAATCCACCCTATTATCAATCATTTCGGGGCTGCTATTTTCAACCTCTGGGACGGTTTTACTATCCGGGGAAAAGGTCATTGGGACTTCTCCGAAAATAGGATATATGTTACAGAAGGATCATCTTTTTGACTGGAGAACCATTTATCAAAATGTCATGCTCGGTCTTGAAATAAGAAAGGGTGTTACTCAGGCGGCGAAGAAACGTGCCATAAAACTTCTTAAAACGTATGGACTTTATGAATTCAAAGATAAATATCCAAACCAGCTTTCGGGCGGAATGAGACAAAGAGTGGCTCTTATAAGGACTCTAGTGACGGATCCTCAAATTCTTCTTTTAGATGAGGCCTTTTCAGCATTGGATTATCAAACCAGACTGGTAGTTAATGATGATATTTATGACATTATCAAAAAAGAAAATAAAACCGCACTACTTGTTACCCATGACATTTCCGAGAGTATCAGTATGGCAGATCGGGTGGTTCTACTATCGAAACGACCTGGAACTGTGAAGAACATCTATGAGATCAATCTGAACTGTGATAACAGGACCCCTTTATCTACACGGGAAACACCAGAGTTCAGGTATTATTTTCAGGAGATATGGAAGGGGCTAGATGTCCATGTCTAAGTTTAAGCAAGAAGGGATTTCTTACGTGGCTCAAGTCTCAGACATCTCTCAAGAACATAAAGATTACTTACATCGGGTTAGGATGAGAAAGATATCGGTTCGGGTCATACAATTATTAATTTTTGCCATTGCCTTGTTCCTATGGGAAATATGTGCTAATGCCAAAATCGTAGATCCTTTTATTACAAGTCAGCCATCTAGGGTCTTAAAAACGATTGTAAGGCTATATGAAGATGGAGTGCTTTTTCAACACATTGGAATTACCTGTCTTGAAGCCTTCGTCGGTTTTGTCTTAGGGACACTAGTAGGCACAATGATTGCCATAATGTTATGGTGGTCAGAATTTTTGTGTAAAGTTTTAGAGCCTTATTTAGTGGTTCTAAACAGTTTGCCTAAAATCGCGCTCGGCCCAGTTTTTATTGTTTGGATTGGGGCAGGTCCTGCGGCAATCATTGTTATGACGTTAGCAATTTCTCTTATTGTCACAGTTTTAGAAGTCTTAAATGGATTTTTAACGACAGATCAAGAAAAGATCAAGCTTGTACAGACCTTTGGCGGCACAAAGTTTCAAGTCCTTACGAAAGTTCTACTTCCTGCATCATATCCCACTATTATCAATGCTCTTAAGATTAATGTCGGATTATCATGGGTGGGGGTCATTGTAGGAGAGTTTTTAGTGTCTAAAGCAGGGTTGGGTTATCTCATTGTGTACGGTGGTCAAGTTTTTAAATTAGACCTAGTCATGACCAGTGTCATCATTCTGGGCGTAGCAGCAACCGTGATGTATCAGGGGGTGGTTTACCTTGAAAGGATACTCGTGAAAAACAAACTTTAGGCAACTTTTCTTTAATCCTGTAAGAAAGCAGAAGAAATAATTAACAAAGGAGGAACATCATAATGAAAAAAAAGGTTATGCTCATACTTATCGTACTGATCCTTGGAGTTTCCTTAGTCCTATCAGGCTGCAGTAGTAATCAGACTGAACTCAGTAAGGTTAAATTGTCAGAGGTTACACATTCAATTTTCTATGCACCGCAGTATGTATCCATGAGTCAAGGGTTCTTTGAGGAAGAAGGTCTTGAGGTTGAGCTTTCAAATGGTCAAGGTGCAGATAAGGTTATGACAGCAGTGTTGTCAGGCCAAGTTGATATTGGGTTTGCTGGCCCTGAGGCAAGTGTCTATGTATATAACGAAGGCAAAGAAGATAACAGTGTTGTATTTGCCCAATTAACCAACGGAGATGGAACATTCCTCATGGGTAGGACGCCCGAACCTAACTTTCAATGGAGTGATCTAAAGGACAAGAATGTAATTGGTGGACGTAAGGGTGGAATGCCCGCTATTGTCCTACAGTATGTGTTGAGTAAAAACGGTCTTACGACAGGAAAAGATGTCTCCATTGATACTACAATGCAATTTGCCTCGATGCCAGGGGCCTTTATAGGAGGGCAAGGGGATTATGTCATTATCTTTGAGCCTACGGCATCAAGCATGGAGAAAGAAGGCAAAGCATATATCGTAGCTTCTTTAGGTAAGGAGAGTGGTGAGGTTCCTTATACTGCGTATTTTGCAAAGAAGAGTTTTATCGAGAAAAATCCAGAGCTCATTCAAAAGTTTACTAATGCAATTTATAAAGGCCAAAATTGGGTAGCAAGTCATACTCCTGAGGAAATCGCTATGGCCATAAAACTCCAATTCCCAGATGAAAACGATAAAATTCTTGTGAGTGCTTTAAAACGTTATCAGGAACAGAACTCTTGGAAAAAGGATCCTGTCCTTACGGAAAACGATTTTTATCTTCTCCAACAGATCATTAAGGATGCGGGAGAACTGAATAAGATTGCTCCTTATGAAAAAGTAGTAACAAGACAATTTGGAGAAAACGCCATAAAGACTATTAAATAATGAGGCAGAAGGAATTGGGGATTTAGGCATTAGGCTTAGTCCCTTTTCTAATGTTTTGAAGAAAAGATTTGACTTTTAAATGTTGACAGGAAAATCAGAATTGTATAAGCTAATGAGGTAATGAGTAAAATTCTTATACAACAAAACTCAGATATATCAAACAATAGCAAACTTGGAAACTAGCTACTTTTAAATAAATTACTGCTTCCCATGTTGTCAGAGTAATAATGGAGGTTAATGACATGAAATTAGTCAAAGAAATAGACTTACCGGGTATTGGCAAGAAGTTTCAAATTCAAACCCGCAGTGGAGATAAGATCGTCATCATAGTTCATGATGACGGACGAAGAGAGATGTTTCATTATTATCATGAGGATCCGGATGATTCTATCTCGATGGTAACCTTGGATGACGAAGAATCTCGGTGGATAGCTGCTATACTCGGAGGGATGACTTATCGCCCCAAAGCGTTAGAGACTGTGGATATGGCCTTCGGCGATATGCTTATAGAATGGTATAAAATTGAGCCTGATGCATATGCAACTGGCAAAACCATCAAGGATTTGAGTGTTCGGCAGGTTACCGGAGGAACGATTATTGCAATAGTAGAGCATGATCAGAGTAAAACAGTCAATCCCGGTCCTGAGGCAACTTTTCGAAATGGCGCTACTGTTGTAATTCTTGGTGAAAAGAACCAGGTTAAAGCGTGTAAGCATCTATTATTTCACGGGAGTGTTTAGTAATGGAGCACCTGATATTGGAAATAGGACTTGCACTAGCTTTAATTGCAGGCGCAGGACTTCTATCCGGTAAACTCCGAATTTCCATTGTACCTATATTAATTCTGGTCGGTATGATCGTTGGCCCACAGGCACCTCACATCGGCGTATTTGACTTTAGGTTTATTCAGAGTGCCCCGTTTATTAACTTCATGGGACATATTGGAGTGCTTTTTCTCCTATTTTCCTTGGGGTTGGAGTTTTCTATTAAACGTCTTTTAACTGCTGGGCCCTCCATAATCAGAAGCGGGACAATTTATATGGTTATTAACCTAGCCATAGCTATTATATTCCCTTTACTGCTAGGTTGGCAGGTTAAGGAAATACTTGTTGTGGCAGGTATTATGACTATTTCCTCCAGTGCAATCGTGGCAAAAGTAATCGTTGATTTAAAGAGGGCACCTAATGATGAAACGGAAATCATTTTAGGCTTGATGATGTTTCAGGATGTCTTTGTTGCAATTTATTTCTCAGTTATTTCCGGTCTGGTTCTTGCCGGTTCTACTTCCATTCCAGAGATTATAATAACCGCACTGATGGCGCTTGCATTTATCGGTGGGTTTTTATTTTTAGGGCATAAGTTGGTTTCAAAACTAGACCTTTGGTTGGATATCCCTTCCGACGAAACGTTTATGCTTGTAATTTTTGCTGTTCTAGTTTTGGTAGCAGGTTTATCTGAAACTGTGCACATTGCCGAAGCCATCGGAGCCTTGCTGATTGGTCTGGTATTGGCAGAAACAGAACATTCCGAACGCATAGAGCATTTAATTGTTCCCTTTAGAGATTTCTTTGGTGCCCTTTTCTTCTTCAGTTTTGGGCTAAGCATTGACCCCTTTTCCTTGGGTGGGGCAGTTTGGCCCGCTTTAACTGCGGTCATTTTAACCCTTTTAGGCAATACGGTGTCGGGTGTTTTGGCGGGAAGAAAAGCTGGTCTCTCTCACAGAGCCTCATTGAATATAGGTCTAACTATTATTTCAAGGGGTGAATTTTCAATTATTTTAGCCAATCTCGCCAAGACAGGCGGATTATTAACGTTGTTGCAACCGTTTGCCGCCTTGTATGTTCTCATTCTTGCCATACTGGGGCCATTATTGACGAAGGAATCACGTTGGGTTTATAACCGATTAAGGCCATTCCTTAAATGGCCACAAATACCAGATAGAAGAAAATCAAGAAAAAATACAGGTCAATGAGTTTCACTCATTGACCTGTATTTTTTTATACTAGTCAGCCCCATGCCGTTATACGACACCACTGATGAATGCTGTGTAAATTGAGCCAATGTTCTAGGATGAAAGATCACCCAAAAATTAGTTGATATTCAATAACTTCTTATAGTATAAGCATCCTAAAGACAGGGCGCTGTACATGACATTGTCTTGGACATTAGTAGTGAGTGACTTATTTTTTTGGCTTATAAATTTTTTTATTATCTGTAGCAATAAACTTTATAACTAACATAGCCATGGCGAACATGCTTACTATATATCCAACAATCATTTCGCTTGCGACAATCATCTTGGAACTGTTTGATATTGGATATATATCCCCGTAACCTGTAGTCGTAAACGTAGTAACACTAAAATACACACTATCAACAACTGATAAGATTTTATTGTCCGTAAATACGTTGGAATAATTTCTTGATAGCTTAAAGTAGAAATCAGCATACCCCATAATTAAAATAATGCTTAATAAAATAATTTTCAGGAAAAGTAATCTTCTCTGGTCTTTTTGGATTATCTCATAAGTCAAAAGACCTAAACTTAGAAAAAAATATATTAATAGGATAATAATAAAATAGATTGGTAAGAAATTTTTAAAGAAATCTGCTACGATAATAGCTAATAGTAGTGATAAGCTTAATAAAAAGATATTACTCGAAAATTTATAAGATTCCATTTGCACCCTCCAATACTAAATTACAATTATATAAACTTGTTATGATTTCACCCCTCTTGGAGCCAATGGCTTTTGTTAATTGTTATCATCTTTATATATTCTAAGACTATTAATAAAATCCTTCTAGTTTGTTGAAATATATTCAAGGTTTTTCAGTATTCAGGTTTTATTTAGTATGCTTTTATGAATCTAAAGAATTGATTGACAGAAGTCAATGTATCCTCGATAATATAATAATCATCTCTAAAAGGAGTTAAGCAAATGATTAATTGTCAGAGATTAATAGTTGAAATGTTAAGGGAGAAAAACGATGGATAAGCAAAAAACTCCTATTGGATTTGCTGTGTTATTAGTCCTTATCTCTACCTTGGGTTTTAGTATTTATCCCCTTTTAGGCAAAATGGTCTTTGCAGGAGGTGCGGGTCTCTCTACTGTATTATTTGTTAGATTTACCATTGCAGCACTTTTTTTCTGGGCGATAACGATTTGGCGAGAAGGATTTCCTCGACTGACCTTAAAAACATGGCTTGTTTTATGGGGTATGGGTGGGGTTGGATATTCTATGATGGCTGGTCTTTATATATCCTCGGTACGTTTTATTCCTGCTTCCTTAGCAGCCTTACTCTTGTATGCATATCCTGTAATTGTTACAGTCATTGCGGTTTTGACCAAACAAGAAAAATTCTCCATTTTTAAACTTGCTGGTTTACTGCTATCAACCTTTGGCTTAGTTTTGGTCTTAGGACTAGCCTTGCAAGGAATTAATTCCTTTGGGGTTATTCTAGCACTTGGGGCTGCCTTTGTTTATGCTATTTATATACTGATAGGAAATAAAGTACTGGAGACAACGACACCTTTAATAAGTTCAACAATAATTTCTACTTCTGCCGCATTTACCTATGGGATAATCGGTTTGCCAATTGGTGGGGCGACGTGGAATCTCTCTTGGGGTACATGGATGGGAATCGCTGGGATTGTTTTTTTTGCAACCATTGTTGCAATGTTGACATTTTTTCAGGGTATAAAACGTATTGGGGCAACATCTGCCTCAATAATCAGTACAATGGAACCTGTGATGACAGTTATTTTAGCCGTTATGCTGTTTAATGAACACCTTACCCTTTTACAGGCAGTGGGGGGAATTTTTGTCGTTATGGGGGGAATTTTAGCGGTTTTATCTCCTGCTCCAAAAATGATCCAGCAGGTGAATTCCTCACTTAATTAAGCATCTTTTCTACACATGAATTCAAAGTCATGGATTTAGGGACTGCGATGCATCGTTTAATTAGAAGAGCCTTTTACTTACTTCAATTTTGAAGTAAGTAAAAGGCTCTTGTTTTGCTTATGCAACTTTATCATTATTATAGGTTAAGGGTTGTTCTACTATGGTACAATACTATTGAAACCTCATCTCTTTTATGAAGGTCATACAGAAAGAAGGAATCCTAGTTGGAAAAATCGAGTACACTACATCTCCGGAAATCTACAGTGGGTGTACGTTTATCTAAATTCCTCTGCTTTTTGAAGAGCTTTAAACCTTGGAAAAAACCTAAGTTTTGGAGTAGATTAAGTATTATCTTACTAGTATTTATCATTTTTATTACTGGCGGGACTACCATTTACATCTCCTCATTAGATATTAGCAAATTACAGACTCCGCTCGTTCAACCCTCCTATTTATACGACCAAAAAAGCAACCGGATCTCCCAGCTTTCATCTTCGAGAATTGAACCTGTTTCTGAGCAGCAAATCCCACAAATTATGAAAAAAGCTATAATTGCGGTAGAAGACCGTCGTTACTATGAGCATAAAGGGGTCGATCTTCGCTCTATCGCGCGTGCTCTCTATCGAGATTTGATATCGGGTGACTTTTCCGAAGGGGGAAGCACGATTACCCAGCAATTAGCCAAAAACCTTTTCTTGGCTTCGGATAAAACTCTGGCTCGAAAACTAAAGGAAGCTGCTTATGCCTTGAAGATCGAGGCTGTTCTTGATAAGGACCAAATTCTAGTAGCCTACCTTAATCAGATCTATTTTGGAGAAGGGCGTTGGGGCCTGCAAAATGCGACTCAACTCTATTTCGGGAAAAATACCGAGAAGCTAACTTTAGAAGAATCTGCAGTACTCGCCGGACTGATCAAAGCCCCAAGCATTTATTCTCCGCTTAGTAACAAGCAAAAGTCGTTAGAGAGAAGAAATTTGGTACTCACATTGATGAAAGAACAGAATTACATTACTTCGGATGATTATCAGAAAGCAATAGTTCAACCGATTGTTTTGAAAAATGGATCACTAAGTGACCTTTCCGGTCAATATGCTCCTTATGTTGATTATGTGGTCGAAGAAGCAATTGATCGCATTGGTTTTACTGAAGAACAAATCCTAAACGGAGGGCTGCAAATATATACTCAGATGGATCCTGCGGTTCAAAAAGCAGCTGAGGATGTCTTTAAAGATAGTCATTTCTTTCCAAAAGGAAAAGCTGATCAAATTGTCCAAAGCGGAGTGGTGGTTTTAGACCACAAGACGGGAGGCATCAAAGGGTTAGTGGGATACCGGGGTGAAAGAGTATACCGTGGGTTAAACCATGCAACTTCAACCCAACTTGAGCGCCAACCGGGTTCTTCTTTGAAACCTCTGTCGGTCTATGGTCCTGCGTTGGAAAAAGGCTATACACCAGATTCTATGGTCAGTGATCATCCCTTAAATATTAATGGGTATGCTCCCAAGAATTATGACAATCAAAACCGAGGGTATTTAACAATGCAAGAGGCTGTCCGTCAGTCTTGGAATATTCCTGCAGTTTGGTTACTTAACGAAATTGGAATAGATAGCGGTGTTGATTTCACCAAACGGAGTGGGATTCCGCTAGAAAAAGAGGATCATACCCTTAGTTTAGCTCTAGGAGGTCTTTCTAAAGGGGTAACACCGCTTCAAATGGCGCAAGCCTATGGATTATTTGCCAATCTTGGTGCTATGAATAAAGCCTATGCCATTAGTAAGATTACCACAAAAGAAGGTACTGTTTTATTCCAAGCACAACCAGATGTGGTTCAAGTGACTACTCCAAGCGTAGCCTATATGATGACCCTCATGTTACAAAATGTTGTCACCCAAGGTACTGGAAAAAATGCCAATCTTGATCGACCGACTGCGGGTAAAACTGGTTCTGTCGAGCTTCCCCACACTCAAGAATTTTCAGGAATCAACAAAGGAGTTAAAGATGTTTGGTTTGTTGGTTATACTCCGGAACTTACAGCTGCTGTATGGATGGGTTATGATATCACTGATCGCAATCACTATCTTACTACTTCGGGCGGCTCAGAGCCTGCCGTGGTCTTCCGTGAAATTATATCCCGTGCTCTAAAGTCTACTCCGGTTGTCCCCTTTGAGATTCCACAGGAATACATTGAACAGAATAAAATGTTCAACAAGTTATATAAGTGGTACCAAGAAAATTTTTATCCAAGGAAGAATAGTAAAGATTATTTTATCAATGATGACACAAATTAAATTTACGCAAAAAGGAAAAAGAAATAATAAGTCCTCTGTCGAAGATATTGAGTTTTTATGTTAGAATACAGGGATTATATCCGTTGCCGCTGGCAGCCTTTGAAAGTGAAACAACTACGATCCACCTGATATGAGGAGTGAAGATGATGGCAGAGTTCAAGGAAATCAATTGTTCACAAGATCTAGGAGAGATTCTGGATGAATCTTGTCTTCGTAAAGTCGTGATATTTAAACATAGTACAACCTGTCCCATCAGTGCACGAGCCTGGCGGGAGGTTCAGGATTTTATCAAGGAAAGTTCTGCGGAAATCCTAGTGGTCATGATTAAGGTGATAGAGTCTCGACCAATTTCCAACCAAGTGACTGAGGATTTGGGAGTTAAACATCAATCTCCTCAAGTACTGCTTTTAAGTAATCGGCAGGTTTCGTGGCATGATTCACATCAAGCTGTGACCCAGACCAATATTAAGAAAGCATTGGAAGGCGGAATACTATCCTAAAATCTGAGCGTTTAAGTTCCACAACGTGAGATTCGACAAGTCCTAGAAGAGCTCTGTCGGATGCTCCCTTAGGATTTGTCAGTTTAAGAATTGTTGTGATATTTCAATAGTATTTTAGTTCAGGGATGCGTCTGTTTTTTGGAAGGGTGGATGATATTGAAGTACACCGAATCTGAATTCAGAATTAATGATGGAGCTGTACTTTATGCACGAGAGTGGCAGCCAGAAAGCAACCTTCGAGGCGTGATTTGCCTTGTTCATGGTTTAGGAGAACACAGCGGGCGATATGCTAATATGGCCCAAAAGTTAACCCAGGCAGGGTATGTTTTATCGACCTTTGATCAACGTGGTCATGGCAAATCATTGGGCAGGCGCGGACATACACCGTCCTATGAAACGCTCTTAGATGATATCCACTTTTTTAGAAGCGAATCACTGCGACGTTTCCCAAATTTGCCTATGTTCTTATACGGTCATAGCCTTGGAGGTAACTTAGTACTCAATTATGTCTTGCGACGACAACCGAGATTTACTGGAGTGATTGTTACTAGTCCATGGCTAAAGTTAACTGTTGAACCGCCTGCGTTACTTAGAGCGTTTGCAATATTTCTAAATAAATTGTGGCCTACTTTTTCACTGCCAAGCGGACTCGATCTAAATGCGCTTTCCCGTGATCTCAATGTCGTCTATGCCTATAAAGTCGACCCACTCGTCCATAATAGAATTTCTGTCCGTCTTTTTGTCGCTATGGATCAAGCTGGACGTTGGGCGATGGAAAATGCAGCCCAATTCAATCTACCCTTACTGCTTATGCACGGTGGGGGTGATCGCATTACATCCTCAGAAGCTACAAAGAGATTTGCTATCCATGTTCAAAAAGACTGTACTCCAAAAATTTGGCAAGGATTATTTCATGAGCTTCATAATGAACCCGAAAAAGAAGAGATATTTGACTATATTATTAATTGGCTAAATATACATAACCCCTAGAAAGGGGCCTTTGGTCAAAGAATTAATTTTGAGGTGTATGTATGGAGGCGGCGACCAGACAGCTATATTGGAATATCGATGGAAGGGGCGCAATGTATAGTATTGCCCTGATTGCCTTCATTATTTTTTTATTTGGTTTTACTAGAAAGGTTAGGCGTTGGCAACAAGGACAACCTATTGGGTATAATAATTTAGGTTCAAGATTTAAGACGTTTATTTCAGCTATCTTCAAGCATGACAAAGGAGTTTTCAGGGGGACCTTTCGACGATTTATGCATTTAGGAGTTTTTTATGGGTTTGTTATGTTAACCTTCGGAACGATAGTCATAGGGATTCAAGATCATTTTGGAATTCCGCTGTTCTATGGGATGAAATATTTAGCTATTAGTCTTTTGCTCGATTTATTTGGACTAATGGCAATCATAGGCATCGCAATGGCTGCTTATAAACGATATATTGATAAACCAGACCATGAGGATTACACTTTCGATGACGCTCTATTATTAATTCTTGCTTTTTTTATTCTTTTTACGGGTTTTGTTTTAGAAGGGTTAAGGATTTACTCAACGGGTGATCCTTGGGCAAGATGGTCACCTGTTGGGTTATTTATCTCTGTAGTGACTCAAAAAGCGGGTTTGTCTGTCCCTTCAGCTTTAGCCGTTCATGGCTCTCTGTGGTATTTTCATATGTTGTTGACGTTTGGGTTTATCGCCTATATCCCTTATTCAAAATTGTTTCATATGGTTTCATCTCCATTGAACATCTTCTTAAGGTCTAATTCACCGATTGGTGCACTTACCCCAATCGATTTACCCTTAAAAGATCTAAAGAGCTTAGGAGCTGCTCATCTTAATGAGTTTAGTAAGAAACAGCTTCTTGAACTAGACGCCTGTATTTCTTGTGGAAGATGTCAGAAAGGCTGTCCTGCGTATTTGAGTGGAGCTCCTTTATCGCCAAGGGTCCTGATTCAAAGTTTAAAAAGGCATTCCATCGACAAGAACACCTTTTTCAGAAGAAGGGATCAGAACAAAACATACCCATTTATAGATAAGGTAATTTCTAGAGAGACCCTATGGTCTTGTACGACGTGTGGACTTTGCGAAGTCAAATGCCCGATCTATATAGAACACATTAAAAGAATTGTGGATATGAGAAGAAGTCTAACCACATACGATACGGGTTTTCCCCCAGAGGTTCAGAAGGTATTTAACAATATTGCAGAATTTGGTAATCCCTGGGTTCAAAGCTTAGAAAGTAAGGATTATTGGGTAGAAAAGTCACAGGTTCCTCTTATTAGTGAAAAAAAGCAGACAGATATTCTATATTGGGTAGGGTGTTTCGGCTCTTATGAATCTCGTAATCAGAAGGTCTCACAGGCAATGCTTAGGATCTTAGAAAAAGCAGGGGTTAACTATGCTCTAATAGGAAGGGAAGAAAATTGTTGTGGAGATTCCGTGAGGCGTCTCGGTAACGAAAAACTTTTTCAGTATTTAGCCCATAAAAATGTTGAAACTTTAAACCATTATAAATTCAAGACAATCGTAACTCAATGTCCTCATTGTTATAACACACTAAAAAATGAATATCGCCAATTCGGTGGGCATTACCATGTGATGCACCATTCAGACTTTATTCTAGACCTTATTAAAGCTGAGAAAATTATACTAAAGGGGTTTAATAAAAGCAAAGTCACATTTCATGATCCCTGTTATTTGGGAAGATATAATGCCATTTACAATGCCCCAAGAGAGCTTTTGTCCTCAATTCCGGGACTAGAATTGGTAGAGATGAAAAATAGTCGATCTATGGGCTTTTGTTGTGGGGCCGGCGGTGGAAGAGTATGGATGGAAGATATAAAAGATCAAACGATTAAGAGCCTACTAGTAAAAAAGGCAATGAGAACTGAGTCTGATATTTTGGTTAGCGCATGCTCTTTATGCTTAACAATGTTAAGTGGAGCAGTTAGTCATATGAATACAGGCATAGAAAGCATGGATATTGCTGAAATTGTTAACGATGCGCTTTAGAAAAAGACCACTAGGGGACTTGATCTGCCTTATATCAGGAAATGATTCAATCTAATCAATATCCCTTGGGATGACGAACCAGGCAACGAGATATGCTAAAAATCCTGTTCCCCCTACAAACAAAAGAAGAATAGTTGCAATCCGAACAAGACTGGGGTCAAGTTCTAAGTACTCAGCCAACCCTCCGCAGACACCACCTAATTGTTTATCAAGGCTAGATCGATACAAGCGCTTCGACATAGATTTCCCTCCTCTTCAATTACTTTTTCAGCCTATATGATTAATTTAACGTTATTGGCTGTTTTGTTAATTACTACACTTAATACGTAAGAGGGGAATCGAATGTTACACTGATTAGTGAACTCGTTCAACTAAAGTTGAACATCGAGTCTTCGGTGGGGGAGTCTACCCCCACCGAAGCGGAGCCGGGAGTACCACTCCCACTTGTAGAAGTGGGAGTGGTACGATTGGATAATAACTTACAGACACTTCGCCTTATTATCCAATGCTTACATTTTTACAAGGGGAGAAGTAGAGGAGGTGGAAGAAAGGTGAAAACACCCTTGAAGAAGAGGTTTACTATTTATGGAAGCGTTGTTTGTCTAACTCTATTGATTATCATCACACCCGTGCCTATCTTAAAGAAATCATGGTCTAATGGAAGTTTTCCTCTTGCTCCATCAATAAAAATTCCGTCCATAATTTGTCCAATCGATAAAGACGAGGACGGCATGGACGATTTAAGGGATATCTTAGCGGGTGCTAAAGCAGAAGTGAAGAGAAAACCCCAGTACAGAAGTGCATATTATCAGGGTGGTTATCCACCAGAGAGTGAAGGAGTATGCACAGATGTCGTAGGGAGAGCTTTTCGTGATGCCGGTTATGATCTTAGGATGTTAGTAGATAAAGATATACGTGAACACTTGGCAAACTACCCACGCATAGAGGGGGAGCCAGACTCAAATATTGACTTTCGGAGGGTGGCTAATCTTCTCGTCTATTTTCGCCGTAACGCTCAAGAATTGACCATGGAGATAAAACCAGGGGATGTCGAGAATCTACATAATTGGCAGGCTGGAGATATCGTAACCTTTGGGCATCCGAATGAACACATCGCGGTTGTTTCTGACAAACGTCGACCGGATGGAGTACCCTATATTCTCCATAATTCTGGACCTGTAGCAAGTGAGACTGAACAATTGTTAAGTTGGCCTTCTCGTATTACCGGTCATTTTCGTTTTCCCCGTTTTTAGGAATAATTGTCCGATTATTATCCAATGTTACTTCTAGAACATAACGTATTTGATTTTAATAAGCGAATTTTTATAGCAAAGAGAGTTCCTACGTTAAAAACTTAAGAACTCTCTTTTATTTTGTTTTTATCATTAAATAACTCTTATTATGGCATGACCTAATAATTGAAGGCCTATCGTATGCTTGAATATTAAGAAAAGTTAGACTCATTCATTTACCTCTTGCATACGCTGTCAATACATACAAAGCGGAAGTGAATTTGCCAAGTAGAAGTTATTAAAATATGACGAAACTTGTCAGTAAATCTTTCCCATAAAATGAAAGGAAAAGCAATTATCAAAGAGAATAGTTAAGCTATACTGAGTGGCTCAGAGTAAAGAAGGTGTTATCAATTTTATGGACACGAAGTTCTTTCTTGAACCGGATGAAATATACCTTTTTCATCGGGGAGAATTGTACCATAGCTACTTAAAAATGGGTGCACATATTATTGAATGTGAGGGAATCCATGGGACAAATTTTGCTGTTTGGGTGCCTGATGCTTTAAGCGTTTTCCTTGTTGGAGAATTTAATAATTGGTGTTCCACTGGAAGTTTGATGGTTGAAATTGGGAACAGTGGGGTTTGGTCTCTCTTTTTGCCAAAGGTTCTCCAAGGGCAGTTATACAAATATGAAATCCATACCAAGAACGGACAAGTATTTCTGAAATCTGACCCTTTTGCTTTTTTTTCAGAGTTAAGACCTGCTACAGCTTCAATCGTTTGGTCGCTAGGGGGTTTCAGTTGGCAAGATCAAGCGTGGATGAACCAGAGAAAAGGGGTTGAAGCTAAGGAGATGCCCCTTTTGATATATGAAGTTCATCTTGGTTCATGGAGAAGAAAAGAGAATGGAACCTATTATAATTGGCAAACTTTAGCTGTAGAGTTGCTAGACTATGTACTTAACATGGGGTATACCCATATTGAATTGATGCCCATTATGGAACACCCTTTTGATGGTTCGTGGGGATATCAATTAACAGGGTATTATTCATGCACGAGTCGATTCGGCAATCCACAGAGTTTTATGTTTTTTGTTAATCAATGCCACCTAGCGGGTATAGGAGTTATTCTGGACTGGGTACCTGGTCATTTTTGCAAAGATGCTCATGGATTAGGAGAATTTAGCGGATTGCCAGTCTACGAAAACGATAAAAATGAACAATGGGGAACTTATAATTTTAATTTTGAGAAATCTGAGGTTTGGAGTTATCTCATCTCAAACGCAGTGTTTTGGATTGAAAAATTTCATATTGATGGGTTACGGGTAGATGGAGTAAGCAGTATGCTCTATTTAGACTATGAAAAACCTGGGCATTCTTGGAAACGTAACATTTATGGGGGTAAAGAGAATCTTCAGGCCGTTGCTTTTATGCAAAGATTAAATGAAATAGTGTTTCAATATTTTCCCGATGTACTTATGATGGCTGAGGAATCTACGGAGTGGCCGCTTGTTTCTTACCCTACAGATGAGAATGGACTCGGCTATACTTTTAAATGGAATATGGGTTGGATGAACGATACTTTGCGATATGTGGGTCTTGATTTTCCCTTGCGTAAAGACAACCATCAATTGTTGACATTCTCAATGACCTACGCTTTTTCGGAAAATTTTATTCTTCCGTTGTCTCATGATGAGGTGGTACATGGCAAAAAGTCATTAATAGATAGAATGCCGGGTGACTATTTGCAAAAATTTGCGGGACTAAGAAGTTTATATGGGTACTGGATGTGTCATCCAGGTAAAAAATTATTATTTATGGGTGGGGAGTTTGCCCAATTTATCGAGTGGCGTGAGGACGCTGAACTGGATTGGTTTCTATTGGATTATGAAATGCACAAAAAACTGCACAATTATGTACGTGATTTAAATAAACTTTACTGTCAAGAAAAGGCTCTCTGGGAAAACGAACAAAATTGGTCAGGCTTTGAATGGATTGATGTCCATAATCAGCAAAAGAGTATTTTGATATTTTGTCGAAAAGCACGGGAAGTAAACAATTTCCTTATTGTATTAATTAATTTTCAACTTTTTAATTACGAGAATTTTCGTGTTGGAGTACCTTTGAAAGGGATTTATAAGGAGATATTCAATTCGGATCAAGAGATTTATGGAGGGAACAATAACATTAATCAATCGTTGCTCATAGCAGAAAAGGTTTCATGGCATGGGCAAACATTCTCAATAACAATCAAGGTTCCTCCGTTGGCAACAGTTATATTTAAACTAATTCTGAATAGTTAAGTATTGGAGGTCTAAGGCATGTTTACGGATAAAGAAAGCTTTAAGCAAGCTTATCTAATGAAGTTGATTGAGGGGGAAGGAATTTCTACTGATGAAGCAACCCCTTGGGACAAATTTGTTGCCTTGGTCATGTTGCTAAAAGAAAAAATGAGCTATTATCGGGCTATTAATAAAAACTCAATTTCCCAAGGAAAACAAGTTTACTATTTTTCGATGGAGTTTCTAATTGGTAAACTTCTGCATAATTATTTAGTCAACTTTAAAATTGAGGATCTCGTAAGAGAAGGTTTGTTAGAGTTGGGTATTAACCTTGATGATCTATCGGAGCAAGAAGCAGATCCTGGTTTAGGTAATGGGGGTTTAGGAAGATTGGCTGCGTGTTTCCTCGACTCGATGGCTTTCTTAGGAATTGATGGACATGGTAACGGGATTCGCTACAAGTATGGGTTATTTGAACAGAAGATTGTGTCCGGCAATCAAGTTGAGGTGGCAGACAACTGGCTCAAAAATGGTTACCCTTGGGAAACAAGAAAGTCGGATAAAGCCGTAATTGTCAAATTTAAAGGGACGGTGAGAACTGAACTCAAAGATGGGCGAGTAATGTTTAATCACGAGAATTATGAACCCGTATTAGCTGTGCCTTATGATGTCCCGATTATGAGTTATGATAATCCAAGGTATATTAACAACTTAAGGTTATGGAGTGCCGAAACGATATGCAGCGAACTAGATTTGGCTTGTTTCAATCGTGGGGATTTTAATCAAGCCACCAGCTTTAAGTCGGAAGTAGAAGCTATTTCTTACATTCTATATCCCGATGATAGTAGCCGTGCAGGAAGAGAATTAAGGCTTAAACAAGAATATTTCTTTGTTACTGCTGGCTTAGGGACCATTGTCCGCAGTTATAAGAAAAAGAACGGTTCAAGTTCCTTGCATGATTTCTCAAGGCGCGTTTCAGTTCATATTAATGATACTCATCCGGTTTTGTGTATCCCCGAGCTGATGCGCATATTGATTGATGAAGAAGGAATGGGATGGGATGAGGCTTGGAATATCACCGTCAACACTATGTCCTTTACCAATCATACCATCATGCCAGAAGCCATGGAAAAATGGCCGATTGATATGGTTAAAAATCTTTTGCCTAGGATTTATCTGATTATTGAGGAAATCGATCGAAGATTTAAAGAAGATTTAGCTTCCCGTTATATGGATGATGAGGAAGTGATACAAAACACCCATATTCTTAAAGATGGGTATGTCAGGATGGCGAATTTGGCAATTATCGGAAGCTCATCCGTGAACGGAGTCGCACAATTACATACTAAAATTCTCAAAAATGAGGTCTTTAAAGATTACTATCGAGTTTTTGGTTATAAATTTAATAATAAGACAAATGGCGTTAACCACAGGCGATTTCTTTTGGCCGCGAATCCTAAATTGTCTCATTTGATAACGGAGTCGATCGGTTCAAACTGGCAGGAAGATGCTGGAGAACTTAAGAAACTTCTTGCCTTCAAAAATGATCAAAGTTTTTTGGAACAGCTTCAAAAAGTAAAGCACGAAAACAAATGCCGTTTGGCCGAAAGAGTAAAGGCGAAATATGGACTTGTCCTTAACCCTCAGTCAATTTTTGATGTTCAAGTGAAGAGAATTCATGCTTATAAACGGCAATTGCTCAATGTGTTGAAGATCATGCACTTATACAATTTGGGTATGAGTGAACCAGAGAGTTTGTCGGGTTCACAAACTTTCATCTTCGGTGGAAAAGCAGCACCAGGATATCATTATGCTAAAACCGTGATAAAGCTTATTAATTCTCTGAGCAAAAAAATAGAGAATGAACCAAGAGTAAGTCAAAAACTTAAGGTTGTATTTTTAGAGAATTTCAATGTTTCACATGGAGAACTGATATATCCGGCAGCAGAAATTAGTGAACAGATATCTACGGCTAGTAAAGAAGCTTCAGGAACTGGAAATATGAAATTCATGATGAATGGGGCTCTTACCTTAGGAACTTTAGATGGAGCTAATATCGAAATTAAAGAGGCAGTTGGAGAGGATAATATTCTCATCTTTGGACTTACTGCTGAACAAGTATTGGCTTACACCCGTTATGGAGGGTATAAGCCATGGGATGAATACCACGACAACCCAGATATAAGAACATGCGTAAATCAATTAAGCAGTGGATTTTTCGATAATATGGGAGAAGAATTCAGGACATTATACGATTCTCTAATGATCTATAATGATGAATTCTTTATTTTGAAGGATTTCCCATCTTATGTTCAAATGCATGAAAAACTCCAATCACTTTATTTAAATCCAATAGATTGGAATCAAATGTCTTTGACCAATATTGCGAACTCAGGGATCTTTTCGAGTGATAGGACAATTAGAGAATATGCGGATTGGATATGGAAGATTCGATACCGTGCAGTGAATAGTATTTCTTCAAATTAAACCTTTAATCGGCAAGTCTCAAGATCTTAGAAGGAAGGGGAAAGTGTATGAAAAGGCAGGAATGTATTGCGATGCTGTTAGCTGGTGGACAAGGAAGTCGATTAGGTGGTTTAACTCGAAATCGAGCAAAACCGGCTGTTTCTTTCTGTGGAAAGTATCGAATTATTGACTTTAGTCTAAGTAACTGTACAAATTCAAATATTAATACAGTCGGTGTTCTTATCCAATATAAGCCATTTCTACTTAATTCATATATTGGTTTAGGTTCCGCTTGGGACTTGGATAATCCTTTTGGCGGAGTTCATATTCTCCCTCCATTTCTTGGCGAATCCGAAGGAAGTTGGTATAACGGAACGGCAAATGCAGTGTACCAAAATTACGAGTTTATAGATTATTACGATCCTGAATACGTGATTATTCTCTCAGGGGATCATGTCTATAAAATGGATTATACCCTTATGTTAAAGTTTCACAAAGAAAAAAAATCTGAAATTACCCTTGCCACGATTCAAGTTCCTTGGGAGGAAACCTCTCGGTTCGGTATTCTAACCGTGGATACGGATGCCCGGATCACAAAGTTCACAGAAAAACCTGCTCTACCGGATAGTAATCTTGCTTCAATGGGTGTCTATATTTTTAATGCGGCAACACTCAAGCAAGCGTTAATGGACGATAAGGGAGATTATCTGTCTCAAAACGATTTTGGAAAAAATATTATCCCTCAACAACTAAACCAAATGAAACGAGTCTTTGCTTATAAGTTCCACGGGTATTGGCGAGATGTCGGTACCATAGAAAGTTATTATTACGCTAATATGGAGTCCTTAAGGGATGGACACTTTCTTAATATTTTCGATCCAAAGTTTCGGGTTTTCTCAAATGAAGATATCCTTCCCCCTCACTTTGTGGGGCCCACAGCAGAAATCGAGAACAGTTTAGTTTGTAACGGGTGTATTATTCATGGCAAGGTAAGCAATTCGATCCTAGCACCTGGAGTCTATGTGGGTGAAAAGGTAGAAATTAGGGATTCGATTGTATTACCTTATGTCAAAGTGCACAAGGGGTCGCTCATTCATCGGACGATTATTGGTGAAAATGCAGAAATTATGAATCACTGTTTTATCGGTGCCGGGGGACAAGTCGCGACTGCTCAAGAAGGGATAACAGTTATTGAGGATTATCATTTGATTTCTGAAGGGACTGTTATTGAAGCTGGTAAGCAGGTCTGCAGAGGCAGAGCGATATAAAAGGAGGGAGAAATGTTGTCAAATGCGATAGGAATTATTTTTGCAAATAGTGGATCTGACAACTTGCAAGGGCTTGCCCTAGAAAGACCCATTGCTGCTGTTCCCTTTGGAGGCAGATATCGAATTCTTGATTTTGCGTTATCAAGCATGGTCAATTCTGGAATAAGGACTATCGGATTAGTTACACCTCACCAATATAGACCGTTGCTAGATCACTTGGGGGCAGGAAAAGATTGGTTTTTAGAACGAAAAGATGGAGGGCTATTTATCTTGCCTGGAGTCATGCATAGTTTGGCAAGAAACAATCATGCGTTTTGCATTAAGGATTTACAAAATAACTTAGAATACTTACAGAAAGATTTCGTGGAAAATGTGGTCATAAGTAGTGGTGATCAAATATTCAATATAAATTTTAATGATGCCTTAGAATTTCACAAGGACAAGCATGCAGATGTTACTTTGATTTATAAAGCAATCAATGACTTCGATGACTCGAATAGTGAGATATTTCTTGATCTAGATGAAGATAAAAAAGTGGCTAATATTCAAGACAAAGATGGTTATGAAAGGGAAGAGCTTTGTCATCCTCACTTTGTGAATATATTACTAATACGCCGCGAGCTTTTGTTGGATATTATTCAAAAGTATAGTTCTTTTGGGTGTATGGATTTAATGAATATAATTGCTGCGAATCTAGGGGTCCTCAGAATCTTTGGCAGTCCAACGAGTTCGTTGATTGGAACGATTCGCACGATAAAGGATTACTATGATAGAAGTATGGATCTTCTGGACCTAAGTGTTCGAGAACAATTATGGTTGGGAGTTGATCGAACACACACAAAAATTGTGGACAATCCCCCTACCAAATACACATCACAGGCAAAAGTCAGTAATTCATTAATTGCTAGTGGGTGCTCTATTGCAGGGGAAGTAATAAACTCAATTGTTTTTCGTGGTGTGATTCTTGAGCAAGGATGCAGAATCCAAAATAGTATTATCATGCCTAAATGCCATATTCATGCCAATGCACAAACAAATTATACAATTCTAGATAAGTCCGTAAAAGTTCACGTAGATAATGTCCTAAGAGGAAGTGTGAATCATCCTTTGGTTGTCCTCAAAAAAACTGTGATATAGATCGAAAGGTGGGAGAGTATGCAACTGGTTTTTGTAACTGCTGAAGCAGATCCTTTTGCTAAAACCGGTGGTTTAGGGGAAGTCGCGGGTTCATTGCCAGCCTTCTTACATAAACAGGGTATTGATGTACGTGTTATTATGCCTAAGTACTGTAGTATTTCAGAGGATTTTCAACGGGAGTTTAAGCATCTGGCCCATTTCGATGTCCCTGTTGCTTGGCGTAAACAATATTGTGGCTTGGAAGAGATGGTTTACCAAGGGATACCCTATTATTTTATTGACAATAAGTACTATTTTACACGCTCACGTGTTTATGGGGAATATGATGATGCAGAGAGATTTGCCTTTTTTTCCCGGGCGGCTCTTGAAAGTTTAATACACATACCAGGGTTCAAACCAGATATCTTACATTGCCATGATTGGCATACAGCATTAATCCCGCTTATGCTTAAAGAGTTTTATAACCGGGAGCCCTTATATTATCAATTAAAAACTGTCTTCACAATTCACAACCTGAAATATCAGGGGGTTTTCTCTAAGGAGGTTCTTGGCGATATCCTGGGGCTCGGTATGGAATTTTTCCAGGAAAACAGCTTAGAATTTCATGGTGCAATCAATTTTATGAAGGGTGCTCTACTTTATGCAGATCAGATTACGACGGTAAGTCCGGCATATGCTGAGGAAATCCAAAATCCCTTTTACGGTGAAAGCCTTGATGGCCTGTTAAGAAAAAAAAGAGAATTGCTAACGGGTATTCTTAATGGCATTGATTATAAGGTTTATAATCCATTTAACGATCCTAATCTTGTTATGGCTTATCATGATTTGTCTCTTGCTAAAGAAGAAAACAAAAAGTACTTACAAAGTTTTTTGAGGCTTCCGGTGAGAGGAGACAGAGCTGTACTGGGGATGGTAAGCCGACTCGTAGACCAAAAAGGCTTGGATCTCTTGGCCGGCGTTATTGAAGAAATACTGGAACTGGATATTCAAATGGTCATCCTTGGTACAGGAGAAAATAAATATGAAGAAATGCTAAGGTATTTCGCCTCTAAATATCCAGAAAAACTGGCCATAAGATTGGAATTTTCGGATAAACTAGCGCACCAAATTTATGCTGGAGTTGACATGCTACTTATGCCCTCACGTTTTGAACCCTGTGGTATAGCCCAAATGATCGCAATGCGCTATGGAACTGTCCCTATTGTACGTGAAACTGGAGGATTAAAGGATACAATCATACCTTATAAGGATATTAATGAAACAGGTAATGGATTTAGCTTTATGAACTATAATGCGCATGAATTATTATTTACGTTGCAACGAGCCTTGAGTATATATAAAAATAATAAGCCTGTATGGAACACTATAAGACTAAAGGCTTTGAAGAGTGATTTTAGTTGGAACAGATCTGCGAATGCTTACATCGAAATTTATAAGTCTTTATTGCATCTATCCTAGGAAAAAGCCAAACACGCTAAAGTCTTGAGCTAAAGATTGATAATAAATGACAAGGGTATAGGTGACTAAGTATGAAATTTAATGCGTATCATGATTCTCATGATTTGTACTACCGCGAACCGTTTGGCGCAGTCAACTGTGGACAGCGAATAACCTTCCGTCTAAGTATCTTTTCGCCAGTTCCAATAGAATTCTGCATTCTTCGTCTATGGGAAACAGGCCGAGAAGTCACTAATTCTATGAATCAAACTGTTGAGAAGAGAAGTCATAATTCAGAACCAAATTCGGACTCTAGACCCATTGAAAATTTTGATGACAGAGAATCATGTGAGGTTGAATATGAAGTTGAATATGAAGCACCTGACACCCCTGGACTAATCTGGTACTATTTTATAATTCGTGCAGGTTTTCGAACGTATTATTATGGGAACAACATTAAAAGGATGGGTGGAGAGGGCAGTCTTTGGGAACAAGAACCACCCGCATATCAAATTACAGTCCATAAGCAGATAGTAGTCCCCGAGTGGTACAAGCGAGGGATAATGTATCAAGTTTTTGTCGATCGGTTTTTCAACCATCTCGGAAACGGGTTTACCTACTATCCTCGGAAAAACGCTCTATTGCATGCCAATTGGTCTGATCAACCGATCTATATAAAGGACGAGCAGGGCAGAGTGACCGATTGGGACTTTTTTGGTGGAACATTGCAAGGGATCATTGAAAAGTTGCCCTACTTCCAAGAATTAGGGATTAGTATTCTTTACTTTAATCCTATTTTTGATGCTCCAAGTAATCATAAATATGACACTGCAGATTATCACAAAATCGATCCGATGTACGGGGATGATGTGGTGTTTAAGCGATTGATCAATACTGCAAAACAATATGGAATTTCTATTATCCTAGATGGTGTCTTTAGTCATACCGGAAGTGACAGTGTCTATTTTAACAAATATGGAAATTATCTAGGAGCCGGTGCTTACCAATCGGCAGATTCTCCCTACTATAATTGGTACAAGTTTAAAACTAACTACAAAGAGTATGAATCCTGGTGGGGAGTTGATTCCCTTCCGGAAGTGAATGAAATGAGCTCTTCCTACAGACAATTTATTTATGGTTCAGAAAATGGTGTTATTCAGAAGTGGCTAAATATGGGTGTGGCTGGCTGGAGGCTAGATGTCGTTGATGAGCTTCCTGATGAGTTCATTCAGGAACTTCGTCAAGCTATTAAACGCATTAGTCCTAATGCTGTTCTAATCGGGGAAGTGTGGGAAGATGCTTCGAATAAAATTAGCTATGCTAAACCACGCCAGTATTTTTTAGGGGATGAACTAGATGCCGCGATGAACTATCCTTTCCGGGATAGCTTCCTTCGTTATATTCTCGGTCAAAGTGATTCTAGGGTCGTCCATCGAGAAGTCATGAGCTTATTTGAAAATTATCCTCGGGAGAATTTTTATGCTGCTATGAATTTGATTGGTAGTCATGATACGATTCGAATTTTGACGCTTTTAGGAGATGCCCCGCCTGAACAGAGTTTGGCAAAATCGGAGCAGAGGACTTTTCGGCTTTCACCCTCCGCGCGGCAATTAGCTGTGCAAAGGATCAAACTCTTAAGTTTGGTTCAAATTACAATTCCTGGAGTTCCTTGCATTTATTATGGAGATGAAGCAGGCGCGGAAGGATATGCTGACCCTTATAACCGGGGGACATATCCCTGGGGTAGGGAAGACAAAGAAATCATGGAGTGGTATCGACGAATTCTACGTTTCCGTGCTGAATTTGAAGTGCTTCAAACTGGGGAATTCAGGTCATTTTTTTTTGAACCAGATGTATATGGTTTCACGCGTATAGGGGATGAAGAAGAAATTTGTATCATTATCAATCGTCATCGAGACGAAATGAAAATAGTCGATCTCAAGACAAAACTACAGTCTCCTTCTTATGTAGTTGACTTAATCAATGGGGAAAGACTCACTTTAGAATCACTTAGTGCCTTACCAATCAATGCTCTGAGCGGAAGGACTTTGCTTAGCAAAAAAGATCTGCCTCACGATTTGCAACTGCATCGTTCGTGTGGGGTATTATTACATATAAGTTCGCTACCTTCTTCTTGGGGACTAGGAGACCTAGGGCAGGAAGCCTATGATTTTGTAGATTTCTTGGCGGAATCTGGGCAATCCTTGTGGCAGGTCTTACCCTTGAATCCTGCTGGAGTGGAAGATTGCCCTTATCAAAGTGAGTCAGTGTTTGCTGGAAACTCGGTGTTTATCAGTCTTGATCATATGATCAGTGAGGGATTATTAGATTTAAAAGAGACTCGTGAAAAATACGAACAGTTAGAAAAGATTGGCCTTCGGAAAAGTTTATTGAACCAAGCTCTTAAAGAGTTAAAAAGGAGTTTGCTTCAACAAGCCTATCAAAGATTTGTTGAGCAGCTTGAATTGAAAACAGACAAGTCTTATATCCCCGGAAACTCAACTTATTTATCCCGGGAGAACTACATAAAGTTTCAAGCAAAGCATAAAGAGTGGCTTGAGGATTACGTGCTCTTCAGCGCACTAAAAGCTCACTTCGGGGATGCTCCGTGGTTTAATTGGGAACCCAAGATTGCTTCACGTGAGATAGAGACCTTATCTAAATATTCTTTCCTACTTCTTGAAGAGAAGGGTTTTATAGAATTTTTACAATATACTTTCTTCTATGAATGGGATAAACTTAAAACTTACGCGAAGGGCAAAGGGATTCAATTGATTGGGGATTTACCTCATTTTGTCGCCGCCGATAGTTGTGATGTCTGGGCAAATCGCAACCTGTTTATACTCGACGAAGAGGGGAGGGCTGCTAAAACAGCAGGAGTACCTCCCGACTATTTTAGCAAGACAGGCCAGTTATGGGGGAACCCAATTTATGACTGGAATACTCATGCCGCTTCTCAATATGTTTGGTGGAAAATGCGAATAAAGTTTGGGTTAGAACAGTTTGACTACCTCCGTTTAGATCATTTTCGAGGATTTGAAGCCTTTTGGGAGGTGGATGCTGGCGAGAGGACGGCTGAAAAGGGTAGATGGATAAAAGGACCAGGGAAAAAATTTTTTGTAAGCATTTTTGAAACGTTTAGGGAATGTCCCTTTATAATTGAAGACTTAGGAGTTATAACAACCGAAGTCAATATTTTAAAACAGATTTTTGGCTTTCCGGGAATTAAAGTACTTCAATTTACGCCACCGAAAGAACTAATGGTCGATGCCGAAACAAATTTTGTTTATTACACGGGAACGCATGATAATAATACCTTGTTAGGTTGGTATGAAACGATAAATTTGGCAGAAGAAGCTAAAAGTGACGAAAACAGTACTATATACTCAAAAGTTATCTATGAACAAGCTTGTCGAAAATTGATTGAAGAGGCATATTTGAGCCAAGCAAAGTGGGTTATCCTACCGATGCAAGATATTTTGGGGTTGGGTGAAGAAGCTCGAATGAATGTCCCAGGAACGGTCCATGGGAATTGGAAGTGGCAGATGGATAAAAATCTAGTAACGGATGAAATAAAAGTTTGGCTCCATGCCCAAGCGTTAAACGCAAAGAGAATTGGTCAATCTAAATTTGATTTCTAGAAGTTACTGGAGGTAAACAGAAAATCACTTAAGAAATGCCCATAGAAAGTCCTAAACGGCAATTTGGCAGTTTAGGACTTTCGAATTGATTAAGTGTTTGCAGTAGACAGGGGGACGGTTCTTCTGTCTGGCTCTGGGGCGGAGCGCTTTTCAGCTGTGTTAACCCGTGCGAAGACGGTGCTGCAAGAAGGTTTAACCCGTGCGAAGACATTGTCTTCGTGTGGGTGCTAGCCAAGTTTTCTAAATTGACAGAGTATTGGCAGTGTTTAACAAGATAATATATAATGAGATGAACTCTGTCCTTTTTATATGTTTTGTCATCAAAATAAGTAAAGGAGCAAACTTATGAAGAAAATTCTTGGGATCTTACTTAAAGGTTTACTTGTTCTAACCCCTATAGTAATTACATTATATATTGTCTATAAAATGTTTTTAATAACCGATGGCTTATTCAAAGGGGTGCTAGTGCATGTCGGTTTATACTTTCCGGGACTTGGAGTAATCGTGACACTTGTAGCAATTTTCATGGTGGGTCTACTAGCCTCGAACTGGCTTACGAACAAATTATTAAACTACTTGGATATGCTCTTCACTAAAGTTCCGCTCCTTGGAAGTATCTATGGAATAATTAAAGACACTGTGAATTCCTTTTCGGCGAATAAAAAGGGCTTTTCGCGTTTAGTCGTAGTCAATATATCCAATGAACTTAAGCTATTGGGATTTCTCACGAATGATGAGGAAAGTGCATTTATCCCAAAGGGATATGTGGCAGTCTACTTAATGCAGTCTATGCAATGGGCCGGGAATCTAATTCTTGTACCGGAAGGGAAAGTTCAACAGCTCGAAGTTTCCTCCGAAGAAGCCTTAAAGTTTATTGCTTCTGCTGGGCTTTTAAGTAAGAAGGCAACATAATGAATACCCTACGATAATTATAAAGAATGAAAAAAAGTTAGCTCTAAACAAGTATTACATTAAATATTTTTAAGGCTTGCCCAAGTCAGGCAAGCCTTATATTCTACGGTGTAATGATCATTAATTACTCGGGGAGAAAAGTTGCACAGTCTGTCATTTCAGTGCTCTTGGCATTGGGAGATTGAACTTCGATTTTGTCTGCATGGCAATGATCCCCAGTACCATAATAATGGCATGTGTTTACCACACATTTAATTCCTCCGTTAGGTTGAGGCATTTTTTGAGCGCGTCCTGTCATTTTTGACACTCCTCCTTTGTTTTGAATTCTATAATATTATTGTCTAGTTGGTATAGTTATATGAATACCAATTATTAACATATTTCAAATAGCTATATGAAATAATATCTATCAAATATAGAAAGGCTATCTTTAAAATTATACTTGAGTTGATCTTAATGGATGGATGGATTAAGCGTCGGTACCGTTTAGATTACAGGCTGGTAAAGGAGAGTCGTCAATAATGAATATGAAGCTTGAAAAGAAAGGATTGACACCTTATAAAACGAAGGCTTACGAGTATCTTAGAGATAAAGAAAAATCATTAGGCCTTCTCAATGAGGCCTTGCGAAAGGCTACTACTCACCGGAGAACATTGGGTGAAACCTGGGAGAAGTTACAGCTGCTATTTGGAGTGTTCAGAGATTGGATAAACGGCAACTATAAGGAAATGCCCACGCGCTCGCTTCTGATGATTGTCTTAGGGATAGTCTATTTCGTTTCTCCTTTTGACGGAATCTTTGATTATATTCCCTTTGCCGGGTTTGTCGATGACGTGGCGGTGGCAGGCTATGTTATTTCCCAAGTAGGTATTGATCTAGAACGATATAAACTATGGAAAAAGCATGTGGAATCTGAAAAGGATCGAATGATGAAATCATCAACAACAGTTCAACATAAATGAAGCATCTTCCTAAAAGTTTTCATGGATTAGCAATTACAACAACTATTTTACAGTGTATATAAATAGTTGTTTCTGAGGAAAAACGACTTATATAGTAAGCAGCCTTAAAAGTAACTTCTGCTTACTATTTTTTTTGGAATGGCAATGTTATAATTTAAACTTAAATTATATCTTACTATTCCATAAGTTATATCTATACTGCAAGAAAAAATAGTTGTAAAATTGAATAAATGTACTCTAGCAAATACTAAAGAATCTTTGCTAGAATTGCGGGGTGTGATAATGAAGCGAATATCAGGATCTTTACTAATGTCACAATTAAAATTAAATCAATCCTATGTACAACAAATTGCAGAAGTTATCGCAGCAGTTATAGAATTTGAGGTTGCTATTATTGATAATAATTTTGAGGTTATTGCAGGAACAGGAAAATATAAGAATGAGATTGGTATTTTTTATGGGAAAGAATCTATTACGGGGCAGATCCTTAATAATGGCAAAAATTTTGTCTTAGATGATGAACCTCTTAAACACAATATTTGCAAAGATTGTAATCAAAAAGAGATTTGTAAACTTAAAGCAGGAATATTAACTCCAATTATATTGAACGAATATGTAATTGGAACAATTTCAATTTTTGCTTTCGATGAAGTGGAAAAAAATCAGTTACTTTCTAACCGAGAAAAATTACTTGATTTTTTGATGAAGATTTCTGCCTTAACTAGTAGCAAAATTGGCGAGAATGAAATGCATAATCGCCTTTCGTTAATGGCAAATCAATTCAGCACAGTCATAAACTCTATCGTCGAGGGGCTCGTAACTATTGATCAGGCAGGTTTTATTACCCATATTAACAAGTCTGCCGAAAAATTATTGAGTATTTCTACTGAGCAAGCTTGTGGGCAACACATAAATGATATTTTTCCAGGATTTTCAGTTCTTCAAGTAATAAACTTTGGACAACAATATGCCGAACAAGAAATCAAATATAAAAATAAGGAAGAAACATGCCTATTTATAAGTACTATTACACCCATAAAAACTAATGAGGAAGTTATTGGTTTGGTTATTTCATTTCGAAGTATTGGAGAGTGGCGGAAGTTAGCAGGACGATTGATCAGAGAAGATCGCAAATATACTCTAGACGGAATATTAGGGACAAGTAAAGTTATGACTATGCTAAAACAAAAAATGCAGCTTGTCGCTGCAACGGACTCGACAATCTTGATTACAGGAGAGAGTGGAACTGGTAAAGAATTATTTGCAAGGGCCATTCACGAAGAAAGCCATCGAAAAAAAGGACCATTTATCGCCATAAACTGCGGTGCTATTCCGGAAATGCTTTTAGAAAGTGAACTTTTTGGGTATGAAGAGGGTGCTTTTACTGGGGCTAGCCGAGGAGGAAAACCTGGAAAATTCGAACTAGCGGATGGTGGGACAATATTTCTCGATGAAATTGGTGACATGCCTATGCATCTTCAGGTAAAGTTGTTACGAGTGTTACAAGAAGTTAAAATTGAACGGATTGGTGGTGTAAAACCAAAATGGATCGATGTTCGGATAATCGCTGCTACAAATCGTAATCTCGAAGAATTGATCCAAGAAAGACTATTTAGAAGTGATCTTTTTTATAGGTTATGTGTTATTCCGTTTTATGTCCCACCGTTGCGAGAGAGGAAAGAAGACTTAATGCTTCTTCTCTATCATTTTCTAGACAAATATAATGTGATTCTAGGTAAACAAATAACCGGTTTTACACAAGAAGTTCAGAGAAAAATGCTTGCATACCCTTGGTTGGGGAATGTAAGGGAACTGGAAAATGCAGTTGAGTATGCAGTAAATATTGCTACAAAAAATGTCATTGATTGCACTTCCTTGTCCTCTCGAGTCAATGAATATTATGAACAGAATTCGAGTTTATCAATGGGTGATGTTCAGCCAACGCTAGCTGAGCTGGAGAAAAATGCGATCGTAGCTGCGTTGAAAAGGTTCGGTAGCACTGGTCAAGCTAAAGAAAAAGCTGCCGATAGCTTGGGCATAAGTAGATCTACTTTCTACAGAAAGATAAAAGAATTGGGAATAGACAATTAATTCCTAAATTGAAATAGCTAATCCTAAACTGAGACTATCGAAAAATCCGTTACCTATAGGGAATTTAGTAGTATAATTTATGTTCTCGTTCTTATATTGAGACAACATAATTACCTCAAATAGTTTTTCGGATATGACTATGCGGTCTAATCCGAAAAACTTTTTTTTAGTTTTAGAATAAAACTTAGACAAATATATATGAATACAGGAGGTTTTGCTAGGGTAAGCTAGTAATATCTCAGATAGGGCTTAGAAACAAGCCCTAACGACCTAAAGATTAATCGGTAAGTCATTTATTAACTTAGTAAGTGGCATGCTTATTGCAAATAAATTTAATATTTAGAAAAATTAAAATTACTACGGCAGTCAGGAAACTTTAATTGATCATAGTAACTGCGATTATGTAATGAAGGGGGGATGCTTATGATTAATTGAACTCCAGATATTCGGATTTTTTGAATAATTAAGGGAGGAACAAAGTATGAGCGAAAAAAATGGTTTCCTTGGTAAAGTTGATAAGACTATTTTTTCAATTTCTGCGATCATTATGCTTATTTTCGTTGCGTGGACACTGTTACAACCTGAAGTAGCCGGTGCCACATTCAGTGCGGTACAGGCATTCATTACAGACAACTTTGGCTGGAGTTATATGATTGGTGTATCATTTTTCTTAGGTTTTGCCTTGTATTTAGCATTCAGTAGATTTGGGAAAATTACCCTAGGTAAAGATGGAGATAAACCAGAACACAGCACCTGGACATGGTTTGCTATGCTCTTTGCAGCTGGTATGGGTATTGGACTTGTTTTCTGGGGTGTAGCTGAACCAATGTATCACTATGGTGGTCCTCCTTTCGGAGAACCCAATACTATTGCATCAGCACAACTAGCTATGAAATATGTATTTTTCCACTGGGGCTTACATCCTTGGGCTATTTTTGCCATTGTTGGTTTGGCTATGGCGTACTTCCAATTCCGTAAAGGTTTACCTGCTTTAGTCAGTTCCACTCTTCACCCGCTCCTTGGGGATAAGGGAATTAACGGTTGGGTTGGGAAACTGGTTGATATTCTCGCAGTATTTGCAACGATCTTTGGTGTTGCCACCTCTCTGGGTTTAGGGGCTACACAGATAGCCACCGGCTTAAATTATGCCTATGGACTTCCTACAGGCATGGCTACAACGGTTGTTATTATCCTTGTCATTACGTTATTGTTTATAGTATCTGCAGTCACTGGAATTGAAAAAGGGATTGCATTCCTTAGTAAAACGAATATGATTCTCATCGGGATTATTGTGGTCTTTATGTTAATCGTTGGACCAACTCGTTATATTCTGAATGGCTTTTCCGAAACTTTAGGTGCTTACCTTGGCAATATTGTTCAAATGAGTTTTTGGACGGATACCTTCAAAACAAGTAATGGTTGGGCAGGCGGTTGGACCATTTTCTACTGGGCTTGGTGGGTTGCTTGGGGTCCTTTCGTTGGTGCCTTCATTGCCCGTATTTCCAAGGGCCGCACGATCAAAGAGTTTATCTTGGGCGTAGTCGTGGCTCCTACTTTAATGAGTTTTATGTGGTTGTCCATCATGGGTAACAGCGCACTGTTTATTGATGTTGTAAAAAAAGGGGATATTGCAGCTAAAGTGGCAGCAGACATGAGTACCGCCGTTTTTGCTATGTACCAGCACTTCCCAATGGCTGGCTTCCTCGTCTTGGTGACGACCTTAATCATTGCGATCTTCTTCATCACCTCGGCTGACTCTGCCACCTTTGTTATGGCTATGTTTACTTCAGGTGGGGAATTAAACCCTTCAGCCGGGCTGAAGATTACTTGGGGCTTAATTGAAGGTGCTGTAGCAATTGCTTTGATGGTAGCTGGAGGACTAGGTGCACTTCAAACTGCATCCATTGCGGCAGCCTTCCCGTTTATGCTTGTCATGTTTGCAATGTGTGTATCACTTGTTAAGGCTTTTCAAAAAGAAGTTTGATACGGGTTGTGTTAAATCTTAAGTTCAATAATTAGAATGCTTTCACAACTCAAACAGTTAAGTAGCAAGTATTTAGTTTATATTTGTGACTTGATTAGTTGTATTAGAGACTATCATTAACTTTCTTAAACAAAGACCCCACATTAAGATTGGTGTTGGGTCTTTGTTTTTAAATGTATATTTCTGTTACCTACTTTTTAAATGGTTATATTTAGTGTATTCTTATTAATGCGCTGGAAATATTTTGTTCTATTGCCTAAATGCTTTAATAACTGATAATGCGCCAAAAAATCCTAAAGAGGGACTGAAAAGTCCCATAATAGGATAATTTGTCATCCGATATCTCTGCAACTTTTGAGTATTGAACGAATTAATATCTCAAAATGAGATATTGTAATTTTCGGTTGAAAGCGGACAAGGCCTAAAAGCCAGGATATTGCAAGATTTTGATAGCGTGAATAAGCTGGCACAAGATTTGCTATAATACTAAAAGTGCAAGACCAAAAATTTACTTAGGGAGGTAGAAAAGGAAATGTCAAACTATTATGAAGAGATTTCTCAAAGCGTAATTACCGGTCAGCTAGACCGAGTAAAACAGCTGACCCAGCAGGCGATTTCCGCTGGGAGTGAGCCCGTAGAAATTATCAACCAAGGGCTGATACCGGGAATGAGTGTAGTAGGAGTTCGCTTTAAATCCGGACAGATGTTTGTGCCGGAAGTATTGATGTCCGCACGAGCTATGAATGCTGGAATGGATTTAGTAAAACCTCTAATCTTATCTGAAGATATTCCTTCGGCTGGGAAAGTTGTCATCGGTACAGTAAAAGGTGATCTTCATGATATAGGGAAAAACTTAGTTGGCATGTTGCTTGAGAGTGCTGGATATACGACAATCAACCTCGGAGTAGATGCTGGTCCTGAAAAGTTTTTAGAAGCGGTTAAAGAGCATAACCCTCATATTATTGCCATGTCAGCCCTTCTAACAACCACAATGCTTTCTATGAAAGATACGATCGAGTTACTAAAAGAAGAGGGCTTGCGCGACAAAGTATTTGTGATTATTGGTGGAGCCCCCATATCTCAGGATTTTTCAGATGAAATTGGTGCAGACGGGTTTGCCCCTGATGCTGGTTCAGCCACTGACCTATGTAAAAAACTATTAGCCAAGTAAAATATGAAGGGAGCGTGTGTGACTTGTCAAAAAGCCAATACGTTAGGGCCAATTATCAAGTAAATTCAACACCACAATTAAAGGTGTTGAGCGATGACCAATGTGAAAGAGTCTTGAATGGTGCCCTCGAGGTGCTGGAGAGAACTGGTGCGGAAATTCACAGTGAAGAGGCTTTAGAAGTTTTTCGAAAAGGGGGATGCTGGGTTGAAGGCAAAATGGTGCGTTTCCCATCGCACCTAGTTGAGTGGGCGATTCGTACTGCACCTTCAAGGATTGTTATTTCAAATCAAAAAGGTGAAAGAACTATGTTCTTAGAAGGACAAAACGTTTATTACGGCCCAGGTCCTACAAATACTTACACACTAGATCCGTTCACAGGAGAGCGGCGTCGTGCCAAGAAGTCCGATACGGTTCGGGCAGCAAAAGTTATCGACGCCTTGCCTAATATATCCTATGCTATGGATTGCGGAACAGTCATGGATGTTACTCCTACTTTATCAGATGTACATGCTTTCCAAGCTATGTTAGAAAACACGAACAAACCCATTATTCACTGGGGTTTCGGAGTAGATCAGTATCAGGATATTATAGATATGGCTGCTGTTGTAGCAGGTGGAATGGATAAACTTCAAAAGGATCCATTTATTATTCTCTACTCAGAGTCTAGTCCTCCGTTAAGACATTCTATTGAGGCAATTGATAAAGCGCTTTTTGCTGCCAAAGTTAATATTCCAATTATTTATACTCCTTGTACCTTCTCAGGAGGTGTGGCTCCTGCGACAATGGCAGCAAGTCTTGTGATTGCAGTAGCGGATTCCCTGGTTGGTCTCATAGCTGGTCAGTTAGTACGACCAGGCTCAGGTTTTGTTATGGGCGGTTTGATTTCTACGATGGATATGTCAAGCACTATTCTGTGCTACGGAGCGGCAGAATTAAGCTTACTATCAGCGGGATTAACTGCTGTAGCTCGCTACATGGGAATCCCAATGTTCAGTACGGGTGGTTGCACAGATTCTAAGGTAATTGATACTCAAATGGGACTTGAAGCTGCCTTCTCCATTCTGATGGCTGGTTTAAGTGGCGCCAATATCATCCATGATTGCAGTTATATGGAGTATGGCGCAACATCGTCCTTAGAACTAATGACTATGGATAACGAAATCATTGGCATGGTCAAAAAGATTCTTGGCGGTGTGTTGGTTAACGATGAACAGTTAGCAGTCGATATAATTGACAAAGTAGGTCCAGGCGGACACTACTTAGCTGAAGACCATACGATGGAACATTTCCGTGAATTCTTTTCAACTGAATTGATCAACAGACTTAGATATGACGCATGGAAAGCAGAAGGCTCAAAATCCATGGGACAGCGTGCTAAAGAAAAATGCCAAGACATTATCAATAATCACAAACCTGAACCAAAATCACCAGAAGTGTTAGCTGCAATTCAAGCCATTGTCGATAGAGCAGAAGCGCGGGAAGCTAAACTAAATTCGTAGGAGGTAGTTAAGAATGTCAAATAATTTTGAAGAGATTTCTCAAAGCGTAATTACCGGTCAACTAGACCGAGTAAAACAGCTGACTCAGCAGGCGATTTCCGCTGGGAGTGAGCCCGTAGAAATTATCAACCAAGGGCTGATACCAGGAATGAGTGTAGTAGGAGTTCGCTTTAAATCCGGACAGATGTTTGTACCGGAAGTATTGATGTCCGCACGAGCTATGAATGCTGGAATGGATTTAGTAAAACCTCTAATCTTATCTGAAGATATTCCTTCGGCTGGGAAAGTTGTCATCGGTACAGTAAAAGGTGATCTTCATGATATAGGGAAAAACTTAGTGGGCATGTTGCTTGAGAGTGCTGGATATACGACAATTAACCTCGGGGTAGATGCTGGTCCTGAAAAGTTTTTAGAAGCGGTTAAAGAGCATAACCCTCATATAATCGCCATGTCAGCCCTTCTAACAACCACAATGCTCTCTATGAAAGATACGATCGAGTTACTAAAAGAAGAGGGCTTGCGTGACAAAGTATTTGTGATTATTGGTGGGGCCCCCATATCTCAGGATTTTTCAGATGAAATTGGTGCAGACGGGTTTGCCCCCGACGCTGGTTCAGCCACTGACCTATGCAAGAAACTATTAGCTCAATAAATTATGGAAGGAGGATGGTTATGCCAGTAAGAAGTAATTATGTACAAAATGCAAGCCCTAAGTTCAGCATTCTTTCCCCTAGCCAATGTGATGAAATATTGCTTGCGGCTCAAGAGGTTCTCGAGCGTACAGGTGTGACTGTACACGATGAGGAAGCTCGCGATATCATGAAAAAAGCAGGCTGCTGGGTAGACGGAATCTTAGTTCGTATTCCTTCGGCGGTTGTTAATAGAGCCTTAGGAACTGTTCCTAAACGGGTTACTCTTTGTAATAACCGGACTGGATCTAGAGATGTACTATTAGAAGGATACAATGCCTATTTTGGTACAGGTTCTGATACCCCGTTTACAATTGACCCTTATACCGGTAAACGTCAACGTTCCACTAAAGAGTCGGTAAGTAATGCTTGTAAGGTTATTGATGCTTTAGAGAATCTTGATTTCGTTATGTCCTTAGGTATTGTTCAGGATGTTCCCTTACTTGTCTCGGATCGTCACCAGTTCGAGGCTCAAGTTCTGAATACTACAAAACCAATCGTTACGACTGCTCATGATATTTATGGATTCTCAGATATTATTGAGATGTGCGAAATTATGGCTGGAGGGGTTGAGGAATTACGACGCAATCCTTTCATGACTCTTTATGCAGAACCTATTTCACCACTTCAACATGCTTGGGAAGCAGCTTCTAAGTTAATTCTAGCTGCCAAAAAAGGACTTCCTGTTGTTTATACACCTTGTGTTATGGCTGGGGGAACGGTTCCTTCTACCATGGCAGGCGTTCTCGCGCAGGGGTTAGCTGAATCCTTGAGTGGGTTAGTGCTTAACCAATCAACCAGAGAAGGTTCTCCGTTCATTATGGGCGGCGTGTTTACTATCATGGATATGTCTAGTACTATTTTCAGCTACGGTTCACCAGAGTTTAATCTTCTGATGGCTTCCTTAGCTGATATGGCTCATTACCTTAAATTACCGATGTTTGGCACAGCAGGCTGCTCAGATTCAAATATGGTAGATGAACAAGCCGGTATTGAAGCGGCTATGTCAATTGCCATGACAGCTCTTTCCGGTCCTAATCTAAATCATGATGTAGGATATATTGAATATGGCTCAACTTCATCCTTAGAATTATTGACGATTAACAATGATGTCATTGGGATGGCCCGACGTTTTGTACGCGGTATCGAAGTTAATGATGAGACTCTAGCGTTAGATATCATCCATCAAGTTGGTCCAGGAGGACATTTCTTATCTGAAGATCACACCATGAAATTCTTTAAGACTGAGACCTATTATCCAAGTATTATTGATCGCCAACGGTTTGAGTCTTGGGAGTTAAGTGGCAAAAAGACTTTATTCCAACGTGCCAATGAAAAAGTTAAGGATATTATCGAGAATTATGAACCAGATCCACTTCCGAAGGACATACAACAAAAAATTAGGGCGATTGTTGAACGGTCTGAACAAAAAGTCGTTAAGTCGTAACAGTCAGAAATGGAGTGACAGAAAATGCCCTTGATACTAGGGATTGATACTGGCGGTACTTTTACAGACGGAGTGTTTCTAGATTTAGACACTAAGGAAGTAAAGGAAAAAGCCAAGGCGTTTACGACACGTGAAGATTTATCCATAGGTATTCGAAAATGTATCGAAAATATGGGTGACTTAGATCCACGTCAAGTTCAGCTCGTATCTCTGTCTACGACATTAGCTACCAATGCAATTGTAGAGGGACGTGGTTGCCGGGTTGGCTTAATACTCATTGGTCATGAGTCGCCTGGCGATCTTCCTGCTCAGCAAGTATTTGCCGTTAGAGGTGGACATGATATTAAGGGGACAGCTGTTTCGGAACTCGATATCGATGCTCTTCAAAGAGCTGTTACCGAGATGCGCGGGCAGGTTGATACGGTTGCAATTTCTGGCTATTTAAGTATTCGGAATCCGGAGCATGAACAGCAAGCACAAGAAATAATCCAGGATATGTGGGAAGTACCTGTTGTATGTGCACACCAACTCTCGACTGTTCTCGGTTTTCATGAGCGGACAGTGACGGCTTGTCTAAATGCCAGACTGTTACCGATCATTGCGGAACTTCTGGCTGCAGTCAAAGCGGTACTTGATGAAAAAGGCATTCAAGCTCCTTTGATGGTCGTCAAAGGAGACGGGTCTCTGATGAGCGAAGAGATGACTCGTGAAAAACCCATCGAGACGATACTCTCAGGACCGGCAGCCAGCATTGTGGGAGCTGTATTTTTGACAGGAACTGAATCTGCTCTTGCTTTAGATATGGGTGGAACGACCACTGATATTGCTATTTTAGAAAATGGTCGTCCTCGCATGAACCGCGAGGGAGCGACAGTCGGTGGCTGGAAAACCCGAGTAGAGGCTGCAGACATTAGTACGTTTGGTCTGGGTGGAGACAGTTACATTCAAGTCTCTAAGGATAGGAAATTAGTAATCGGTCCTAAAAGGGTTTGGCCTTTGTCAGTCATAGCCGATAGGTTTCCTAATTTGGTGCACGAATTGAAAAAGGTGGATCCATCTAGGCAAATTATTGGTTCACATCCAGTTGATTGCTTTATGTTGGTTAAAAAACCAGTTAGTAAAGATCGGTGGAATAAAACTGAATGGAAAATAATCAACTCTCTTGAAAACGGTGCGCACAATATTTTTGTCCTCGCAGAAAAAGTCGGTCTTGATCCAAATTTATTACCGTTTAGAGAATTGGAGCAGGCTCAAGTTATCGGCAGGATATCCTTTACCCCGACGGACTTACTGCATGTTCTTGGCACGTTTACAGACTATAATACTGAGGCGGCTCAGGAAGGTGCTAGGATTCTAGCCCACAATATACGACTAGATCACAACAAATTCGTTGATAAGGTTATTACTGAGATTCAAGCCTCGCTATGCATGACGATTTTACAAAGTTTTGTAAATCGTGATGGATTAAAAATTGATCTCTATAATGATGCAAGTGTTACTTTTTTCTTAAACAAGCTACTTTTTGATAAACAATACCATGGTTTCAAGTCCGAACTTACTTTAGATTATCCGATTGTTGCTCTAGGGGCTCCAGTATCCGGTTATCTTCCGGCTGTAGGGAGCACCTTGAATACATCAGTTTTGATACCGAAACATGCTGAAGTGGCTAATGCAGTAGGGGCTGCCTCCGGCAAGGTCGCGGAAATTATTCGCCTCTTGATCAAACCAGGTATATCAGGAGGGTATGTAGTCCATGCTCCTTGGAAGCGAGAAGCATTCTTGTATCTGGAAGAGGCTGAAAGTTACGCTTTAGATAAAGCTAAGAAAGTTGCCCTTGAAAGAGCAAAGCTAGCTGGAGTGACTAATCCAGAGTTGTTAGTCGATAAAGAAGAGGTTTTAAGCCATACGGCTGGAGGAGATGACATCGTATTTCTTGAAACGCGTATTGAAGTAACAGCGATGGGTCATCCAAGTTGGGAGGGTTGAGAATGAAAGCCAAAGTATTTGCCTGTTATACATTGGCTGATGAAATTCAAAAGATACTTCCATCCACGATAGATTTAGAATTGCTTCCTTATGCTCTGCATCGCGAACCACAGAAACTTCAATACAAACTTCAACAACGAATCGATGCTGATTGTGAACATGATACCTTGCTATTTGGTTATGGTCTTTGCTCTTACGGCGTAGTTAATCTTCATTCTGAACGTCATACGTTGGTGATTCCTAGAGTGCATGATTGCATAAGTATTTTGATGGGTGCGCGGAAGGATTATGATAAGGAGTTCGAAAAGTATCCTGGTACTATCTACTTGAGCAAAGGCTGGATTGACCAGGGTGCTGAACCTTTAGCAGAGTTCAAACGTTACTCTGAAACTTATGGTGAAGAGAATGCTCAATGGATGATTGACACTCAGTACGGTAATTATCAACGAGTATTATTTATCGATACTGGCGTGGGAAATAGCGAAGAGCTTGCCAAGTATTCGAGTGAAGTCGCTAAGTATATTAAGGTAGATTACCATGAACAGCCAGGTTCTTTGCGTTTGATAGAGAAGCTCATTCAAGGTGATTGGGATGAAGAATTTGTGGTCACACCTCCTGGAAGAATGGTTTTACAACGTAATTTTCTATAGTAATAGCTTGTCATTATGCAGTATTTGATCGCCCATCGTATTGGTTCAAGTGAACTCGTTTAGCTTTTGCTGAACGAGTTCACTGTATCTACACCTGTTTTCCCATCAACTACCCTGAAATAGGAATAATCTATTTTATCATTTGATGGTGCCGAGTAGCGCCACGGCAGTCTATTTTAATCCGAGTTTTTTGAGATGATACTGTAGTAATTGTCTGCTCAAACCTAATCCTTCAGCTGCTTTAGCTACATTTCCTTTTGAATTTATTAATGCGGCTATAATTAAATCTTTTACTTTATCCTTTTCGTTATTTTTTATTTGATTTAACATTGTGATTGGTAAATTCATATTTTCATTCATTTCCACTTCTAACTCAATAGTTTTATTGTCAAATAATTCCAAATAGCTAGGAATATGGGAGCTTGTAATTACTTTTTCTTCTAAAGGAATGATATTCATAGCACATTCAATAGTATGTTTCAATTGCCTAATGTTTCCGGGCCAAGAGTAGTATTGAAATGCGGATACTACTTCGGGGTGGAGGTTTAATATGTTCTTTCCTAGTGATTTGTTCATATCTTGAATAAAATGGTTAGAAAGTAGTAATAAGTCATCTGAGCGTTCTCGCAGTGGTGGGATAAACAAATAAACTACAGCCAAGCGATAAAACAAGTCAGCACGGATTTGTCCCCGTTCAATTGCAGTCGTCGGTGTTACGTTACAACTGCTTATTATACGGGGATTAATAACGATTTCGTCATTTCCACCGACTCTTCGAACTCTCTTTTCCTCTAAGACTCTAAGAATTTTAGCTTGTAAGGCGAAGGGCATAGAATTGATCTCGTCTAGAAAAAGACTTCCGCCATTAGCTTGTTCAAAAAGCCCTTCTCTGTTAATGGCACCAGTAAAAGCTCCTTTTACGGTACCGAAAAGTATCCCTTCTAACAAATTTTCTGGTATGGCTGCGCAGTTGATGGCAAGAAATGGGCCATTCGAACGCTTGCTTTCACTATGTATACTTTGAGCAAATAATTCTTTTCCAGTTCCCGTTTCACCATATAACAAAATAGGAGATTCAGTTTTAGAAGCGGCCTTAGCCCATTTTAAACTTTCTATAAACTGTGGATTTGAACCTAAAAGCAGATCAAACGTAATACATTTTTCTTCATGCGACTTACTATTGACCTTAGATTTAGGAGTTAGCTTTTCTTGAAGGTCTAAAATCCGTTCTGCCATATGCCGAAATTGAGCGAAGTTTTTTGAAATTGAGAAAGAGCCAACAATTTTGTTTCCTGAATAAAGAGGTACTGTACTGCAGAGAACATCAATATGATTACCGTTCCTTGTAAAATATTCCTGATGGACATCATGGATTGGTATACCGTCTTCCAATACTTTAAGTAAAAGGCTAGTAGTTTTGTTAAGATTATATATTTCTGTAACATGTTTTCCAATAATTTCTGATTCTTTATAACCTTCTAGTTTTTCCTCAGCAGGATTGTAGATAATAAAGTTTCCATTCATATCAATGCAATGAATACCTTCATCAATTGAATTAATTATCTTTTCATATGTCTCTTTTAAGATGCTAGTTTTTCTGAATTGATGAACTCGATCTGTATCGGAGGGATCTAATTCAGTGACATATAAAATAGTATAATCAATCAAAGTAGTATGATAGGAATTTTTCCGAATCATTAATTTTTTGGAAGTTCGTTTAGATTCAAAATTAAGAATATCGATATCTGAGGATTTTAATTCAGGAATTATAGTAAATATTGATAATCCTTCTATATTTTCATTGGAAGAATCTAATATTTCAAGCAATTTAAAGTTGCATTTTAGGATTGTCCCATAGGAGTTGATTATTGCTATACCCTCGTTTGAGCCATCTAAAACACTTTCGAGAAGACTTTTTTCATTTGAAGCTAGATTTTGCTGTAAGTTTCCATCATCAATGCTGTTTATCATATTAATACTCACCAACCTTTGTTCGAAATAGTTAGAAATACGTGTTGCAATCTTCCCTATGATGCTTAGTCATCGTTAAACTAATAACTATCGCCGAACTGCAAACTAGAACAAGAATATTGAACGGTAACGATGACTTAAGCCGAAAGCGCAAAGAGGTGAGCATTTAGCCCCTTTCATGTTGATTAGAAACTCTTTTTAGCGACTGAGATACTTTGATTATAAATCATAAAATAATAAAAACATAGTCAATAAAGTAAAGCAATGTTAAATATACTTTTACAATGCTTTACTTTTTAGTTTTTCTATAGTGAAGCAAGTATGTCCGGTTAAGTATATATTTTCCAGAAATTTATCTTTAGTTGAACGAGCTCACTTTTTTCCCCTAAGAAAAGCCCTTGATATAAGCAAGCGACCATAATAGATATGAAAATTTCAGAAGATTAAAAATGGCACAATATTTGCAATTGTACTATTAATTATAATTAAGAGTTCAAGTTATATTTTTAAAAAGGAGACTTAGTAACCTAAAAAATAGAGGAGGATTAATGTGTTAAACAGAAGTAATTATGTTGCTAATTCTACAGTAAATTTTAAGGTATTTACGCAACAGCAGTGCCAAGACATACATTATGCTGCCCTAGAAATTTTGGAACGAGTTGGTGTAGTAATGCACAGCGAAAGAGCCCTGGAAGTGGCAAGAAAAGCAGGGTGTTATGTGGATGGGAATAGAGTAAAATTTCCGGGTGCTTTGGTAGAAAAATGTATCCGTAGTGCACCTTCGCGGGTTGTTTTGTGTGACCGGGAAGGGAATCGGAAGATGAAGTTGGAAGGAAATCGGTTTTACTTTGGACCGGGACCAACGGTCACTTATACCATAGATCCCTTTTCAGGGGAAAGAAAAATACCTGCCTTGGAGGATACTTGTCGGGCTTCAAGAGTGATGGATGCTTTGCCAAATATTGATTTCCAAATGGACTTTGGGACCATTAGGGACGTCGAAACAAGAACCTTGGATGTTTATGCTTTTGAGGCTATGCTAACCAACTCCCCAAAACCTATCGTTCACTGGTCCTATAGCACTGAGAACTGCCAGGCTATGATTGATATGGCGGCAGAAGTAGCTGGGGGGCTGCAGAACCTACAAGCTAATCCGTTTTTTGCAATTTACTCTGAGCCTATCACCCCACTGGTCCATGAATTTGACGCTTTAGAAATCGCTATGTTAATGGCTGATAATAATTTGCCAGCCATTTATACTCCTGCTCCTCAGGGGGGGGTAACGGCTCCCGCCACCTTGGCTGGTACAATGGTTATTTCATTGTGCGAAAGTCTAAGCGGATTGGTTATTCATCAAACCGTTAGAGAAGGGGCTCCTTTCATTATGGGTGGAGTCATCACGATCATGGATATGTCTACCACTCAAATTACCTATGGTTCACCTGAATTTATGTTAATGGCTGCTGGCATGTCAGAGATGGCACATTATTATGAAATTCCTATGTTCAGCACTGCAGGATGCTCTGATGCCAAGTCCTGTGACGGACAGCATGGGGTGGAAATATCTCAAAACATCTTCATGGCTGCTATGAGCGGGGGTAACTTAATTCACGACGTTGGCTATATGGAATCTGGAATGTGTTCATCGTTGCAGTCTTTAGTTATAGCAGATGAAGTTATTGGCCAAGTAAAGCGGTTGGTTAGAGGAATAGAGGTCAGTGAAGAAACTCTTGCTTTGGACGTTATAGCAGATGTAGGACCTGGAGGAAACTATCTGTCGGAAGAGCATACCTTTGTCAACTTCAAGAAGGAGTGGTTCTTTCCTACATTATTTAACAGGCAAAGATACCAGAACTGGGACGCTGCAGGAAGACCGGATTTAGCAGTAAATGCACAAAAGAAATTGCTTGATATAATCCAAAAGCACCAACCTAAGCAGCTGGATGAACGTGTAAAACTAAAGATCCATGAGATCGTGGAAAGTTTGCTGTAAAGAATTATGTTTATGTGGGATCTAAAGCAAAAAGAAGTCTACAATACTTGACTAACCAAAAAGAGGAGAATGAAAAATGCAGATTATTCCTGAATTAGATTTATCAGATCGAAATTGGATTTCTAAGCATATCAATCTTGGGAATGAAATACTATATTTAACTCAAGCAGAAGTAATGGGGATCGGATTAACAACTGATGAGATATTAAAGCTTGCCGAACATGCCTTAATCTCCCATGGAAAGAAAGAATGCGAGATGCCAGCAAAAATAGGGATACATCCGCTGCCGGAAGTCTTTTTCCATGCAATGCCTGCTTATGTTCCTTCAAAAAATGCCTGCGGAATGAAATGGATTGAGTGTTATCCCAATAATCCCCGAAGGTTTAACTTGCCGCAAACAACAGGTATGCTTATCTTAAACGATATGTCTTCTGGTGTTCCAATGGCAATTATGGATAGTGCTTGGATAACCGCAATGAGGACTCCGGCTGTAACGGTTTTGGCCGCTGCCGCCTTGCATCCTGATGCTGAAACATTTGGGATGTTCGGGTCTGGAGTACAGGGTATTGAGCATGTGAATTATGTAGTGCATACCTTGAAAAAATTGAAGAAGATCTATATTTATGACATTAATGAAGATGCAATGGATAACTTGATAAGAATATGTCAGCCGAAAATGAAAGTGCCCATTGTGAAGGGGACTCCAGAAGAAATCACGAAAAGTTGCGAAGTATTGTCATCTGCAACGATTATTCTAAAAGAATGTCTTTCAGTAGTGAAAAAGGAATGGATATCTAAAGGCCAAACCATTTTGCCTAATGATTTAAACACTTTCTGGGATGCAACAATTTCTAGAGAAGCAGATAAGTATATTGTGGATAGTAGTTCTGAGCACGAGTTATTTGCTGGAATGGGATATTTTCCAGAGGGATTGCCGAAAATTTATGGTGAAACTGGTGAAGTACTGGCTGGACTCAAGAAAGGTAGAGAAAGCAACGATGAAATAATTGTTTGCAGTAATATTGGTATGGCTGTTCTTGATATGGTCTTAGCAAGAGAACTCTTCAACAGGGCCTTGGAACGTGGTGTAGGAAGGAAGCTTCCCTTATAATCGCGAAAACCTATCTTTTAAAAGAATATCTCTAAAGGCATTTGTTAACTAAAGTAGGAAGTAAGTCAACTTTCTAAGAAAGATATAAGAACTGAGACTGAATAAATACCAAATTGACATAGTTGATCCTAATTTGAAATATTAAAAAAAGCTCCGATTCATAGGGCATTTGGCAATAATGTTTCGATTTTTGTTCTTATTTTGAGACAAACTTATTTGATTCTAAGCTTTGAAAATACGCTATAATGAGCTTAAGGAAAACTTTTCTAGTACTTCCTAAGAAATTTTAGTATTCTGATAGTTCTGAGAATTGCAGTGTAGTATTGCTGAAGTGATTTATCACATAATGTTTTGCTTAGAGAAAGGTTGTGGTAGTGCATACAAGGCAAGAAACATGGTCCTTAGACTTAGCGGAAAAACAAGACGCCTTTTTAATTGGCACAAATATTGCAAGTGTTCGTAATACAAGAATATTGCAAATGTTTGTAATAGTTAGAATTGAATGATATCATAAGAATTGGTTCAAAAAATCAACTGTAAGGGAGGGATTTAGGCTGTCGCTCATTTCGTAATACAAATTCAGAAGAAAGGAGTAATAACCTTTTTCCAAAGTTTTAGACCCCCACTTTCGATTAGTAGGGGGCTTCGTAAACTTAAGGTGGAGTAGAGTCTTCCTTCGCTGCGAAGTTCCTTTAGGGATTAGCGGCTTCAGATCCTACTGCTTGAAAGTGTTAGTCAGTGGCTCTGCGCCCTCGGCGTAAGTCATCCTCACTACTTCGAGTATTCTTCTTCAAGTTTGCGGTTCAGCGATAGTATCCGCTCGATACTATCGTTAATGGGGTCTATTGTATCTGAAGTCTTAATGTTTAGCTTTAGCTGAACGAGTTTACTTTCATAATATGTTAAAAACTATTATTACGAAATAAAGGCTTTGAAAAGAGGAAATTTTAGAAAGTATTGGGAGGATAAAAGGATGAATTTGAAAAAAAGAAGTATTACGTATGTTAGTGTTATGACTGTGATACTAAGCCTGAGCTTGCTATTAACAGGTTGTGGTACAAATGCGACCAGTACAACTGATCCAGTTGAGGAAGAAAAAGTTTATATTGGATGGGTTGCACCTCTAACGGGTACCAGTGCCAATGACGGACAGCAAATGTTAAACGGGGCAAAATTAGCTGCTAAAGAAATCAATGATGCTGGTGGTATCAACGGCAAGCAGATCGAGCTTGTTTCCCAAGATGATAAATCTGACCCCAAAGAAGCAGCTAATATTGCCCAAATGTTTACCGGCGATAAGAGGCTTGCCGCTGTCTTAGGGAATTACAACAGTTCATGTGCTTTAGCCGGTGCTCCAATTTATGATCAAGAGAAATTACCTATGGTCCATGTTGGCACCTCACCCGTGTTTACACAACAAAAGAACGACTATTTGTTTAGAATATCAGTCACTGATGCTTTCCAAGGCTCTTTTGTAAGCAAATGGATGACTGATGAGGGACTGAAAAATCCCGTTATTATTTGGGAAAATGACGATTATGGTCGTGGTCTTAAAGAAACCGTTAGCAGCGAAATCACCAAGAATGGCGGTAAAATAGTCGGTGACTGGAGCTATATGCTTAACCAAACCAAGGATTATTCTGCGATTTTGACTAATGTTAAACAATCCGGTGCTGATTCGATATTTATCGGCGGTCTTTATACAGAAGGGGCTCTGATTGCTAAGCAAATGCAACAGCTCGGCCTTAAACTTCCTGTTTATGGAACAGATGGGTTGTATGAAAAAAGCTTAATTGATCTAGGTGGGGAAGCTGTTGAAGGCTGGAGAACCTCAGGTTTATTCTTGCCTACAGATCAAAACGAAGCTCTTCAGGCTTTTATCAAATCTTATACAACCGCATATGACAGCACTCCAGGAACATACGCAGCACTACATTATGATGCTATGAAACTGTTGGCTGAGGCTATTAAGGATGTAGGAACTGACCATGAGAAAATTCAAGCCTATCTAGCTGATATACCTAAACCTTTTATTGGTGTAACGGGTTCGGTTACTTTTGATGAACATCATGATTCTGTGCGGTCAACCTTAAAACAACTGGTTATTAAAGATGGTCTGTGGCAATTGTACCAAAAGTAAGACAATATGGTATGGCCGGAAACATCTTTCCGGCCATACTAAACTTTTAAATCTTTAATTATAGCCGAAAGGAGTTAGCCTGTATGCTTTTTCAGCAACTGATCAACGGCTTGATGCTAGGAAGTGTTTACGCACTGGTGGCTTTAGGCTACACGATGGTCTATGGAGTTATGAAATTTATTAATTTCGCCCACGGTGATGTTTATATGTGGGGGGCATTTATTGGTTTATTCCTAGCACGCATAATAGGTGGCAATTACTTTCTGGTGTTAATTCTCACCATGATTCTCACTGGGATTCTAGGCGTCTTGGTAGAAAGAATCGCCTATAGACCCCTAAGGAAGGCACCACGCTTGGTTGTTACCACGAGCGCTTTAGGGATGTCAATTGTTTTATCCAATTTAGCTCGACTTCTTATTGGCTCGGAGACTTACCCCATGCCGAAGATTCTAGCAGTCCGTCAAATTCATTTGGGTTCTTTTGCAGTGATTAATACCACTCAAATTTTGGTCTTGGTCATTGCCGTATTCTTAATGTTTATGCTTAACTGGTTTGTAAACCATACCCGCTACGGTAAAGCCATTCGGGCGGCATCGGAAGATTCAGAAACAGCGGGTCTAATGGGAATTAGTATGGACCAGGTTTTGTTGGTAACTTTTTTTGTAGGCTCCGCTTTAGGAGGAGCGGCTGGGATTTTAGTAGGAACGTATTATGATGCTATATATTCTACGATGGGCTATGCTGCCGGACTGAAAGCTTTTACAGCGGCCATTTTAGGCGGTATCGGGAGCATTCCCGGAGCTATGGTTGGTGGTTTAGTACTAGGTGTCGTAGAAAATTTCGCTGGCGCCTGGATTCCTAACTATCGAGATGGAATTGCATTTATTGTTATGATCTTGGTCTTATTGTTTAGGCCAGGGGGCTTATTTAACGCTAATATCTATCAAAAAAGAGTCTAGGAGGGATTGTTAAATGACAAGGACAAAGCTCTTGCAATACCTAGCTATCGGGATAATCCTCCTCCTAGTTCCTGTATTTATTGAGAGTAATTATATAATGCACATCTCGATTACTATTGCTATTTACGGTATTCTAGTCCTCGGATTAGAGTTGGTTCTCGGTCAAACTGGATTATTTTCTCTTGGCCACGCAGCTTTTTATGGGATGGGAGCTTATACATCGGCGTTACTCGTCGTGTCCCTAGGGTTACCCTTATGGATAGGGGCGATAGGAGCAGTGGTTGCCAGTGGACTTCTTGGTGCACTTTTAGGGTTTCCAACCTTGCGTCTTCGGGGAGATTATTTAGCTATTGCTACCCTTGGTTTCGGTGAAATCTTTCGATTAATTCTGCTTAACTGGGATTCACTAACCAATGGACCCATGGGGTTACCAGGAATTCCTCGCCCGCAATTATTAGGGCAGACATTCGACCGAACTATGTATTACTATTTGATAGTCTGCGCATTTTTGCTTAGCTTAGCATTATGTTATCGAATAAGCGGTTCCTTTTTAGGGCGTGCTTTCCGAGCCATTCGTGACGATGAAGATGCCGCGGAATTTCTTGGCATTAATATTTCAAAGTATAAAATCATAGCGTTCACCATTGGGGGAATGATAGCAGGTCTAGCAGGCAGTTTTTATGCCCATTATATTACATTTATTAGCCCGGACACGTTTGTATACCAAGATTCAGCAACTCTACTGGCAATGGTATTTCTAGGGGGAGCGGGTACAGTCATTGGGCCTGTTGTAGGGGCAGTCGCCCTTGTGGTATTGCCGGAGGTTTTACGTTTTTTGGTGGAATGGCGAATGCTGGTGGTAGGAATATTGATGGTCGTTATGATGATTTATCGTCCGCAAGGAATTGTCGGTGGAGGGATGCGCTGGCCATGGCGGCGCAAAAAAGAATTAGCAACATTAGAAAAGAGACAGTAAGGAGGAGTGGTAATGCCTATTCTGGAGTTCGATAATGCCTCTAAACTATTTGGCGGAGTACGTGCAGTTGACGCCGTGAGTGCTGAAGTTTTAGAGGGAGAAATCACAAGTATCATTGGACCAAACGGGGCTGGAAAGACCACTCTCTTTAACCTAATTACTGGCGCATACAAGCTAACTAGTGGAGATATACGGTTTAATGGGAAATCTTTAGCAAAGTATCCCTCTCATAGCATTCATGCTCTTGGTATTTCTCGAACCTTTCAAAATATTCGTTTGTTCTCTTCCATGACAGTTTTGGAAAATATCATGATCGGTACCCAGTCTCGCCAGAAACCTAGGGTATTGGATATTCTACTTCCTGGTAAAAATAAGCGGATTGAGAAGAAAATGAGACAGAGCGCCGAACGTGTACTTGATCTTTTAGAACTTGCACCGAAAGCTGGTTTAGGGGCATCGGCCTTGGCGTATGGAGAACAGCGTAGAGTTGAGATTGCTCGTGCGCTGGTCAGTGATCCTGAGATTGTCTTGCTGGACGAACCATCAGCAGGCATGAATGTTAGAGAAGCCAAGGAATTGATGGAATTCATTTCTCGAATCAAGACAGAATTAAAAAAGACAGTAATTGTTATTGAACATAACATGCGCGTTGTACGTCACATCTCGGATAGGCTAATTGTTCTTGATCACGGATGTAAGATTGCAGACGGAAACCCTGAACAAGTGCTACTTGATCCAAAAGTTGTTCAGGCATATTTAGGCAATAGTCAGCTCACAACGTATGCCCAAGTTAAGTAGCAGGAGGTGATAAAATGCTTAAAGTCAGTAATCTAGAGGTTAAGTATGGCATGATAAAGGCAGTGCGCGGAGTTTCGCTTATCGTTGAACGGGGTGAGTTTGTCGTCCTGATTGGTAACAACGGTGCAGGGAAGACATCAACGTTAAAAGCTATTTGTGGCATTAACCCAGTGGAAAGTGGTTCAGTTGAACTCAACGGTGAGATCATTACGGGCATGCCTTCTAACAAAATAGCCGCTAAAAAGGTAGCTATGGTTCCAGAGGGCAGGCGTGTTTTTGCAGGTATGACGGTCCTAGAGAATCTAGACATTGGGGCTTATTTGCGCCGAGATAAAGCTGGTATCAAAGAAGATAAAGAAATAGTTTACAGTCTTTTTCCGATCATTAAGGATCGTACTCGTCAATTGGCAGGGACGCTTTCAGGAGGAGAACAACAAATGTTGGCTATCGGTAGGGCATTGATGTCAAGACCTGAGGTTCTTTTCTTAGACGAACCGTCCCTTGGGTTAGCACCTATTGTAGTTGAAAGTATCTTTGAAACTATCCAACGCATAAACAGTCAGGGAATCTCTATTTTGATGGTAGAACAGAATGCGTTTTTGTCTCTTTCGGTCGCTAACCGGGGCTATGTTATGGATTCGGGTGAAATTGTACTTGAAGGTTCTGCAGAAGAACTAGTGAACAATGAGATGGTGAAAAGGGTTTATTTAGGGCAGGATGAGGATAACTAAAGGGACGTTGGAATGTAGATCTGGGAAGTGCAAAGTAGATGAAGGGGACAGGCTTATTGTTTCCAACAGTACTAGTATTAGTTATTGAGAGGACGACCGAGGAAAACCGTGGTTTTGGAATGGGCTTTCTAGAATTATTAATAGGTATAGGTATAGGTATAGGTATGATAGGGCAAACGGCTGTCGCTGGTTTTTTAGGCCAGAGGGTTGGGCCCGGTTGGATCTATTCGATAATTTTTGTGTTTAATATAATTGCTCTCTTCGTCGGAGTGCGGATTGGATGGGGTAAGAAAAAATTTCAAGAGGTTGAGATTTAAACTCTAAATGGCTTTCTGTAGAGGATAGCTGGATGAATTTCTAATTCATCCAGCTATCTTTTTTTGTACTAATCAGAAAGTATAACTTTTCGTTACATACTGCAAGAAGGCTAATACGTGCGAAGACAGTGTCTTCGGGCTACAGACACTCGGCCATTCATGACCATCGCCGGATGGCTTTCCTGTTAAGTTAACACGTGCGAAGAAAGTGTCTGCAAGAAGGATTAATACGTGCGAAGACAGTGTCTTCGTGAGCGGTTAGCAAAGTTTTCTAAAAAATTAAATTTTTCGCTTTTAGTGGAGATTTCTAAGAGCAATAATCTCATAATGAGATCATATCATATCATTATGGGATTATAAAGGATGCACCTATTTTCGGGCACTCAGAGGATTGTTGTCCTGAAATGAGATATTTTTGTTGGTGGATGGACTTAAAGACCACTTAACATAGGTCCTATTGGCAAACATATGAGGTGGCATAATAATTGCAATATAAAATATTGTCGCTTAAGCAATAAAAAACCCTGAGCCATGGACACAGTAATTCCAGACATTGGAAGTTTAAAGTACTCAGTTAAATAGGGGAGGATAGTTTATGTCAGAGGTGTATGACATTATCATTGTCGGTGGTGGTCCGGGGGGATTGGCAGCAGGAGTTTATGGGTCCCGGTCACGTTTGAAAACAGCTATATTACAAAAAGGAAAGCCCGGAGGGCAGGCAGCTCGCACTGAAGACTTAGAGAACTATCCTGGTTTTTCTCGGGGTACAACAGGACCCGCGTTAATGAAAGCCATGGAGGAACATGCCAGAAGTTTTGGAACCGAAATCTTTAGTGAAGAAGTCGTTGATTTAGATTTAGAGGATAAAATCAAACTTATTAAGACAAAAAGTGGCCATGAATATAGGTCAAAAACTGTGATTCTTGCACCCGGTGCAGTGCCGAAGTCTTTGGAAATCAAAGGAGAGATTCCCCTGAGAGGTAAGGGGGTATCATACTGTGCCACCTGTGATGCTGATTTCTTTGAAGAATTGGATGTTGTGGTAGTCGGCAACGGGGATGCAGCCGTCGAAGAGGCTATGTACTTGACTAAATTTGCTGAGACAGTAACCATTATTGTGAGACGTGATGAAGGGGACTTAAGATGCAATAAGACAAGTGCAGAAAGAGCCTTCGCCAACCCTAAAATTAAATGGGTTTGGAATTCTGTTCTTGAAGAGATTAAAGGAAACGGCCTGGTGGATAGTGTGGTCATTAAAAACATAAAAACAGGGGAACTTTCTGATATGGAAACCAACGGTGTGTTTTTCTTTGTAGGAACTGTCCCAAAGACTGAGTTATTAAAGGGCAAAGTGGACCTAAACGAACAAGGATATATTATAACCAATGACCTGATGGAAACATCCGTGCCCGGAGTATATGCTGCAGGTGATGCCAGGGTAAAATATCTCAGACAGGTGGTCACGGCGGCCAGTGATGGAGCCATTGCCTCTGTTGCAGCAGAGAAATACCTTGCTGATCAGGAAAGGCTCTAGAAAACTTGGCTAGCGCTAGCGGCATGGGGTCTACTCTGAAAAAACCCTCCTGGGTAGACAGGGGGACAGTTCTTCTGTCTGGCTCTGGGGCGGAGCGCTTGTCTGCACGCGTCTGCGAGTTCCGCCGCTGGCTCGCTGGACGGTTCGCGAGCGCGTCCGAACCTCTGGGTGTTTCTGCATGTGAACCTGCGGCGCGCTACGGGGACGCGAACCGTCGGCGCTCGCCTTAGCGCGGCTCCACTGACGCATCCGCTTAGCAGACAAGCGCTCCTTCAGTCGGTTTGTTGGGAGTGTAAGCGGAACTTTGGGGGGTGCTATGGTAAGGATTCGTGGAATCTTTTTCATCCTCTGATGGTGCCGAGCAGCGGCATGGCAGTCTACCCTGAAAAATCTAGAGACCCGAAAGGAGCTTCTCGCTGCAAACTATATTCGTTTAAGGAGGAGAAAAAATGTTAGTGCTAACGAAGGAGAACTTTGAAGAAGAGGTTTTAAAAGCAGATGGTCTGATAATGGTCGATTTTTGGAGTGAAAAATGTGAACCTTGTAAGGCATTGATGCCCAGTGTTCATGAATTGGCGGAAAAGTATCAAGGAAAAGCTAAATTCTGCAGCCTAGACACCAATGGTAACAAGAGATTGGCGATGGCCCAAAAAGTTTTAGGTTTACCTGCAATACTCTTTTATCGAAATGGAGAAATAATTGCTGAATTAAGCACTGAAATTTCCATTGAAGATGTAGAAGCTAAACTTCTTGAACTGGCATAGATAAACCAGAAATGACTTGAATTAATTGAAAGGAGAAATGTACACATGTTGAAAGGTAAAAAGGTAGCTATTCTTGGTGACCGTGACGGTATTCCCGGCCCGGCTATCGAAGAATGTGTGAAATCGGGCGGTGGAGAAGTTATATTTTCTACCACAGAATGTTTTGTTTGAACAGCGGCTGGAGCAATGGACTTGGAGAATCAAGCGCGGATCATGAATTTTACGGAAAAATACGGTAGTGAAAACTTAATCGTAGTCTTAGGAGGCGGGGAAGCAGAAGCTTCCGGTCTGGCTGCGGAAACCGTATCTACCGGAGATCCTACGTTTGCAGGTCCATTAGCCGGAGTCCCGTTGGGACTCAAAGCGTACCACATTTTTGAATTGAAGGATATGGTGGATGCATCTGTATATGATGAGCAGATCAGCATGATGGAAATGGTACTCGATGTAGACGCGATTGTTGAAGAAATGAAGATCTACCGAAAATAGTTTTGAAAAGTTGCTGTTTTTGGAGTTTTTCTCAGAGATAATAGGTCACGTAAAGGGTAATGGATATAAGCTATTTTATACTAGTCAGAAAGTATAACATTAGGTTGTATACTTTCTGGAAGTATACGTGCAGCTATGGCTACCGCCTTCGCCTAAAGGCTGCAAGAAAGCTAATACGTGCGAAGACAGTGTCTTCGCACGCTAGCCTTAGTTTTCTAATAGTTATCCATTGCCCTTTACTGGAAATGTGGAGGTGATTTGATGAATTTCCCAGTTATTAAAGGTGCTGCCTATGGGTTGATCCAGGCTAATGACATGCTTGTCCATCATGGTACCACCCAAACTATGGAACGGGCAAAAGATGCTAAATCAGAGCACCTTGAGAAGCTTACTGAGCACTTGAGAAGTTTTGAACAGGCAGTCGGTTATCCTCCGAACCAGGTGTACATTGGCAATATGACACCTGATGAATTAAAAAATGTTCCTCGTCCCTGGTATAAACAACCGGTTTCCGGCCTAAGTCGTGACGGAAAATATGGGGAAATTATGCCGGAAGATGAATTCATAGGCCTAATGAAAATGGTTGATGCCTTTGAATTAGTAATTCTAGAAGAACAGTTTCAGTTAGGTGTCAAAGAAAAAATAGTTGCTCATCAGGTACTGGGAGCAATTAAAGACATTACTAAACTTGACAAAAATCCTGGAACGGCGGAAGAGATTCGAAAGCTAGTTGACAATCATGTAGCTCAGCCGATGTACTTTGAGGGCAAATTAGTTGGATGTGTGAAAAGAGCGCACGAGTTTGATGAGGCATTATCAAACCATGTAATGTATGAAAACCTTGTGAGCAAGGCTTCTGCTGTTTTTGCTTTACAACTTCTTCTGAATAAAACAAAGTTAAGGGCTGAAGAAGTCGAATATATCATCGAGTGTTCTGAAGAAGCTTGCGGAGACATGAATCAAAGGGGGGGCGGTAATTTTGCCAAATCCATCGGAGAGATGTGTGGCTGTGTCAATGCTACCGGTTCCGATACCCGTAGTTTTTGTGCTGCACCCGCCCATGCACTAGTTGAAGCTGCTGCTCTTGCCCAATCTGGAATTTATAAGCATATTGTGGTATTGGCCGGCGGTGCTTCTACAAAACTAGGAATGAATTCTAAGAATCATGTCGAAAAGGGAATGCCTGCTTTTGAAGACATGTTGGGGGCTTTTGCTATTCATATTGGAGAAAACGATGGGTTCAGCCCGATGATCCGTACCGATGGAATTGGTCGACATAGGATCGGATCTGGTTCTTCGCCTCAGGCTGTAATGACTGCCATTGTAGCGGATCCGTTAGACAAGATCGGGTATAAAATACTTGATGTAGATCGTTATGCAGCAGAACTACAAAATCCTGAGATCACCGAACCTGCTGGAGCGGGTGACGTCCCCTTAGCAAACTACAAAATGATTAGTGCTTTGGGGGTAAAAAGAGGAGAATTAGCAAAAACGGATTTGCAGAAAGCTGTTGACAGTTTTGGCATGCCTGGATTTGCTCCCACTCAGGGACACATTCCCTCTGGGGTTCCTTTTGTCGGTCATGCCCTAGATATGATCCTCTCGGGGAAAATTACGCGGACCATGATTATCGGTAAAGGGAGCCTTTTCTTAGGACGGTTGACCAATCTTTTTGATGGTGTCTCCTTTATAATTGAAAAGAATAGTGGAACAGTTGATACCGGCTTTAACAAGAAAGAAGTACGAGTGATGATTGCGAAAGCTTTGCGGGATTTCGCCAAGACTTTCCGAGAAGAATAAATTGGCATCATACTTGTTCCCAGTGGGAGGTGAAATAATGGGCAAAAATTCTATTAATGCGGCTATCGCGGATGTTTTTGAGGAAATGGCTCAAGCTATAGATACAGGCACTTTTGGCAAAAGAACTAGGGTTGGCCTAACAATTTTGGGCAGTGAACACGGACCAGAGGAACTTGTGCGTGGAGCGGAATTAGCACAGAAACAGAATTCGAATATTCAAGTAGTTCTTATCGGCGGTGGAGTGGAAACTAAATTGGAAACTGTCGTAGCATTGACTGAAAAAGAAGCTCATGCAACCATGGATGAAATGTTGTTGAACCATACTTTGGATGCAGCTGTAACTATGCATTACAATTTTCCAATTGGGGTATCCACTGTAGGTAGAGTAATTACCCCGGCTAGAGGGAAAGAGATGTTTTTAGCAACGACGACTGGTATATCTGCTACGGAACGTTTTACCGCAATGCTTAAAAATACTGTTTATGGGATTGCTGTTGCCAAAGCTTGTGAAATAACTAACCCAACAGTGGGTATATTAAACATTGAAGGTGCTCGGCAGGTTGAAAGGGCCCTTATAATGCTTAAAGAAGGTGGTTACCCAATTGATTTTGCGGAATCCGCCCGAGCCGACGGCGGAATAGTAATGAGAGGTAATGACTTGTTAATGGGCGTGCCGGATATTATGGTCGATGATAGCCTAACTGGAAATGTCTTCATGAAGGTGTTTTCCGCATACAGTACCGGAGGGGATTATGAAGCGGTGGGATACGGTTATGGCCCAGGGGTGGGAGAAGATTACGACCGGATAATTTGTATCGTTTCAAGAGCGTCCGGAGCCCCAGTAATTTCTGGAGCTATCAAATTTGCTGCAGATTGTGCTAAAGGGAATCTAATGGAAAAGGCTAAAGCTGAATTTTTTGAAGCTAAGAAAGCTGGTTGGGATAATTTAATTAACTCAGTTAGTTGTACAGCCATGCCCGTTAAAAAAGATGAAGAAGGCGAGGCAACCCCTCCCCCAAAAAAACCTGTTACCGAATCCTTTCCTGGGGTAGAAGTGATGCAGTTGGAAGACGCGGTTCAGGTGTTATGGAAAGCAAACATATATGCTGAATGTGGTATGGGCTGTACCGGACCTATCGTTATGATAGCTCCGGAAGATAAGGAAAAGGCATTAGAATTACTGAAAGAGAAGAAGTACTTGTAAGTAAGAACGGGTATACGAACATGTGGCAAAAAATTTACTGCCAAACTATTATTTAGTCGAATAATTTTTCCAAGGTAGGTGCTTAATGAAAAACCTAATCATCACAAATAACCCAGCAGTAGCAGAAAAGAATAATAATGTACTTTTTGTAGATGGTTCGGCAGAAGAGGCTTTAATCAAGGTTAGAGATTTAGTACATGAAGGATATGAACTAATCAGTCACCCTTTAGCCGCCAGTTTAAGGATGATGTTTTCCCCATTTCGCTCTGTAATCTTAGGAAGGAAGTTGGATAAAGTTGATGATTTCTCTGCTGGGGTTATCGAGGATAGCATTATTAAATACAAGAGACACATGGATTTTCGTATAAGAGACACAGCTAATGGTGATGATTATAAAATGATAGATCTTATACTTTTAGAATCGGCTTTAGATGAGCAACCAGTTACTTGGTAACAGGTTGACAATCAATTGGGGGGTGAACGTATGAAACTGGAAATTGGGCGAATTTATATTAAGGACATTCAATTTGGCGATAAGACTTCTGTAAAGAACGGAGTATTAACCGTTGATAAGGAAGGATTAATTGCCAATCTGAAAGAAGACGAGAGAATTAAAGAAATATTAATTGATGTAGCCAAACCATGTGAAAAAGTAAGAATTATCCCAGTGAAAGACGTAATTGAGCCCAGAGTGAAAGTTCAAGGGGGTAATAATGGGTTTCCCGGGGTTACGTCTAAACAGGCTCAGTGCGGGGAAGGCAGAACTCATGTTTTATATGGCGCTGCTGTTGTAACAGTGGGTGATATTGTAGGTTTTCAAGAAGGTGTAATTGATATGTGGGGTGAAGGGGCGAAGTGGACCCCGTTCTCCAAAACATATAATTTAACGGTGGATATACAAGTGGTAGCAGGGCTTAGTCCCCATACCCATGAAGAAACTGTAAGGATAGCTGGATTGCGTGCAGCAGAGTTTATCGGACTGGCAGGGAAAAATATAACCCCGGACGAGGTGCTCACCTTTGAAATTGGTAGCATTTTTGAAGAAACTGCCAAATATCCTAATCTACCAAAAGTGGTATATGCCGAGATGAATATTACCCAGGGATTACTCCATGATACTTATATTTATGGAGTCAATCAATCAGGTATTCTCCCAGCTCTACTTCATGCCAATGAAGAATTAGATAATGCAGTAATTAGCGGGAACTGTGTTGCAGCATGCGATAAGATTACTACTTATCAGCATCAAAACAATACCGTGATCTATGATCTATATGCCCAGCATGGTAAGGAAATCAACTTCCTGGGAGTAATAATGGTTCCTGAACATACTACTCTGGCCGGGAAGCTCCGCGCTTCCGATTACACAGTGAAGCTGGCGAAAATGCTGGGTGCCGATGCCGTGGTTGTATCTGAAGAAGGCTATGGCAATCCTGACTCTGACCTTTTAATGATTTGTAAAAAATGTGAAAATTCCGGTATCAAAACTGTCTTAATCACCGATGAGTGTGCAGGAAGGGATGGCATGTCCCAACCGTTAGCTGACACGGCGGTAGAAGCAATTGCAGTAGTTTCCGGGGGAAACGTCAGTCACGTAATTACTTTGCTTCCTGCAGATAAGGTTATTGGAAATGCGGCGGCAATTGCTGTATTGTCCGGTGGCTGGGAAGGTTCATTACTGGAAGACGGTAGTTTGATGTGTGAATTAAATGCTGTGATTGGTGCCACTTCAGAAATCGGATTCCACAATGTGACCTGCAGGCAATATTAAACTAATCGTGAAAGGCGGACATCTTATGTCAGATAAGTTTAAAGTTCTTTACTATGTAAACCAATTTTTTGGTCAAGTAGGGGGGGAAGATAAAGCGGGTATGCCTCCTGAGTATAAGCCGGAAAAGATTGGCCCTGCGCTGGGTTTTGAAGGATTGCTTAAGGGAGCAGGAACGGTTGTCGGTACCATTATTTGTGGTGATAACTACTTCAATGAGAACAAAAGTGATGTTCTTGAGATTGTTTTGAATATGGTTAAAGAAGCTGCTCCGGATGTATTTGTCGCTGGGCCTGCTTTTAATGCTGGGCGGTATGGGGTAGCTTGTTCGGAAATTTCCAAGGCGGTTGCTCAACAGTTGAATATCCCGGTGGTTACTGGTATGTATGTTGAAAACCCGGGCTTGGATAGCTGCAAAGCGTTTGCCTATGTAGTCAGTACGAGTGATTCCGCTGGCGGAATGCGTAAAGCTTTGCCCTTAATGGCGTCTCTGGCATGTAAGTTGGCTAAAGGAATCGAAGTTGGGTCTCCTGAAAACGAAGGATACATTGCCCGCGGTATAAGAAAGACTCTCATAGTGGAAAAAAGAGGATCACAAAGGGCCGTGGAAATGCTTCTTGCCCGCTTAAAGGGTCAGCCTTTTGAAACGGAAATGCCGATGCCTGTATTTGATGTAGTTACTCCGGCGGAGTCAATTAAAGATTTAAGGAAAGCTACCATTGCCTTGTGTACCTCTGGTGGTATCGTACCGGAAGGAAATCCAGATAGAATTCAGTCAGCCAGTGCCCAAAAATGGGGTAAGTACGACATTAGCAAAATTCATGCCCTCGAGGCTCCTTGCTATTATACAACCCATGGAGGTTATGACCCGGTATATGCCAATGAAATCCCTGACCGTGTTGCGCCATTGGATGTTTTAAAAGAATTCGAGGCTGAGGGATATATTGGAAAGGTTTTTGACTGGTTCTACACGACCACCGGAACAGGAACTGCAGTAAGTAAATCAATCGAATTTGGTGTACAGATAGGAGCAGAATTAAAAGCTGCAGGGGTAGATGGTGTTATTTTAACCTCCACATGAGGGACCTGTACTCGTTGCGGCGCAACGATAGTAAAAGAAATCGAAAGATATGGTATTCCTATAGTTCACATGGCAACTATTACTACGATTTCCGAGTCAGTCGGCGCAAACAGAATTGTTCCGACGATAGCTATTCCTTACCCGGTGGGAAATCCGAAACTTAATAAGGAAGCTGAACACACTCTGAGGAGAGAACTGGTCAAAAGAGCTTTGGATGCACTTACTACCGAAGTTTCAGGGCCTACTCATTTTGAGCATAATATTTGATATTCTCAGCCATCGACAAGATTATAGGATAGGGCTGAACAATATCAGCCCTGCCAAAAGTTATCGGCTAGAAAGTTTGTATTAAAACTAGAAACAACAGGGAACAACCCTGTTATGAGGGCTATACCTCAGATTGAGCTAGGGGATGCCGAAAAGGTATCCCCTATTTCTGTACTAGGTTCAGAAAGTTTAGCTTATCGTTATATACTTTCTGGAAGCATAAGTGCAACTAAGCACATTTAGCTATTATTAAAGGGGGGAGTTATTAAACATGATACAAAGAGTTAATGTTAATTTAGATGCTGTGGAGGCAATGTTGTTCTTTTGGCAGTCAATAAAAGATAGACAAAAGGTATCCGAACTATTTATTTTTGATGTAACTGATATGTTAGGGCTAAAATATGCCTATGACAATGAGTTTAATGCAGAATCTGTAAGAAGAGCACTAAGCGCTATAAGTAATAGGGAAATTTTTTCAGGTATTAACAGACAGGAAGGTCGCTTTTATAATAATAATTTATGGATGCTAGAAGATCTTGACTATACTGATAGACTGGTACGGCCAATTAAAAAGCTTAACTTACAATTTTTAGTCGAAAGACTTAATGCCTCTCAAGGAAGTGAAAATTTTGAGGAATTAGAGGTCATTTTTTCACCTCTACATTTAGATGAATATTTAATTAAGAATAATAAGCTAATAATTAATTTTTTTATGGTTAAACCTTGTGAAATAGACAGAACTGCATTTTTGGGAGAAAAGGAATTAACGACGTTCATTGAAGAGAAGCTTAAAGAGATAATGAAGAAATAATAAATATTAAATTTCTTAGAGGGCAGTTTGGCTCAAAATTATTTGCCATGCTCCAATAATGCAAACGATTTTAGTCCTATAGTTATGGGCAATAAATTGTCGAATAAATAAAATATTTACAGAATATTGTCGTTCTACATCTTGCTAGGTCAAAATATAAGATGTAGAATATAACTCAGACAGTAGACCGAGGGAGAATAGTTAGTAAATAATCCCTCATGCTCCAAATCGTAAGACTCCCACTTCTACAAGTGGGAGTGGTACACCTTATTCTGCTTCGGTGGGGGTAGAGTCCCCCACCGAAGACTCAATGTTCAACTTTAGTTGAACGAGTTCACTTTAACCAGTGAATAAAGCTAAATAATTCCCGCTAACATCGATATAGAGCGTTACGAGGGAATCTTGATCAGAACATTTCAAAATTTATAGGATACAGGTGAGGTTATGAAAGCTCTGCGGGAGAAATTGCATTCATCGTTATTTGCTTCAGAATTAAAATCAAACCAATCCTATGTCCAACAAATAGCAGAAGTTATCGCAGCAGTGATAGAATTTGAGGTTGCTATTATTGATAACAACTTCGAAGTCATCGCAGGGACAGGAAAATATAAGAGTGAGATTGGTATTGTTTACGGGAAAGGATCTATCACAGGGCAGATCCTTAATAATCGCGACAATTTTGTCTTAGATGATGAACCATTAAAACACAATATTTGCAAAGACTGTAATCAAAAAATTATTTGTAAACTCAAAGCAGCAATATTATCTCCAATAGTATTGAAGGGATATGTGATTGGCACTATTTCAATTTTTGCTTTCGATGAATCTCAAAAAAATCAATTACTTTCTAACCGAGACAAATTGCAAGATTTTTTGATGAAAATAGCAGCATTAACTAGTAGTAAAATTGGCGAGAATGAAATGCATGGTCGCCTTTCATTAATGGCTAACCAATTCAGCGCAGTCATAAACTCTATTGTCGAAGGACTTGTAACTATTGATCATGCAGGTTTTATAACCCATATTAACAAATCTGCCGAAAAGTTATTGGGTATTTCAACTCAGCAAGCTTGTGGGCAACACATAAATGATATTTTTCCAGGGTTTTCTGTTCCTAAAGTACTAAACTTTGGACAACATTATGCTGAACAAGAAATCAAGTATATAAACAAGGAAGAAATGTGCCTTTTTATGAGTACCATTAAACCCATTAAAATGGATCAAGAAATTATCGGTTTGGTTATTTCATTTCGAAGTATTCGCGAGTTGCGAAAGCTAGCAGGACGATTGATTAGGGAAGATCGCAAATATACTCTAGACGGAATATTAGGGACAAGTAAAGCTATGACTATGCTAAAACAAAAAATGCAGCTTGTCGCTGCAACTGACTCGACAATCTTGATTACAGGCGAGAGTGGAACGGGTAAAGAATTATTTGCGAGGGCCATTCATGAAGAAAGCCCTCGCAAAAACGGACCATTTATCGCCATAAACTGCGGAGCAATTCCGGAAATGCTCCTAGAAAGTGAACTTTTTGGATATGAAGAGGGAGCATTTACTGGGGCTAGCCGCGGAGGAAAACCAGGCAAATTTGAACTAGCGGATGGTGGGACAATATTTCTCGATGAAATTGGTGACATGCCGATGCACCTTCAAGTGAAGTTGTTACGAGTGTTACAAGAAGTTAAAATTGATCGGATTGGTGGAGTAAAACCAGTATGGATCGATGTCCGGATTATCGCTGCTACAAATCGTAATCTCGAAGAAATGGTCAAAGAAAAACTATTTAGAAGTGATCTCTTTTATAGGTTAAGTGTTATTCCTTTTTTTGTTCCACCGTTGCGTGAAAGGAAAGAGGACTTGATGCTACTTCTCTATCATTTTTTAGATAAGTATAATGTGATTTTAGGTAAACAAATAACCGGTTTTACACAAGAAGTTCAGAGAAAAATGCTTGCATACCCTTGGTTGGGGAATGTAAGGGAACTGGAAAATGCAGTTGAGTATGCAGTAAATATAGCCACTAAAAATGTCATTGATTGTACTTCCTTGTCCTCTCGAGTCAATGAATATTATGAACAGAATTCGAGTTTATCAAGGGGTGATGTTCAGCCAACGCTAGCTGAGCTGGAGAAAAATGCGATCGTAGCTGCGTTGAAAAGGTTCGGTAGCACTGGTCAAGCTAAAGAAAAAGCTGCCGATAGCTTGGGCATAAGTAGATCTACTTTCTACAGAAAGATAAAAGATTTGGGACTTGATAGTAAATTCCCAAATAGAGAAAGCTAATCCTAGATTGAGATTGGCGATAAGACACTACTTGTAGGAAATTAGTGGCAGAAATATGGTTTTCGTTCTTATATTGAGACAACATATTTTTCTGGAATAGCTTTATGGATATGACCAGACAGTTTCTCCGAAAGCTTTTCTATTTAGTTTTAGAGAATATTTTCCGAATAACTATATCAAACTAGCTCATTGCAGACAAAGGACCGTGCGCTGAGACTATGATTAAACAGGATGTTTTGATCAATTAAAGCTAGTAATATCTCAAGACAGGGCGAGAAACAAGCCTTTAAGATTAATCAGTTGTCATTTATAAACTTAAAGTGGCATACTTATTGCAAATGAAGTAATATTCAGATTGTCAATTGCCTAACGACTCTTTCCGGTCCGAATCAAAGTCATGATGTCGGGTATATTAAATATGGTCTCTTGGAATTTTGCTGCTATTGACTGCCCATCGTAAAGGGTTGTACGAATAAACACCAACTATCATGTTGCTTAAGGGAGGAAAAGATTTTGACAAGACCAACACTTACGACACTTAAACCTGAACAGATCGAAAGAATAAAAGCTGCAAGTCTAGAAATATTGGAACGCACAGGAGTCAATATTGAGCATGCACATGCCAGAGAGGTTTTACGTGCAGCTGGAGCTAGAGTAGATGGAGAACGTGTCTTTTTCCCACCCAAACTGGTAATGGAAGCAATTGCTAAAGCGCCCCGTCAGTTTACAATTCATGCCAGAAATCCTAAATATAGCGTTACTGTCGGCGGGGATGACCCTGTTTTTGCTCCGGGATACGGAGCACCCTATGTTACATTGGCTTCAGGAGTAAAACGCAAGGCAACCTTAGCTGATTTCATCAAGTTTACTAAGCTTTCTGGCGCAAGCACTAACATGAATATTTCTGGTGGAGTACTGGTTGAACCTAACGATGTCGCTGATACTAATAGACATAAAGTAATGCTCTATTCATGTATGGCAAACTCAGACAAACCGTTTATGGGTAGTGCAACTGGAGAAGAGCATGCCATAGATACTTTGAAAATGGCTGCTACGCTTTTCGAGAGTGAAACAGACATCCCCAAACAACCCGTCATGATAACTTTGATTAATACTATCACCCCTTTGATGCTGGATGAACGGATGATCGGGGCTCTGATTGCCTATGCAGAAGCCGGACAACCTATAATTGTTGCTTCATTAGGGATGGCTGGGGCAACCTCCCCTACAACTCTAGTAGGAACGCTGGCCATACAAAATGCTGAAGTGCTCTCTGGAATTGTTCTCGCGCAAACGATTCGTCCAGGCACTCCTGTAGTTTATGGCTCAGCATCCTCAATTACTGAGATGCGTAACGGCTCTTTGAGTATTGGTGCTCCCGAGGGAGCTAGGATAATTGCAGCTGCAGTCCAAATTGCCCACTCTTATGGTTTGCCATGCCGAGCTGGAGGATGCGTTACAGACAGTAAGATTTTAGATGCTCAAGCTTCCTATGAAAGTATGATGAATCTTCATACGGCCGCAACAGCAGGTGTGGACTTCGTTTTACATGCGGCAGGTATCTTGGAATCCTACATGTCCATTTCGATGGAAAAATTTATTGTTGACGATGAGATTTGCAGTATGGTACGACGTTTTATAAAACCAACTGTAATTAATGAGGAAGATTTAGCCGTTCAACTGATCAACGAAGTGGGCCCAGGGGGACAGTATTTAACTACAGATCATACTTATCAACATTTCCGTAAAGAGTTTTGGCAGCCGACCATGTCGAATCGGGATACGTATGACCAGTGGAGACTCAACGGTTCAGTACCGATTCTTACCCAAGCTGAAAATCGTGTCAATGAAGTTATTGACAATTATGAGATCCCACACATAGATCAGTCAATTGATCAAAAACTGAAGGAAATGGCTGGAATTTGATCTTGTAATAAAACACTGTTTGCATTAAACTATTTACAAGTATATTCGTTTGTTACTGGTGCCCTTCAAAGGGAGAATAGGGAACTGGGTGAGAATCCCGGACGGACCCACCACTGTAAAGAGGAGACTTATGCATTGCCACTGGGGGAATCTGGGAAGGCGCATAAAGATCGATGATTCTAAGTCAGGAGACCTGCCTGTGACGTATTATGACATGAATTAAGGTGAAGTTCATGGTCAATCTTCTTTTCAGCGTTGAGTTGAAAGAAAAATTGGCTATGAACTTTTTTTATACTAGTCAGACCCCCATGCCAAAACTGACTGTTGCTAGCCAAGTTTTCTATAGTTCCTTATGAGGAAGGGGTGAAACGATTGGGATATCTTGGTCGGGATGTCGAGGTTGTTTCGATTAACAAAGCGCAATATCTGGTGGCTTCGTGTGATTCCTGTGGTGCAATTGGCATGAAGGAATTAGATGCATATAAGATTTCATGGTTCATTACTGGAAAGTTGACCACACGGGTTGCGTTGTTGGAGGTCCTTTCCACTGGAGCAGTGCCACAGATGCTGACCGTGGCGATTTCTAATGAGCCGTACCCGACAGGGGATGAATTAATAAGGGGGGTGAACGATGAATTGGAATCCGCTGGATTAAAAACTCTACCTATGGCGATTAGCACAGAAAAGAACATGCACACCCAACAAACAGGTCTCGGAATCAGTGTGATTGGTGTGGCTGAGAAAAACAAGTTGCGTATAGGAACAGCTCAACCAGGAGATGACGTCTATTGTTTAGGGTTTCCTAAAGTCGGACCTGAGCACAATAATCCAGAGGATCCAGAAATTGTACAAGTCAAAGCTATTCAGATTCTCTTAGGGATCTCAAGTATTCATGACATCATTCCTGTTGGGTCAAGAGGGATACGTTTGGAAGCAGACCAACTTGCCTCCACTATAAACACCCGATTGCGTGTCGATTCTGCTTGTCCTCTCGACTTGGATAAATCAGCTGGACCGTCTTCGTGTCTCATTTTTTCATATCAACATTCATCATCCAGGGTCTTAGATCAGGCGTTTTCTAATTTTGCAAATTTACCTTTAACTAGAATTGGTAAATTGTACTAAATTTGTTGAAGTATCCATGATGCTGAGTAAGTGAACTCGTTCAGCTGAAGCTGAACACCGGGACTTCGGCGTAAGTCTCCAGTGACGATAGTGTCCGGTGGACACTATCGCCGAAGGCGCATGCTCCATAGATTACTAACCGCCTAAGGATGATTTACGCCGAAGTCGCAGAGCCACTGACGAATACTTTCGCGCCGTAGGATGGAGTCTACCTCCTTCGCCACTAAGTATTTCTATAGGGAAAGGTGGCTCGGCGATACTCTATCCTACGCCGGGAGGTATTCCTTTGGGGATTGCGGCTTCGGCGACTCTCTACTGGAGACTATCGTCACCGAAGCAGAATAAAGAACACCCACTTGAAGATGTGGGAGTCTCGGAATTGATAACTAAGCTTGTTTGATGATATTAGTTTTAAGGTATTAGTTGCATTGAGGCAACGCATGACTTATACTTTTTTTATATCTACAATTCTGATTATTGCTTTCGATTAATTTGTAAGTAGGAGAGAAATAATGGCACGAGATAAAGATCGACATACATGGCGCGAAGGATATACTACAGGAAGTTGTGCAGCGGGTGCAGCAAAAGTAGCCTGTCTGCTCCTCCGAGGGGACAGTTTAGCTGAGCGCGTAGAGATTCCACTACCAAATTCGGCGCGCTTATCGATGCCCATCCATGGGGGAGAATCTAGTTATCCAGAAGCTTGGGCAAGCATTTTGAAAGATGGCGGAGATGATGCAGATATTACAGATGGGCTCGAGATCCATGCGATCGTGCGCTATATTGCTCCTCAAGGAGATGTTCACATCCGAGGGGGCCAGGGGGTAGGGACCGTCACCAAAAAAGGATTGGCCCTCTCGGTTGGGGAAAGTGCCATTAACCCGGTACCAAGGAGGATGATCCGTGAAGCGGTTCGGGAGGTCTTCCCCGAAGAAGAGCTTGAAATTTTGATCAAAGTTCCTGACGGAGAAATTACGGCCTTGCGTACTCTTAATCCGAGACTAGGGGTAATTGGAGGAATTTCAATACTCGGGACAAGCGGAATAGTCCGACCGATGTCCGAGGAGGCGTTTAAAACCTCGATCCTGCCAGAGTTGGACCAGGCAGTAGCCTATGGACATAAAACCATTGTACTGACCCCGGGGCACTATGGGTATAGAGTAGCAACGGAGCGTTTTAAGGTCCCGGCCGAAGCAGTAATTCAGATGAGTAACTTTGTAGGCTTTCTATTGGAAGAAGCGGTCTACCGGGGGATTGAACAGGTAATATTATTGGGGCACATAGGAAAGCTCATTAAAGTTTCGGGCGGAATCTTCCATACCCATAATCGTGTCGCAGATGCCCGAATGGAAATCTTACTGGCGCATGCCGCACTAGCGGACGTTAATGTAGACACCTTAAAACATCTGGCAGAGTTTCCAACGACCGAAGGGGCCACTTCAGAACTTTTGCTCCTTGGCGAGCAAAAGTTGCTACATCATCTGGCACACTTGGCAAGTGAAAGAGCCCAGGCGTTCATGTTTGGACGTCTAAGCGTTGGAACGATTATGACATTATTAAATGGCCAACCGGTTGGCTGGGATCCAGTAGCTCAAAAACTCATTGAGGAACAGCGCTGGGCGTGGTCGATTGAGCCCTAAAGTCTGAACGTTCACAGTACACATGAATCCTATGCTGGTAAGCTATTTTAAATACAAGGTCTAAGTATGCTAGACAAATTGTCTAGCATACTTAGACCTTGTATTTATTTCACTGCGGCCTACTGTTATGAACGACAACGAGGCGAAGCTAGTTGGAAATGTAGCCGAAAATCGTAAGTAGCATAAAATATAAAATTCAGGTGGAGTTTGCATTACCTAAAGCGTATAGTGTTAAGGACATAAAGACCTAGGATGGTTACCACAAGTTTGAAGGAGGGCTTTTAATGCAAATCCATGTGGTTCAACAGGGTGAAGCATTATCCCAAATCTCAGGTACCTATAACGTAAGCAAGGAAGAAATTGTTAGGCTAAACGACCTGACCGACTTAAATCGTCTAGTTGTTGGTCAGTCTCTTGTCATTCCAGTATCCCAGGGATACCATACTGTCAAAGCTGGAGAAACTTTATGGAAGATTGCTCAGAAATACGGCACTACTGTAGAAGCTTTAACGCAGATTAACAAAATCACGAATCCTTCCCTGATCTACCCAGGCTTATTATTAACAATCCCTTCGTTAACCTTAAATTACACAGTTAAACCAGGTGAAACTCTTTGGCAAATTGCCCAAAAGAATAATACCACTGTTCAAGCCTTGGTGAATCTAAATAAGATTGATAATCCAAACCTCATTTACCCAGGAACCATCATAAGTATTCCGGAGGCGAAAACAACGATTGAAGTCAATGCCTACACATATGCAGAAGGACAGGAAGTAAATCCTCTTGTTCAGGAGGTAGGAAAACATTTAACCTACCTTAGTCCGTTTGCTTATGGAATTCGGTCTGATGGCGGACTATCTCCTATAAACGATGAAGCGGCAATTAGAACTGCCTTAGCCCAACGTGTAGTCCCCATGATGTGTATCCTCAATTTTACTTCTTCCCAGCTAGGCTCGGATATTGCTCATACAGTTCTTGCGGATCCAGCCTTACAAGTCGTTCTTTTAAACAACATTTTGAATGTTATGAAATCCAAAGGGTACCGTGGCCTAAATATTGACTTTGAGAATGTTTACCAGGGTGATCGTGAATTATATAATCAATTTATTCAGCTTGCAGTGGATCGTTTGCACCCTGAGGGTTATTTCGTCTCAACAGCTCTTGCCCCAAAATTAAGTGCTGATCAAAAAGGTTTGCTTTACGAGGCCCATGATTATGCAGCCCATGGACGAATAGCAGACTTTGTGATTCTGATGACTTACGAATGGGGTTATAGAGCCGGTCCTCCCCAAGCAATATCCCCACTAAATCAAATTAAACGCGTCTTAAATTATGCGGTTAGCGTAATCCCACGGAATAAGATATTTTTTGGGTTCCAAATTTACGCTCGCGATTGGGTTGTTCCCCATGTCCGAGGCCAAGTAGCTCAGACCTTCAGTCACCAAGAAGCGGTAAGTCGAGCCCTTAAATATAATGTAACGATTCAGTATGATAAAGTGACTGAATCCCCTTTTTACCGTTACATTGACGAAAGTGGTATAAACCATGAGGTATGGTTTGAAGATGCACGCAGTGCGCAAGCTAAGTTCAACACAGTTAAGGAATATAACCTGCGTGGTATTAGTTATTGGGTATTGGGTTATCCCTATTCACAAAACTGGGCACTGCTTAAATCAAATTTTAACATCGTAAAAAGAATTTAAGGCAAAACAAGCAAAACTAGGGACAGGTACGTTGTTTTATTTCTGAAACAACGTACCTGTCCCTAGTTCTGCTCCCTTTCCCTCTGGCTGCCTTCGTTTTTTAACTACTTTTTTTAATAATTTCTTTTTATAAAGAGGAATTTAGTATATACTTATAGAATAAATCAGTATGCGTCGAATACACTACTCATTAATTTAATAGAGTTATGCTTAAGGTTCCTTTGCAATAGAGGATCTAAATGGGGAAGTCGGTGAAAATCCGGCGCGGTCCCGCCACTGTAAACAATCAGGTTCTCAAAAAGTTCCCACTGTCGAATGTCTGGATGGGGGAAGAGAATCATGATTTGAAGCCAGGAAACCTGCCTTAAGTAACATCACAGATCTACGGGCGATAGGAATTGTGTGTGGTTTTTTAGGGTAAACCATACGAGCCGCTCAGGCTCGTTTTTTATTTACCATTTAACTAGATGCACATTCTGATTTCTTAAACAAACGACAAACTATGGAAGAGGGGTAATGTATGTTACAGGTAATCGGTATCGGTCCTGGAAGGCCGGAATGGTTGCCCCCTGCAATTACTGAACTTGTAAAGAACTGCGAAATTTTAATCGGAGGCTCTAGGGCTCTTAAACTCTTTCCGAATTTCACAGGTCGCCAGTATTCCCTATCTGGTGACCTAGCCAGCAGTGTTGAATTGATCAGAAACGCACTTCGAGAAGAGAACGTTGTTGGTGTTCTGGTTTCTGGCGACCCTGGGTTTTTTAGTTTTTTACCTAGACTTAAGAAAGAATTTCCTGAGGAGAGAATTGATGTCTATCCTGGGATCAGTTCTCTTCAATTTGCCTTTGCGAGAGCTGAGCTTCCTTGGCAGGAGGCTACTTTTGCTAGTGTTCATGGTCGAGATTTATCCGTACTTCCTCAGGAGATTACTCGTCCCACAGCGGTTCTAACCGGTGGGGAAAATACTCCTCAGAAAATCGCGCAATACTATCTGGAACGCGGCTATAATCCACATATATCGATTGGGAATGCCCTTGCCTATCCTGAGGAATTTTGGGCAACAATGGATGCTGAGCATTTGGCTCAGGAAAAGACCTTGTTAAAGAATGCTATTGTTATCCTCTATCCTGCTATGGGGCAGGATACCGAGCAGGATTCCAAGCAAAATACTATTCGGAATACCCAACAATCTATTAAAAATGGCACCGGGTGTAGGATTGGAATTCCGGATGAGGAGTTTCTACGAGGAAAGGTTCCCATGACCAAGGCTGAAATTCGTGTGCAAGTACTAGCCAAAGCCCAAGTTTCGAAAAGCGACCGTGTGGTGGATATTGGTGCTGGTACGGGAAGTATAAGCATTGAAGCCGCTGGTCTGGCTTCTGAAGGGGTTGTTTATGCGGTTGAACATGATCCAGAGGCTCAAGCACTTATTCTTGCCAATCAACACAAGTTTGGAGTTTCAAATCTTCGCCTGATTTCCGGAGCTGCGCCGGATGTCTTCGGGGAGCTTCCTTCAGTCGAAGTTTGTATTATTGGTGGGAGTAGTGGGCGTTTATCCGAAATCTTAAAAACCGTTCCCTTAGTTGAAGGGGGAAGAATCGTGATCACTGCAGTGACAATCGAAACTGTGGCTCAAGGGTTAAAACTACTCAAGGACTTTAATTATCTGGATATCGATACCGTATCTATTCAAGCTGTCCGTTGGAAAGAAGTACAAACTCTGCATATGGCACAAGCTTTGAATCCAATCTTTATAATATCAGCACGAAAAGGGGAAGCGTCATGAATACAAGTTGGGGAAAATTCTATGGAGTTGGGGTTGGTCCCGGAGATCCTCGTCTCTTGACCTTACAAGCCGTCGATGTTCTGCAAGCGGTCGATTTGGTAGCCATCCCAAAATCCAAACTTGATCGAGAAAGTGTGGCCTGGGATATAGCCAAAATTCATTGCCCAGCCAATGTCCGCCTAGTAGAATTAGAAATGCCCATGACTTCGGATCAGCAAGTTTTAGCAAAGGCTTGGCAAGATGGTGCAGAAACCATTCTAACTGAATTAAAACAAGGTAAATCCATTGCTTTTATCACGTTAGGCGATCCTTCGCTTTATAGTACTTACAGCTATCTACTGAACATCCTTCAGGAAAAACTTCCACAGGAGTGTATTGTAACAGTTCCTGGGATTACAGCTATGGCCGCAGCAGCAGCCAGGATTAATTTGCCTCTTGCCACGGGGGATGAGCCTCTCCTAATCTTGCCAAGTACCGAAGATGTAGGGGAGTTCCTCAATTTCCCTAATTTAGTCTTAATGAAAGTCTCCCGCAGACTTCCAGAAATTTTGACGCTTCTCGAAGAACGAGAGAGAAAAGCAGTCTTGCTAACTCGTCTCGGACAGTCTGGAGAGAAAATCCGCTGGGAACCTAAACCAGAGGATTTCACAACGGACAAAATCGATTACCTCAGTTTATTACTGGTTAAAAAAGATTTGTTGGGGAGGGAAAACAGTGAACCAGAAAAAAAATAACGGAGAAGTCATCTTCGTCGGAGCTGGTCCAGGGGATCCTGAACTGATCACGATTAAAGGATCCCGCGCCTTGGAACGAGCGGACCGCGTGATTTATGCCGGATCTTTGGTCAACCCAGAATTATTGGGTATATGTCGTGCCGGAACCCCTTTTCACGACAGCGCTCATCTCACTCTCGAAGAAGTGGTCAATCTTATGTTCGAGGGAACCAAGCGTGGAGAAACAATTGTTCGGCTTCATACTGGAGACCCCAGTATGTATGGAGCGATTAAGGAACAGTTTGAGCATTTAGATAAACAAGAGATTCCGTATTCCGTCATTCCAGGAGTCAGCTCGGTGTTTGCTGCTGCTGCTGCGGTTAAACGCGAGTTTACACTGCCGGATATCAGCCAAACCTTGATTCTCACTCGCTTAGCTGGACGTACACCAGTTCCCGAGCGGGAAGCTCTTGCCAAATTGGCAAAACATCAAGCCAGTATGGCAATTTTCCTAAGTGTTCAGGACATGGGATCCGTCGTCCAAGCATTACAGGAAGGTGGTTATCCTGCCACTACCCCCATTGCTGTGATCGCAAAAGCAAGTTGGCCGGATGAAGAGGTTCTTCTGGGAACATTAGAAACCATCGTAGAAAAGGTTAAAGACGCAGGAATCCGTAAACAGGCTCAAATCCTTGTAGGAGATTTTTTAGACCCAGCAAATGGGTACGCCCGTTCAAAACTTTATGACCCGACCTTTACTCATGAATATCGGCAAGGAACAGATAAGTGAACGTAGACGTGAACACGAAAGTAGCTCTTGTGTCCTTGACTGATCGAGGGTTGGATACGATCCGGCGTATTGGAGAGGGGCTTCCGAATACAGTTATTCGAGAGTTTTATATTCATGAGAAAGTGATCGGTCATAATAAGAAATCATTTTGTCGCTTGAGGGATGTTGTTCCACGTCTGTGGCAAGAATATTCAGTTTTAATCTTTGTCATGGCTACAGGAATTGTTGTGCGTCAAATTGCTTCTTTGATCGAGGGGAAAGATCGTGACCCGGCAGTGCTTGTCTTAGATGAGGAAGGGAAATTTGTGATTCCTTTACTTTCTGGGCATTTAGGCGGCGCAAACGCTTGGGCCCATCAGATCTCTGATCAGATTGGAGCTTTGCCTGTTATTACCACAGCCACAGATGTGAGAGGATTAGTGGCCCCTGATGAATACGCTCGCAGGTATGGATGGAAAGTGGAACCTGTCGAGCATTTGCCAGCGGTTAACCGCTTGCTTTTGGAGCAAAGACTTCTCACTGTCCAGACAAGTTATCCATTAAAACCTGAGCACTACAAATGGGTAAATGATCCCCATTATCGTTTCTTGTCAGAAAACGAAAAAGATAAAGCAAATGTGATTATCGATGCTTTTCCAGATTCAAGTATTGATGCGGATTGCCTGTATTTAGTCCCTCCAATTTTAAGTGTTGGGGTGGGGTGCCGTCGAGGGGTTTCTATGGAAGTCATTCTAGAAAGAATCAAGACGGCAGTTGAACAGCTCGGAGCCTCATTTAAGGCAATCTCGGGTATTTATAGTATTGATCTTAAATCCGATGAGATAGGTCTGATTGAGGCGGCTAAGAACCTACGGGTTCCGTTTCAAACCTTTCGAGCGGATGAATTACAATTGGTCAATCTTCAAGAACAGTTAAGTCGGTCAAACTTTGTAAGTGAAAAGATAGGAGTGGACGGTGTATGCGAAGCAGCGAGTTTACTGGGAGCCAAAAGGGGACGGTTAGTTCTGCCGAAGACCAAGGGACAGGGGGTCACAGTGGCAATCAGCATAGAAAACTCTATGTCGTAGGCCTCGGGCCTGGAGACCAAGACCATATGACGACAAGAGTTCAGTCGGTATTAAATGAAGTTGAATATATTGTAGGATATAAAACCTACATAGACCTTATTCAGTCGTTTTTAACCCATCAACAAGTTGTAGCGACCGGGATGCGTCAAGAAATTGATCGTTGTCGAGAAGCGATTCGTTTGGCGGCTGAGGGGCACCGAGTAGCCGTCATAAGTAGTGGGGATGCCGGAGTTTACGGTATGGCTGGGATTATCATCGAGTGTCTGGAGCAAGAAAACCTTCTGGATCTGCCCTTGGAAATCATTCCTGGAGTGACGGCAGCCTCTGCGGCAGCTTCTATGCTAGGTGCTCCTTTAATGCATGATTTTGCAGTGGTTAGCTTAAGTGATCTTTTAACTCCTTGGGAAGTCATCGAAAAACGAGTGCGCTTAGCATCCGAAGGGGATTTTATCTTCGCGCTTTATAACCCGAAAAGTAAAGGTCGCCCGCAACACATTGAGACTGTGCAGGAGATTATTTTGCGCTTTCGTCATCCTGACACTCCAGTAGGACTGGTTCGAGAGGCATTACGAGGTGAGGAATCGAGTGTACAAATCACCACACTGGGAGATTTCACGAATCACCCCATTGATATGCTCACAACGGTCATTATTGGTAACTCTCAAACTCGAATTGTTGGACCCTATATGGTGACTCCTCGAGGGTATAAGCTGTGAGGCTTTTAGTCTTAGCAGGAACAGAGGATGGGCGTGAACTAGCAGATGCCCTTAAGCAGCGTGGACATGATGTTTTAGTCTCTACTCTGACGGCATATGGCGCAGACTTAGTGCAAGAACAAGGCCTACAAGCTCGCTCGGGAGCGATGGATGCAGAGAATCTCACGGATCTTTTAAAAGCAGGTACTGCTTTCGCGGCTCTAGTTGACGCAACCCATCCCTACGCGGTACGAGTGAAAGAAATGGCCAAAGCAGTCTGCGCGGATCTAGCACTACCTTACCTTCGCTGGGAGCGCTCAGCGCTCGAGCTAGAGGATCATCCTCTAATTCATTGGGCTGAGGACATACCATCTGCTGCGCAAATTGCAGCAAAGTTTGGACAACGTATTCTACTAACTACCGGAAGTAACGGATTGCCTGAATGGGTTGCTCTTCCTTCAATGAACGATAAAATGATTTATATTCGCGTTCTACCTACTTCTGAGGTTTTAGCGCGTTGTGAATCGTTAGGATTCAAACCCAATCAAATCATCGCTGCTCAAGGTCCGTTTTCCCAAGAGTGGGATGAAGCGATGTTCAGGCAACTAAAGATAGAAGTCGTGGTAGCTAAAGAAAGTGGAAAAGTAGGCGGAACCCTCGAAAAAGTAAAGGCTTGTTTCAATTTAAATCTTCCATTAGTAATTATAAAACGACCAGTAGCCGAAAAGGATTTAAATAGTCGTACACTTACCCAATTTATTAAACATTTGGAGGAAATGACATGAAATCAGAAATAATTCTTTTAGGACACGGAAGCCGCCGTGCAGAAGCAAACCAAGGACTTTTAGTGGTCGCCGAAAAAGTAAGTCGGTTAATGGGACAACCGGTAACCCCAGCCTATATGGCTCATGATCACCCGAGCCTTCCAGAAGCCGTAGAAGCTAAAATTCAAAGCGGTGCTTTACACATTGTCGTGATGCCACTCTTTCTCTTCCGGGGAGTCCACGTGACGGTGGATATCCATGAGGAATTACGTGAAATTCGTGAACAGCATCCGAATGTTGAGATCATTTTTACCAAAGAACTGGGAGCTGATGACGAAATTGCAAACTTGGCTAGCCTTCGGATTAAGGAGGCTTTAGGCGAATGACAACAGACTTCATTTTAGACCCGGGCCAAATTGAAGCGGAAAGTATGCGCCTTATTCGAGCTGGGTTAAACCGTCCATGGCTGGAAGCTGACTATCCAGTAGTGGAACGTATAATTCATACAACAGGGGATCCTTCCTTAGAGTCCTCGATTGCGATTCATCCGGAAGCGATTGCTTGCGGTCTCCGAGCTCTTAAGGAGGGCGCTAATGTTATTACTGATGTTGAGATGGTTCGGGCAGGAATCTCAAAGGAGAAACTTAAATCATTGGGTGGAACTGTAGAATGTTTCTTAAATTCTCCCGGGGTTCCCGAACAAGCGAAAGCTTGGGGGATCACACGCTCGATGACGGCTTTTCGTATGAATGCGGACCGTCTGCGTGGCTCAATTGTGGCAATCGGAAACGCGCCAACTGCCCTGTTAGAAGTTTTGCGTTTAGCTGAAAACCCTGAGACTCGACCCGCTTTGATCGTGGGGATACCCGTGGGTTTTATTGGTGCGAAAGAGTCCAAGGATTTACTTTGGGAACGCCAAGAGTTCCCCTCAATTACAGTGCTTGGGACGAGGGGAGGAAGTCCAATCGCCGCAACGGTAGTTAACGCGCTGATATATACATTTTTAAAGCAACTTAAATAAGTTACTAGTGAACTCGTTCAACAAAAGTTGTCTTTGGTGGGGGACTCTACCTCCTTCGCCGCTAAGTGTTTCTATTGGGAAGGCGGCTCGGCGATACTCTCCACTGGAGACTATCGTCACCGAAGCGGAGCCGGGGGTACCACTCCCACTTGTAGAAGTGGGAGTCTTACGATTGGATAAATTGGACTTGATTGACTACACAATTTAATCTAAATAACTGTCATAATGGATAAAAGCTTAAAGCACCAGCTCAAGAAAAAGAGGGTGAAAATTATGTCTTCAGACAATAAATCAACGGCCAAACTCATGATCCAAGGAACCTCTTCTAGTGTTGGAAAGAGTGTTTTGGCTGCTGCGTTTTGCCGGATATTCTATCAAGAAGGATACCTTGTAAGTCCGTTTAAAGCGCAAAACATGGCCCTTAACTCATTTGTGACCACAGCAGGCGGAGAGATGGGGAGAGCGCAGGTGGTTCAGGCCCAAGCCGCTGGAGTTGAACCAGAAGTACGAATGAACCCAATTTTACTCAAACCTAGTGGGCCAACCGGTTCTCAGGTCGTCATTATGGGTAAGTCCCAGGGGAACGTGACAGCTCTGCGTTACCATGGCGAGTATCAACGTATGACCTGGCCCTATGTAACCGATGCTCTCCACGGGCTGCTTAATGATTATGAAATTGTAGTTATTGAAGGAGCGGGAAGTCCGGCTGAAGTCAATCTTAAGTCAAACGATATCGTTAATATGAGAGTTGCGATGGAGGCCAATTCACCGGTCTTACTCGTGGCAGATATTGATCGTGGTGGAGCCTTAGCATCCGTCGTAGGGACCCTAGAATTAGTAGAACCTGCGGAGAGAGACATGATCAAAGGGATCATTTTTAACAAGTTTCGAGGGGAAATTAAGCTTCTTCAACCAGCTTTAGATTTCATCGAAGAAAAAACAGGAATCCCAGTTGTAGGGGTTGTTCCATACTTTAAGATCCGTATTCCTGACGAGGATTCTGTAGCCTTGAGCGAAGCAGACGAAAAACCTTCGGTTTCCTTAGCGGAACAATTGGACATTGCAGTGATTCGTTTACCCTATATTTCTAATTTTACGGACTTCGATGCCCTTCAGGATGAACCGGATGTTTCAGTGCGCTATGTTACTGATCCAGCGAATCTGGGAAAACCAGATCTTCTGATTATTCCAGGGAGCAAAAACACTCTAGCTGATTTACGTTTTCTTCATGAAAGCGGAATAGGGACTTACATTCATAATCTTTGCGAAGAAGACATTCCTGTTATAGGGATTTGCGGTGGTTACCAAATGATGGGGCGCTTGGTGAAGGATCCGCTGCATACGGAGTCCGAGCTTGAAGAGGTATTAGGGCTGGGTATTCTGCCAATGGTGACGGAATTCTATCCCCAGAAACATACTGTTCAGAGTAAGGGGACCATCTTGGCGGATCAAGGCTTTTTTAAAGCCTGTACTGGGGACACAGTGGTTGGTTATGAGATTCACATGGGGCGATCCACGTTTGATGAGGGGTATTCTCCACTGTTTAATTTGACGTCCGATGAAGCAGCTAATGTCGACGGTTTGCAGGCAGGGAATGCTTATGGAACCTATTTACATGGAATTTTCGATAATGACAGCCTGCGAGTTTCTCTTTTAAACTGGCTATGGGAGCGCAGAGGGTCCCAGAGGCCTGTAGAAGCGTCACTCTCCCAAGCTGCACTTCGTGAATCAGCGTTTAATGAGTTAGCAGATTTAGTACGTCAAAATGTGGATCTAGAACGGATTCGAGCCATTATGGGCTTAGAGGTTGATGCAACGGGAAAGACCAGGTAATATAAAATGATGGAAACGCTTAGTTTATTTTGGGCGGTAATTCCGATCGCTGTTCTGCTAGGATTTATCCTTGATCAACTTATAGGAGATCCACGTAGTTGGCCCCATCCGGTCGTGGGAATTGGCAACGCGATTAGCCTGTTAGAACGCAAACTTAATCTTGGATCTCCCCAGGCACGTCGCCGAAATGGAGCTTTGCTAACATTCCTTATAGTGGGTGGCAGCTATTTGCTCACGTGGGCTGCAGTATTGGTAGCGACGACACTTCATCCCTTGTTGGGCTTAGCATTAAGCACTTACTTTATTTTTACCACACTAGCTGGTAAATCCCTCTTAGATGCTGGGCAAAGTGTCCTATATCCTTTGCAAAAAGGGGACCTGAGTGACGCTCGTACAAGGCTTTCCTGGTTGGTCAGCCGTGACACTGCTAATCTTTCCGAAGGTGAGATTGCAAGGGGAACGGTCGAGACACTTGCAGAAAATTTCGTTGATGGAATTTTATCTCCGCTTTTTTACGCAGCTCTCGGAGGAGCTCCCTTAGCGATGGCCTTTAAAGCGGTCAGCACTTTGGATTCCATGGTTGGCTACAGGAATGAGCGTTATGAAGAGTTTGGCTGGTTCTCGGCTCGAACGGATGATTGGGCGAATTACGTTCCAGCGCGCTTATCTGTTCCGATCTTACTCCTTGCAGGCTGGTTAAGGGGAATGTTAGTAGGTCACGCATATCGGATGTGGAAGCGAGATGCCTCGGGCCATCCTAGTCCCAACGGTGGAAATCCAGAAAGTGTGGTCGCAGGATTACTTGGTATTCGCTTGGGTGGCATTAATATTTATCATGGTCGTACTCACCACCGAGCAGAGATGGGAGATGCTCTCCATCCTGTAAACGGCACAGACATTATTCGTTGCCGTCAACTAGTTCAAACAGCCACCTGGTTGTCACTTATGCCTGCGCTTATTATAGCTTACTTTTAGCGAGGCTCGAAGTTCGATGCGCGAGGCGCGAATGGAATATTCGCTTCGCGAACCTTAGATTTCGAACCTCGTGCCTCGTACATCGAAATGGAAGGGAGATGCAGCATGAAGATTCCACGGATTGTCCTTGCTGGTACGCATAGCGGAGTGGGGAAAACAACCCTTTCTACGGGGTTGATGGCGGCTTTAAAAAAGCGCGAGCGCCCAATCCAAGGGTACAAAGTTGGACCGGATTACATCGACCCCAGTTATCATGCGGCAGCTACGGGAAGGGCTTCCCGTAATCTTGACCGCTGGCTGTTAGGTGAGAATCTTCCTACTATCTTTGCTCAAAGTTCTAAGGAGTGTTGGGCAGTGATTGAAGGTGTTATGGGTATGTTTGATGGTATGAGCGGAACTGCGGGCTTTGGGAGCACGGCTGATGTGGCAAAACTTCTGCAAGCTCCGATCATCCTCATAGTCGATGCATCCTCAATGTCACGCAGTGTGGCGGCTCTAGTCCACGGATTTAGTACTTATGACCCTCAAGTAAACCTTCAAGGAGTCATTCTTAACCGCGTCAAATCTCCGGCTCAAGAAAAAATTCTTCGAGAAGCCCTTAATGAGATTCAGATTCCAGTCCTCGGAGTCCTTCCCAAAGAATTATTACTCAAACTTCCTGAACGGCATTTAGGGTTAGTTCCTGTAGGGGAGGGTGGACTCTTAGAAGGCTTTATCGATACGCTTTCAGATTTAATTACTAAACACATTGATTTAGAGCAAATCGAAAAGATTATGCTAGGTGCACCCGAAATTGATGAATCATTATCAATGATAGAGACAAGGAAAAATACCACGTGTTCTGTTAGGAATTCTAGCATTGATACTATTCCTAATTTGGCTAGACCCGAGCAAACAAATAAATTTCGATTGGGCTTAGCTTGGGATGAAGCGTTTCTTTTTTATTACCAAGATGCTTTAGACCTAGCAGAACGCTTGAATTCGATAATTATACCGTTTAGCCCTTTAAACGCTTCCTCCCTTCCTAAAGACCTGGATGGGATTATCTTAGGTGGAGGCTTTCCAGAACTTCATCTTAAACGTTTGAGCGAAAACATCTCATTCTTAGACTCCCTGCGTGCTTATGCTGCGAGTGGTAAACCAATCTATGCTGAATGTGGAGGGTACATGTATCTTGGTAAATCCATTCAGGATTTTGAAGGAAACGAACTTCCTATGGTAGGTCTTATTCCCATGAAGGCCGAAATGACAAAACGCTTGCAGGGTATAGGATATCGTAAAGGGGTCTTTCGTGAAGATAATTTTCTCGGTCCTCGCGGGACTACCGTTCAAGGGCATGAATTTCACTATTCTCGTGTGGTTTATGAAAAGGAGTATCCTACCGCTTACGAATTGTTCAAAGGAGACCAAGTGGATCGAATGGAAGGGTATGCCCGAGATAATATTGTAGCTTCCTATCTTCACCTCCATTTTTCTGGACATCAAGAGTTACTCGAGCATTGGTTTGCTTCCCGGTCTGGGAGAATAGGAGTATGATAACAGTCTATACTGGTGAGGGTAAAGGGAAGACGACATCAGCCCTCGGAGAAGCAGTGCTTGCCTATTCTGAAGGGAAACGCGTTCTGATGGTGCAATTTCTAAAGGGGAGTACTTACAGTGGTGAACTTGTAGGACTTAACCGTTTAGGAATTCCTCTTATCCAATTTGGGGTGGGTTGTCGTTGGTCAGGGATGATTCGTACTGGTATGAAACACTGTTCAGGGTGTGGAGAATGTTTTCGACAAAATCGCAATCCGGAAATTGCTTTAGAGTTAGTTCAACAAGCGATTGATTTTGTGTCAGGAGAAGTTAAGGCGAATACTTATCAAGTGATTATTTTAGATGAAATAAGCCACGCGCTAAAACGCGGTTTTCTTGACTTCGATCAATTAAGAGAAATTTTGGCCTCGGGTTCCTCCCTGCACTGGATTCTAACAGGTCGGGGGATGCCCGCTGCCTTAGAGTTATTGGTGGACAATTGGTGGGATCTAAACATGCTAAAACATCCTTTCTCTAAAGGGGTTAAAAGTCGTAGGGGGATTGAGTATTAATGGATTTCGCAGTCGGGTTGGCCCGGTGTCCGGGAACGTGTGGGGAATGGGTACAAGGGGCTCGAAGAGGAGTTCCATTTCTCGTAGATTGTCCCATTGATCGATTTTCGGAAGCTAGGATAGCATTAAACATGCACGCTACTGGCTGGAATCTTCCTCTAAATAAAACAAAAGCACTCCAAGTATTAGAAATACTTAAAGAAAACTTAGGCCTTCCTAAGTTGGGTGGTAAGGTGGAATTTTTTCAGCAACTGCCAGAAGGAAAAGGAATGGCAAGCTCAACTGCTGACATTACTGCCGTGGCAGCAGCTGCTCTAATTGCCCTCGGAGAAGATCCTGTACCAGAGCGCTTGGCACAGTTTGCTTTACGGATTGAACCAAGTGACAGCGTGATGTTTCCTGGAATCACGGAGATAGAACATGTTCAGGGACATAACCACCGCTTGCTAGGTTCCTCAGTCCCTGCCCTGTTTCTGGCCTTGGATTGGGGTGGAACGGTAGATACGAGAGTGTTTAACGCACGACCGGGATTAGCAGAACACTATCAACGCCACGAGAGCGAAATTGGGAGGGCCTATAGATTAGCCTGTGAAGGAATAGATCAAGGAGATTTAGAAAAACTGGCAAGAGCAGGAACTATCAGCGCACAGTGCAATCTAGAAATCAATCACAAATCGTTCTTTGAGCCCTTTTTAGCCTGGGTTCGTCAAAAAGGAGGACTCGGTGTGGTGACTGCTCATAGTGGTACACTGTTAGCCGGGGTATTTCCGCAAAACGGCTTTTCAAGTCATGAAGTACGTAAAAATTTACAGCTTGAAGCACATCAACGGTTCGCACCCTCATACCTTGATCTCTTTCATAGTCATCCGGGTGGAATCGTAGCTACTAAATTGGAAATTACTGAAAATACGGGGTGATACTATGCACGGCGGAAATCTCCGCAGAGCTCAGGAATTGTATGGCTTGGATTCATTTATCGACCTCTCCGCAAATATTAATCCTTTTGGACCGCCACAAGAGGTTTGGGCCTCCTTGCAAAAGGGCATGGCTGATATCGTGAATTATCCGGATCCCGAGAGCCTAGCCCTAAGAAAGACCCTTTCCAGCCGTCTAGAACAACCTTCCGAAACGATCATGGTTGGTAACGGTGCAGGCGAATTGATATTCACGATCATGCAAGCGTTGAAACCTAAAAAAGTAGCGATTCCTATTCCAACGTTTAGTGAATATGAACGGGCTGCTCGTTCTGTTGGATCTGAGGTACACTATATCCCACTAGGCGCTGAGGGTTGGGCGAAGTTTAATCAAACGGATGGAGAAAGCGAAAACCCCGGAGATGAGCGTGACAATGACAAGATGTGGAGTGAACTCCTTAAAGGGTGTGATTTGCTCTTTCTTTGTTCTCCCCATAATCCAACGGGGAGTGTCCTTGAGAAAGACACGTTTGAGCGAATTCTAAGGTTAACTAAAGAAATCGGATGTAGAATCCTCTTTGACGAGTCTTTCCTTGATTTTTTACCGGATGAATCTCGCAAGTCATCTCGTGACTATTTGGCTGAGAATGAACATCTCATTGTTTTATACTCCTTAACAAAGTTTTTCAGTCTACCGGGGTTACGTTTGGGTGCGGTCTTTGCACATCAGTCTTTACTTGCTACTTTTGAGGAATACCGTGATCCTTGGTCCGTAAATGTTCTTGCTCAGCATGCAGGTATAGCGGCACTAGAGGATTTACGGTATCCGGATGATGTCCGAGAAAGATTAAGGGAGAGCAGATTGTATTTTTACCGAGAATTTGCCATAGGCAAATTTTTAGATCTGCGACTTTGGCCGACTTCTGTTAATTTTGCTTTAATCGAGGTTTTGAACCAGACACCGGGAAAATTGATTCAGCATTTGGGACGTTTAGGGATTCTTGTGCGAGACTGTGCCAGCTTTGAAGGTCTTCCGATCAATTTTATTCGGGTTGCAATCAAAGATATCTTCATCATGCAACGGCTTATTGAGGGTTTGAAAGGATTCTTTGTTCATGTGAAGGAGGAGACAACGGATGCACATAGCTGAGGGAATGCTTCCAGGCCCCTACGCGTTAGCGTATTGGATTGGTGCAGGTACTTTTGTTACAGTTGGGGCAAAAAGCCTAGCCAGTAAGAGTCGAGAAATTCCGATGATGAAGCAATTAGTTGGAGTAATGACCGCAGGGATCTTCCTTGTTTCGCTCCTTCCAATTCCTGTTCCCATGACCGGAACCTGTTCCCATCCTGGAGGAACTCCCCTGGGAGCTATTCTTCTGGGACCAGCTATTACGGTGTTAATGAGTTTGGTTGCCCTATTATTTCAAGCCCTCTTCTTTTCCCACGGCGGATTGACGACACTTGGGGCAAACACCCTGACTATGGGAGTTTTTGGAGGCTTTGTAGGCTGGACGCTTTTTTGGGGACTGCGACGAGTTAAAATTAGTCTCTTTTGGGCAGGTTTTTTGGCTGGATTTATTGGAGACCTCGCGATTTATGTGGGGACATCGACCCAATTAGCCTTGGCTATTCATGGAACACATCCATTTCGGGAAGTTTTCCAGGCAATTTTAATTGTGTTTATTCCCACCCAATGGCCAATAGCGATCTTGGAGGGGATATTTACAGGGTTAGTTTTAAAATATATTGCCGACCATCGTCCTGACATATTAATTATGCTTCACATTTTACCTGCTTCTGAAGGCACGAAAAATAAGGATTTAGGAAAATTCCCTGCTTCGAATCTCTCAGAAAGAGGAAAAAGATGATGAAACAATTATGGAAATTGGGATTCCTAATTATCTTTGTCGGGGTTATTGTTTATCTCGGGGTATATGCTCCAGAGATGCCAGGTGCGGATACTCAGGTCAATGCCGTGGCTGAGAAATATGCATTAGAAGTGGGTGCAGGGGAACGTCCGCCCTTGATAAATACGGATAAGGGAGATCTCTTACTTTTTCTGTTTGCTATTGGGGGAGCGGTTGCCGGATTTTGGATTGGGTATGTATGGAGGGATCTTTTCGGACGGACTAAAAGCCCAAACAAATTGTCTAACCGTAACAATGATCCAGTTTGATTTTTATTATATTCGTGAGGGGGAGAATTAGATGCTGGCGCAAGGGATACGAGAACAAAACCCAACGACAACATTGTCTCACGTTGACGGCCGTGTCAAATTACTCCTTACCGTTGCTAGTTTGCTTGCGGCTACAAGTACACGTTCCTGGGTATTGCCGTTATGCTTTGGAATCATAAGTCTACTGCTCTTACGTATAGTCGGAGTAAGTGCGCGTATGTTGTGGAGGCGCTTGTTTCCTATCCTTCTTCTTGCGACCTTTGTGGGAGGCACTCAGATTTTCATAAATGGTCACACCCCATTGTTTGAATGGAATATCTTTTCATTTCGTTTGATTGGGTACTATGAAGGAATCGAACGGGGTGCCTTATTTGCAGCTCGAATTATCGGCGGGATTAGTATAATGTCAGTGTTAACGTTAACAACAACTGTTCAGGAGTGGATTCAAGCCCTTGCTTGGTTTAGGGTTCCACAATTTTTGATTGAAATCATGACTCTAGCCTATACCTCATTATTCACCTTATTAGATGAGTTAGAACGCCTTCAAAAGGCTCAGCAAATGAGATTGGGATATGGAACATGGTGGCGAAGCATACAATCCATCGGTGCTATCGGTGGCATATTGTTTATTCGGGTTTTCGACAAGAGCGTCCGGTTATGGCAAGCCATGAGATGCCGGGGATATAATGGAGAAATATCCGTTCTCAATGTTCGCACACTAAAAAGGAATGATATTTTGGTATCGGGCTTTGGATTAGTGATTATTCTTGGTAGCTGGTTCGTAGGGAGATAATCGACGACTAAAATAAACCAAAGGAATTTGAGGGTGACGTTTTGGCAATCTTGAAGACACAAAATTTGAATTTTGCCTATCCGAGCGGGGCGGAGATTTTGCATGGTGTAAACTTTTCCGTAAATGCAGGGGAATGTGTCGCGCTTTTAGGAGCCAATGGCTGTGGTAAGACAACCCTATTTCAACATTTTAACGGGTTACTAAAACCACGTTCTGGTAGTGTTATGTTAAAAGGGAAGGATTTATCCCAGTGGCATAAAACTGAGGTTTTCACCCAAGTTGGAATGGTATTTCAGGATCCTCATGACCAGCTTTTTGCAGCAAGCGTCTATGAAGATGTATCCTACGGACCCAAAAATATTGGGCTATCTTCCTCAGAAATTCAGGAACGGGTGGAATCTGCGTTAAAACAATGTAAGATGTGGGACCAACGGAACCACAGCATTCATCAACTGAGCTACGGTCAGAAGAAACGGGTGGCAATCGCTGGGGTTTTAGCTATGCGCTCTGAAATCATCGTTCTGGACGAACCAACGGCAGGTCTAGATCCTCGAACTGCGGCTGAATTGATGCTTACATTAAAAGGATTACAAGTAAATAATGGATTGACAATCATTCTTTCAACTCACGAAGTTGATATAGTCCCTATCTACTGTGATAATGTATATGTCATGCAAGAGGGACATATTGTTATTGAAGGAACACCCGCGCAGGTTTTTTCGGACCCCGTATTGATTCGTGAGGCCTACCTTCGTTTACCACGGATAGCGCATTTCTGGGAAATTTTGAAGCATAAAGAAGGGGTTGAGTCTTCAGCTAATCCATTAACTATCAAAGAGGCTCGAGAAGCTTTTCGAAAATTGTAATCTTAGCGAATACCATTACGATGCACTTCCCTGTGGAAGTGTATTTTTTTATTTAAATGAATTATTTGTGAGATCATTGATCAATTAAGTCATGGGTCCTCTACTTTGTTTTAACCTAGAACGTTCATGATTTGGATTACTATGATTAATTTTGGAGATAATTAACTCAGTCTGGCTACGCTTCACTTAGAATTTAATTAAGAGGCTCGGTGATATATATGATAGTGTATTTTTTATTGTTTATAAACCTTTTTCAATTGATAATACTTGGGACGGTCATACTTTTAGAAAATAGGACCCCCGGGAAAACAATTTCATGGCTCTTCATACTCGGTCTTCTTCCTCTATTAGGGTTCATTCTTTATATAATTTTTGGGCGAAAAACTCAGGGACCATTATTTCGTGGTAAACATACCCCCGATAATCCATTAGTAAGATCAGTATGTAAGCAGCAAAATGACATTGAACACGGTGATATGATATCTAACCCAAGAACAAAATCGGATTCAAAACTAGTCAGTCTTCTTTTAAACGCGGGCTTTGCACCTTTATCGTTTCATAATCGAGTAGAAATCCTTTTGAACGGTGGAGAGAAATTTCAAGCCTTGTTTAACGCATTAGAAGGAGCAAGCCATCACATACACCTCAGCTATTATATCTTCAAAGACGATGAAATTGGCGAAGATGTCTTGAAGATTTTAACTCGTAAAGTTGCTGAAGGAGTAGAAGTCCGTGTCCTTCTAGATGGAATGGGAAGTCTTTCGATTTCTGGTGAGTTTATAAGAAGTATGCGAGAAGCAGGAATTCAGGCAGAATGGTTTTTTCCGATTAGATTTCCTTATATAACCTCCAAATTAAACCTACGTTACCATCGTAAAATTGTCGTTGTGGATGGACTAATAGGTTTTATGGGAGGACTCAATATTGGAGATGAGTACTTATCTCGCGACTCACAATTAGGTTTTTGGCGGGACACGCATTTAAAACTGGAAGGAGAAGCTGTCCATACTCTCCAGTCTATTTTTCTGAACGATTGGTTTTTTATAACTCATCAAGAATATAATGAGATCTGCTATTTTCCTGAAACTAATATTTCGCAGAATCTGCCCATTCAAATAGTCGCAAGTGGGCCGGATTCAAACAATACATCAATTCTACAAAGTTTTTTTAGCTCGATTACAATGGCTAAGCACAGCGTGTACATAGAAACCCCCTACTTTATACCAGATGAAAGCTTGATCATGGCTTTAAAAACGGCAGCGCTCAGCGGTTTAGACGTTCGGCTCGTTGTACAAGGAATTCCAGAACACAAACTGACGTATTGGGCAATGAATTCATATTTCGAAGACTTACTTCAGGCAGGCGTAAAAATCTTTAAGTATATGAAAGGAACTCTTCATGCTAAGATCCTCCTCATAGATCATCAACTTGCTGCTGTAGGTTCAGCGAATATGGATCTTCGAAGTTTTTTCCTAGATTTTGAGATCTGTGCTTTTATTTATGACCAGTCTTTGACTGAACACTTAGAGCATTATTATGAGTTGGACTTAAAAGAGAGTAACGAACTTATTTATAAGGAATTTCAATGTCGCTCAGTCATTGAACGGTTCAAAGAATCTAGTGCCCGCTTGTTTTCTTCGCTTTTATAAGATTAAGTTTCCTAACGTAGTTGTAGAGGATGGCATTTTTGTCGGAATGGCAAAGTGGCATCTTCTTATTATTTTCATAATGGACATTAAAAGATTTAACAGGGATATTCGGCCATCACGGTGCATTGCCATCCTTGGCGGCGCTCTAATCTCGAACGTCCTGTTCGAGTTTTGGCCTGCGCCTGCTGCTTGGCGTCAGCCAAGTTTTCTTTATACTAGTCAGAAAGTATAACTTTTCGTTAATACTGTAAGAAGGCTAATACGTGCGAAGACAGTGTCTTCGTGGGTACTAACTAAGTTTTCTATAAAATTTTCGTTAGTGTATCAGAAAAAGGGTTAAGGATACGTCTATATATATAGAAAGCATGTGAAACTATGAAGTATTTGGGATCTATACGCTCCCAAAATGTATGATATTATAGTATAAGCAAGCTACAAAGTCAATTTGTTAATCATATTAAGAGAGAAGGCAGGAGGCTGACGACGAGGTGGAGGCCAATTCGTCTTTTGATGAGACCTACGAACTACTATTCCCCTTGATCTACCGATTTGTGTCGATCCGTGTGCCCAAACCGGAAGTGGAAGATGTGACCGCCGAAATTATCGTAAAAGTGTGGCGGGGTTTACCAAATATGGAAAAGAAGACTGCTCTTAAATCCTGGGCGTTAACGATTGCTACCCATCAAATCGCTGATTATTACCGTAGTCACAAACGCACCTCCGTGATGACTTTAGAAGAAATTCCATTGCCCCTACCGCAACAATCCGATCAAAGTGAGAGATGGGCAACCCTCTTAAGTGTCAAAGAAACCTTGGCTAGACTCTCCCCTCAGCAGGTTAACGTTATTCAACTCCGATTGATTGAGGGTTTTAGTGCAGGAGAAGTAGCGAAGATCTTAGGAACAACCCAGCAGGCAGTGGACAGCCTTCTATACCGGGCTAAGAAAGGGTTCCGAAAAATCTACCAGGGGAACCTGGACAGAGGAGGCAGAGTCCGATGAAACCATTTTTTGATAAAACGGATATCATCGCTCTCTGGGAAGAGGATGGTGATTTGCAGCGTATGAAAGAATTCTTCTATGCAATTGAAGCGGACACTGAGGGTAACGAGCAAATTAAACAGAGCATAAAGCAAAAGGCCCTTGAAAAAATGGCAAATACCGAAACGTTGGAAGATGTTCCGGTTAGTCAACCTGTGCATGATAAGGAAGGCTTTGTTCAAAGAATAAGATTACGATTACGCTCACTAGGCAACTTCAGACAATGGAAACTAGCTATCCCTGTTGCTGGGCTTGCCATCCTCATAATCATCGGACAAGGGGCGTTGAATGGTTCATGGAACTTTTTCCCCAGAATGGGGAGCATGGAAAAATCAACTCAATCTGCAGACATGGCTTTGCCGGCGGCACCGCCAAGCAGCACAATGGATATTGACGGAGAACTCAATGCCAAAGGCAAAGCGTTTAGTGACAGCTCGAGAGAAAATGGAGGGATAGAACCACAGACGGACATACAGTATAGCCTGCAAGGGCCTTCGGTCATGGAAAATAAGGCTATTCTTCCAATTCCACCAGATCAGCCAAGCGTTCTCCCTGCGGATACAGGGATTGCTCGTAAAATCACTCACGATTTAGAGTTAACTCTTGAAGTCGTAGCTATTAATGAATCCGTAACTCAGATTAGCCAAGAAGTTCAACGTTTAGGCGGATATATTGTCACATCTCAGCAAAGTGAATCGAATCATTACTCATCCGCTTATTTGACAGTTAAGATTCCAGCCGATAAACTCACTGGTTTGCAAGATTCATTATCGTCTTGGGGGAAAGTACTTGATCAACGCATGCAGGCTAATGACATTACCAATCAATACTATGACTCCCAAGCTCGTTTGCAAATTCTGGAGGCTGAAGAGAAGCGATACCTGGAAATTCTTGACCAGACCAAAACTGTTGAGGACGTGCTTAAGGTTGAAAACGCCCTTGGCAATGTTCGCCAGCAAATTGAACAATTGAAAGGGCAATTAAAACTTTGGAACCATCAAGTTGATTACTCTACAGTAACCTTTCAGATCGTCACCCGTCAAAGCCCTAATCTCAATGTCACGAATCCTTGGCAGCCGATCTCTTGGAGTGAAACATGGAAGGCAGCAGGGGATGCTGTACTGAAAACTTTGAGCAGTACCTGGAATGGAATTAATTATTTAGTAGTAGGGATAGGGTATGCTACTCCGTACCTACTAATCGGTGCCATGGGATGGAGCCTATACCGAGTATGGAAAAAACGGAAATCACAATAGACTAATATTGACTAACTATCACTAAAAAATTAACCTAATGAGGGCATAGACCTGCAATAAAGCATGGTCTATGCCCTCACCTTGTACTACTCAGGAGTCAGCATGAAAGTACCAGTGATTCTCTGCTAGAGGTATTTATTGCTGGAGGCATATTCACGGGGCATACTGACCTGACTACTGACTACCAGAGTAGCCCTTCATGCCGCTGTAGCAGCACCAGCGGATGATGAAAAAGGGTCGTTTGGGCGGGCAGCTTCTCCCACATCCGTTCACCCAGCACTCCGAGGCTCGCCCACGCGCTTTCACGGGAGCTTCGCCAAACCTCAGGGTAATACCTGGAGTGAACCCGTGGCTTCGCTTCCCACGAAAGATTTGTGAGCTTTACCGCATCTCCATGCAATGCGTTCACTTCTGTGGGAGAAGCTGCCTTCCTTTTGGGTCTATGAATTCTTGAGAATGTTTTTGGGGTGTTTTTCAGGGTAGCCTTACATTTTACATGCCACTATCGTAACACCATCAGAGGATGAACAATGCCTAGGTGCCTAGGACGCATAAGATCTTTCGAACCCTAACCACAGAACTCCCAAAGTTCTGCTTTCACTCCCAACAAACCGGCTGGAGGAGCGCTTGTCTGCTAAGCTGAGGCGTCAGTGGAGCCGCGCTAAGGCGAGCGCCGACGGTTCGCGTCCCCGTAGCGCGCCGCAGGTTCACATGCAGAAATACCCAGAGGTTCGGACGAGCTTGCGAACCGTCCCTCCTGTCTAATAACTTTACGTATAATACATATGTCTGTATAATTAATAAAGTAATCTCAGGCCGAGTAAGGTAGGAGGAATTTATTTGAAACTCACAAAGCGGGCAAAGTTTATTGGAGGGATCATTGGAATAGCTGTCGGTGCTATCCTTGCTGCTTTCGGAATTCAAGGCTTTATTGTCTATTCCGGGTTAAGCGGAGGTGGAGTTGGTGGGATTGCTTTGCTCCTTTTCTATACCTTGAATCTTCCGATTGGGGTCGTAACATTTCTCTTAAATGTGCCATTGCTCGTTTTAGGTTGGCGAGAAGTGGATAAAAATTTTGTCTTTAAAACCATTTGGGGATTGGCAGTTTTCTCAATTTTTCTGGATCTATTTAGCGGTGTTCAGCCGCTTGACTTCAACGACATTTTTTTGGGGGCTCTTTATGGAGGAGTCATCTCCGGGGTTTCCTCAGCCCTAGTATTTCACTTCGGTGGGAGCCTAGGCGGCACAGACATCATCTCTAAAATCATTCAGCAAAAGTATGGTGTGCCCATGGGTACGTCCGCTCTTGCCATTAACGGAGTCATTATCCTGTTATCTTGGGCAGTACTTGGTCCAAAAGCGGCACTATATACATTGGTTATGCTATTCGTATATGGTCGTGTACTCGATCTAATACAGAGCGGTGTTCCAGCAAAATCTATTACCATTATTTCAGATCATTCCGAGGCACTAGTTGATCGAATTATGGTTGATTTAGGCCGAGGTGCAACATTTTTGCATGGCAGAGGAGCCTACTCTTGCGAGCCAAAAGACATTATTATCTGTGTCGTCAGTCTGACTGAAATAGGCCGTCTAAAACGCGCTGTGCGGGAAGTAGATCCCCAAGCCTTCATAATTATCCAAAATGCAGGAGAAGTTTTCGGTAGTGGGTTTATTTCTAATGAGTAAGCTTAAGCTCAATTGCACTGGAATCATAAAATTCGTCTGTTACTTTATCTCAGAATCTAGGGTCCTGAGCTCACTCAAGGTGGCTAAGCGATAACCACGAGTTTTTAAAGCATCAATAATGGGACCTAATGCTTTGACGGTTTGAGTACGTTGATAACCTCCGTCATGCATGAGGATAATTGAGCCAGGGAAAACATTTTTCATGACATTATCGACAATTTGTTTTACCCCAGGATTCCTCCAATCTTTGCTATCAACGCTCCATAGCGCTACTAAATGGCCATTTTTTTTAGTGGTTTCTAATTGGGTTTTAGATACTAACCCGCCTGGAGGACGATAGAAAAATGTATGGTTGCCAGTTGCAGCAAACACTATTTGATCAGTATAATTTATTTCTTCAACTAACCTACGCTGCTGATAATCATGATTAAAACCATGATTTCCAATTTCATGTCCTTCCTTGATCAAACGCTTTAATAAGAAAGGGTTTGATTGTGCCGCCTTACCCAAAACAAAGAATGTGGCTCGTACTTCCTTTTCTTTGAGGATATCCAGAATATCAGGCGTATCGAATGGATCTGGCCCATCATCAAACGTTAAAGCTACGACCTTTTCCTGGGTATTTGCCATATAGTAAGTACCCGGGATCCGAACCAGAGAGGGAATTGTCAGTGAATGCTGAGTCAGGGTGAGAAAACCTACCACAGTGAATAGGAACAAAAATGTCAGAATCAGTTTTTGTCGAGAAAACACATAAATACGCAACGTTATTCACCCCCAAGTCGCTTCTATATACCTATGGATGAACAACTTGTTCCATGCATAGGTATATTCTAAAGATTATTATTTGAATATCGTTTTTATCGCAACGCTAGGACATTGTCAGGACTTGAAAGCTGAACAACATGTCTTAAGAAGGGTGGGGATTTAGTTGGGTTTCCGATTCGTTTTCGGTCGAGCAGGCAGTGGCAAAAGCACCCTATGCTTGGAAGAAATCCGAGCTGAGCTTCGCAGAGAACCTTGGGGAGCACCCTTGATCCTCCTCGTCCCCGAGCAGGCTACATATCAGATGGAAATTGCTTTAGCTAATACGCCCGATCTTGGAGGAAGCTTACGAGCTCAGGTCTTAAGCTTTCGACGACTAGGGTGGCGCGTTTTTTCAGAAACCGGAGGAGGGCAAAAAGTCCTGGTCGGTGCGATAGGCAAACGAATGCTCTTGCGCCGAATTCTCTTAAAGCATCGTCTTATATTAAAAGTATTCGCACGTTCCGCTACCCGACCCGGTATGGCTGAACTCCTCGCTCAAGCAATTGGGGAATTTAAAACATATCGGATCGCCCCAGATGATTTACGTAACGTAAAAAATACGAGCGGTATCTTATATGATAAGCTTGAAGACTTAGCCCTTATTTATAAAGAATTTCAAGTGGCACTAGGAGAAGGAACCCGAGACCCTGATGATGAACTATCAGTTTTGGCAGAGAAGATCCCTTATGCGCCCCTTATCCAAGGGACTAAAGTGTGGGTTGATGGATTTACGGGATTTACCCCGCAGGAATTTGAAGTCTTGAGAACCATTGTGTTAACTGCCAAGGAAGTTATTATTACTTCCCCCCTTGATCCGACATATCTTATTGAGGAGCTCCAGCTGGAAGCTGGGATTTTTAGAGCGGGCGAGGAGTTATTTGCAGGGCCTTGGAAAACTTATCAAGATTTACAACGCCTTGCCTTAGAAACGGATACCCATATACACCCACCTGTCTTACTTATGAGTGCGAAACGCTATAAACATCCTTGGCTTTGGTATTTAGAGAAATATTTCTCGACTTACCCGACAGTGCCTTATGGAGTAATTGAGTCCTGCAATTCTAGCCCTTCTATGGAGTTGGCTCCTTCAACTAGCGACAGTACCTCAGAAGGTATTGAGGTCATATCAGCCGTCAATCGGCGAGCAGAAGTGGAAGGAGTGGCCCGGGAGTTAAGACGCTTAGCTAGGGATGAAGGGCTTTGCTGGAATGAAATGGCCATAACGACTCGTGATCTTTCAGGCTATCATGAACTGATTACTCAGGTGTTTACGTCCTATGAAGTCCCTCATTTTTTAGATCATAAACGTTCTGTCCTACATCATCCGTTAATTGAACTACTCCAATCCGTCCTGGAAGTGGCGCAGAGCCATTGGAGTTATGAACCACTTTTTCGCTGTTTAAAGACAGACTTTTTTCCACTACATAGAGATACTGTCGATTGTCTGGAAAACTATGTGCTAGAGCATGGGATACATGGCGAGGGTTGGACCAGGAACGTTGCTTGGCGCTACCACCGTCAATGGTCTCTAGGACAAAATGAGGAACAACGTGCCACAGAGCTTAAGTTTCAAACAGAATTAAACTCCTCTCGACAGACTGTTTATGACCTCATTGTCCCATTGACCCAAGGGGTCTTACCCAAAAATCAAGCGGAAACGTCAAACGTACGGACAGTTACAGAAACGCTGTATGCCTTCTTAGAAAGCCTTGATGTTCCAGCAACCTTAAGTAAGTGGTCACAAAAGGCTCAAGAAGAGGGTGCTCTTAGTGAGGCTAGGTTGCACGAACAAATCTGGGACTCCGTCATCCAAGTCTTAGATGAAATTGTAGCCGGATTAGGGGAAGAGAATTTAGAGCTTGAAGACTATGCTTTAATACTTTCCTCTGGGATAGAAGGGATTGAACTCGGGCTGATTCCCCCTGGACTTGACCAAGTTTTAGTGGGGTCGTTAGATCGTTCACGGAATCCCGAAGTCAGGGTTCTCTTTCTCATAGGTGCTAATGAAGGCATACTTCCGGCGCGAGTTGTTTCCGATGGTGTACTTGACGCAGATGATAGGGAACAATTAGAGAAAGCCGGGGTCGTACTTGCCCCAAAAGGGAAGTCTAAGATGTTTGAAGAACAATTCTTTATTTATACGGCCCTCACCCGCGCTACAGAAAAACTTGTGGTTTGTTATCCTCTGACGGATGAAGAGGGGAAAGGACTAACGGTTTCTCCTGTTGTCACACGGCTCAAACATCTTTTCCCAACCCTTTCAGAGAGCTTCTTAGGAAACCAAGAGGATATTAACCGAATTAGTCAACCAGATTCTGCCCTTCAAATCTATGCTGAACAACTACGCATGTTGCGCCAAGGTGAACCACTGTCTCCTCTTTGGAAGGCCACTGAAAAGTGGCTAATTGAGGATCCACTTCGACAAAATCAAATCATGAGATTACAAGCCAGTCTCTTAAGCCAGAATCAAGAGGCAAAACTTCAACGTCCGCTAGCTCGCCGCTTATACGGTAAACGCCTGACAGCCAGCGTTTCTCGTATGGAACAATTCGCGAAATGTCCCTTTGGTCATTATGCTCGTTATGGTTTGAAGCTGCATGAAAGAATTACTTATCAACTATCGAGCCCCAATATGGGGGAATTTTTTCATACTCTTCTCCATGATTTTGCACTCCAACTACAGGTACATGGCTTAGATTGGGGTAAATTGACGAAGGAAGAATCTTGGGCCCTCGTCAGTGACCTAGCGGATCAGCTTGCCCCGAGTCTTCAGCATGAAATCCTTCTAAGTAGCGCCCGTTACCGCTATTTAACTCATAAACTAAAACGTACAGTTCATCACGCTGTTCGAGTATTAGGAGAGCATGCCCGAAAAGGGGTGTTTATTCCAATCCAGCTGGAGGTAGTTTTTGGCCCGCAAGGGACACTCCCTGGGGTCGAGATCCCCTTAACCGGGGACGACTCCCTGCTTCTCTGCGGGCAAATTGATCGAGTGGATGCCGCGTTCTTAGATGGAAAGGTATATTTACGTATCCTTGACTATAAATCCCGTCAATTATCCTTATCCCTGGATTCGATTTATTACGGTTTAAACCTTCAATTGTTAACTTATTTAAATGTCGCCTTGGAGGGAGCTGAGGTCTTGCTAAACACAACTTCAGCTCTGCCTTCATTGGGAGAAACCAGTCCCGAAAGCAACCTTAGCGAGATTGCTGTGGGAAGGGACAACCTCTTCCCACTGAAAACTCCGGCTGGATTTTTATATTTCCCTGTGCTGGAACCCCAACTTGAAGAGCAACTTCCCCTCAGTGCAGAAGAGTTGGAACAGCACCGCGTCAAAGCTGTCAAAGTCAGCGGCTATTTATTAGCCAATCCTAGGGTTCTAGAAGCTATGGATTCAACATTTTCGACAGGACAATCCGATTTACTTGGGCTCAAATTAAAAAATGATGGTACCTTTAAAAAAGGATCTAATGTCCTAACAGAGGATCAATTCTCCTTGCTTAGTAACTATCTTAACCAGTGGTTCCAGCAAAAGGGTGAAGAAATACTAGACGGTGATATTTCCTTATCGCCTTACCGAAGAGGAAAGAGTACGGGATGCCAATATTGTGCGTATAAGCCCGTGTGCCATTTTGACCCCTACCTACCAGAAAACCAATACCGGGACTTATCTGCCTTAAAGCCAGAGGAGGTCTGGACACGACTTCAAAATTCACAGGCTGACGCCCTTGTTAACCCAATTACCTTGTCAGAAACTATGAATTCCAATTTAAATTGGCTAGGAGAAGAAGAGAGCGAAGCATTCACAAAACCTCTGCAAGAACTCCTAAACGCAGACCCTTCTCAGAAGAATTGCAAAATACAGACCCCTAAGATGAAAGGAGGGGAGCTGAGTGAGTAAACCTCAATGGACAAAGGAACAGAGTGCTGCCATTATGTTGCGAGGGGAGCTCTTAGTAGCCGCAGCAGCTGGTTCAGGTAAAACAGCCGTGCTAGTGGAACGATTGATTCATCAAATCACAGATACGAATCACCCAGTGGATGTTGACCGTTTTCTAGTCGTAACCTTTACTAAAGCAGCAGCGAATGAAATGCGGGAGCGTATTGGCAAAGCTTTAGACGATGCTTTGTTTCAGGAACAAGAGCTTAAAGAAATCGATCGGCTTCTCAGCCAACGCACCCTTCTTCAACGGGCCAGCATTACAACCTTACATTCGTTCTGTCTTGAACTAATCCGGAAGTACTTTTACCAACTCGAACTTGATCCAGCGTTTCGAGTTGCGGATCAAGCAGAGGCAGAACTCTTGCGTCAGGACGTTATTGAAGATATTTTTGAAACTAGGTATCAAAACCAAGACCAAGATTTCTTGAAACTCGTCGAAGCCTTTGGAACGGACCGCGACGATCAGCCATTGATGGAACATATTCTGCATCTCTATACCTTTGCCTATAGTCAACCCCGGCCAAAGGCCTGGCTAGGAACGCTTAAACGGGCTTATGCTTGGGAGAATATCGAATCTCTAATGCAAAGCGAATGGGGTCAAGCAGCTCGCCAAGGGCTGAGTGACCTTGTGGGTGAAAGTATAAACTTACTCAAACGGGCCGAGAACATCGCACAACGTCCCGGGGGGCCAATCCTCTACTTAGAAACTTTACAAGATGATCTAAACCGAGTTGGGTTACTAAACAGGGCGTTAGTAGAAGGGGATTGGGCTCAGGTTAAAGCACAGTTTCAATCTGCTGTCGATTATCCGAAGCTACCAGCTATACGATCGAAATCCAAGCAGAAAGCTGTTGCTAATACTGAGCCAGTGGAATTTGATGAATCCACTCAGAAGGCATTACAAGAAGAAAGTAAAAAATTAAGAGATGATGCAAAAAAGAAGCTTAATTCTTTGAGAGAAGCGGTTTTTGCTTATCCCCTTGAAGATCAGCTTCCTGCCTTATGCGAGATGGGAACTATGGCCCAAACACTTAGCTGCTTAGTAAACGAGTTTACTGAAACCTATGCCATTGCCAAGAGACATCGCAACATCTTAGACTTTACTGACCTAGAGCATTTTGCCCTCCGATTACTGGAAGAAGCGGGCGAGCCTTCTTTGATTGCCCAAGGCTTAAAAGAGTATTTTGCTGAAGTGTTAGTGGATGAATATCAGGACATTAACCCAGTTCAAGAACGCATCTTACATCAGGTATCTAGACAAGGGGAATCCCCCAATCTCTTTATGGTTGGCGATGTTAAGCAAAGCATTTATCGTTTTCGTATGGCAGATCCAAACTTATTTCTTGCTAAATATAACATTCTTCCTCATTGGCAGCCAGACATTCTAGGTGATACGACGAAGATGGTAATCGATCTGAACCGTAACTTTCGTAGTCGACTCGAAGTGGTGGAGGGGGTAAATTTTCTCTTCCGTCAGATTATGACTATAAACGCGGGAGAAATTGCCTATGATAATCAAGCGGCCTTAAAATATGGAGCATCCTTCGTTTCCGGACAAAATCAAATTCAAACAGCAGAAGGTCCAATTGAAGTTCACCTGATAGATCTTAAAAGCATAAAAAACCAGTTGATCTCCTCCTCTGATGTACGAATCAAAGACTCAGCGACTTTGAATGAGAGCGAAGAACAATCTGAAGAAAAAGACAGTCTATCCTCAGAAGATCTTGATAAGGCTCGAATTGAAGCACGATTAGTCAGTGAACGGATCAAGAGCATAGTTCAAGAAGCAGAATTTCAAATTTATGACAAAGATATAACTGAATTTCGCCCAGTGCGATTTTCGGATATTGTCATCTTAATGCGCTCCTACTCAGCACTGGCACCAATTTATGTGGAAGAATTCCAGAACGCCAACATCCCAGTTTATGCTGAAACAACAAGTGGTTATTTCGGAGCCAGTGAAGTAGAAACGATTTTATCCCTTCTTAAAGTTATTGACAATCCGCGCCTAGATATTCCTTTAGCTGCGGTCTTACGTTCTCCGCTCGTAGGCCTAAATGGGAGTGAGTTAGGCAAAATCCGGATGATGCTCCCTGAAGGAGACTTCTATGAAGCATTAACCCTAGCAGTGTGGGCAGGGCTTGACGATGGAAACCTAGCTTCAGACCGAGCCTATGATTTTGAACTAATCTTAGGTCTATATAAGGAATCCTTGTCAGAAAGGCTTAAAAAAGCTCACCAATTATTGTCCACTGCTCCGATGCTAAAAGATAAGATTACGGCTTTTTGGCTTAACCTCCAAGCTTGGCGAACTCGATCACGCCGTATATCTTTGGCTGACCTACTTTGGTCTTTATATGAAGAGACCGGTTACTTGGCTTATATCGGAACTTTACCGGCAGGCGTACAGCGTCAGGCCAATTTACGTGTGCTCTATGACCGAGCCCGTCGCTTTGAAGCGACAAGGTACCGTGGATTGTTTCGTTTTCTACGCTTTCTAGATCGTTTCCAAGGGCAAGGTAAAGATATGGGAAGTGCTCGAGCATTAGGAGAGAATGAAGACGTTGTTCGGTTGATCACGGTTCACTCCAGCAAGGGGCTAGAGTTTCCAGTTGTGTTTGTTGTAGGTCTAGGACGTACATTTAATACCCAAAGCCTCAAAGGAAAGATGCTCCTACACTCCAAATTAGGAATAGGCATGCCGATCATCGATGTGGACAACAATGTGCGCTATCCCTCATTAATCCAATACGCAGTCAAACAACGCTTGGCTCAAGAATCCTTGGCAGAAGAATTGCGTATTCTTTATGTTGCCCTAACGAGGGCTAAGGAACGGTTATTCCTCTATGGAAACATAGATAATTTCGATAGTACACTTCAAAAATGGCAACGTGCTTCAGATTGTGAAGAGGTCGCCTTACCGGAAGGGCAACTTCGAAGTGCCAAGTGCTTTCTGGATTGGATCGGTCCTGCACTGGCTCGCCATCCTGAACAACTCTTTGGTGATACAAATCCCCAAACAGCTTTAACAATGCCAGATGTGAGTTCACGATGGGAGATCCATCTTCATCAAAGCATAACCTTATTCAAAGAAGTAAGCAGAGAGAAGATTATTGACAACAGTGTCATGCTAGACCAAAGTATGAGGATTAATCTAAGCTCAATGAAGAGTTTGGGCGAGAACACCGAAGAGCAATGGTATTCCGAGGTCACCCGACGTCTAAGCTGGCAGTATCCCTATCTTAAGTCTGTTCGACAGGTGGCCAAAACCAGTATTAGTGAATTAAAGCGTCAAAACACTTGGCATGCAAACGAGGAGGTGTCCTCAATACCAACTCTTTGGAAACAGACTGATACCATGAAACGGCCAAAATTCCTTCAAGTGACACAGCCACTAACGGTAGCTGAACGAGGAACCGCTTTGCACACAGTAATGCAGCACCTTCCTTTTAAGGAATTAGCAACGTTCTGGCCAACCATGTCTCGGGAGGAACAAGTCGATAATATCATCCAATTTTTGCATATACTCGAACAACGTGAAATACTCAGTTTTGAGCAAAAGAGTATCATTCAGCCAGAACAGATTGTTCATTTCTTGGACACCCCATTAGGAAAGCGACTCTTTAAAGCAGATCAATTACTCCGGGAAGTTCCCTTTACGTTGACATTTCCATCTGAGGATCTAACAAATATTTTAGTTCAAGGCGTTATCGATGTCGTTATTATCTACAAAGACGAATACCATGAAAGCAAAGCAGAAATTCTTGATTACAAGACAGATTCATTTCGAACGGATAACGAAACAGATCCAGAGCAGATCTTAAAAAAACGATATGCCCTTCAACTCTCACTTTATGCCCTAGCGATTGAACGATTAAGCAAAATAGATGTCCCACATTGTACCATCTATTCGTTTACTCTTGGACGCGAAATCAGCATTTCTGATGAGCTTCGTAAAAACATACTTGTAACGGGTTTACCGTTCCTTGCTCAATAATGCCATAATTGATCCCTTGACTAGTATCAAATAACCTCTTATTCAGCCTTTATAGTGGCTATTTTTTGGGTTAATGTCAATATACGGTTTATTTAAAGGCAGATTACTATAAAATTATTAAATTCCTTAATATTTTGTCATATTGAGAAAGGATTTCTTAATTAAATGGCGAAGTTATTACTGTTCTTTGTGATTGTTGTTACTATCTTTAATAAGGGAGTAAGGATGAAAGAGGGGTTGTAATGAGTCAAAATAAAATAGGTTCTGTTTTGATTGTTGGCGCAGGAATTGCCGGGATTCAAGCTGCACTGGATTTAGCAGAGTCGGGATACTTAGTTCATTTGGTAGAAGAATCGTCAGCAATTGGCGGAACTATGCCAATGTTGGATAAGACTTTCCCGACTAATGATTGCTCGATGTGTATTTTATCCCCCAAACTAGTTGAATGCGGACGCCATCTTAATGTCAGAACCTACACCAATTCACAAGTCGTTAAAACAGAAGGAGAAGCTGGAAATTTCAAAGTTACCATTAAGCAAAAAGCACGTTATATTGATCTGGAAAAATGTACGGGTTGTGGAGCATGTGCTGAAGCTTGCCCTGTAAAAGTCGATGATGAATTCAATCAGGGCTTAGGAAAGCGTAAAGCTGCGTTTAAACAGTATTCTCAAGCGTTCCCAAATGCCTACGGAATTGATGAAAAGAATTGTTTGTTCCAAACCCATGGTAAAGCCAAAGGCAAGGATATTTGTCTGAAGTGTGTTAAAGCCTGTCAAGCCGGGGCAATCAACCATCAGATGGAAGACAAAGAATTTGAAGTTGAAGTAGGTTCAATGATTCTAAATCCTGGTTTTAAAGTATTTGATGCATCAAGGCTCGATTACTATGGTTATGGAAAAATCAAAAGCGTTATAACAAGCCTGGAGTTTGAGCGCCTTCTCAGCGCATCAGGGCCTTTTGATGGACATTTAGTGAGGCCTTTTGACAAAAAAGAGCCTCAAAAGATCGCCTGGATTCAATGTGTCGGCTCCAGAAACGCCAAAATAGATAATAATTACTGTTCCGGTGTTTGTTGTATGTATGCTATTAAAGAAGCAGTCATTGCCAAAGAGCATAGCCATATTCCGGTGGATACAACTATCTTCTATATGGATATGAGAACCCCAGGCAAAGATTTTGAGAAATACTATAACAATGCTAAGAATAATCAGGGGGTTAACTTCATTCGTTCTCGTGTTTATGAAGTAAACGAAGCAACGGATGATTCAGGAGATGCTGTCATAAGATACTCTACAGAAGACGGCCAGATTTGTACTGACCAATTTGATTTAGTCGTTCTGTCAGTGGGTCTTGAGCCAGGAGATAGTTCCAAAGAATTAGCTAAAATGTTAGATCTAAAGGTTAACAAATTTGGATTTGCTGAGCTTGAGCCACTAAGCGGAGTAAATACTTCTAAAGAAGGAATTTTTGCGGCAGGAGCCTTCAGTGGCCCTAGAGATATTCCTGAAACCGTTATGCAAGCCAGTGCAGCTGCAGGATCAGCTTCCGCTTTATTAGCTGATCAGCGGGGAACCTTAGTCAGTGAAAAAGAATATCCATCTGAACTGGATGTTGCCGGAGATGTTATTCGTACAGGTGTCTTTATATGTCACTGCGGTGTTAACATTGGCGGCGTTGTCAATGTGCCAAGTGTCGTGGAGTACGCTAAGACTCTACCGACAGTAGCTTATGCCACTGACAAAATCTATGCATGTTCTCAAGATGCTCAGGCTTCGATCAAAGCTCTGATTAGTGAACAAAAGTTAAACAGAATTGTGGTTTCTTCCTGTAGTCCACGAACCCATGAGCCTTTATTCCAAGAGACGTTGAAGGAAGCCGGTTTGAATGCCCATCTGTTTGATATGGCCAATATCCGTGACCAATGTTCTTGGGTTCATATGCATGAGCCAGAAAAAGCAACCGAAAAAGCGAAAGATCTGACAAAGTTAGCGATCGTCCGGGCTTCCATGCAACAGCCTGTTCAACCGATCTTCATGGACATGAACCATGCTGCCTTGGTGATCGGAGGCGGAATAGCGGGTATGACCAGTGCCCTATCGATAGCGGATCAAGGCTACAAAGTTCATTTGGTTGAAAAGGATTCGGCTCTCGGCGGCGTAGCGAGAAGATTCTCCACTGGCTTCAGAGGAGAAGATATGAAAGCGTTTGTTGCTGGGCTAATTGAACAGGTCAGTAACCATCCTAACATTACACTCCACGTAGGGGTCTCCATCAAAGAGGTTGGAGGTTTCTTGGGGAGCTTTACGACCACTTTAGAAAATGGGGAACAGATTGCACATGGTGTAGCACTCCTGACCATTGGTGGTCAAGAATACAAACCTAAGGAATATTTATACGGCCAAGACCCTCGCGTCATGACACAACTTGAGATGGATGAAGCAATCTACAACCATGATTCTAAGGTAGAGAATGCTAAAAATTTCGTTTTCATCCAATGCGTTGGTTCGCGTAATGACGAAAATCCATATTGCAGCCGTACTTGCTGTACCAAATCCGTAAAATTAGCTCTTAAAGTCAAAAAGAAAAATCCAGGAGCCAATGTCTTCGTTCTATACCGAGATATGAGAACTTATGGCTACTTTGAAGAGGACTATGAGGAAGCAAGACGAATTGGGATCATTTTTGTACGCTATAGTGAGAATGCAAAACCTGTCTTAACCCAAGAAGGGGATACCCTCGTCGTAACGGTCCAAGATCACGTCTTAGATCGTCCTCTTGAGATTGAAGCAGATGTAATTTGCCTAGCTGCTGGAATTAAAGCACCACAAGACGGCAAACAGCTTTCTAAGTGGTTTAAAATCCCCTTAAATGCTGAAGGTTTCTTCTTAGAGGCTCATATGAAGTTAAGACCTGTCGATTTTAGTACTGATGGTGTCTTCATGGCCGGTCTCGCACACAGTCCTAAAAACACTGAAGAAGTCATTGCTCAGGCTAAGGCAGCAGCTGGACGCGCTGGTGTGGCCTTGTCTAAGGATCAGGTAGAATCTGCCGGCCTAAATGCCTTTGTTAATAAACGCAAATGTACAGCTTGTGGGACTTGTGAAGCGGTTTGTTCGGCAAAAGCAGTAACAGTTGATTTGGTCAATCGCGTAGCAGTTGTTAACGATGCTCTCTGTAAAGGCTGTGGAGCCTGTGCTTCAAGTTGCCGTTGCGGAGCCATAAGCCTCAGAGGGTGCACAAACGAGCAAATTGTTGAAATGTTGAATTTCCTATAAATGTTTGTGAACCTAATAATTATTGAGAAAGGTAGATGATTATGGGAGAAATTCAGGTAGAAACTGAAGATAAAAAGTACAATCCAAAAATTGCGGCTTTCTTGTGTAACTGGTGTAGTTATGCAGGAGCGGATCTAGCGGGTGTCGGCAGAATTCAATATCCACCCACTATTAGAACAATTCGGGTCCCTTGTTCCGGTAGAATCAATCCTTTGTATATCTTAAAAGCTATGGCTAATGGCGCAGATGGCGTATTAGTCTCCGGATGTCACCCAGGGGATTGCCATTATATAAGTGGTAACTATGTAGCACGCAGAAAATTTGCGCTCATTAAATCGTTGCTTACCCATGTTGGCTTAGAGGAAGATCGAGTTAACTTTTCTTGGGTATCAGCTGCAGAAGGCGGCCGATTTGCTGAAGTTGTAAAAGGAGTAACTGAGCGGGTTAGTGCCCTTGGACCGAATAAAGGGGTCTTTAAAGTAGATGACGGGGGTGCAGCGGATGAATAAAATTATCAACGAAATCCGAGAAACGGCCCGTCAATTACTGGCTGATGGAAAAGTAGATGTTGTTATTGGCTACGAAAAAGGATCCTTACCCTTAAAAGCAACTCCTTGCTTTGTGCATTCCGCTCAAGAAGTTGACTCCTTGATTTGGGATGAAACCTGCGAGAATAATTTAGCGGCTTTTGCAGCTAAGACTCCTGGCAAGAAGGCCATTGTCGCTAAAGGATGTGACAGTCGCGCTTTAGTCGTCCTGTTGCAGGAGAACCAATTGCTTAGAGATGACGTATATATCATCGGCGTTTCCTGTCAGGGTGTCATCGATCAGAGAAAGATCGTGGCCGAGGTGGGGGAAATTCTGGAAGCTAGTATAACCGACGGGAAAGTATCCGTTAAGGGAATGGAAGGGGATAAAGAGTATCTCTTTGCAGACCTAAAAGATGCTACCTGCCAGACCTGCCGTTACCCAAATCCGGTAATAGTAGATCTCCAGATAGGCGAATTGATTGAAGTTCCTCAAGGCACTGCTGCTTTTGCAGACGTTACCGCTATGGAAAACAAATCTGAGAGCGAGCGCCAAGACTATTTCAAAGAACAAATGAGCAAGTGCATTCGCTGTTATGCTTGCCGTAATGCTTGTCCCTTGTGCTATTGTCAGGAATGCTTTGTGGATTGCAATTCCCCAAGGTGGCTGACCGGTGGAGTGGATCGTGCTGAAAACCTTCTCTTCCAAACTGGCCGTGTGCTGCATTTAGCCGGCCGTTGTGTTGATTGTGGGGCGTGTAGCCGTGCTTGCCCACAAGGGGTGGATATTCGAGCCTTAAATCGCAAAATGACTAAAGATGTTTACGAGATGTATAACCATGAATCAGGTATCAACGAAGAGGTAAAACCTGCTCTTAATGTCTATAGCTCAAATGATCCAGAAGAACAGTTCTTGGTAAAGGAGTGAGGTGAAGATAATGAAGATAAGTAAAGAAAAATTTGGCCAAGCATTTGATGCTTTAGTTACTGAGTACCAAATAATTGCTCCTGTTAGTGATGCTAACGGAATTTCTTTCAAAGGAGTCAAAAGCTTCTCAGAAGTCAAGCAAGATTATCTAAATTCTAAACTTCCTCCCAAAGCCTTCTTTTTTCCTCAACATGAAAAACTCATGTCTTATAAGAAAGAGGGTAAAGAGGTAACCGTTAAGAGCGAACTTAAAGTTGAGAATACCGTTCTTTTTGGAATTAGACCGTGTGATGCTAAAGGGATGCAACTCTTAGATATGGTCTTCAAAAATGATCAGTATACCGACCCTTATTATTTTGAACGACGTGATAAATCGGTCATCATCGGAGTTGCCTGTAACAAAATTGCCCCTACTTGTTTTTGCTCCTCTTTTGGGATTTCTCCTGCAGGTAGTGAAGGTTCCGATCTATTTCTAATTGATCTTGGAGATTCCTACCTCGTGGAAGTTATCACTGAGAAGGGGAAAGCCTTAGCTGCTCGTTTCGAAGCACTCTCAGAGCTGACTGCAGATGAGCAAGCCTTGGTTGATAAAATTAAGAGCGCAGAAACTACGAGCAAGGTAGATGTTACAACGACGACCAGTAAACTTGACAAAATGTTTAATAATCCGTTTTGGGATACTCTCCAAGAAAAGTGCATAGGGTGTAATGTTTGTTCGTTCTCATGTCCTACTTGTCATTGCTTTGATATTTCCGAGGAAGTGTGCAAAAATGAAGGTACTCGAGTACGAACCTGGGATGGTTGTATGGCCCCTCTCTTTACACTCCATGGTTCCGGTCATAACCCACGGGATCATAAAAAGGCCCGTTGGCGTCAACGGATGATGCATAAGTTCAACTATTTTGTCCATAACAATGGGTCTATGTCGTGTGTGGGTTGTGGTCGCTGCATTAAAAGTTGCCCAGTTAATATGGATATTCGACAAGTCATTGATGGGGCTAACAAAGCAGAATTGGTGGTGGAATGATGCAACAGAATCCTTATATACCAATAACAATGAAACTGATAAAAAATTTAGTAGAAACTGAAGATAAGCTGATCAATACCTTTACTTTAGAATTTTTGAACAAACAAGATGAGGAAAATTTTAATTACATGCCGGGTCAATTTGCAGAACTAAGCGCCTATGGTCATGGAGAAGCCCCCTTTGGAATAGCAACCTCTCCGACCGAACCTGGAATTCTCAAGTTTTCGGTGGCTAAAGTAGGCTGTGTCTCTAATGCCTTACACCTCATGGAAGAGGGTACCATGGTAGGGGTTAGAGGACCGATGGGTAATTACTATCCCATCGAAGAGTTTAAAGGGAAAAATCTTGTCATTATCGGCGGAGGTTTTGCTTTTACAACTCTACGTTCATTGGCAAAATACATGCTCGATCCTAAGCATCGTGGTGACTATGGTGATATTACAGTTATTTACGGTGCCAGAAATCCTGGCTTATTGCTCTACAAGGAAGAATTAGCAGAGTGGGCTGATAATCCGAATATAAATTTAGTTACAACGATCGATAGACCTTGCGATGGTTGGTGTAATCATGTCGGCTTTATTCCTACCATAACAGAGCAAGTAGCTCCATCTTCGGTCAACTCCTATGCTGTTGTGTGCGGACCCCCGGCTATGATCAAGTATACTTTGCCAGTCTTAGAGAAGCTCAACTTCCCTCCTGAGCGGATTTACACATCTTTAGAAATGCGCATGAAATGCGGGTTGGGAATCTGTGGTCGATGCAATATCGGCACCGAATATGTCTGTAAAGATGGCCCCGTCTTCTCCATGGCTCAATTAAAAGAGCTGCCTAGTGAATATTAATCAAGTTGGAGGTGATAGTAAGAATGGCTGAACCCATTAGAGTTAGAAATTTCGATCCAACCTTGCGAGATGAAATGGCTGGATTATTAAAGGGGTATGATTTTTCCAATTGCCTTTCTTGCGGTATGTGCACTGCTGGATGTGTTTATAGCGATCTACACGAGGATCAAGACCCGCGTAAATTTATTCGCAAAGTGGCACTTGGTATGCGAGAAGAAGCAGAAAATGATCCTTTTGTCTGGAATTGTACAATGTGTGAAAAGTGTACAGTAGAATGTCCCATGGGTGTGAATATTGCTGCTATCACGAGAGCATTCCGAGGAAAAGTTGCTATGCCACCCGGTCATTTACAAATCATTGCCGATGACCATATTCGTACAGGCAACCAGATGGCTGTCGAGCAAATTGATTTTGATGAGACTCTAGAATGGCTTGAGGAGGAACTTCAGGAAGAACTGAACGATCCTACTTATAAGATACCTTTAGACAAGCCTAATGCAGATTTTTTCTTTGGTTTCAATGCTAGAGAGGTTAAACATTATCCCCATGAACTGCAGACTATATTACATGTCTTTCATGCCGCCAAAGCTAATTATACAATTAGCAGTAAGCGTTGGGATGCTACTAATATCTGTCTGTTCACTGGGAAAAATGATGAATTCCAAGAAATTTCACGCCCGATGTTTGAAGAAGCTGAGAGGTTAAACGCAAAAGAAATTATCGTCACGGAATGTGGTCATGCTTTCCGATCGACGCGAATGTTTGCACGTAATTTCTGGAAAGGGAAACCTATCCCTGTACGTCACATTGTCGAGATTTACGCCGATTGGATCAAGGAAGGTAAACTCAAACTTGATAAGACCAAAAATACAATCCCAGTTACCCTGCACGATCCCTGTAATACGGTTCGTAAAGAAGGAGTCATGGAACCGCAGCGCTATGTATTAAGAAATACGGTCATGGATTTCCGCGATATGAATCCTAATGGGATGAAGAATATTTGTTGTGGTGCTGGTGGAGGAGCTTTAGCTGTAGCGGCCACCAAACAGATGCGTATGATTAAAGCCAAACCTAAAGTTGCTCAATTAGTAGCTACAGGTGCAAAAATTGGTTGCATTCCCTGTCACAACTGTATGGACCAGTTTGTAGACATGAATAAGTTCTATAAGCTGGGTATGAAAATGCAGCATCTTAGTACGCTAATCGAAAATGCCTTGATTCCCGATGAAGTACCAGAGAATGTAGTGGCAGAAGAAAGCGTCTAAATACTACATGTTCTTAACAACGGAGACTATCATCTCATAAGAAACCTTTTCTAGTTTAGTTTTAGACGAATTGGAAAGCCCCGTCGGCGGAAAAATAACCGCATAGTACGGGGCTTTTTCTTGACGTGTACAATTAACTTGATTTTGTTATTGAACGCACGGCCCAATTACAGATTATAGTTTAAAACTTATCGCCATTAAGGAGGGCTAATCATGGTTAAATGGATAACGGTTCTCGTAATTGAGCCTGGAAAAAAACCCGATATACGAGAAATGCCCAATAACCTTAAGGCTTTCGAATTAACAATCGGTGGTTATCTTGAAATAATTGAGAGCGTTCGTCTTGGGTGCTCTATAATATATAATGGAAACTATGCTCTAATCCAGAAGCCTCTTAAGAGAGCAGACATAGAGGGAACCTTTATTATTGTCCGGGTGGACCCTCCAGAGCCTGTATCACTCAACCAAGTTGATATTGACTTTCTCACAGAAGTCTATAAATAGATTCTTAAATAGCAATTACACTTTACGTTTTACACAATGATGGCTACAATAGAGCTTTAATCTAATTAGCTATAAAGAAAGAGGTTATTCATAATGTACAAATACAATGGAATAATATTTAACAACGCTAATCCCAAGCACGCTGATGGCACTAAAGCTTGGAGCCAAATATGTAGTATTTGCGCCCAAAAGTATAAAATCCAACGTAGTATGTTGGAAAATGTCTGAAGCGGTACATGTGGTGTACAGGGTTGTACACGTCAAGCTAGGTTCTATATAAACTTTGAGGATGGAGGGTTAGTTGAAATAGGCGATTAAAATTATTCTAACAACAGCAACTCGTGTTATAATAGGGTAGGATTAAAGGAGGTTTTAGCATGCCAAAACTCTATCGGATTTTATGGACCCTTGCAATCCTATGTATTGTTATCATAACCACAATCTTCTCCTTCGGGATTATTCTAGTTGGGGTAGTGATGGTCAGCTTATTTGGGATTTACCGACATTACTTTCCTAAAAAGAGATCTACTAAATATCATACGAAGTCGACAAGGTATACATTTGGGGAAGTCATCGATCTTAAACCTGAAGTGATTGATTGCACGATTCAGTCTGGGAAACCTGATAAAATAATTCGCTAAACTAAATACTTTATTAATGTGTTAAACGAGAGAGAAGCCACCGTACTGCGGTGGCTTCTCTCTCGTTTAGTTGGGTCTAAATTCAATCTGACCTTATCAATTCTTGGCTTGATCTTTTGTTCTACTAGTCAGAAAGTATAACTTTTTGTTGTATACTGCAAGAAGGCTAATACGTGCGAAGACAGTGTCTTCGTCTGGAAGCATAAGTGCAACTAAGGCTACCGCCTTCGCCTAAGGCTTGGCGTAGCCAAGTTTTCTAATGATTTTGTTGTAGATAATGATCAAGATTCGATAAGCTGTTTTCTTGCCTACATGATCTTCTTGTGAGTATGTACTACAATACTTAAATTAGTATTCCTATTATAAATTTATTTCGAGTTAGCTACTGTCAGGAAGCAGATCCTTGGAATATAATACCACATACCCTGGAAGGAGGGCAATACGTGATGGTATGTGAAAGCAAACGAGTGGAAGAAATGAACTATTTTGAACTCTTAGCTTGGTTAGGTATAGGGAGTTCTCATCCGGGAGGCTTTCCGGCTACCAAACAAAATTTAGATGCTGTACAAGTAAGAACCGAAGAATATGTGCTTGACGCTGGGTGTGGAAGTGGTTTAACTGCTTGTCATTTGGCAAAAACAGTTGGATGCAAGATTATGGGAGTAGATATTAATCCTCATATAATTGAAAAAGCACGCCTAAGGGCGGAGAAAGAGGGAGTTTCTCATTTAGCAGAGTTTAGTGTTTCAGATGTCTATGAACTACCTTTTAACGATAACCACTTTGATTTGATAATTGCAGAATCTATAACGGTTTTTTTAGATAAAGTTAAAGTATACCAGGAATTCTATAGAGTATTAAAGCCTGAGGGCAGAGTCGCGGACTTAGAAATGGCCCTCCTAAAAGAATTGCCTACTACTCTTAGGCGCCAGATGGAGAATTGTTTCGGTTCGGGTACTAACCCATTACCTTTTGAAGAATGGCTCAATGTTTTGACACAAGCTGGATTTCAGGATATAGAGATCAAGAATCCACAACCATTGAAAGATAATGGCAATGTTATCATGAATGAACTTAAAAAGGATTGGCTACTGGTGAAAGATCTCGCAGATAAAATTAAGAGACAGCCCCGCTTGCTGCCCAGATTGCAAAGAAATGCTGGTTTTATGAAGAAGAACCGAAGCTACTTTGGCTTTGGCCTTATCTATGGTCGAAAACCCTCTCCCATGAAATTAACGTTTAAAGATTGGATTAGACAGGTATTATTTAGGAGAAAAGTATAGCAGTATTTGAAATACATCAATCGTGCTGGACGTATCTCTTTTTTCATCGGTGTGTACGTAGCGGTTGGACCGGATAAACAAAAAAGACGGCTCATTTTGAGCCGCCGAGGAGAAAAAATTTAAAAGTAACGCTAAGCTCTCATATGCTTAGCTGAGTAAACCCAGTTCTCTTTTTGTGCGTTCTGCCATTTGCTTAAGCATTCTTTCTCTATCGCTATTATATAACGGTCCATAAAACACTATCCCGTACTTTTCTAACATATTAGCTTCTCTCGCTTTTCTAGTGCGTCCCATTTCAGGGACATAGTGAGACTTCCTTTTGGCTTTATGGAATTTCTCGTGATGAGCAATATCAATAAACACTGCTAGGTTTGCGGTTCTTTCGTCATCATTAACCTCGTTAAGATGGTGCACAATTTCAGTTTCCTTTAGTTTTCTTTCTAAATATCTTTCGATAATTAACCTGGAGATCTTCATTGGTATGTTTTCACTCATGGAAATGCTGTCGCTCATAGTATACTCCTTTGTATTACCCAAACAAAAACAAGCAACAGCTATTGGGATAAATTCTGCTTTTAATCCCGCCAGTCGAGTTGCTCTGATTTAAGGTAGATTTTATAAAAACTTGATTTATTGACTATTTTAGTATACTATGATTTGTTCATAATCACAATAGTATTTTGCTTGTTCCTTACAATTTATCGGTACTCTAAGATTATAGTTAAACAATTAATCTGTAAGCATGTTTTCAAGATCGTATGGTTAAAGTAACACAAGGTTCTATAATTAAGGAGGGTAATCGAATGGATAAATTGGATAAACTGCATGATACACAGGAGAAAGCAGAACTTAACAAAAAGCATCAAGGTAAAGGAAATCCAGGCAAAAAGTTACCTAATAAGCAGCACAGTACAAATAAATAACCTTCACTAAGCCATGATCTTATTTTAAGACCATGGTCATTTTTTTGTACTAGTCAGAAAGTATAACTTTTCATTGTATACTGCAAGGCTAATACGTGCGAAGACAGTGTGTTGCAAGAAGGTTAACCCGTGCGAAGACGGTGTCTTCGTCGTCTGGAAGCATAAGTGCAACTATGGCAATCGCCTGCGCCTGAAGGCTTCTCCGCTAAGTTAACACGTGCGAAGACAGTGTCTTCGGGCGCTATCCAAGTTTTCAAATACTATTAGAAAGTTTACACTTACGTTATATCTAAGCATAAGTGCAACTAGGACTGCCGCTTCGCCGGAGGCTTGCGCCAGCCAAGTTTTCTAATCTATAAGTGGTTAAAGGTTTGATTTAATACTTAGAACTCATATTTACAATTTGATCCAGAATTAGCAATGGATTAATTAAAAAAGTAGATCGTTTTTATAGTCTTGTTTTGTATTTTATTGACTTTTTTCCACGATCCTAGGAGGAAATCGAAGAAAAATGTGGAAAGTATAATAATACTTATCCGAAATCTAAAACCGTCTCGAGGTATTATCACAGTTGACAAGATAAAGGTTTTAATTCTGACTTTCTGAGAAGTAGATCTCTCTGATCTGTTAGAATCCATATAATTGTAGAATTATGTTAGAATAATCTGATTAAGGAGGCTGCAAGAGGTGAATCTTGTCAAGAGAATAAGAAACAACAATGGTGATTCCTTATTTGACAACAACTCCATAAAAGTAATAGTCATCGGATGTATGGCTATTATAACGGCGCTATTGTTTATGAGCATCATCAGCATAATAATTATGAACAAGGCAGTGGTCCAAAAATTAAAGACTAATGATCTCGGGAATCTTGCAGATAGCATAGGGGCAGTTATTGAAGGAAAAATCGATAAGGCAGTAGATGCTTCATTGATGATGGCAAATGACCCTATCGTGAAGAGCTGGATCGAGACTGGCGAAAACGATAAATCGGAAGGAAGACTTGTACAGTATAAGATGGAAGACCTAGTCAACAGCTTTGGCTATGATACATCTTTTCTTGTGAGTGATGTAACCAAGCATTACTGGTCTTTTCATAGTGATCAATTCGAGCTGCTGGACACCGTAACAAAAGATGATCCTGATGATAAATGGTTTTTTACATCTATTAAGATGGGCAAAAGATATGAGATCAATATTGACCCGAATAAAGAGCTTGACGATACTTTTGTATGGATTAATACTTTAATGGGTGATGTAGAATCACCCATTGCTGTTACTGGAATTGGAATGAATCTGAGTGAAGTAATTGAAGAACTGGTCAGTGATGAAACGAAGAGTAAAGTTGAGAATGACATTTGGCTAGTTGATGGACAAGGTGTGATCTATCTTTCAAAAAACCCTGAATTTTTGAAAAAGAGCATGCAGGACTATCTGCCTTCTTCCTTGTTTGAAAATATCAACAGACGTGGAAATATGGGAAAACAATTCGAAATTGCTGAATACAGCAACTCCAAAAGTGAGAAGTATGATATTGCCTACAAGAGAATCAAGGATACAGAATGGAAATTAATTGTACAGATACCTAGGTCGGAAAGCTTAAGTTTTTTAAAGGCAGTCACAGTAAATACTGTCTTGTCCTGTATTTTTATTATTATCTTAATGGTCACAACCTTTTATTTTCTCTCTAACCGGATTGCAAATCCTTATAAGAGAGCCCTACAGCTTAATCAGGAATTGGAAAAGACCGTTGGTGAGCGGACAAGAGAACTACAGGAGAGAAATGCGAAAATTCAGGATAGTATAGACTATGCCAAAATGATTCAACAGACGATACTGCCATCTGATTCTGAAATGAAGAAACATCTGAAAGAGTATTTTGTAATTTTTGAGCAGAGGGACACGGTGGGGGGAGATTTCTACTGGATGAGAACCTACAGCGAAGGAGCATTGCTGGTAGTAGGAGATTGTACAGGTCATGGAGTCCCAGGAGCATTAATGACCACTGCTGTGAATGCGATACTGAATCATATTGCCGATGAGCTTTGCCATGATAATCCGGCAGTGATTCTCATGGAGCTTGACAGGCTGATTAAACAATCTTTTAGAAAGGATGGCAGTAAGCAAATAATATCGGACGGCTTGGATGCAGCAGTGTTTTACATTCATCAAGCTGGAACTGCTTTGTTTGCAGGTGCTAATATTTCTGTGTTTATCTCAGATGGAAATAATGTACGCGAAATAAAGGGAAGTATCGATAGCATTGATTGTCTAACCCGAAGAAAGGAAAAGCACTTTGAAAATCATGGTATTGAATACAATGAGGGAAATACATTTTATGTTGCATCAGACGGTTACAAAGATCAGCCGGGGGGTGAGAAAAAGTTGCCATTTGGTAAGAGTAGGCTACTAGCCTTACTGGAAGCCGTCAACCAGCTGGAAATGGAAGAGCAGAAGACTCAGATACTTTGTACATTAAAAGAATATCAAGGAAATGAGACGCGGCGTGATGATATTACTATATTGGGTTTCAGATTATAACACGAAGGGAGAATGATGTATGGAACTGTCACTATATCATTTATACAAGGATCTTAAAGCAAAAAAAATACTTTTATGCTACAGCGGTCCAATTGCACAGGCCAGTATCGAGGGCGTTGGGGAAACCCTGCGCAGAAACCTGGAATTTGAAGCGGCTGGCACCTCAATTACTCTGTCTGTTTTTTCCATATTTATCGAGCAAGTGCAGAACGTTTTAAACTATTCTGCGGAAAAGCTGAATAAGGACGAGGAAGATGAAAAGGATTTGAGAGTCGGTGTTGTTGTAATCGGACATGAAGAGACCGGAGACTACTCTGTTTACTGCGGGAACCGAGTTTATAACTGGGATATTTCCAAAATGAGAAACAACATTGAGTTAGTCAGGAATTTGAGCAAGGAAAAGCTGAAGGCACTTTATAAAGAACGCAGGAGAATGGATACGGATTCGGGCAGCAAGGGAGCAGGGCTTGGGCTGATTGAAATGGCCAGAAGGTCGGCTGCACCATTGCGGTATTCCTTTGAGAAAATTGATGAGAATTTTTCATTTTTCAGTATTAAAGTGGTAGTAGGGAGGTAACCGGATGAAAAATTTAGTGATAGAAGAAACCAAGTCTACGCCGTATATTCATTTTGATGCGGATTCGGGTTATCTTCAGATAAAGGGAGAATCATTTCCTGAAAATGTAGCGAAATTTTACGCTCAAATTCTCGAGTGGATCCGGAACTATTTGAACCAGGAATCAAAGGAAATGACGGTAGAGTTTAAAATTACCTATTTCAACAGTAGCAGCTCTAAGGTGTTTATGACAGTTTTTGACCTGTTGGAACAGGGAGTGATAGAGGGTAGAAAAATATCAGTAAAGTGGATATGTGACAAGCAAAACGAATTCGCTATAGAATGCGGTGAAGAATTCAAAGAAGACCTGAACGAGCTACCGTTTTCGGTTGAACCATGTTAAAGCGAGGAATTAAGAGTATGAAGGAACTATTTGAAAAAGAGGAACAGGTAGCTGGGATGGCTGAGGTACTCTTAGCGGCGAGCCGCTTTTCATCAGTAGAGGATGAGACAAATTATCGATTTTTATACAAGGAATACAAGACACTCCTAAGGCAGATGATGAGGGTGGTCAAGCTTTCAGACCTAATGCAGTTGGAATTGAAGACGATGTCTGAGAAGCTCGAAAGTGTATCTCAAATTGATTCGCTTACAGAACTTTATAATAAAAGATATTTTAATGAAGCTTGTATCAGGGAATGGAGAAACGCCGCCCGGCTTAATTGTTCAATTGCTCTTATTATGATTGATATAGACTATTTTAAAAAATATAATGATACATATGGGCATTTGCAGGGAGATGAATGCTTGAAAACTGTAGCGGCAGAAATACGGCATTCTGTCAGTAGGCCTCGTGACATTGTAGCACGTTTTGGTGGAGAGGAATTTGTTGTTTTGCTTCCCGAAACCGGAATTGAAGGAGCTTCGCTTATCGCACAGAAGGTGTTAGAAAATGTTGAGAAGCTTGCAATAGAGCATGTTGGTTCAGCTTTAGGCGGAAAGGTAATAACCGTATCCTTAGGGGTTGCTGCAGCCTTTCCAGAGGAAGTAGACACCATGGAAGTACTTCTTAAACAAGTAGATCAGGCTTTGTATGCTGCTAAAAATACGGGCAGGAATTGCTTTGAAGAGTATAAGATGTCCCGGAATACAGGTATTGAGGAGAAATAAGAGTGCTAATTATATATCAAGTCATCTGCGTTTGCAGGGAAGGTTGGGTTGTCTATACCGAGTGAGATAAAATAATAACCGAGTTCGTAGATTTCGAAAAATATCTTACACATGGACAATTTACCTGGTGTAGGATATTTTTTAGTCTTAATATGTTCCAGCATACTTACTTTTTATCTAAATCGTAAGACTCCCACTTCAATAAGTGGGAGTGATACACCTTATTCTGCTTCGGTGGGGGTAGAGTCCCCCACCGAAGACTCGATGTTCAACTTTAGTTTAACGAGTTCACTGTGACGTGACGAAAGATCAGTTAGTTGTTACTCCCACACCGTGTGAAAATGGTGATATGTACTTCATTCTATTATGGAAAACAATATAATTGAAGGGAGTAGTATGTTGATTTTTGTTCGAAATCCGAATGTAATAGCAGGATGCTCTATGAAAGATCTAATTGCAATATGCAAAACATTGTAGATGTTAGGCCCATTTATGAAAAGATTTAAAAAATTTTATTATGAAAATGTACAATAATAGAGGATTTTTCCAGGTTTTTGTTGAAGTATAATAAATAATGAAAGTAGCAATTGCTTTTTGTAGCGAGCATGCAGCAAGCTCTGTAGATCATAAGAACGCGATTCGCTTAAAACTTAATTTGGTTTCAGCATTTCTTCCAATAGAAATTAGTAGAATAGATATTATATTCTTGAACCTGTGGATTACAGCCAAACATATTTGAATTAATTTATGAAAGGTATGGGAGAGGAAGTTGCTCTTTTTTTTTCCCTAAAAACATTTGTTAACCTCTAGGTTACGTCACTTTCTGTTAGTCTTACTGGCGCTGACCAGTTCGAGATGATACAGGATGATTTATTGCGTATTATTGTCTTAGGATTGCAGAAAGTCTAAAATCAGATGTAGCAAAGTTGACTACACTTATTTGACGTATTTATTATAATATTAATTTCAGTGAGGGGATTTTATGTTAAAATTTACCATTAAACGTCTGTTGTTACTTATAGTGATACTCTTTATTGTTTCCGTAATCATTTTTGCCATGGTCAGGCTGTCGCAGGTCGACCCTATTGCTGTTATTCTCGGCGGTAAACAGACGACCCCCGAAGTCATACAAAACATCCGCGTAAAATACAATCTTGATAAATCTCCCATGATACAGTACTTCTATTGGATAACCGGCGTTTTCAAAGGCGATTTCGGCATCAGCTACAAATACCAGCAATTCGTTACTTCACTTATCCAGGACAGGCTACCGATTACATTGGGGCTTGTGGTGATGTCCTCGATCATCGCGATTATTGTTGCGATCCCTCTTGGCGTGGTAAGCGCGATTCACAAGAATACATGGATCGATCGGACTTTGTCCGTATTGTCATTAATTCTGGTTTCTTGCCCCGTTTTCCTAACAGGTATACTCATGATTCTTGTTATTTCAAGATATTCGCCGGGGTTTGCCTTTACTGGAACATTCAACAACTTTACTGAGTTTTTACAGAGAATGATATTGCCGTCCATCGCACTTGCTTTCAGCATGATTGCTCTAATCTCCCGAATCACACGGAGCAGCATGATAAAGCAAATGCAGTCAAACTATACAACTACGGCCATCGCCAAAGGCTTAAAACCTGGACAGGTCATTTTCAAACATGCCTTTAAAAATGCATTGATCCCAGTAATCACCGTAACCAGCGTACAGTTCGGCTCGATGATTGTCGGTGCTGTTCTGATAGAGAACGTATTTTCACTTCCTGGGATCGGCAGCCTTTTGATCGACAGCATTAAGGCCAGCGATTATCCGATTGTCCAGAGCCTTACCCTTTTACTTGTGACTGTATTTTTGCTGATAAACCTTGTGGTCGATATAATCTATGCAGTAGTAGACCCGAGAATAAGGCTTTAAATTGACTTTAGTGTAGGAGGATATTATGAGAAACTTCTTTTCAAATAAAAATAAAGAGTTTGGAACACTATTCACGTTTCCAGTAGTCGTCTCTCTTATTATTATTTTGATAGTCGTAGGTTCGGCACTGTTTGCGCCTTTGATTGCCCCTTACAACCCTGACAAACTTGAATTGTCCCAGTCGCTGCAGCAGCCGTCTTTTGAACACCTGCTCGGGACTGATAAGACTGGACGTGACCTTTTTTCAAGGATGCTCTTCGGCACCCAGACGACACTCATCAGCTCCCTAGGCGTTGTGCTCATCTCCTTTATCATCGGTGTCCCGCTGGGACTGTATTCTGGCTATTACAGCGGCCTGATCGACAGCATTATAATGCGCACCGAAGACATCATCCTTGCTTTTCCCGCGTTGTTGCTGGCTTTCATTTTTGTCGCGGGTTTTGGCAGAGGTATTGGGAATGCAGTCCTAGCACTTGGCATAGTATATGTGCCAATGATCTCCAGGCTTACACGCTCTCTTACGCTTACTGAAAAGACAAAGACATATGTTGAATCGGCGCAGTCCATCGGCTATTCCAATATCCGCATTCTATTCAGACATATCCTCCCGAACTGTATTTCGACACTGGTAGCACAGCTCACTTTGGATATTGGGTATGCAATACTCGACCTGGCGGCATTGAGTTTTCTCGGGCTGGGCGTTCAGCCACCGACTTCAGACTGGGGGGCCATGCTTGAGGAAGGGCGGATCTTTCTGCAGACAAACCCATTGCTTGCACTCGCTCCCGGTATAGCGATCATTATTACAGTTGTATCGTTTAATGTCCTGAGTGACGGTGTGCAAATGTACCTCGACCCGAGCCAGAGGAAGCTGCCGAAATTTAAGAAGCTGAAGAAAATGGCTGGTGAACAAAATGGCTGGTAAACAAATGGAAAGTATTCTTTCAATAAAAGGCCTCCAGGTTGATCTGCTTTCGACACGCGGGGTAGTTCATGCCGTGCGCGGGATCAACTTGGACATCTCCAAGGGCGAGATACACGGTTTTGTAGGTGAAAGTGGATGTGGCAAGACAATGGCCGCAAAAACTATTCTGCGCCTTCACGATGAAAAAAGAACACAATATGCCGGAGAAATAACCTTTAACGGAAACTCAGATATTTTGAAATTCAACAAAAATCAGCTGCAAGAGCTGCGTGGCAAAAGTATTTCCATGGTGTTTCAGGACCCGATGGTATCACTCAATCCTTTGTTGACTGTCGGCGAGCAGATAACCGAAATACTTTGTGTTCACATCGGTATGAAGAAAACCGATGCTAAGGACAAAGCCATCTCTCTTTTAGAAAAAGTGGGGATACATCCGGCAGATCGGCGTTTTGAGCAGTACCCTTTCGAGTTTAGCGGAGGTATGCTCCAGCGAATGATGATTGCCATTGCGATAGCTTGCAACCCTCAACTCATAATTGCTGACGAGCCAACCACAGCCCTGGACGTCACAATCCAGGCGCAGATTCTTGAACTGCTTAAGGATCTTCAGAAAAGCACGGGGATGTCGATCTTGTTCATCACCCACAATTTTGGGGTTGTCGCAGAGATCTGTAACCGCGTATCCGTGATGTACGCAGGTAAGATAGTTGAAACGGGTGATGTAAAAAGTATCTTTCGTCACCCGACTCATCCATATACAAAGGCTCTTCTCGATAGTATTCCGAAATCTGGCCAGCACGGGAAACGACTTGTCACCATTCCTGGTAGCCCTCCGGAATTATATAGAACTATCAATGGCTGCTCATATGCTCCACGTTGTGGATACGTTACGGAGAAATGCACCCTTCTTGACCCGCAGGCGACATATACGCAAGACGGGCACATCTGTCTATGCCATAACAATCTATAAACGGGCGATAAGGGGGAAACGTTTTGGCTGAAGAGATCATCAGTATACACAATCTGAAAAAATACTTTCCTATGAACAGGAGCTTATCAAAACACGAGATTAAATATCTCCATGCTGTCGATGATGTTTCGCTTTCAATTGAAAAAGGTGAAATATTTGGAATCGTCGGCGAAAGTGGTTGTGGCAAGTCAACTTTGGGCCGTTGTATCCTACGACTTACTGACATTACGGACGGTAAGGTATGTTTTGAGGGCAAGGATATAACTCATTTAAAGCAACATGAATTGAAAAATCAGCGTCGGTATATGCAGATGGTTTTTCAGAATCCATTTTCTTCTTTCAATCCAAAGATGAGCATTGGTTCATCTTTGCGCGAAGTTGGCAAAGTTCATAAAATACCCTACAACGATACGGAAAAGAAAATCAGTCAACTACTCGATTATATCAGTCTGCCGAGTGATGTGCTTAGCCGACCCCCTAACGAATTGAGCGGCGGTCAGCTGCAAAGGCTCGCCATTGCGCGTGCGCTTTTACTTGAGCCGCATTTTATTATGGCCGACGAACCTGTCTCAGCGCTTGATGTTTCCGTACAGGCCCAAATACTGAACCTGATCCTCGACCTGCGCGATAGGCTTAATCTGACGCTGATGTTTATTTCCCATGAGTTGACGGTGGTAGAGCATATCTGCGACTTCGTTGCAGTCATGTACTTGGGGGTAATAGTTGAAAAGGCTCCCACTGAGGAATTGTTCCGGAACATACTTCATCCTTACACACAGGCGCTCTTTTCCGCAAAGCCAAGGGAGAACCCTGAACAAGATACGTCAAGAATCGTTCTTGAGGGTGATGTCCCAAGCGCCATTGACATACCTTCCGGATGTCGATTTGCTTTGCGATGCCCTCAATTTAAAAAAGGTAAATGTGATGTGGAGTCACCGAATCTAAGAGAAATTTCTCCGGGTCATTTTGTTAGTTGCCATTATGTCTGATAGTTTTATGCTTGAAAGGCGAAACTCGCTTAGCATAGCATATTGAATTATTTTATAATAAGGGGGACGCAATTTGGATAATGAACATGTCATTTCGTTGCTCACGGAACTTGATGCTGTGCCGGGTGTTTCGGGTTTCGAGGACAAGATCGGTGATAAAATTGCCGACTATCTAAAAGATTGTACACAAAGGGCCTACCGCGATGCCCTCGGCAACAGGATATTCGTGAAAGAAGGTAGAAACCCTGATTTAAAGCTCATGTTAAGTGCCCATATGGACGAAATAGGATTTATGGTGCATGATATTTGTAATGATGGTTATGTTGTTTTTTTACCAGTGGGTATGCATGACCCTCGACTTGTGATCAACCAGGTGCTGACGATACATACCTCAAAGGGCGATGTAATAGGCGTTACAGGCATCACAAAGCCAATACATCAGAGTAAAGGGGGCACAGACAGTCCCTTCACCTTTGCGGATCTGAAGCTTGACATTGGGGTCACCAGCAGGGCAGAAGCTGAAGCGCTTGGCGTCAGAATCGGCGACGTGATGACCAACGATCGTGGGAGCAGAGTTCTTAATGGCAAAACATTCAGCGGGAAATCCGTCGACAACCGCTCCGGATGCGCGGCAATGATTCTTGCAATGCAGATTCTTAAAAACGTCGAGACCGAATGCACGGTTTACTGTTGCGCATCAGTCCAAGAAGAAGTGGGCATAAAGGGTTCCAAGGTCGCTGCCAACTCAATAAATCCTGATGTTGCCCTTTGCGTGGACGTGTGCTTCGCAGCTCTGAACGACGAGATCAGCGCTACCAACAGCCGAGTCTATCTGGGCAAAGGCCCCGGTATACAGCTGTATGATTGGAACCCAGATACTTTTCTGGGCAATATTGTATCCCATCGTATGCGCGACGCGCTTGTAGCAGCAGCAGAAAAGACCAGCAATCCGTACCAATTCGTTACTGCACTGTATTGTGGAACAGATGCTGCGGAAATGAGCTTAAGCAACGGAGGTGTCGTTACGGGTGGAATTGGAATACCTAACCGCTACATGCATTCAGTGATTGGTACCGTCAGCATCGACGACGTCTGGTGGTCGGCAGAGCTTATCGCCGAATTTATTAAAGGATTAAAGCAAAGGCTTTAATAATTAAAATGGGGAGGGAAATAAGATGAGAAAACATTCAGCCATGTTGCTTGTATTCGTAATGTTATTAACAACTTTACTTGCAGGGTGCAGCAACACAACAACGGCGACCAAAAACACGACGCTGACCTATGCACTCACCGGCGATATCGTGTCTTTTGATCCAGCGTTTGCTTATGACTACAATACTAATCCAGTCACTAACCAGGTCACAGAAAGCCTATTGGCTTATGACGCGGACAACAATCTGATTACCAAGCTTGCTAAGAGCTGGGAGATCGTTGATCAGACAACCTATGTGTATGAGATTAGAGATGACGTAAATTTCTCCGATGGGACTCCTATGACCGTTGACGACGTTGTGTTTTCGCTCAATCGTTATAAAGATCCGAAAACAGCTTCGTATCTCGGTTGGATGTATGGTAATGTCGACTCGATCTCGGCTACTGGACCCTGGGAGGTAACAGTCAAACTTAGCAAACCCGACGCTTTATGGAAATATGTCGTTGCCACCTCGGCCGGTAACATTATCAGTAAAACATATGTAGAAGCACATCCGAGCAACTTCGGAAAACCAGACGGTGGTGTTTTGGGTACTGGTCCTTATGTTTTACAAAAATGGACGACTGGTAGCGAGATTTTGCTTGATAAGAACCCAGAATATTGGGACAAATCTAAAACTATAGATGCTGAAAAAATCGTTTATAAAATAATTCCTGAAAGTACCACTTTGGTTAATGCCCTGACTTCAGGACAGGTGGATATGGCTGTAAATCCACCATTGGATATGCTTGACCAGATTATGGCTTCACCTAATGTCAATGTTCAAATGATAGACTCGTTTAACATCGATTTTATCGCGTTTAACTGTCAACGTGCGCCTTTTAACGATGTCAATGTCAGAAAAGCTATTTATTACGCTATTGATCGTGATTCCATCGGCGAGAATTTAGTCAAAAATACGGGTGTTCAAGCAAGTGCTCTTCCGATGGGAGTAGCTCTCTGGACCTTTGAAAAGGAATCATGGGCAGAATACAATAAGATTTCCCCTAATTACGAATATGATATTGCTAAAGCTAAGGAATATCTGGCCAAATCGTCAGTGCCTAATGGCTTCGAAACTACTCTGATATGCAATCAAGATTCAATAAAGAACTCGATGGTCCTGTCCGTACAAGAAGCATTAATGGCACTTAACATCAAAGTGAATATTCAAAAGGTCTCAGCAGACGAGCTGATCTCGATTCAGTTCGGCGGTCGCATGAAGGACGGACAAAGGGATTATGATATGATTCTTGCTATGTGGGAATCTGATTTTCCAGATCCCTCAGGTAACTTGACACCTCTGAATCTGTCGAACAATGCTGGTCAAGGTGGTTCCAATACTGCTGCATATGCCAACCAAAAGGTCGACGACCTTTTGAACGCACAACTTACTTCAAACGATCCCGTGGAGCGCACAAAGTTGATGCAGAGTGCATTCGACATACTTATCGACGAAGCTCCCTATGTCATGATAGACTATCCCAAAAAAATCTTGGTCACAAATAAAAGGATCGAAGGATTCAAAATCAACGCTTCATGGGTTTTCAACATGTTCCTACAAGATGTACACTTCAGCCAATAAACCCGCACCTGCGAAAGAGCATTATCACTTAACGACGTTTAAATCCTAATCAAGCCAAAAAGTACCTCTTGTCGTAAAAGCTACACAAGAGGTATTTTGTCGTTAAATACAAGGAAAGACCATTTTCTTATGTATAATTAGATACGAATCAAAGGTCGTTCTTTGGACAATCTGGCTATTTTTTGTTCTATCTTGGATTATTTTTATACCTTTGAAGGAAATGAAGAAGATTTGTGGAAGATTTATGTAAGAATTATATGGTAGCCTAAAAATTCATCTTCTCGTTTTAGATAGGCATTAACTAGTTTTTTTAAAATAAGTATGGTATTATATAGCAGAATATTATTAATATTTAGTGAGTTTTATCCAATCGTAAGACTCCCACTTCTTCAAGTGGGAGTGGGCTCCCGTACCCTGCTTCGGTGGGGGTAGAGTCCCCCACCGAAGACTCGATGTTCAGCTTTAGCTGGACGAGTTCACTAAGTAGTTAATTTTGAGAATGTAGATGTGTAGTATAGTAGTAACGGTAGGCACTGGCTGTTATAAATAATGTAGGATAGTTTAAAGTACGGTAGGAAATAAGGATGTTGTTATACCCTGTATCCGAGTTTTTTGTTATGGATGTGGGGCGTTGCACAGTTTTTAAACTCCTATTAGGAGTTTTTTTATTTTAAAAATATTATTAAAAGAGGAGAGATAATTGTGAAAAAAGGGTTATGCAAATCTATTAAGTTGAAATCATTAGGGAGAGGGATTTTACTTGGGTTGTTGGCACTAAATTTGGTGTTTGTTTCAGGGTGCGGACAGACAGCGTCTGTTCCGGATGATCCGACTGAAACAAAACCTCAAACAGTAGAGCTAAAATTAGCCCATTTCTTTCCCGCTACACACCCAGCTGAAAAAGAGTTGATTCAGCCTTGGGCCAAGGCAATCGAGACTGCAACCGAAGGAAGAGTTATAATTACCAGCTACCCAGGACAGACGCTTTTGCAGGCCGACGCGGTTTATGACGGAGTTATCAATGGAATCGCAGATGTGGGTCTATCTTGTTTTTCCTATACCCGTGGCACTTTTCCCGTGTTAGAGGTTTTTGAACTGCCGGGTATTAAGTACGCCAATTCCAAAGCAGCCAGTAAAGTTGCCTGGGAAGGGATCAAACAGTTAGATCCCAAGGAAGTTCAGGATACAAAGTTGATGATGGTGTTTACAACAGGTCCTGGGGATTTATATACCAAACAACCTGTACGCTCTCTCATGGATTTAAAAGGATTGGAAATTAGAGCTACGGGTCTAAGCGCTAAAAGTCTTACAGCTCTGGGAGCCACGCCGGTTGCTATGGCCCAATCTGAAGCCTACGAAGCATTATCAAAGGGCGTTGTAAAGGGAAATTTAGGTCCGATTGAGGTCTTGCAGGGTTGGAAACAGGCAGAAGTTACCAAATATTTAACGTTTTCACCTTTCTTATACAATAATTTATTCTATATAACCATGAACCAAAATAAATGGAGCTCCCTGGACCCTAAAGATCAGAAAGCAATCGAAGCAGTCAATGAGAAGTTTTTTGAAGAAGTTGCCATGGGTTTATGGGATAAGCAAAATGAGTCAGCTTTAAAGTATGCAGTCGATGAAAAAGGGATGGAAGTCATTACCCTTTCTCAAGAAGAACAGGATCAATGGATTAGTTTAATAGAACCAATTCAGGACGATTATGTAGCCCAAATGAATGAAAAGGGGCAACAGGGACAAGAGATATTGGCTAAAGTTAAAAATCTTGCCGATCAATATAACAAGGAGTATGAGTAACTCCTGAGGGGGAACCTAGAATTGAAGCAATTATCTGGCATAGTAAAAGGAGTTAGCAGCATCATGGACAAATTGGCCGGAATATGTATTTTTTCCGTGATGCTGTTGATTGTAGCTAATATCGTTTTACGGACGGTTTTCAATCAACCTATTTTAGGAACTTATGAGCTGGTAGGCTTTTTAACAGCAATAGGAGTGGCCTTGGCTCTAGCGCACTGTGCTTTTCAAGAGGGTCATATTGCAGTTAGTTTTATCATGGAACATTTTCCTCAAAAAATACAATCCATTACAGCAGTTATTGTTAATGCCGCTTCCTTAATGTTGTGGGCGGCAACTGTCTGGTCTCTTGGAAAATTTGGTCATGCTATGAAGATAAAAGAGCTTGTTTCACCCTCTGCAGAAATCCCTGTTTATCCCTTTATTTATTTGGTTGCTTTTGGCATGTTGGGGCTTTGTTTGGTGCTGTTGTTTAAGCTCCTAGTTTCTTTCCGAGAAATTCTCGGGAATGTTACTGCTAAGAAGGTGGCACCATGAGTGTATTTTTAGTTGGCTTAATTGGGATCGCTTTTTTCTTTGCCTTGGTAATTGTACGTATGCCGATTGCCTATGCTATGGGACTCGTTGGTTTTGTTGGATTCAGCTACCTCACTTCTGTACCGGCATCTTTGGACATGGTGGCCAAAGAAATATATAATACATTTACTTCTTATTCACTGAGTGTTATTGCCATGTTTGTTTGGATGGGGTTTCTGGCTTATTATTCAGGAATTGGCACGAGTCTATATGTTTTTGCTTATAAACTAGTGGGACATTTGCCTGGTGGTCTAGCAATTGCGACACAAGCAGCTTGTGCCGTTTTCGGAGCGATTTGTGGCTCCAATACCGCAACAGCGGCAACAATGGCGGCCATCGCACTGCCTGAGATGGATAAATATAATTACGACAAGTCATTATCCACAGCTAGTATTGCTGCAGGGGGCGTATTGGGGGTCATGATTCCTCCCAGTGTTATTTTTATTTTGTACGGAACGGCCACAGAACAGTCAGTGGGAACTCTTTTTATGGCCGGTATCGTTCCCGGGATTCTTTTGATGTTTCTAAATATGGGTATGATTTACTTGCTCACTTTGCGTAACCCGAGTTTAGGACCAGCAGGAGCCAAATCAAGTTGGGGAGAAAGAATTCGTTCCCTTCGAGGAGGGCTGGGGGAAGCCTTGGCTGTATTTGTTCTTTCTGTCGGTGGCCTTTTTGCTGGATGGTTTACGCCTACTGAGGCAGGTGCTGTAGGTGCCGGCGGTGTACTGATGGTCAGTCTTTTAGAACGGCGGCTTAGTTGGAAAAGTCTGAAAAAGTCGTTATTTGATACTACTCGAACAACCGCGATGATTATGTTGATGCTTGCTGGAGCTATTATTTTTGGCCGGTTTATGGCCATAAGCAGAGTGCCTTTTGAACTAGCAAATTGGGTCGGATCTCTTCCCCTGCCACCGTTTGCCATTATGGGCATGATTCTCCTCATCTACCTCATATTAGGCTGCTTTATTGATGCTTTAGCACTGATTCTACTGACCATTCCCATATTTTTTCCTGTGGTGGTAGATACCTTGGGATATGATCCGATTTGGTTTGGGGTGGTTGTAGTTTTAGTAGTTGCTATGGGTGTTATTACCCCTCCGGTAGGGATGAATGTTTATATTATTAAAGGAGTTGCCCCAGAGATCCCTTTAGAAACAATCTTTAAAGGTATATGGCCATTCATAGGTACAATAGTAATTTGTTTAATCCTGCTGATGCTTTTCCCTGGAATTGCTACTTATTTACCAGAGCTGCTCAAAGGATTGTAAACTTAAAAGTATCTGAAAAGACCCTTCAGCCCTGTTAAATCAGGGCTATTTTTTTCAGGAAATATTGGTGCAGATACTACTGAGTATGGCCTAAAAGCATATTCCCTTTCGATGGACCTAACTAAAGAGTACGACTCGATTTTATATGTAAATGGCTTAAAGGGTGAAAACGGTGCGAAAGTGGAGAGGAGACCTAGGTCTAGTAATGAAAATACGAGAAGGACGTTGATTGTCACTTCAACGTCCTTCTCGTATTTTTGCCTGGGGATAATCAGTATTTTCTCAGTCCACAATCTTTGAATGATATTCCTGTAAAGAACTCAGCGGCGCATCCTTATAGTTATTTTCCACATAGGCCGCAATCCCTTTGGCACTCGCTAAGGCTGCTGCCATAGTGGTGATATACGGAACTTTATATTTGATAGCAGCCTTACGGATATAGGAGTCATCATGTTGACCGCGCTTTCCGAACGGGGTATTGATCACAAGGTTAATCTCGTGATTTGTAATACCATCTACGATATTAGGACGTCCTTCGTGCAATTTTTTAATTTCTTCCGACTGAATCCCATTTTCGCTTAGGAATTTATGTGTCCCTTCAGTTGCTCTAAGTTTGAAGCCCAGTTTAGAAAATACCTTGGCGGTTTCTAGTGCAGTCGATTTCTCTTGATCGGTCACACTGAGCAGAACAGTTCCAGAGGTGGGAAGGGGAGACTGGATGGCTTCTTGTGCTTTATAATAAGCAAGCCCAAACGAATCAGCAATTCCCAAGACTTCACCAGTTGAACGCATTTCTGGCCCGAGTATCGGGTCGACTTCTGGGAACATATTAAACGGAAAGACGGCCTCTTTTACGCCAAAATGAGGAATTTTTTTCTTTACCAGATGCTTGATAGGGGATTCTTTGCCAGTTACGGAAGCCAACATGATTTCAGTAGCAATTCGGGCCATCGAGACATTACATACCTTTGACACTAGGGGAACGGTTCGTGAAGCTCTCGGATTGGCTTCCAGAACATAAACCCGGTCATCCGCAATGGCGTACTGCATATTCATCAGGCCGATCACGTTTAGTTCTTTGGCAATCTTCTGAGTATATTCCACAATGGTGTCAATATGTTGAGCAGAAATACTAATAGGTGGGATCACGCAGGCTGAGTCTCCAGAATGAATACCGGCCAATTCAATGTGTTCCATGACCGTCGGGACAAAAGCGTCAGTGCCATCGGCGATAGCGTCTGCTTCGGCTTCGATTGCGTTCTTCAGGAAACGATCGATTAGAATCGGCCTTTCAGGGGTAACCCCGACGGCAGCAGCCATGTACTGACAAAGCATACCCTCATCGTGTACAATTTCCATCCCCCGACCGCCCAAAACATAGGAAGGACGGACCATCAAAGGATAGCCAATTCGGTTGGCAATGATCATGGCTTCTGTAAGATTGACCGCCATATCCGATTCTGGCATGGGGATATCCAGTTTTTCCATGATCTGACGGAACCTGTCGCGGTCTTCGGCCAGATCGATTGTATCAGGTGTGGTGCCAAGAATTTTTACTCCGGCTTTAGCAAGTTCTGCTGCAATATTCAAGGGGGTTTGTCCACCGAACTGAACGATGATTCCAAGAGGTTTTTCCTTTTCGTAGATGCTTAAGACATCTTCTACTGTCAGAGGTTCAAAGTACAGTTTATCTGAGGTGTCATAGTCGGTAGAAACCGTTTCTGGATTACAGTTGACAATAACCGTTTCATAACCTAAATCACGCAGGGCAAAGGCTGCATGGACACAACAGTAATCAAACTCAATTCCCTGACCAATTCGGTTCGGACCACCGCCAAGAATCATCACTTTCTGTCGATCAGGAGTAGCCTTCGTCTGATCGGGAGCATTGTAGGTGGAGAAATAGTAAGAGGCGTTTTCAACACCGCTTACCGGAACAGCTTCCCACCCTTCGACGATACCTAAAGCGGTTCTGCGTTCTCGGATTTCTTTTTCCGGCAGATTTAAGAGCATTGCTAAATAACGGTCGGCAAAACCATCCTTTTTAGCTTGGATCAGTAGTTCGTCTGGCAGGTTCCCAGCTTTGTACTGGAGGATTTCTTCTTCGAGGGAAACAAGCTCGTTCATTTGCTGAATAAACCAGTGTTTAATATAGGTTAATTTGTAGAGCTGTTCTATACTAGCCCCTTTGCGTAAGGCTTCATACATGATAAACTGACGTTCACTCGAGGGCTCTATTAAAAGTATTAGCAATTCTTCTAAAGAACATTGGTTAAAATTGTTGGCAAAGCCCAACCCGTAACGATTATTTTCGAGGGAACGAATGGCCTTATGAAAGGCTTCCTTATAATTTTTTCCGATGCTCATCACTTCACCGACAGCGCGCATTTGCGTTCCCAGTTTGTCCTGGGAACCGGGAAACTTTTCAAAGGCCCAGCGGGGAAATTTTACGACGACATAATCGCCAGAAGGGGTATATTTATCAAGGGTACCTTCTCGCCAGTAAGGAATTTCGTCAAGGGTCAAGCCGACGGCCAGCATTGCCGAAATCAAAGCGATGGGGAAACCTGTGGCTTTGGAAGCCAAAGCAGACGAACGAGATGTGCGAGGATTAATTTCGATTATAACCACTCGGCCAGTTTTTGGATCGTGAGCGAACTGAACATTGGTTCCGCCAATGACTTCGATCGCTTCGACAATGGCATAAGACTGTTTTTGCAGGCGCTGTTGAAGCTCAGTGCTAATTGTCAGCATGGGGGCTGAACAAAAAGAATCACCTGTATGTACACCCATGGGATCAATGTTTTCTATGAAGCATATGGTTAGCATCTGATTTTTAGCATCCCGAACGATTTCGAGTTCCAATTCTTCCCAACCTAAGACGGATTCTTCAACAAGGATTTGTCCAACCATACTAGCTGTGATTCCTCGATTGGCGATTGTCCTTAACTCCTCTACATTATAGACCAGACCTCCGCCCGTACCTCCCATAGTGTAAGCGGGACGGATAACTACTGGATAGCCGAGTTCTTGTGCAATTTTTTCAGCTTCTTCAACATCGTAGGCTGGTTTGCTACGAGGCATGTCAATCCCCAACTGAGTCATCGTCTCTTTAAAGGCAATTCGGTCTTCACCCCGCTCTATAGCATCGACTTGGACACCGATGACTTTAACTGCGTACTTTTCCAAAACTCCTACCTTATGAAGTTCGGAACACAGGTTTAGAGCAGACTGCCCGCCTAAATTCGGGAGCAGTGCGTCCGGGCGTTCTTTAGCAATGATTTCTGTTAGGCTTTTGACATTCAGTGGTTCTATATAGGTTACATCAGCTATTTCCGGGTCCGTCATGATTGTCGCTGGATTTGAATTGACGAGTACGATCTTATAATCCAGATTTCGAAGAGCTTTGCAGGCTTGGGTTCCAGAATAGTCAAATTCACAAGCTTGCCCAATCATAATCGGACCTGAACCAATAATGAGTATTTTGTGGATGTCTGTTCGTTTTGGCATACTTCTTTTCCTCCATTTAAAAATAGAATAAACTAACACTCTTTTTTACAAGCTAAAGGAAAACTAACTTCACTGGAGTTAACAAGGTAATTATATCAGAAAAAATGTAAGTTTATAAGTACTAATGAATAATTATACAAAAAATAACTTGGTGCTATATTGTTATCGCCTAAAGTTTGTAGAGCGCGTTAGCAAAAACCCTCTGATCAGATAAGCTTTTTGTTACGCCTCTTCCAGCAGCTGTTGCTGTGGCCGCCTTAAGCCTCGATTTACGCTTAATTATTGTAAGGTATATAGATACGTTGGTTGTGCACATATATAAGTATATTGCGCTTATCTTAGACGGTTGGTAAGCGGTTAAGTCGCGAGTCCGAATCTCGTTCAGCGGTCCAAACTTGTACTCGTAGCTGAGAGTGCCTAGAGAACTATCTATGTTATTTTTTGTGTTTGGGTTTTTAGGGAGGAATTTGTTATTTCTTGTGGAAATATACTGAAGCTTAAAAATAATAGAATGTTTATAGGTTATAGAACTTAAAGATGTTGCACTGCATGTAGAACCGACTAAAAAAGTTAATAATAGGAGGATTTATGGAAACTTTGAAAAGGACAGTACTTTATAATGAACATTTGAGATTAAAGGCCACTATGGTGGACTTCGGCGGGTGGGAAATGCCTGTTAAGTATCCAGCAGGTATTGTTGAAGAACATCTTTATACACGAAAAAAAGCCGGTATATTTGATGTTTCCCACATGGGGAGATTTGTGATAAACGGCAAAGAAGCAGTAAACTTTTTACAATATGTTTTATCCAGCAATGTTCTGGCTTTGGATCTGAATCAAGCTCAATACACAATAATACCAAATGAAAATGGTGGTGCCTTCGATGATGCTTACCTCTACCGTTTCTATGAGAATGAATATTTGTTGGTTGTGAATGCATCCAATGCCGAGAAGGATTGGGCACACTTGACCAAGGTTATCAAAGGTTTTGACGCACAAATCACTAATCAGTCTGAAGCGATAGCAATGATTTCCATACAAGGACCCGAAACAAAAAATATTTTGAGAAGACTCTCAAGGAACGCATATCTGACTGAACCTGTAAAAAATGCGCTTAACATTATTGAATTGGGCGAGAGAGAGGTACATATCGCCAAAACAGGATATACTGGAGAACCTATTGGATTTGAATTGTTTGTCAAACCTGACGATGCCGTTGCTATTTGGACACTTTTATTAGAAAACGGAGCAATGCCAGTAGGACTTGGTGCAAGAGATACCTTAAGACTGGAAACCGGTTTACCCCTATATGGACATGAATTAGGCCTGGATATCAATGGACAGGAAATTCAAATCTATTCCGTACCCTTAGCTAAGTATGCTGTTAGCTTTGCAGAAGTAAAAGGAGACTACATAGGTAGAAAGTCGCTACTGAAACAGTTTGAAGCATTGCAGAGAATAATGAAAAGAGATTTCTCAAATCTTTCGGATTTGCCAAGGATGATCAAGCCCATTGCTTTAACTGATAAAGGGATTGCCAGAAATGGGTTTAAGGTATACAAAAACGGGGTGGACATAGGATTTGTAACTAGTGGTACCATGGTGCCGTATTTTAGGACCGAAGGGCATGGGTTAGACACGATTATAAACGAGGAAAAAAGTATGAGAGCCATAGGCCTAGCCCTTGTAAACAGTGACGTTTTGGTAAACGATCAAGTGGAAGTCGAAATCCGCGGAAATAACGTAAAATCAGTTATACCTCCCTTTCATTTAAGGGGGGATGCACCACCCTTTGCAAGACCTATTATTTATGGTTTCTCAGAAACATATATGGGAGATATTTCAACGGATTATAAAACCAAAGCATTGAATCTGATTGAGAAAAGCTACAGAAACCATATGTGGCGACAAGAAGAAAGCATCAATCTAATACCGTCCGAGCAATCCCATTCCAGTGCTGTAAGATTACTTTCTATTATGGATCCTTCTTTCCGGTATGCTGAACACAAAAAAGTTAAGTCTTTTTATGATTATGATGTTTTCTATTATCAGGGCACAAAATTCATAGATGAAGTAGAACACTTGCTAGTTGAAGAGTTAAAAAAATACTTAAATTGTACGGAAGTTGAAACAAGGGTCATCAGTGGCCAAATGGCTAATACGGCGGTTTTTAGCGCGTTGATGGATTTCAAAAATAGAGTTAATCGAAAGAAAGAAGCCAGTCGATTAGGCTATGTTCTAAATAACCACATTATTAGGGGTGGTCACCTAAGTGCTCAGCCTATGGGTGCTTTGCATGATTATATAGCCATTGACCCCATCACTGAAAAACCTGCTATAGTTAATTTCCCAGTTTTAAAAGAAAATAACTTTAAAATTGATATTGAAGAAACAAAAAAAATTATTGAGAAATACAAACCGGAGCTTATCATCTTTGGGAAAAGCATGGTATTACATAAAGAACCAGTTAAGGAAATTAGAGAATTTATCGATGAACAAAAAATTAAGTCTGTTATTATGTATGATATGGCTCATGTTCTTGGACTAGTGGGGGACTACTTCCAAAATCCATTTGCTGAAGGAGCAGAAATTGTGACTGGGTCCACCCATAAGACATTTTTTGGCACTCAAAGAGGAATTATTGCGGGAAATTACCAAAAGGAAGATTTTAAATATGAGCTTTGGGAAAGCATTGAAACAAGGGCTTTCCCCGGAAGTGTCAGCAATCACCACTTGGGAACGATGCTGGGACTTTTGATGGCAGTTTACGAGATGAATTATTTTAAAGACGAGTATCAAAAAAATATCATCAACAATGCAAAATACTTCGCAAAATGCTTAAAACAAGCCGGTTTGGACGTGGCAGGAGATCCGGATATGTCCTATACAGAGACCCATCAAGTTATAATCAAGGTAGGATACGGCTCAGGTCCTGAGGTAGCCATTAGGCTAGAAGATAATAATATTATTGTAAACTATCAGGCGACACCGGAAGAAGAAGGCTTCACCGCATCAGGGGCGTTACGCCTTGGTGTTTCGGAAATGACAAGATTTGGTTTTGGCAAGCAAGAGTTTGAACAGTTAGCTGAGATTATGGCTGATGTTATTTTGAGAAACAAAAACGTCAGGGAAGATGTCAAAAAATTAAGAGGTGCTTTCACTAGTATGAAGTATTGTTTTACAGACGAGGAAACAATATCAGGCTTGAATAAATTAACGCGAGGTATTCATCTGGCCTAAAAATTGACAAATAGAATTGAAAAATCCGCATGAACACTGGTATTTGGTAAATGAAGATGTCAATCTAAATCCACCAAAAATGGAGTGTATCATGCGGAAACCTGTTAAAGAAATTGAAAAATGTGCTATAAACTTATGTTTATCCGATCAACATTATTATATGTGACAGCATGAAGACCTTCACTTGCTGTCTACGCTTCAGACTTGTCCTAGCGCAAGTCTGAAGCGTTTTCCGTTGAAGGGGTAAGTCTCCAGGGCTGGCGTTCATCTGAGGGCTTTTCCCGAGCATTAATAATTACGAGAATATTTGGTTACTTACAAAAATCACTAAGATTCCGGCTCCCAGAGCTACATAGGGTAAATAACCAGCTTTTTTCTCGATTGGTTTACCATCAGCCATCTGCATTGCGTCCAACATTGATGGAGGAAACTTTCCTTTGTCTTTAATATAGTGACGATACGAGAATATTGGAATAATTAAACTAGCCATAATCAGTCCAGAAAGTAAAGTGCCTTTACCCCAGACGTTAGCCCCGGCACCCAAAAAAACTAGGTTAATGAAAGCCAGACCAGTATTAAAAGCAATCAACAACGTTGGAGCCCGCCACGGACGATGTATATGACCATTATCTATACGATGAATCCAACCTGAGTTAAGGTTAAGGAAACTGAGAATGAGATACGAAACATTTGCTACCGCCAATACAAACCCATAATTAGACATCAGCAGCAGTATCAGATTAAAAATAAGATCTGTCTTCATAGCCCTTGTTGGCGCACCATTCTTATTTACATGCGACAAATATTTGGGAAACAATCCATCAACAGAGGCCTGGTAGAGAGTTCGACCGTTACCGGCCATGGTTGTCATAATTGACAGACACAATGCAATAATTAACATGACAACAATTATGTTTGCCACGATAGGTCCCCCACGAACCATAGCTGCCATCGCAACCGCAACACTGGAGCCGTCACTGATGCCTGGCGCGGTCATACCTGCTACTCCTAAAACTCCTTGAAATGCTACGGGAACTGTGATGAACACAAATAAGCAAAGTAATCCGGAATATAGTATAGCTTTAAAAGTATCTGTTTTAGGATTTTTAAACTCCCTTGTATAACATACTGCGGTTTCAAACCCATAGGTCGACCACGCAGCAATAAACATCCCACCTAGGAATAAGTTCCAACCAGCTTTATCCCAAGCACCACTTATAGGCGCAAACGGAGTAAAATTAGCACTTAAAACATCCCCAGTAAATAAAGGGACAATACCAATTAAAACCAAAGGTAATAGTGCAGTAAGTGCCATAATCATTTGGAGTTTGGCTGCTTTCGCAATGCCTTTACTTTGAATACTATAGATACCCAAAAGGATAACGGCACCAAGAATAAACGTAGAATTTATTCTTAGGCTTAATCCCTCTCTAATAAAGTCTAAGTTTAATAGAGTAATTTGCCAGGTTCTAATAACAGAATCGTCCGGAAAAAGTGATGTAAGTATATAACCTGCTGCCAGTCCGGTCCCAATAGATAATACTGGCGACCACGCAACCCAGTTGCACCATGTTCCAAGTGGAGCTACAAGTTTACTATAACGTACCCAGGCAATTGCACCATAAACAGAAGCTCCGCCGGATTTATTGGGAAATAGACCAGCAATCTCTGCCAAGGTAAATGACTGAAAAAAGCCCATCGTAATTGAAAGAGCCCAGACAGCCCACGATGGCGCACCGATTGTGGCGGCTATCCCACCTATCGAGAATAATACCAGTGCCGGAATGCCGCTTGCCACCCAAAAAGCGCCAGTCCAGCTAAGAGTTCGTTGGAGTTCATTAGTTTCAGTTGTAGCCGTTATTGATGCTTTTTGTCCTTTAAGTCCAAGTACCGACATCTCTAATCATCCTTTCTTGCTAATTTTAATTTTTAGACTCTTTTAATTATTCTGAATGTTACATTAATTATAATTAATTTACTTAACTTACATCACCCTCTTCGAATACCTTTTTTAAGTTCTGGTATTTAACCTATATTTCTCTGATATTTGTATTGTATTATTTTGGACTTTGTATTTCTATGGAAAATTTAATTATTTATTTAATAATATTGATAATTATAAAAAATCAGATTTATTACACTTACGGTTTAGAATTGCCATTGATTTATCAAATATTGTCATCATGACAATAAAACGTCCAGCTTAAAGCCGGAGGGTTTTAAAGAAATTTCTTTTGTAAAGGTGAACACCCTTATCAAATCATCAATGAAAAAACACTTCACTCTGAGTAAATCAGAATAAAGTGTTTTTAATAGGTTATAATAAACAATCGATTAAATACTTACTAATCTTGATACCCAGATAATTGTTGCTGCGCTGAGTTAAGTGAATTAATTGCTTGTTGAATCTTGTTCTTGTTATCTGGTTTCTCTGCAGAACTAAGTGCTTGTTGTAATGTGTTAACAGTAGTTTGTACTGATGACATACTTTGGTCAACGTATTGTTTAGCTTTTCCCGGCATATGTAACACCTCCCTTAATAATTTAGTTCAAATATAGTATCTGCACAAATTTAAATTAATATTCGGATAAAGCGATAGTTCTGTTTGCTAAATAACTAAATCAATATGTTGAATAGTTCCTGCAGTACCGTTTTCACTAAGAAAAATGCCGGTTCTTTGCAGCTGTGCATCCATTTGGTTGCTGGAATTCTTTAAGGCAAAGCTCGTACTTACATTTCCCAGATAGATTGCTCCTATTCCTTTTTCGCCAAGTGCAAATAAATAGTCGTTGCCCTCAGCGTCTTTTGACCAAATTCGTAGTTTTTCATAGATGGTATCGTTCTCATCAATCCAGCCATTCTTGTCTATATCATAATTCGCTAAATCTGAAAATCCGTTTCCACTGTTTGGTCCAAAGAGCTCTTTTCCATCGTTGATGATGCCGTCTTTATTGAGGTCTAGAGCTAGAAATCCGCTGCCGGGCCCTGCAAATGAGATTTGCTCCATAGTACCATTGGCATCAATATCAAACTGATATTTTTCCTGTGTAACGAATGCACTTGGTGCGCTAAAATTGACAACCAGTGGATCTACTTTTAATGCATCCCCGGCAAGTATATTGATCTCATTTTTCGAACTAAATTCTCTGCTGAGGTTTAATTGAAGGTCTACATTGAATTCTCTGCCATCTTCTATTTTGATGGCTGCCTGTGCACTAAAATAGGTATTTTCAGATTCGTAATGGGTGATGCTTTTGTGATAAATAAGTCCCCATCCAACGAGTTGAGGCTTCTGTGACTGTTGAGCTTCTGTAATACTTAGATTAATATTTTTGTGAATTGTTTTAGGATCTGTGATCTCAATTAGTTTGTGGGGGATAATGAATTTAAACTTTTTCCCAGTCAGAGATTTAAAAAAATTTTCTAAGAGCTCAATCTTTCTTTTATCCGACTCGCTAAGCTGCATAATTGAATCTTCTTCATTATTGAGCTTACTGGCGCTGCCATCCTGCGATAATTGGAGATATTTTGCTTGGCCTGTCATTTCAAACGTATCGATCCCCAGCTTATTAAAGTCAATTTGGTTAACATCCGTGTTTCCCTTATCAACCCATGTTTTTAGGGATTCCATACCTGCAGTTGCTTCTTTAGAGCTATGCTGACTAGTCATAGCCACATCGGCACTTGCAATTCTCATAAACCCACCTCCATGTGTTATGAACGCAATTAGTCAATATTACTAAAAGCAATTTATATATATATATCGGCAAATAATGCTAGAATAATTACAAATCTATTCGAGCTTTGATCGTATATTTTTGTGAGTTTGACGGTCCCCGTGAGCGAAGTTTTTATGTTAAGATTGTTAGGTAAACCGTGAAGCGATCTTTAAGTATTTTGACGAGAGAAAGTGGAGGAGAGATCATGTTATACCGAAGACTTGGAAACACAAATGAGATGGTTTCAATATTAGGTTTTGGCTGTATGAGGCTTCCCCTTCTTCCGGGAGGAGATCCCACCAAAATCGATGAAAAACTAGCAATAGAATTGATTCATCATGCTATAGATGAAGGGGTTAACTATATAGACACTGCTTATCCCTATCATGGAACTGGCATGGGTTCAGCCGGAGAGAGTGAACCTTTTGTGGCGAAAGCATTGAAAAATGGATACAGAGAAAAAGTAAAATTAGCAACAAAACTTCCTAGCTGGCTCATAAAAACAAGAGAAGATATGGATAAATATTTAAATGAACAGTTAGAGCGACTTGAGACAGATTCCATTGATTTTTATTTAGTACACGCCATTAATAAACAACTATGGTCTTCGTTGATAGACGCAGGTATTGCTGAATTTTTGGATGAAGCCATAAAGGATGGAAGAATAAAATATGCAGGATTTTCGTTCCATGATAAACTTGACTTGTTTAAAGAAGTCGTTGATTATTATGAATGGTCATTTTGTCAGATACAGTATAACTATTTAGATGAAAAGTTTCAGGCAGGAATAGAAGGCTTGGAATATGCAGCGCAAAAAGGCTTAGGCGTAGTAATTATGGAACCTTTAAGAGGAGGTAAGCTTGCTGGTAATCTTCCGAAAGATGTGCAGAATGCTTTTGATCAGGCTGACGTAAAGAGAACACCAGCAGATTGGGCTTTAAGATGGGTTTGGAATCATCCGAAAGTATCGGTGGTATTAAGCGGCATGAATGGCAAGGATCAAGTTACGGAAAACTTAAATTCAGCCAATCAAGCTGAGGTAAACTCTCTAACGACAAAAGAGGTAGAAGTTATTGATCAAGTAAAAACTGTTTTTAAGAAAAAAATAAAGGTCGATTGTACAGCTTGCGGATATTGTATGCCATGTCCAGAGGGTGTCAACATCCCCTCATGCTTCTCTATGTACAACAATCATCATATGTTTGGCAAAGAAGAAGCTTATAATAGTTGGCTTGCTCCTCAACAAAAAGCATCAAATTGTGTGGAGTGTGGCCTATGTGAAACACATTGTCCGCAAGGTATATTAATCCGTGAGGAATTGAAAAATGTAAAAGCAGTATTTGAATAGAATATGAAATGATTGGCTATATAAGACATATTACATTCGAGTCGATTGCATTTGCTTGATTTGTGTGATTTTACGCACAGAAATCCTTTGGTTTTTTTGGTATATTAAAGTTAAGTAAAACAATCTAAGAGGTGATTAGATGGTTAAAGTGGAGATTGATGCAGGGGTTTGTCAATATATTATTAAAGTTAAGGTAGAAGATAAGGGGGGGTATAAGTATAAGGCGGAGATTAAGACGGATTGTCCTCACATCAAAGATATGATTCCTGATGTGACAGACTTTGATCTTATGGTAGAACTTACCAGTGTCTACGGCAAGCAAATTCAAGAGGCAGTCAAGAAGCATCTGAGAGGCTCCTGTGCTGGCTGTGTAGTACCTAACGGTATTCTTAAGGCAGCTCAAACCGATGCTGGATTAGCTTTACCTAGGGATATGAAAGTCACTTTTATCCAATCGTAAGACTCCCACTTCTACAAGTGGGAATGGTACCCCCGACTCGATGTTCAACTTTAGTTGAACGAGTTCACTAAGGAATGAACTGGTTTTCTTTCATTAGAACCTACTTAGACCGCCTGTTTGAAGTCAGGCGGCCTTGTAATCTGTAGTTTAGCAGTTCAAGCATTTCGGCAACATTGAAGTAATGTTGCCGAAATGCTTTTTTGGGGAGGTGAGAAGTGAAAGGTATCACGGCAAAGGGAAGTTTAATTTGAGATAAACTCCATAATTCTTTCATAGGAACTTTTAACATCATCATATCCACTATGAAGCAATTCGTAGAGTTTCTTGGGATTCTTTTCTAAACGACCGACCTCTAATTCCTTCGTAGGTCTTATTACAACAGCCTTTCCTTCATTTTCAAGCTCTTCAATATAATCCAGGGTTTTATTGTAATTCTCATAACGGTTTAGCATGGTTTCTATTAATAAGGGGTAACTTTTATATTTTAGTTTAAGTAGAGCGTTGAATTTTCCGGGATTCTTTCTATAACCATTGTTTCTGGTTAAAACAATTATATTCTTGGTATTGCCATCTTTAATAGATTTCTTAATGGGTATGGAATCGGAAATTCCACCATCTAATAGTTCATAACCCTTATAGTTCACGATAGGCGATATCATTGGGAGAGAAGCGGACGCCCTTAGAGCCTGGAATTGCTCACCTAAATCGTCCTTATTCAGATATATTGGTTTACCAGATTGACAATCAGTTGCGCCGACCAAAAAAACACCAGGAGATTTAAAGAAGGTCTCAAAGTCAAATGGAACATGCTTATTGGGAATCTCATCAAAAATGAAATCCATACCAAAGTATGATTTACTCAAGATTAAATTTCTTAAACTCATGTACCGCCAGTCCTTAATGAATCCAATAATAACCTTTTCATTTCTCCCCTGTTGCCTCGAAATATACGAAGCAGCGTTACACGCTCCGGCCGACACTCCTATTACATAAGTGAAATATAAATCTTTCTCCATAAAATACTCTAAGACACCACAGGTATATAGTCCCCTCATACCTCCGCCTTCAAGCACGAGCCCTACATTTTCCCACATTATTAATACCCCACCATTTTATCCATCTTCTAAAAGGCCAGAGAAGCAGGCCATAAAAATGAAATTAAAATCTATTCTCCTATAGAGAAAAGCGGTTAAACAAAACTCAATATAACAACTATAGCATGGCAACTTTTAACATACAACCTTGGTTATGAGAAAACAGTTAGTGAATTCCCCTTTCAACGCGGCACGGGAAATTGCTCCTAGGTCGATGTAAGATTTTTCTGCTCACATAATTCAATGGAGGTATTTGGCAACTTGCGAAGAATTATAGTGTAAGTAGTAATTATTAGGATATTAATTAATCATTTGGAGCGTCCAACAATTAAAAAGCCAAAAGCTCGAATATGATAATAAGCCATGAACGGGACGTTTTAGAAACACGCATGGACAATGACTAAATTAAAAATGCCGTCATTAAAGTACTAATTGCTCCAACTCAAGGATGGGAAGGCTATTGAGGAGTGAACTAAGGTGTTAGATATAAAGAAGCTAGTTAAAGTGAGTACTGTGCGAAGGTTTGCATCACAAGATATAATCTTTGAAGAAGGCGACTTAGGGTCGGAAATGTTTATTATTCTATCAGGAAGTGTGAGAGTATTTATTTCTGCTCCCAATGGTAATAAGGTAGAGGTTTCTCAGCTCAAAGCGGGGGATACCTTTGGAGAAATGGCACTTTTAGAAGGTATAAAGCGCAGTGCCACAGTCCAGGCACTTGAAGAAACCATGACTGTTGCTGTTAATGAAAGTAACTTTGAAAGCGTAATTTGTCAGGAACCCTCTCTCGCATTGAGAATAATGAGGAGCTTAAGTGATCGCATAAGAAGGCAAAATTTTGAATTAGCTAAGTACAAGGATCACTTGTGCCCTAATGCACACCCATTAGACAAACCTCCGATAACAATAGTTGAAATCAAAGAGGAACACCAGCAAGAGAACCCAACGGAATGTGCTGATTTTTGTAAATCTATACAACATATTGAAAAAAACAATAAGGTGGCACTACCATTAAATCATTCTGCATATTTATATGATAAGAAAATAATCTGTCCCGTCTGTGGTCAAACGAACGACGTAAAACTCATTCGTTCATCAAAGGTTAAACTAAAGCAGGTAGAGCCAGATTATCGACAAGTTTACTATGATTTTGACCCTTTATGGTACATTGTATGGGTCTGTCCACATTGTTACTATGCAAATTTCAGTGCGGATTTCCCAAATATTTCAGATCGAGAACGAAAACGAATAATGGAGTTATCGAGTAAGGTAAAAAGTACGTTCGGAACATGGACAAATCATCTATCCTTAACCCAGGTATTGACTGGATATTATTTAACGTTATATTGGTTTCAACAAACACCTACACCAGACTTTACAAAACTTGGCAAGCTCTGGTTAAGGCTATCTTGGTTATACAACGATGTCCAAGAAGCGGAAATGTCAATTGCAGCTACAAAGAAGGCCTTAGGGTATTTTATAAATCATCTAGAGGACTCAACAGTAAAAACTACTAATGCTCAAGATCAATATTTTTATCTACTTGTAGGGGAGTTGTCCCTTAAGATGGGCAAAATTGCAGAGGCGAGAAACTATTTTCGTCAATCTATTGTCATCAAAGGTGGAAATGTGCGTATGAAACAACAAGCACAAAATCGAATTCAGGAATTGGGATCTTAAACGTACAGGTAGTTTTTTCGTTAAACTCGACTATTTATGACATGATTTACTCAAACCTTATGTAATAATTAGGGCAAGAGAGGTGAAATTAACTTATATTGCCACGACAAATCCTTGGAAAACAAATAACTAAAATAGAGGAGGAAACAAACATGTCTCAAGTAACAGGTGTTCCATGCGCAATTTGTGGTAAAGGTGTTCTTAAAATCGATGCTCTAAATAAGTCAGGTAAATCTATAGAATCAGCCGAATTAAGCGTTAATATGTTTGGGGAGGTAGAGTTCTTTTGTTTTGAAGATCTGATTGGAACCGATGATGAGTGGGAGTCCACGTCAGCAGTTTGTACAAAATGCGGCGCGGTTTTCGAAGTAAATTCTGAAAACTCGGTTATATGGCCTGTTTCAGACTCAAATTCAGAAGCTAAAGTATATAGAATTGGAAAGTGGGTTAGCATTTAAAATGTGATCTTTTCACCTCATTGAGTGGACAATTATCAATAAAATATACTATTTAACATATTAACACGCTTTAACAGGCGTGTTTTTTCTTTATATGGGATTCAGCCTATACATATTGAGAAATGTTTGTTTTGATGTTTTTAAAGGAATTATGTAGAAAAAATTATGCTCAGAACAATTATTGACATATGTTTAAAACAGAGTATAATTGAAATTGTTAGGGGCATATGTCAATAACCGTAAGCCAAATGGGGCCCGGATTCATAGAAATCGCACGCACAACTGTTCAGCTGATTTATAATAATCGAGAATAAACTTGTAGAGTCTTTCGGAGATTGCAACTTTGTGATGGCCTTGTTTAAAGTGAAAATAATAATTTGAGGAGGATACATTATGATTGCTGAAGTAAACCAAGATGAGTGCATTGGATGTGAATCATGCCCTGAATTCTGTCCTGAGGTTTTTAAGATGGGGGCCGACGGTTTAGCAGTGGCTTACACAAACCCTGTCCCTAGTGAGTGTGAGGAAGCCGCCAAAGAAGCTGCTGAGGGTTGCCCTGCACACTGTATTACCATCGAATAGCAAGTAGGATAGTGAAAAACTATTTTATCCAATCGTAAGACTCCCACTTCTACAAGTGGGAGTGGTACCCCCGGCTCCGCTTCGGTGACGATAGTCTCCAGTGGAGAGTATCGCCGAGCCGCCTTCCCAATAGAAACACTTAGCGGCGAAGGAGGTAGAGTCCATCCTACGGCGCGAAAGTATTCGTCAGTGGCTCTGCGCCTTCGGCGTAAGTCTCCACTGGAGACTTACGTCACCGAAGACTCGATGTTCAACTTTAATTGAACGAGTTCACTTAGAATCAGACTCTGTGGCACTCACGGAAGGTTACTTTTAGATAAGGTTTAAAGAAGGATCGTAAACTCCGTCCATGTTTGAACATAGTTTTTTAGGATACTCTTTTCTATGACACATTAAATGAATTGTCGAGCGAATGTTAATTTAATGTCGGAGGTGATCGCAAGATGGGAGAACCAATAAGAATTAAAAGTTTAGATCCAACCTTACGTGATGAAATTGCAGAATTATTGCATGGCTATGATTTTTCTAATTGCCTTACTTGTGGTATGTGTACGGCTGGTTGTGTTTATAGTGATCTACATGAGGATCAAGACCCTCGTAAATTCATACGTAAAGTAGTTCTGGGTATGCGAGAAGAAGCAGAAAATGATCCCTTTATCTGGAATTGTACAATGTGTAATCGATGTACCGTGAAATGCCCAATGGGAGTGAATATAAACGCACTTACGAGAGCCTTCCGAGGAAAAGTAGCAAAGGCACCCGGTTATTTGCAAGTTATTGCTGATGATCATATTCGAACAGGTAATCAGATGGGTGTTGAACAAATTGATTATGATGAGACATTAGAATGGATTGAAGAAATGATGCAGGAAGAGCTGAAGGATCCGACTTATAAGATTCCTTTAGATGTTCCTGATGCAGATTTCTTCTTTGGATTCAATGCTCGGGAGATCAAACACTATCCAGCTGATCTGCAGAGTATTTTAAATGTTTTTCATGCGGCCAAAGCAAATTTTACGATTAGCTCTAAGCGCTGGGATGCTACTAATATTTGTTTGTTCACGGGTAAAAACGATGAATTTGATGCAATTTCACGCCCGATGTTTGAAGAAGCAGAGAGGCTAAACGCGAAGGAAATTATTGTCACAGAATGTGGCCATGCTTTCCGATCAACCAGAGTGTTTGCCCGTGATTACTGGAAAGGGAAACAGCTCCCTGTTCGCCATATTATGGAGTTGTATGCCGATTGGATTAAAGACGGCACATTAAAATTAGATAAGACCAGAAATACAATCCCAGTAACCCTTCATGATCCCTGTAATACGGTTCGTAAAGAGGGGATTGTTGAGCCTCAGCGCTATGTATTGAATAATACAGTAATGGATTTTCGCGAAATGTTTCCTAACAGGGAGTATAATCTTTGTTGTGGAGCTGGCGGGGGAGCGGGTGCCGTAGCTGAAACCAAAGCAATGCGTATGGTTAAAGCTAAACCTAAAGTTGATCAATTAGTGGCTACCGGCGCGACAATTGGGTGCATCCCTTGCCATAACTGTATGGACCAGTTTGTTGACATGAATAAGCATTACAAACTGGGTATGAAAATGATGCATCTCACTGCCTTAATAGAAGTTGCATTGGGTTTGGTAGATGAAGAGAAGCAATTTTTTCATTAAATTATTTCCATTTCACAGTAGTAATTGCATTGGTTTTAGCGGAAGAGATTAGTTTTACGACGGGTACCCCCCAATATTTAGCACAGGTCAAGTAATTTTGCCTGTGCTTTTTTTGCGTTGAGTCAGCATCTTATCTGTAACTGTAATCGCTTTTTTGTTTCCATTGGATTGTTTTTGCTTTATTGGAAGGAAATAAAGGAAAAATGTAGAAATAACACTAAAATAGCCTTTACCTTAGTCAAGTAGTTTGGAGGATTCAAATATGTGGAAAAAGAGGGAAGAAGATAATAGTTGCGGAGAAGAGTGTAATGATTTAGATGAGAAATTGTGCAAGTTTGATCAAGTCTCAAGTAGCGCAGAAAAGAGATTTCAATTATTATTTGAGAACATGATGGATGGTTTTTCCTATCATGAGATGGTCTATGATTTTGAAGGGAAACCTGCTGATTATGTGTTTTTAGAGATAAACAGAGCCTTTGAAGAGCAAACAGGTTTAAACAAAGAAAGCCTGATTGGAAAAAGAATTCTGGAAGTGTTGCCGAACACTGAGAGTTATTGGATACAAATATATGGTAAGGTCGCCTTGACAGGAGTCCCAGCGAAATTTGAGAACTATTCACGGGAACTTTGTAAATGGTATGCCATCAGTGTTTATTCCCCGCAATTAAATTATTTTGTAGTCATATCAAGAGATATCACTGAGAGAAAGAAAGCTGAAGAAAAAAGAATAAAAAATACCTTGGAGCTAGAAAGTATGGTTTTAGAGCGTACACTACAGCTAAAGGATTTAAATTCTGAACTTGAAGAAGCCAATGCAGAATTAGAAGAAATTAATGCAATGCTTGAAGAAGAAATTTCCCAACGTCAAGAAACCCAAAACGAAATTGAGAGAATCAATAATGAACTTGAAATTAGGGTCCAAGAGCGTACATATCAACTTGAAGAAATTAATTCAGCACTTGAGGAAGAGATTGCCGAGCGACAGATAGCCAAAGAGATACTTAAGGAAAGTGAAAGTCAGTTCCGCAATGCCTTAGATAATGCCCCAATTCCTATTATGCTTCGAGCAGAAGATGGGGAAGTAATAAAGATCAGTCGTATGTGGACTGAAATAACGGGATATACCCATCAAGAAATACCTACTATTTCTGATTGGACAGAAAAAGTATATGGAACGAATAAGCAAAAAGTGCTTGTTAGCATTATTAATACGTTTAATCCAACAAGCTCCGAAAATGAAGTAGAATATCAAATTCTAACAAAGGATGGCAAAATAAGGACTTGGTTAATTACTAGAGCGGTGATCGGTAAACTGTTTGATGGCCGGAAAATAGCTATGAGTGCTGCAATGGACATAACTGAACGAAAGCTTTCTGAGCAAGAATTATTAACGGCAAAAGAAGAAGCAGAGGCTGCCAACTCTGCAAAGAGTCAATTTCTAGCCAATATGAGCCACGAAATTAGGACACCCATGAATGGAGTTATGGGAATGCTGCAACTATTGCAAATGACAGAACTAACTGAAGAACAGGCTGACTATATCAGAGTTTCCAAGACATCATCAGATTCACTTTTAAGGGTTATTAACGATATTCTTGATTGTTCAAAAATTGAAGCAGGACAATTGAAAATTGAGAAACTTAAGTTTGATCTTTCTGAGTTTCTCAATGAGATTGAAGTACTGTTTAAGGCATCTGTTTTGAATAAAGGACTTGCCTTGAATATGTCCATTGATGATAATTTACCGCGTCGGCTTTTAGGTGATTCTTTCAGGTTGAGACAAGTATTATCCAATCTAATTGGGAATGCCATTAAATTTACAAAGGGAGGAACAATCAACGTAATTATCAGGAAGCTCGAGGAACTTAACAATGAAGTAAAGCTTGAATGGTTAGTGCAAGATACTGGTATAGGATTAAATCAGGATAACCTAAAGTCTATTTTTAATTGCTTTAGTCAGGCTGACAGTTCAACAACCAGACAATATGGAGGCACGGGACTTGGATTATCTATTTGCAAAGGTTTAGTAGAACATATGAAGGGTGAGATATGGGCAGAAAGCAAAGAAGGGGAAGGCAGCAGCTTTTACTTCACATGCGTATTAGAAAAATTCGAAGGAGAAGATAATATTCGTGCAAAGGAAATTCAACGTATTGAAGACAATATAAACAAAAATTCATTAAAACTTCTAATTGTTGAGGATGATGCAACAAGTCGGATGGTTATGGAACATCTTGCCCGGCAAAGAGGCTGGCAAATAATTATGGCCAAAAATGGAAAAGAAGCAGTTAATGCATATCGCGAGAACAGTTTAGATTTAATTTTTATGGATTGTCGGATGCCAGTATTAGATGGCTACAAAGCGACAGGAGCAATAAGACAATTAGAGAGTCAGAGGGGTACATACACACCTATTATCGCTATGACTGCCAATGCATTTAAAGAAGATAGAGAAAAATGTCTTGAATCAGGCATGGATGATTATCTCAGTAAACCGATCGATATTAATCAAGTCTTAGAGATCATTCAAAAGCATGTAATCAGAGAAAATCACGAGGAAAAACTTAGTACTAGGATTGATCATAGTAGCGCTTTTGATGACACGGTGACCACATTAATGGCAGCTACGGGTTTTGAAAAGGAAACAAGCGAATCGTTTTTAACTGAGTTTTGTGAACACTCGAGAAGACTGATCAGTGGTATTAAAAAGCACCTCTCAGAAAACAACCATAAAGAGGCAGGACTACTTTTGCATCAGCTAAAAGGTTCTTTAGGGAATATTAGGGCTCAGGAAATATCTAAACAAGCCTTCGAGGCCGAAGAAGCCCTGCAAATGATGGATTATGAAAGGCTGGACAGGGTGCTTCAGAGGATAGAAGAGTTACTCAACAGTTTAAGGTGAAGAGGTCGGAAGGGGATGAAGATCATGAGAAGTAATATTATGATTATTGATGACTCTCCTATCGATAGAAAATTTATTCGTAAGATTTTGGAAAATAGGCTCGAAGGTATTGCTGTTTTTGAAGCAGAAGACGGGCTTAATACTAATGAAAAGCTTATCTCTAACAAGATACACATGTGCATTTTGGATATCATGATGCCGATTAAGGATGGGTTTCAAGTATTAATTGATATGAAGCAAGATCCTTTAGTAATGGATATACCTGTTATTGTTTGCACAGGGACGGAAGATAAACAAGCTATCGAGAAAGCATTAACGCTTGGTGCCTACGATTATTTCTCAAAGCCATTAAGTGAAGAAGCAATGAAAACTTCATTGCCGTTGAAGGTCAAAAATGCAATAGAACTGATGAAAAGGAACATTGAAATATCATATTTAAGTTATCATGATTTTCTAACGGAGCTTTATAATCGAAGATTCTGTAAAGAAGAAATTGATCGCTTAAATACCACTACAAATCTTCCCATGTCCATAATTGTCGGAGATATTAATGGGTTAAAGCTTATCAATGATACTTTTGGGCATGACCAAGGGGATAAACTTTTAAAGAAAGCTGCTGCATCCATACAAAGTGCATGTCGAAAGAATGATATAGTAGCCCGATGGGGAGGGGATGAATTTATTATCCTTCTGCCAAAAACTAATAGAGAAGAAACTGAAGAAGTCGTTAATCGAATAAAATATTTATATTCAGAAGAAAAGGTTAACGGTATAAATGTCAGTATATCCTTCGGTTGGGATACTAAGCATACGATGGATGAAGAGATAACAACAGTATTTAAAAATGCCGAAGATGATATGTACAGAAATAAGACATGTGAAAACGAAAGTGTTCGTAGCTATATCATTAATACGATCATTAATACACTGCATGAAAAAAATCCGAGAGAGGAAATGCATTCGAAAAGAGTAAGTGAACTGAGTCAAGCAATAGGAAAAGAAATCGGTTTATTTGACATTGAAATAGTTATGCTCAAAGTAGGAGGTCTTCTTCATGATATCGGTAAAATTGCCATAGAAGAAGGTATCCTTAATAAGCGAGAGAAACTTACAGAACAGGAATGGAATGAAATAAAGCGCCATCCTGAGATAGGCTATAGAATATTAAGTTCGTCCAATGAATTGCAAGAATTAGCAAAATTTATTTTAGCACATCACGAAAAATGGGATGGGACAGGTTATCCTAAGGGTTTAAAAGGTGAAGTTATTCCGAGAATTGCAAGGATTATCGCGCTCGCCGATAGTTACGACGCAATGACCAACGAACGGCCATACCGAAAGGCTTTATGTGAGGCAGAAGTCATTCATGAGATCCAAAAGAACGCTGGTATACAGTTTGATCCCGAAATTGCAAAAGTATTTGTTGAAAAAGTCTTGAGTAAACCGTGGTTTACTGAATACAAGTTTAATAGTTGAACATCACTTAAGCCTCGATTGAGGGAACGTCAAATAGTTAGTTTGGCTATTGGATAGTTTGCAAAGTCAATTGTATCGTGCTTAGACAACCCTCGGTTAAAGGTTCTCCATGTCCAAAGTAAATGCCGTCAATCTGCCTCTACTGTGCCCGGGGGTGAACTCCTACAAATTGCCGATCGGCTATTTGTAGGAGTTCACCCCCTTTAACTATTTCATCAACCTCATTAAGATTTGACGAATAGGCAAACACTTTGGGGTTGTAAGTGCGTTTGATAAGAAGTAAAAGGCGGCATGGTCATAATGACTGTGGTCAAAACAATTTGCGCAGTTCTTTGTTTCCCTGCGCCCGAAATCATAACAATCGTTATACTAATTGACACAATATAGTGAAGCTTGTATTATATTACCTAACAAAGGGTGAGCGAGTGATTACTTCGTTATGGAGGGAAAGGAATTGTCCAAATTATTACACACTAAAGAAAGCTTAATTTTATCGACGATCGAGGTTATTAGTGAACAGGGTCTGCAGGGGCTTACGACTAGGGAGGTGGCAAAAAGGCAGGGTATTTCCGAATCTACCATTTTTAAGCATTATAAATCGAAGAACGAGCTTATTCTGGCGGTACTCGAATATTTCTCTCAATATGATCAAGCAATTATTGAATCATTAGGTCTGAAAGATTTAAAACCCCTCGAAGCTATTACCTATTTTGTAGAAGCATATGTCACATATTATGAAAATTACCCAGAAATAACGGCAATTACACTATCCTATGAGGGGTTAATACATGAAGTCGAACTCAGTGATGTGGTCAAAAGAATTTTCGCTAAACGGGTTAATACTATTCAATCCTTAATTGAGGATGCTAAACAGCAGAAAGAAATCCCTAAGGATGTCGATCCTGAAAGCTTGGCAGATCTAATTGTCGGTTTAGAAAGAGTAATTGTCCTAAGGTGGCGCCTTGAGCATTATAATTTTTCTTTAAAAGAACATACTTTGACTGCTTTAAAAATGCTGTTAGACGTTTTCAAAAAGTGAACTCGTTCAACTAAAGTTGAACATCGAGTATTCGGTGACGTAAGTCTCCAGTGGAGACTTATGCCGAAGGCGCAGATCCGCAAACGAAATACTTTCGCGCCGTAGGATGGACTCTACCTCCTTCGCCGCTAAGTGTTTCTATTGGGAAGGCGGCTCGGCGATACTCTATCCTACGCCGGTAGGTATTCCTTTGGGGATAGCGGCTTCGGCGATA